>Ga0070741_10004599_pt1 | contig 32008 bp, 22 predicted proteins | sample Coa_R1_4_FD_66440 | JGI IMG/M metagenome (GOLD analysis project Ga0070741, IMG submission 66440) | Surface soil microbial communities from Centralia Pennsylvania, which are recovering from an underground coalmine fire - Coalmine... | ecosystem: Environmental > Terrestrial > Soil > Unclassified ... | reverse complement strand
CATATGCGGCGGCGCGTACGCCGCAGGGCGAGCCTGTGGTTGTGGCTGGAATTGATATGGAGCGCGCCCGCAAGCTGAATAGCTGGTGGTCAGTCACGGCATGGCCATCAGCCCCGAATTCAGTTCTGATAGGCTCGCGTGCTCAAGCCGCACTCTCACCCGACGGGCGATCGATCGATCTGATCTTTGACGGCCGGCCGCTGCGCGCTTCCATTGCGGGAACACTGCATACGGGCGGACCTGAAGACAGCCGTGTGTACCTATCGCAATCTGATTTCAGCGCATGGGCTCAACTCCCGCCCTCGGTCATCGAGATAGCCGTAGCCGGCGACCCGCAGGATATACAAGAATTTATCGGCAAGCTCGCAGCACAGTTTCCTGCTGCAGAGGTTCAACCGGTGCGTAAGATTGTGGAAGCCGAGGCTCGTGTGTTCGATAAGACGCGTTCTGCCCTGCTGGCCTCAGTGGCGCTTATCATTGTGACCTCGTTTTTGTGTGTCTTGGCGACCCTGACTTCTTCGGTCTTTGACCGGCGGAAAGATTTCGCTGTCATGAAAGCTCTGGGGGCAACCCAAGCAATGGCGGGTTTGCTATTCGCTGGAGAATCGGCCACGCTGGGCGCCGTCGGAGCGTTGCTGGGTTACGTGGCCGGCATCGGAATCGCCGCGCTGATTGGCAGAATCAATTTTCATGCCGGGGTCGAGCCGCGCTGGGCGGTTTTCCCCGCGATATTTGCAGGCAGCATTGCATTGACTCTCGTCACGGCCATCGTACCTATTACAATGCTGAATCGCATCCAGCCCGCGGTGATTTTGAAAGGCGAGTAAGCAAATGGCAATCGAGATCAAGAACGTCAGCAAGCTCTATCCCTCCAAAGCGGACGGGGAGGGCGATCTCCGCGCCCTTGATGGCGTCTCTCTGCGCGTGAGCATAGGAGAGTGGCTGGCGATCATGGGGCCTTCGGGTTCGGGCAAATCGAGCCTGGTGAATCTTATTGGATGTCTCGACCGGCCTACCTCCGGCGAGATCTGGATTGGCGGAGAAAACCTGGCGCAATTTTCCCGCGCGCAGCTTGACCGTTTTCGCGCCGAGAAAATCGGTTTTATCTTCCAGCAGTTTCACCTCATCCCTTACCTTACGGCCCTGGAAAACGTGATGCTGGCGCAATACTTCCACAGCATGACCGACGAGGCCGAGGCCCTGGCTGCGCTGGAAAGAGTCGGACTGCGCGGGCGGGCACAGCATCTGCCGGCACAGCTTTCCGGCGGCGAACAGCAACGCGTGTGCATTGCGCGGGCGCTGATCAACGATCCACAGATTATCCTTGCCGATGAGCCCACCGGCAACCTTGATGCGCAGAACGAAGCCATTGTCCTGCACCTGCTGCGGCAGTTTCACGGCCAGGGCCGCACCATCGTAATGGTCACCCACGACCCGGCTGTTGCCCGGCTGGCAGACCGCAAGGTCGAACTGCACCACGGACGCATCGCCGAGCAGGAAACATTCAAGTTCTCAGATGAAGAGCAGTTCGACGAAGTGTTAGAAGAAGTCTGGACGCTGAAAGAAAACGGAGTACCCGCCAGGGTCGGCAGCATGCACGTCTCTGGTCCTCTGCCTGTCGGCATCGCGGTTGAGAAGATGAAAGAGATGGGATTGCTGCAGGTGCTCGCCGGCACACAATCTGAAAATGGCCACAAAGAAGTGCGTAACCGTTGCCACGAAGCAATTCAATTGGAGGGCGCCGAAATCACTGAAGGAGAGAATTTTAGGGTAGACTTCACCCCGCGCGGTGAGCAACGAGCGGCGAACATCATACGGCGGCATCGGCTGGCGGAGCGACTGTTCATGGAAACTCTACACATTGAGAACGAAGCCGAAGTCGAACAGCAGGCATGCAAATTCGAGCACATTCTTTCGTTTGAGGCCACTGATAAGATCTGCACCTTCCTGGGTCATCCCAAGACCTGTCCCCATGGCAGCCCGATCCCTCCCGGCTGTTGCTGCACCCAGGCTAGAGTGGCAAATTTACAGAAGTGATTCACGCTTAGTTCCCTAGCCTGAGTATTCATGTGCCAGTAAGCATATGTTGTCAGGGCACAACTTCAGACGTAACGGAAAACTCAACTAATTTCTTGTCATTCCGACACGAAGTGGAGGAATCCCTATTGTGTCGAAGACTTATGGTGTGCCACCCATACGCCCTTAAAACTCATAGGAAAATGACAATGCAACCCTCGGGCGCTCACAATGAATAATGCAGGCTAGGTGATTCCTCAAGCCCAAGACTTATGCAAAAAATACAAAGAGGAGCCGAAGCTCCTCTTTATATCCACAGAAGGTCCGATGATTCGGACTAAAATTTAATACAACCTGAAATTTACTTCCACATTCAATTGCACTGCGACCGGCACGCCGTCTTTCTTCGCGGGGTCAAATTTCCATTGCTTTACCGCTTCAACGGCCTTCTGGTCGAGGCCCATACCCAGGCTGCGGGAAATCTTGATGTCTTTGGTTCTGCCATCAGGACCGACGATCAACCACAGGACCACGACACCCTGGTATTTCGCTTTGCGCGCTTCTTCGGTGTACTCAGGGTCAGGCTGGAAGAGAATTCGTGGAGCGGAGACGCCGCCGCCGACGCGATAAATGCCGCCGCCAAAATTCCCGCCGCTACCCGGTCCAACGCCGGCGCCAATGCCCGAGCCGACGCCGCCACCGGATCCTGAACCGATTCCCGCGCCTGATCCGATGCCATTCGAGGCTGGACCGGCAACAGGTGCGGTAGGTACGCCGAGGTTGGGCATCTTAACATCGGCGATTTTCACATTAGGCGCAACCACAATCGAGGGTTCAACCGGCAGCATGGGATGATCGTTGCGCACCACTACAGCCGGAGGCGTGATTTGATCCTGGGTTTGCTTCGGCAACTTACCCTTAGGGGCCTGCAGTTTGTCGCGGTCGCCGCCGCCGCCACCGCCGCCCATATTGTCAGGTTTGGTAACCACGGGCTGGTACGCGGCAATATCGGGTGCAACCAGGTCCACGCTCGGTCTGGTCACCTCCTTTACCACCCTGTGGCCAAGGATGGAGACCACAATTAACCCCGCCAGGGCGAAAGAATGGATGATCATCGTCATCGTGGTGCTGCGCTTGGTGTAGCGATAATCGCCCCAGATGCTCCTGACCTTTACTGGCCGCGATGTCAGGTGCAGGGGTGGGAGTTTTTCCGGAAAAAGTGCATCCTTCACATTCGCTTTCAGGGAGCTCCATAACGATGGCTCCGGAAGCGGAAGCAGATGCAGTTCATAGTTATCTGACTGTACGGGGATTAAAACCTGGTTCGCCATAAATTCCGATTGGACCTTTACACCTGGTAATTCGACAGTGCTTCTGCCATGATTCACAAGATGAGCAATCTTTGTGCCAAGTTGCTTTCACTTGTCACATTGTTATTACCATTTGGCACTTCTTAACCGAGTCTTCAAGTATTGATTCAGACTTATAATTTGGATGCACAAAAAGACAAAAGAGCCTCAACTCTGATGTGGAAAAATGAGAATACGTCCTTCTCGCATGGCCTATCCGACGAAGCGCAAAACATGATGGAACACATATAATTAGGCTCAGACCAAAATTGATGACCGGAGAAGGAATGACAGCCCCGCTGGACTTGAAATCAACCCTCAGCCTGCCACGCACAGATTTCCCCATGAAGGCAAACCTGCCGCTGAACGAGCCTAAATTGCTCGCACGCTGGCAGGAGATGGAGATCTACGAGCGCATTCGTGAGGCCCGGAAGGGATCTCCCGTCTATGTTTTGCACGACGGCCCCCCGTACGCCAATGGTTCTATCCATCTTGGCCATGCCTTAAACAAATGTTTGAAAGATTTTGTGGTGAAGTCCAAGACCATGGCCGGTTTCGATGCGCCTTATGTCCCGGGATGGGATTGCCACGGCTTGCCTATCGAAATCAAAGTAGACGAAAAGCTGGGTAAGAAAAAACTGGAGATGGATCCCCTGAAAGTCCGGCAAGAATGCCGCGCCTACGCTGAGAAGTATCTCGACATCCAGCGCGAGCAGTTCCAGCGGCTGGGTGTTTTCGGGCGCTTCGATCGGCCCTACTCCACCATGTCGCCCGGCTATGAATCGGTGATCGTAGAGACGCTTTTTACCTTCCTTGAAAAGAATGCTGTCTACAAAGGACTCAGGCCGGTCTACTGGTGCATCTTCGATAAGACTGCGCTGGCCGAGGCTGAAGTCGAATATGAAATGCACACCAGCCCCAGTGTATGGGTGAAATATGCTTTGACCAGCGATCCGGCGGCGATTGACTCTGCCCTGAAGGGCAAGAAAGTTTCCACTATCATCTGGACCACCACTCCATGGACCCTGCCGGCCTCGATGGCTGTGGCCTTCCATCCTGGTATTGAATATGTCGCCCTGCAGAGCGGTGATTCGGTTTACATCGTGGCTGAAGCTCTGGCTAAGGCAACCATCGAAAAGGTGTCGCTGACCGATGCCCAGGTCATCGCGCGCTTCCCCGGAAGAAAGATGGAAAATGTTACCTTCGCGCATCCATTTTTGGATAGGAAGATTCTCGGCGTGCTGGCCGATTACGTTACCACCGATCAGGGCACGGGCGCGGTACATACAGCGCCCTCTCATGGCGCCGACGACTTCTACACGGGCGCCCGCTATAAGCTCGACCAGAGCTGCAATGTGGATGAAGGTGGCCGCATTCGCAATGGGCTTCCCGAGTACGAGGGTAAGACAGTTTTCCAAGCCAACGAGCCCATTATCGAATTGCTGACCAAGCGCGGCGCGCTGATGGCCCAGGCAAAGCTGGAACATCAATATCCGCATTGCTGGCGCTGTCATAACCCGGTGATTTTCCGCGCAACCGAGCAGTGGTTTATCGGGATGGAAAGTCCGCTCGATGGCTCTACCCTGCGCCAGCGCGCCTTGGATGAGATCAAAAAAGTTAAGTGGGACCCGGCATGGGGCGAAGAGCGCATTTCCAACATGATCGCCACGCGGCCAGATTGGTGCATCTCGCGCCAGCGGGTTTGGGGCGTGCCTATTGCAGTGTTCTTCTGCCAGGGCTGCGGCGAGTTGCTGCGCTCGCCCGAAGTCTACCGGGCGGTGGTCGAGCTGTTCGCGCGCGAGGGCTCCGATGCGTGGTACAAACACGATGCCAAAGAAATTCTTCCACCGGGAACGAAATGCGCAAAGTGCGGCAGCGCCGACTTCCGCAAAGAGACGGACATCATCGATGTGTGGTTCGAATCTGGGTCAAGCCATGCTGCTGTGTTGGGCCACGAACCGGGACTTCCCTGGCCTGCGGATCTTTATCTCGAAGGCAGCGACCAATATCGCGGCTGGTTTCATTCGTCTCTGCTATGCGCCGTAGGCACCCGCAAGCAATCTCCTTATCGGATGGTGGTTACAAATGGCTGGACGCTCGATCCTCAGGGGAGGCCCATGTCGAAGTCCCTGGGGAACGGAGTTGATCCCGTAGACATCGCCAAGCGCCTAGGGGGCGAGATCGTGCGGCTGTGGGTAGCCTCAGTGGACTTCCGTGAAGACGTGCACGCCTCGGAAGAACTGATGCAGCACGTGGCGGAAAATTACCGCAAGATCCGCAACACGCTCCGCAATATGCTGGGCAACCTGCAAGATTTCGATCCGTCTGAGCACACGGTGGAGTTTTCAAAGCTGGAACCGCTGGATCGTTACGCGCTAATCCTGACCGCAGACCTGACCAGGGAATTCCGGCAATGGTATAAGGATTTCGCTTTTCACAGGATCTATCAGCGCCTCAACCAGTTCTGTGTGGTCGAGCTGAGTTCCTTTTATTTTGAGGTGCTCAAAGACCGCCTTTATACAGCGGCCCCGAACTCGCGTGCCCGCCGTTCGGCGCAAACAGCGCTATGGCGAATTGCCTCGTCGCTCGTCAAACTCATGGCGCCCATTCTGACGTTTACAGCCGAAGAAGCATGGCAATATCTGCCTAAGGATAAAGCTTCCCTGGCCAGCGTACATCTGACGCAGTTCCCTGAACCGGAAGAAGTGGCCGGAGCATCCAATTGGGACGACCCGAATTTTCGTGCAAATTGGGCCGTACTGCTCTCCGTGCGAGATGCAGCTTTGAAGGCGCTGGAGGAAGTCCGTAAGAGCGAGACCATTGGCCGCAGTGAAGAGGCACAGGTCGCTATCTCGGCGGCGGCGCAAGTCAGCCAGGCATTGCAGCGAAATAGTGACTACCTGCGCGAACTTTTGAAGGTCTCGAGGGTTGTATTACAAGAGTCGCCGGGTGGGAATGGCACTGCCCCCATCCATATCGAGGTAACCCGCGCCCAGGGCACAAAATGCGAGCGCTGCTGGACGTATTCGACCCATGTAGGCGAAGATAAGCAGTATCCGACGGTATGCGAACGGTGCAGCCGTGCCTTGGCCGAGATGCTGGGGCAGTGAAGTGAGACAAATTAGGATTTGTTTCATCAAGTAGATTTTGAAGAAGTAGGGTTTGAAAGGGCACGGCTTCGGCCGTGCCGTTAAGGAGTCTTCAAAACGCGGGCTTTTAGCCCCTGAGGTAGTTCTGGGGTGAGAGCATATGAAGACCGGCTTCAGAAATAGGGCTCAAACTTGAAATCAGCTACCCAGAATCACGCAAAACGTAAATATCACTTCCTGATTGCTGCCGCGGTTGTGCTCGCCGATCAGTTCACAAAATGGCTGGTGGCGGCAAACATCTCTCTTCACGATTCCGTCAGTATCATTCCGGGGCTTTTTCGCATTACTCACGTTGAAAACCAGGGCGCGGCTTTCGGCCTGTTTGCGGACTCGGCCTGGCAGTGGCGGGCGGCGGCGCTGATTGCTTTCTCGGCGTTGGCCCTGGTCGTGGTTTCCGTCCTGCTCTGGCGGAACAGCCACGCCATGAACTCTACCGGCATCGCGCTGGCGCTGATCCTGGGAGGAGCCATCGGTAACCTGTGGGACCGCGTGGTGGAAGGCCACGTAGTTGATTTTCTGGACTTCTATCTGGGCAACTCGCACTGGCCATCTTTCAACATCGCCGACAGCGCCATCGTGATTGGAGCCTTGGTTCTGGTAAGCGAAATCATGTTTGCCAAATCCCCCGCGGAAGAAACCACCGTAGCCAACCGCTAGAATCCATTCGGTTTAAACATTGGGTTATTTCTAATAGTGCCACTTACGGTGGGAGTCCCCTGGCTTCAGCCGGAGGTAATGTTGTGATAGGTTTTGGGCTTTAGCCCTGGCGTCTTTTGAGCAGGACATCACTTAAACTGACATCAACAACCTGCAATTCAAGACTACGGAACCTCAACCACGATGCACATGCCTGGCCAGTTGCGGCTGGACGGCCTGCTGAAAATACTCCGTCTTCTCAAAATTTTTCAGCAATTCCCGCAGCGAAGCTTCCGGGGCCGGATGTTCGCTGGAAATATCGGCCATCTGGTGAAAAATCCGCTCTGGGTGCAATCCAGCATCAACCGCTGCCAGGTATAAATCTCCCAGACCCGCCAGGGTATCGTGGTAATCCCCACGCAGGTCTTCCATGGAGGCAATCGCTGTTCCGAAACGCAGCCACTGCTCCCCGCCGCCGGCGCGGACCTGCTCGGCAGCCCGATGGATGTACCCCCAGAGGTCATGGAGGATATAAATTTGTTTGCCTAGGAATTGACGAATCTCATCGCGGTCTGCCGCAGAAGCGCTGAGATACATGAGGCAAAGCTGGTCAATCGCCTGGTTCAGGTCACTCCGCGGGCCGTCTCCGGCTTTAGTCATAGCCTGGCGCAAAGCCTGGTGCTGCTGTTCATGGCTGTACTCACCGGCAGCAGCCTTGGCCGAATCGAGCAGCTTACCCAATTCGGTTTTAACCTGCTGTTGCCATGCCAGTAGGCGCTGGTTCAGGGATATCAGGTCGGACTGCAATTTATCCCATGGATCGAGGGATGTCATAGATGCGCTTTCACGGGAGTCAACCAATACTTTTAAACTAAATGAATACAGCCACGCGCTGCAAGCGGGCAAAGATGCGGCGAAGATGATATATTTCTTCGAATATTTCTTCATTACCCAGGAGCGACTCAAGCCATGGCAAAAAGCGTTAACAAAGTTATCCTCATCGGAAACCTCGGCAAGGATCCCGAGGTCAAATACACCCCCAGCGGCACCGCGGTCGCCAAGTTCAGCCTCGCGACCAACGAGCGCTACAAAGATAAAAGCGGTGAATGGCAAGACCGCACCGAGTGGCACAACATCGTGGTCTGGCAGCGCCTGGCCGAAATTGTGGGCGAGTATGTGAAAAAAGGCAGCAAGATCTACATCGAGGGACGCCTGCAAACTTCCTCCTGGGAAGATAAACAGAGCGGTGAGAAGAAATACCGCACCGAGGTTATTGCCAATGATCTTGTCCTGCTGGGTGGACGCGGCGGCGAAGCCGACCACGAAGGCGGCGCCTCGCGCTCACGCAGCGCTGCCGCCAACAGCAACACCTCCGCTCCCCCGGAGCAGGAGTTCAGCGGCGAACCTGCGCACATTACGGATGAAGATATTCCCTTCTAAGCAAGCATAAAATGCGAAGTACGATTTGCGAAGTTGGCATTCGTACTTCGCGTGCGGCTTTCCAACTCCCTTTTGGAATATGTCATCCTGGCCGCAGGCGAACGATTTCCGATGAAGATAGGAGCCATTCACGGCTTGAATCGGACTCGCCTTGGAATTGTCCTTCTCCCGGCTGGTTTCTCCATCGTTTACAAACCAACATTTGCCGGCTTTCCACCATCCAAGAGAATGCGAGTTTCTGCTGAATTTGAATTGTTATGAGATATTGCCGAAATTTCTCAATCGTTGTTGTTGTGCCTGTTTTGCTGTTCCTGGCCGGGTGCGCTGAGAAGCGCGACTACCAGCAGACATTGCGCAGTAATTTTGCCGCGCCCAGCAGCAACCCGCAGGTGCTGGCGGCTTATCAGCCCTGGTTTGGAGAATCCAGCCATATCAATGTGGGCTACTCTTCGCAAGACCCCGTGGTATTGCAGCAACAGATTGAAAAGGCCAGAAACCTCGGCATCAGCGGATTCGTGGTCAACTGGTACGGACCCGCCAAACCGTTTGAAGACCATGCCTATTCCCTGCTGCAGCAGGCCGCATCGAGCAACAACTTTACCAGCGCCTTGATGTATGACGAGAGCGAAGATTCCGGCCATTCCACCGACGAGGCCATTGAAGACCTCAACTACGCTTATGAGCATTACATAGGACCGAATGCTCCCGCGAAAAATGCTTACCTCACCTTCGAAGGGCGTCCGGTGATATTTATCTTTCCCAAAGGCGGAAAGACCGATTGGCAGAAAGTGCGGGCCGCGGTGAACAACTGGATTTCGCCTCCGTTGCTGATCTATGAAGACATTAATCCGAGCGTGGCCGGATATTTCGACGGCTTCTATGCCTGGGTGCATCCTGGAAGCGAGGGCTGGAGCCATGATGGCAGCAACTGGGGCCGGCAATACCTGGAATCTTTTTACTCGCACATGGTCAGCGACTACCCTGGCAAGATCGCCGTGGGCGCCGCCTGGCCCGGCTTTGACGATTCCCACGCCGGCTGGTCGCTCAACCGCCACATGAACCCACGCTGCGGCAAAACCTTCGAAGAATCCTTGCGCCTCTACCGGCGCTTCTACGATGAGGCTCGCCCACTTCCTTTTCTTCTCATCGTTACCTGGAATGACTATGAAGAAGGCACCGCAATAGAACCGGGACTGCCTAGTTGCTAGTTTCGAGTAACAGTTTCGAGTTTCAGGTTTCAAGTTTCGAGTTGCTGTTTCATAACACAGGCTTCATCAAATCCAGGCTTATTTACTCAGGTTTGTTTTCGGCGACCGCCTCAACCCTGAGCATGATTTAAACTATTCTCTGGCTCGAAACTCGAAACCTGAAACTCGAAACTGTTTATGGAATTTCGCCGCAACGCCGACTCTGCCCTTGAATCCCTCAAGCAAAGCCTTATTCGCGCCGAAGACTCTGCGGAAATAGAAGTTGAAGAAAGCGGCGGCGCGCTCAAGATCAACTTTGAAGACCCGCCTGCGATCTTTGTAATTTCTCCTAACGCTCCGGTGCAGCAAATCTGGATTTCGGCGCTCTCTACCAGCTTCAAACTCGATTGGTCTGCAGCGGCGAATGCCTTTGTATTAGCCAAGACCGGCGAAGATTTGAAGACGCTGCTGTCGCGGCTGATCAACGAACAATTGGGCGAGCAGACGGTAAGCCTGAAGTAACCTCTTTCTTAATCAGCGTTTATCTGCGTAAATCTGCGGCCAGTTTTTTCTTTAGGTCTTCGGCGATTTGTTTGCCGTGAAACCGCCCATTCTCGATAAAAATCTCGCTAGTCTTCGACCCCGCCACGATGACCCCGGCAACGTAGATTCCGGGCACATTGCTCTCCAGGGTTTGCGGATTGCACTCCGGGCGATAGTCTTTCTCGTTCAGGCGTATGCCCATGCTGCGCAGGAAGTCATAGTCGGGGTGGTAGCCGGTAAGGGCAAATACAAAATCATTCTTGATCCTGATCTCGCCCGCAAGAGTGCTCAACAGCACGCAATCCTGCCGGATCTCGCGTACGCACGACTCGAAGTAAGCCTTGATTTCCCCATTCTTTATACGATTTTCGATGTCAGGTTTAATCCAATACTTTACGTTTGGGTGCATGCCGCCGCCGCGATGCACCAATGTCACCCGAGCCCCGCGCCGCCACAGTTCCAGGGCTGCGATAGCGGCTGAGTTCTTGCCTCCGACGACAAGCACATCCGTATCAAAATACGGATGCGGCTCGCGATAATAATGCAGCACTTTGGGCAGCTCTTCGCCCGGCACGTTCATGATATTTGGAAGATCGTAGTAGCCAGTGGCCACAATCACCTTGCGCGCGCCATGCTGGAATTTGTGACCGTGCTCGTGTGTGGTATCAAGCAAGAAGTTTCCATCTGTGCCGCTGACCTTATCAACCCTCTCATATTGCCGGATCATCAAACGGTAGTGCTGGGCAACGTTGCGGTAGTATTCCAGCGCCTCCGGGCGGGTCGGTTTTACATTGGGCGAAGGAAAAGGAATATCGCCGATCTCGAGCAGCTCAGGCGTGGTGAAGAAGACCATGTTTGCCGGATAGTGGAACAGCGAGTTGACCACGCAGCCCTTGTCGATCAACAGCGCGCTCAGCCCGGCGCGCTGGGCCTCAATGGCGCATGCCATGCCGGTAGGCCCGGCGCCGATCACGATGACATCGGCCTTCTCGTTGCCTGCGTGTTGCATCGCCTCGGTCACGTATTTCGATTCTAAATCATTCAGTAGAAGCTCTTAGCTTTTGGCTGTTAGCGATTGGCTTGTTGTCTCGAATGTCAGGGCGCAGATTGAGAGGTCATAAAAACCCAATTTCTTGTCATTCGGAACACGAAGTTGGAGGAATCTCTATTGTGCCGAGAACGTAGGCTGGGTTGGCTCGGGCTGGCTAAAACGCATTGCTCCTTGGAATGACAACATACACGCTCTCGCCCGCGTTGTTATAATTTTCTGTTAAGCGTTCTGTAAGATTCACACAAGGAGAGCCCATCCCCCATGGCAACGGCTACGATGAATGCAACCCGGCAGGAAAAAGATTCCATCGGCTACAAAGAAGTTCCCGCAGATGCGTATTACGGCGTGCAGACGGCGCGTGCGGTTGAAAATTATCCTATTTCGGGAATGCGGGCGCATCCCACGCTGATCCGCGCTTTTGGACTGGTGAAGCAGGCCGCCGCTGAAGCCAACAAAGCGCTGGGCTTGGTTGACGAGCAGCGTGCCAACGCCATCATCAAAGCCGCGCAAGAAGTTGCCGAAGGCAAGTGGGACAAACAATTTGTAGTTGACGTATTCCAGGCCGGAGCCGGCGTCAGCTTTCATATGAACAGCAACGAAGTCATTGCCAACCGGGCCACGGAGCTGATGGGAGGCAAGCTGGGCGAATACACCACGCACCCCAACGACCACGTCAATTATGGACAATCCACCAATGACGTTTTTCCCACGGGCATGCGGCTGGCGACGTTGTTGGAGCTGGAAAATCTCTATCCGGTGCTGGATTCGCTGGCGGCCTCACTGGAAAAGAAGGCGAAAGAATTTCACGATGTCATGAAGTCAGGCCGCACGCATATGCAGGATGCCGTACCCATCCGCCTGGGGCAGGAATTCGCGGCCTATGCCGTCTCCGTGCGTAAGACAATTGAGAACATCAGGCACGCCAGCAATGAGCTGCGCGAGCTTGGACTGGGTGGCTCAGCGGTTGGCACCGGCATCAACACCCATCCCGACTATCGCGAGAAGGCCATCGCCAATCTGGCGCGCCTCTCCGGACAAAAACTTGTTCCCGCCAAAGACATGCGCTGGGCCATGCAGTCGAATTCGGCAATGGCGGCGGTTTCCAGCGCGCTGCGCAATCTGGCGCTGGAAATCATTCGCATCTCGAATGACCTGCGCCTGCTCTCTTCCGGACCAAACACCGGTTTCGCAGAAATCAATCTGCCGGGATTGCAGCCGGGCTCTTCCATCATGCCGGGAAAAATCAACCCAGTCATGCCGGAACTGGCAGCCATGGTTTGCTTTCAGGTGATCGGCAATGACGTGGCCGTCGCCATGGCAGTCCAAGCCGGACAGCTTGAGCTCAACGTCATGATGCCTACAATGTCGTATAGCGTGCTGCAGTCCATTACCATCCTGACCAACATGCTGCAGGTCTTCAACGAAAAGTGTGTGGCCGGACTGACCGCCAACCAAAAACGCTGCGAGTTCTACGCGCAGAGCACGGTTTCCCTCGCCACAGCGCTTAACCCTTATATTGGTTATGCCAAGGCGGCGGAAATTGTGAAGGAATCGGTCGCGACAGGACGCTCCATCATTGACATCGCCCGCGAGAAAAAATTGCTGACTGAGAACGAAATCGCCGAGATCCTCGATCCCGTGAACATGACCGAGCCGCAAGTGCCAAAAGAGGCGGCCAAGCATCGCGAAGAGATCAAGAAGAAATAGATTGCGCCGCAGGTTCACACGGATGGACGTCTATTAAGACTGATCTGCAAGCTGAACGGACCGGCGCCGGGAAAAGAATGATGGCTCGGGGGAGGACCCAAAATGGGTGGGCATATCTGGTATTACTTTGTGGCTTACCAACCTGACATTCACAAGGCGTTGCAAGAGCTGCGGCAACGCGAGTTCAAAGCGGGCAGATATAACCCGGTCATGGACTTCCCGGAGTTTCCCGTTACCCCTGATTCCCCTTCGCCGGGAGCGCAACATGACTCCATTGAAGAAGCCTTGGAGGCTTCGGAGGCGGATGGCACACGCTCGATCCTTGACATGATGCAGATTGGAGAAACATCTGACTTCTCTACGGTTGTTCCTTTGACCGGCGAGCAACTCATCGAACTCTACGGCACGCAGCAACCAACCCGGCAGATGATTGAAGAAAACATGGATTTCTTTGCAGAAATCGACCGCGGCGCCGGGGTTTATACAACTGCTTACAAGGATGGAAAACCAGCGGAGATATTCTTCGCCGGCATCTCGTTTGATTGAAAATTCATGGTTGCGAAATCTTAGTAGGCCCAGCGCAGCAGCGTAGCTCCCACGGTAAATCCCGCGCCGACCGACGCCAGCAGCACGAGATCGTTTTTCTTCAATTTGCCACGTTCGCGCGCGGTCTGCATAGCCAGAGGGATGGTTGCTGCCGTGGTATTCCCGAATTTATCAATATTGACGATGACGCTTTCGGGTTTCAAACCAACGCGTTCGGCGGTAGCGTTGATAATACGCAAATTGGCCTGGTGAGGCAGGAACACCGAGACGTCAGAACCTTTTAATCCATTGCGCGTCAGGATGGTCTCGCAAACCTCAACCATTTTACGCACGGCAAATTTGAATACTGCCTGCCCATCCTGATGGACGTAATGCATTCTCTTATCCACCGTCTCGTGCGAGGGTGGATGCAGGCTGCCGCCGGCGGGCATATTCAGGGCGACGCCGCCTGAGCCGTCAATCTCATGGAGAAAGTCAATGAAGCCCGGTTCGCCATTTGCGGCCGGTTCTACCAGCACGGCGCCGGCGCCATCGCCGAAAATCACGCACGTGGCCCGGTCGGTGTAATCAATAATCGAAGACATGACGTCTGCGCCTATCACCAGGACTTTCTTGTGCGCTCCTGTGCGCACAAATTGCACGCCTGTTTGCAGGGCATAAACAAAGCCGGAGCAGGCCGCCGATACGTCAAAGCCCCAGGCCCCCTTGGCGCCCAATTTATCTTGTACCAGGCAGGCGGTGGAGGGAAACAACATGTCAGGCGTGACTGTGGCCACAATGATGGTATCCACTTCCGTAGCGCTGATTCCGCGTTGGGCCAGCACCTTGCAAGCCGCTTGCACGGCCAGGTCGCTGGATGCAACTCCCTTTTCCGCGATGTGGCGCTCGCGGATACCGGTGCGATCTACAATCCATTGATCGCTGGTCTCTACCATCTTTTCAAGGTCGGCGTTGGTAAGAATCTTGGGCGGAACATAGGTTCCCAGTGCCGTGATCCTAGCGCCTAATAGATTTTGCAAATGTAATGTCTCCAAACTTATGAAGAGCCGAGCGGTTCAGATACTCGCCGCACCCTGAAGTGCTGCCTGGAAGGCCAGTTTGCCAGGCACCGGGGTACCCGCTGCACACGCACGAGCCCGTTACCGTTGCTTCCTTCCGGACCTGGCGGGGTTGGCGGGATTGCGTTGCGCGGGACCCAATGCCTGACAAATGATTTTATCAAATGCCGTCGAAGCAGCCCGTTTCTGATCGAGAAACACCGTAACTGCCGGGGTACAATAATGCTGTGTCTTCCGGCTCGGCAGTGCGCATACGGGCTCCTTTGGCGATCGAACGCTTCTTTGATGCCTCTCTCTACCTGCTGATCGCAACCGGATTTCTTACCCTCGCCAGCACCGGCAAGCTGGACCTGCTCTCGCTCATATTTATCGCTGCCGCCCTCATCGTTCGGGGCGTCTTGCTTGTGCGCGGACGCGAGTTCAAGATCTCGGAGCGTTATACCAATTACGCCACCCTGCTCTATGTGCTTTTTTATGCCGCCGATTTTTTCCTGCTTTCCGGAAATTTCGTATATGCCACCGTTCACCTGGTGCTGTTCATCATGGTCATCAAGATGTTTTCGGCCCGGCGTCAGCGCGACAATCTGTATCTTGCGCTGCTTTCATTTCTCATGGTGCTGGCGGCGGCGGTGCTCACCGTAGACAGCACCTTCTTTTTTGCTTTCCTGCTGTTTCTCATTCTGACCGCGACCACCTTTTTGAGCATGGAGATGAAACGCTCGGCCGAGGCGGCCAGCGCCCAGGCGCGTGAAGTTCCCGAGGCCAGTGTTTTAGGCCGCGCGGTGCTGGTTGCCGCCGTGGTCCTCGTGATAAGCATTGCCTTGGCAGCGCCCCTTGTGTTCTATGTGCTTCCCCGCACCGGCAACGGCTACCTGAGCCAGCTTGCGCAAAGCAATGACGTGCTTACCGGGTTCGGAAACGAGGTCCAGCTTGGCCAGATTGGTGAGATCAAGCAATCGAGTGCGATCATTATGCACGTACAGATTTACGGCGACACTCGTGGCAGCTTCTCTAATTTGAAGTGGCGCGGCATAGCGCTGGGACTTTTTGACGGCCACAAATGGAGCAATCCTCTCATGCCCGTTGCCGTCGTGCGTGGCGCTTCAGCGCGCTTTCACTTGTTACCGCAATCGGAAGCGGGGCCGGATCCGGAAATTTCAACCAGAGATTCGCGCACACATCTCATGTTGACCTACCGCGTCATCATGGAGCGGGTGGCGACAAATGTCTTCTTTCTGGCTCCCTTTGGAAAGTGGATTGGTGGCGACTATCGTTCTGTTACCCAAGACCACGCTGCGTCCGTCTTTACGGATGAGCCCATTGGTATCTACCAGGCGCAATCCGATATCTCAGAGATTGATCCAGGGCTGCTGCGCCGCGCTTCGGGCGAGTTTCCTCCCGAGATTGCGCTCAACTATTTGCAGTTGCCCAAACTCGATGCCCGCATTGCGCCACTGGCGGCCCGGATTACCGCCGGCAAAACCAACAACTATGATCGCGCCCGCGCCATTGAGGACTACCTGGGAGCGCACTACGGATACACTCTGAAGCTTTCCCAGACCCCGCCGGAAGATCCTCTTGCAGAATTTCTGTTCATCCGCAAACAGGGGCACTGCGAATATTTTGCCTCCGCCATGGCCATCATGCTGCGGACATTGCATATACCTTCGCGCGTGGTGAACGGCTTCCGCAGCTCCCAGTTTAACGATCTGACTTCCAGCTATATCGTCCGCGCCAGCGAAGCCCATACCTGGGTGGAAGTCTATTTTCCCGGCTACGGCTGGAGTACCTTCGACCCGACTCCGCCCGATCCCAACCCTGCTTCGCTGCTGCGTTCCTCCCGCATGAGCTTGTATCTGGATGCACTGGGCGAGTTCTGGCGTGAATGGGTCATCAACTACGATTTCAATCGTCAAAATAATCTGCAGATCAGGATGTTCTTAGTCTCGCGCAGCAATCTCTTCTCCTGGAGATTGGCAGCCCTGCGCAAGTATTACAAGCTGCTGAACAGCGCGCGCCCCACCGACCTGCGGCGAACGCTGCGGCGTTACGGTGCGATTCTGGCCGGGGTAGTCCTGTTGCTGTTGATTGCCGCAAATAGCCGCAAAGTGCTCTCCTCGTGGCGCAAGCATCGGATTGCCGCCAAGCCGGAACAGGCGCCGCGCGCCGCCGCTTCCATTTGGTATGAACGCATGACGGCATCGCTGGCCCGCCGGGGCTGCGAAAAACAACCGGCGCAAACCCCGGCAGAGTTCGTGACTTCCATTCTCGACCCGGAACTGCGCCGCGCGGTTTCCATATTTACCCAGCACTATCACCGCGCACGTTTTGGCGAAATGGCAGAAGATGCCAGGCGTTTGCCGGAGCTGTATGAGGAAGTGGAAACAGCCGGGCGGCGGTAGAGAATATGAACCGCGGAAGAATTGAGTAATCGGGTAATTGCGTAATTTGGTAATTGTTTATTTGCGCATAAGTTTCAATTACACAATTGCCCGATTACACAATTACTCAATTTTCTCCGCGCCTCCGCGTCTCCGCGGTAAAAACTTTGCCAATGTTAAAATAGAAAGATTGCATGTCCTCCAAAACCACAATTGAGGCCCCTTCTCCTTCGGTGCATTCCCCCGTGAAGGTGGGTTTTGTCAGCCTGGGGTGCCCCAAGAACCTCGTTGATAGCGAGGTCATGATGGGGATGCTGGCCGCTGCCGGCGCCCAAATCACGCCGCGCGCCGATGAGGCGGATATCATCGTCGTAAATACCTGCTCGTTCATTGACACCGCCAAGCAGGAATCGGTGGATACCATCCTGCAAATGGCGCAGCACAAGACTTCACCGGAAAATCCCACCGGACGCGCGAAGAAGCTGATTGTTGCCGGCTGCCTGGTCGAGCGCTACCGCAACGAGATTCAAAAAAATATTCCGGAAGTTGACGCGGTTGTGGGCACAGGCGAGCTGCAACAAATCATCGCCAGTGCCGGATTAACCCGCCCAGCCGCGCCATCGCCGCAGGATTTTTCGCCATTCAAGATTTTCACTTCGCGTCCAGAGGCAACGTATTCCCAGCCTGAAGGTCAGCCAGCCTCTCGTGCTGAAGGTGACGCTCGCCAGGCAGCCGGACGCTTCGCGCGCAACGAATGGGATGGCGCGATTGCCGACCTGCCGAACTACCTGTACGACGAAACCACGCCGCGCATACTGGCCACCCCGCGGCATCTGGCATATATCAAGATTGCCGAAGGATGCGACCACCCTTGCAGCTTCTGCATCATCCCGCAATTGCGCGGAAAATTCCGCTCCCGCAGGTTCGAATCGGTTGTGGCAGAAGCCCAACGCCTGGCGCAAAGCGGAGTGCGCGAAATCACCCTCATCGGGCAGGATACAACCTGCTATGGTGAAGATCTTGGCTTAAAAGACGGCTTGGCTCTCCTGCTCGAGCGGCTGGCTGAAATTGATGATCTTCGCTGGGTGCGCTTCCTGTACGCCTATCCCAACAAGATCACCGGACGCTTGCTGGAAGCTATCGCTTCTAATCCGAAAATATGCTCTTACATTGATGTTCCTCTGCAACATGCCTCAGGCCCGGTGCTCAAGAGCATGAAGCGTGGCAGCAACGCCGATATTTTTCTGCGATCGATTGAGAAGATGCGGCGCACGGTTCCCGCTCTGACACTGCGGACTTCCTTTATCGTGGGCTTCCCCGGAGAAAGCGACCGAGACTTTGAAGAGCTATGCGATTTTGTACGCGCCGCCGAGTTCGACTGGATGGGGGCCTTCGCCTATTCCGATGAAGAGGGCGCGAAAGCGTTCCATTTGCAGGAAAAAGTGCCGCAGCGTGTCATTGAGGGCCGTCGCAAAAAACTGATGCAGATTCAACGCCAGATCAGCAAGCGCAAGAAGCGCTCTTTACTGGGCAAGCAGTTCGATATTGTTCTCGAAGGCGAATCGCAGGAGACGGAATTACTCTGGGAAGGCCGCACCGAGATGCATGCCCCGGAAATCGACGGCAAAGTTTTTGTTAACGATTTCGGCGCTTACGAAAATCCTCAACCCGGCCAATTCCACCGCTGCGAAATCACTGAAACCCACGACTATGATTTGGTCGCTCGGCTGGTGTAGCAGTACTCGATATTCCCAGTTACGGTTGCGATTAAATTTCTAAACCTATTCAAAAAGGAGATATGCCTGGCGGCTCCCCCGAAGAGCTTCCAGGCATTTTCTCATTGCAACTCGAATTGTTGTTGGCCTTTTCAGTTGCATCACATAGGAGTAGTGAAGGGTGCATGAATTTCGTTTCAGATTGAACTTTGCACATTGACCGTGGTTCATTTCTCCTTGATTTTTGTTGGTAATCCGCGATAAAGTCTCGTTAGCTCTCGCGATCAACTCCCACCTCTATTACTACTTTCATCTCCGAACGCATATTTTCGGCTGTTTGCATCAAATGCTGTGCGATATACAGCGGTAAGGGAGCATGTAACACAAGATATTGTGCGTTTAATGCTTGACCGTTATTAACTTCCTCGGTACATTAGGCAGCAATGGTTGTGTTCCCGATCCTTGTCCAGCCGCGGGGATTGGCTTATTTGTCTGCGAAACAAAACAAAAGCCGGCACTCTCATGCAATCTAAGTAAGTGGTGGGAGCACCGGGCCGACTGGGGAGAACGTTTTGCTTAAATTAAAGAAGTTGCAGATTCTCGGGTTTAAGTCCTTCTGTGACCGTACCGAACTACGGTTTCAGGGCGACGGCGTGGCCGCTATTGTGGGGCCGAACGGCTGCGGAAAATCCAATATTGCAGACGCCATCTCCTGGGTGTTGGGCGAGCAGTCAGCCAAGAGCCTGCGCGGTTCGCGCATGGAAGATGTAATTTTTATTGGGACACGCGACCGCAAGCCCACCGGCATGGCCGAGGTCTCCCTCACCCTGATTGATCCCAATGAATACGAGGGTAAGACTGACTTCACAGAACCGGAAATCGATATCCAGAACGATCTTTCCGACGATTGGGATGAAGCCAGCGAGCGTGCTGTCGCCGCGGAAGACACCGAGCGCCACATCGCTGAAGTCCAGCCGCTGGGGCCGGAAGAGGTGCTCATAGAAGGTGCCCCAGCCAACGACGGTGCTGGACCAGAAAATGCGGACGCAGCAAATGCGGAACACAACGACCAGCAGTTGGTTGCCGAAGAATCTCCCCAACAGAGTGTCGAAAGCAACATGGCAGAGCCTCAACCCACGGACGCTTCGGCCAGCGAGAATGCTCCGCAGCACGTCGTTCTGAAAATCCGCCGCCGCAAGTTCAAGACCACGCAATTCAAGGCCGGCGAGCTTGTGGTCACGCGTCGCCTGTTCCGCTCCGGTGAGAGCGAATACCTGTTGAACGGCAAGTTGTGCCGCCTGCGCGACATTCAAGATATCTTCATGGGAACCGGTCTCGGGCCGGAGTCCTATGCCATCATCGAGCAGGGCCGCATTGGCCAGATTCTGAGCAGCAAGCCCTACGACCGGCGGGCGATCATAGAAGAAGCGGCCGGCATTACCAAGTTCAAGACCAAGAAGCGGCTGGCTGAGGCGCGATTAGAGCAATCCAAGCTGAACCTGGCTCGCATCAACGACATCTTCGACGAAGTTACCCGCCAGATGAATTCCCTCAAGCGCCAGGCGTCCAAAGCCGAGCGCTATGCCCGGCTGCGCGATGAGATGCGCGAAAAGCTTCGCCTGGTATTGGCCAGCAAGTTCACCCAATTGCAGCGGGAGTCGGAGCAACTGGAATCTGAGCTGGCGCAAATCACCGCCGAAATGCACGAGAAAAATGAAGCCGTGCAGGCGCTTGAAGCTGAACATAGCGAGCGTTCGCAGCGCGGTTACGCCATCGAAGAAGAAGGCCGTCGCAACACAGAACATCTGAACACGCTTGCCATGGAGATGGAGCGCAGCACCTCGCGCCAGCGCACCAACGAAGAACGTTGCGCAGAACTTGAAGCCCGCTCCGCCGCAGCCCTTGCCGAGCTGGAACGCACACGCGAACAGCTTGGCGGATTGCAGGCTGAACTCAACAGCAACCGGTCGGTATTGGAATCGGCTGCGGCTGATGTGGCCGCGGCGCAGAGCGAAGCTGACTTGCGCCAGAAAGAGGCGGCGGCGGCGAATGAAACATTAGTTGCCACCGAACGCGAGCAGGAGACCCGGCGCACCGCGATTATGCAGGCGGTAGCTGCGGCCTCCGCCGTCCACAATCGCATGGCCAAAGCGGAAGAGCATAGTGCGGCCCTGGAGCGCGAGCTGCATCGCTTGCAGCAAGAGGCTGCCGCAGCCGGATCACAAATTGAAGCCTTTGGCGGCAGGCGCGGGCAGCTTGCGTTTGAATTTGAGTCCGTCTCCCAGCGGGTTTCGGGTTTGGCTACGCAGATTGCCGAAGCCCAGGGCCAGATCGAAGAAAAGAAAGCTGCTGAGAGCCGGGCCAAGCTGCGTCTCGATACGCTGCGTTCCGAGTATGCTTCCGCGTTGGGGAAAAGAGGGGCGCTCGAAGCGTTGATCGCCGAGCACGGCTACAGCACCGAATCCGTAAAGCGCCTGTTCCAATCGGGAGCCATCGAAAAAGGTTTTGCTCCGGTGGGCGTCCTGGCCGACTTTCTTGAAGTTGACGACCAGTACGAGCGCGTAGTGGAAGATTTTCTTCGCGACGAGTTGAACTACATCGTCGTCAAGTCCTGGGATGTAGCCGACCAGGGTCTGCAAATCCTGCGCAACGACGTGGACGGGCGCGCCACCTTCATGGTGCATTCGGAAGATACACAGCAAAAATTTTCTTTCCTGGTGGATGCAAATGCGCGCTCGGCCGTTCGGCGCGACGCAATCGTGCCCTTGAAACAATGTATCCGCGTGCTGAATGGTTTTGGAAGATCTCTGGAAGCCATTCTTCCCAAGCTGGGCAATGGCTACATCGCTCCCGATTCTTCCACCGCGCGCGAGATGGCCATGGAAAATCCGGGCGCATTCTTCCTCGCGCCCAACGGCGAGACCTTCCACAATGTCACCGTCACCGGTGGCAAGCAGCGTATGGAAGGGCCGCTCTCCATGAAACGAGAATTGCGCGAAGTGCAGCGCAGCCTTGCCGAGATGGAACAGACATTGCGCGCCGACGAAGCTTGTGCAGCGCTATTGGCCAAAGAAATTACCGCTCTCACTTCCCTGCTGGCGAGGCTCGATGAGGAGAAACGCGAGGCGGAAAAGCTGGCGTTGACATCCGGACACGCTCTGCAACAACTTGAAGCCGAGTTGGAGAAAACCCAGCAACGCATGGGGACCTACCAGGCAGAGATCAGCCGGGTTCAATCCGAGCGCGAGGAAGCGCAACGGATAGTTGCAGAGATGCAGGAGGAATCCGCGCAGCACGAATTGCGCCGTAAAGACTTGGAAGCTGAGGTTGCCAACATTCAATCCAATGTCGCGGCCATGAAGGAATCCCGCGACCTGGCGGTGCAAACCGCATCGCAAATGTCCGCGCGTGTGGCGGCGTTGGAAGAGCGGCGCATCGCGGCGTCTTCCGCGCTGCAACGGATCGAGACTCTCGTTTCCGAGGTCAATGCGCGCGTAGCCTCGCTGGAAGCGCAAATCGATTCGGCGCGGGCTGAGAAGCAACAGCGCCTGGCGGAAAACGTGCGCCTGGCAGAGCAGCTCGCAACGTATACTGCCGAGCGGCAGCTTGCCGAAGTGCGCGGCGTTGAACTGCACAAAGAATCTGAGCAGGTGCGTGCCCGAATGGCCGGGATCGAGCAGCAATTGCGCGAGGTGCGCCAGTTGCTCGATGCTGCCCGCGACCGTCGCGGTGAAATCTCCGCGGCTGTGGCCAAGCTGACCTCAGACGCCGAATACATGGCCGAGACCTGCCGCAACGAACTTAGCCTGAGCCGTGAAGAGTTGTTGGCAGATGGGAATGTTGGCCGGGTGGAAGGTGATGAACTCGCCCAACAGGACACCGTCTATCGTGAGATGCGGACCAAGCTGGAGAACATGGGTCCGGTCAATATGATGGCGCTGGAAGAGTACAAGGAGACGGCCGAACGCCATACATTCCTCGAAACCCAGCGTAAAGACCTGCTCGATTCCATCGAGAACACTTTGAATTCGATTAAAGAAATCGACGCCATCTCACGCCAGAAGTTCGAAGAAGCCTTCGAGCGCATCAATGAGAATTTCCAGTTTACCTTCCGCAAGCTGTTCGGCGGCGGGCAGGCATTCATGCGGCTGACCGACCAGGAGAACAGCAGCGAAAGCGGCATTGACGTTATTGCCTCGCCTCCCGGCAAGAAATTGCAGAATGTTCTGCTGCTTTCCGGCGGAGAAAAGGCGCTCACCGCGTTGTCGTTGCTGGTCGGCATCTTCCAGTATCAGCCCAGCCCCTTCTGCATTCTCGATGAAGTGGACGCTCCCCTCGACGAAGCCAATGTCGGACGCTTCACCGAGCTGGTCAGAGAAATGAGCGTACAAACCCAGTTCGTGATCATTACTCACAATAAGAAGACCATGAGCATCTCGCCGACTCTCTACGGGGTGACCATGCAGGAGCCAGGCGTCTCCAAGATTGTCTCCGTACGCTTCGGCGGAGAAGCCAAAGCCGCCAGTTAGCAAAGAACCTTGCATGAGGGGATGATTCTCAGTGACTGCGGAGCTGGATATTTGTTGGGCTTTTAGAGTTCTGTGTGAGACCTCGATGATGAACAACTCCGAACGGGTGACGGGTTATAGCCCAGCGCTTCAGGTGCGTACAGTGATGCTAGTCTCGTAGGGACGACGCCCTTTAGGTTCTCACGCAAGTTCCAGCCCTTTGCTTACGACAATCCAACCATCTCCAGAGCTCGCAACACCGATTTAATTCATCCTGTAAAATTCCGAGCTGCCACTTTATCCACACGTTATCCACAGCTCCGTTGCTTCTCCACGCATCAAACCTTCAAAGAATTCTGCATTGAACTAAAAATTCAATTTCTGTCAACTGTTTTTCAGCCAAAAATTCTTGCACAATAGGTCAAGTGATCAAGTGGTCATGTTGACAAATTTTTTTCTGAGGTTAGAATACGCCACTGTCTTCTAGTAAAAGTTCTGTGAATATCCGAGCCGACCATCCCGTCTTATTGCAAACCGATTTCGCGGACCTGGAACTTTACGCCAGCGGTAAAGTCCGTGACGTCTACCGTGTGGACAACGAACATTTGCTCTTTGTGGCGACCGATCGCATCTCGGCGTTCGATTATGTCCTCGCTTCCGGCATTCCTCACAAAGGCCGCGTGCTCACCCAGATGTCTTTGTTCTGGTTTGATTTTTTGAAGAGTGTTACCCAGAACCATCTGGTGACGGCCAACGTGAAGGAGTATCCCGCGCATCTGCAAAAATATCGCAACGAGCTGTCGGGCCGTTCCATGCTGGTGGTGAAGGCAGACATGATTGCCGTCGAGTGCGTCGTGCGCGGCTACATTTCAGGCTCTGCCTGGAAGGAATATAAGCAGAACGGCACGGTGTGCGGCATTAAGCTGCCGGCGGGGCTGAAAGAATCCGATAAGCTGCCCGAGCCCATTTTCACTCCTGCCACCAAGGCGCTCAGCGGGCATGACGAGAATATCTCGTTCGAGGAGATGGTCAAGCGCGTCGGCGGCGATTTGAGTAAAAAATTACGCAGCTTGAGCCTGGAAATTTATACCAAGGCTGCCGAGTACGCCGCTGGCCGCGGCATTATCATCGCAGACACAAAGTTTGAATTCGGTAATACGCCCATGGGGTTGGTGCTGGGCGATGAGGTGCTTACGCCTGATTCCTCCCGCTTCTGGCCGGCGCAGAGCTATCAACCTGGGCGTGCGCAGGATTCTTACGACAAACAGTACGTGCGCGATTATCTGGAGGAGATTCGCTGGAACAAGCAGCCTCCGGCTCCGCCGCTTCCTGAGAAGGTTGCGGCGCGCACAACGGAAAAGTACGTGGAAGCGTACCGGTTGCTGACCGGACGGGACCTGGACCTCTCCTAAGCATGACCGCTTTCGATTGGGGGCTGATTGCCATCGTTGTGTTGTCGGCGTTAATGGCGGCGGCCGAAGGTTTTTTCTTTGAAATATTTTTTCTGGCGGGCTCGGTGCTGGGCTATCTTCTCGCGGCATGGGAATATGCCCGGGTTGCACCTTGGTTCTTGCAACTTGTCAGCGCGCAATGGGTGGCCAACACGGCCGGCTTTTTGACTGTATTTTTTGCCGTCATCCTGCTGGCCGGGATGGCAGGACGTATAGCGCGGTGGATTTTTAAGGAAGCTGGATTGCAGTGGTTTGACCGGGCATTGGGCGCGGCCTTCGGTTTAGCGCGCGGAATTGTAATTGCCACGGTCGTGGTCATGAGTGTGGTTGCATTTTCTCCAGGGGTGGAAATGGTTTCTCAATCACAAGTTGGACACTACTTCCTGGTATTTGGCTACGGAGTCAGTTGGTTGGCGCCATCGGAGCTGCGAGGACGATTGAAAGAAGGGATCAGGAAAGTGAATGCGTTCGTCCTTGAAGAAGAGAGCCGCCACCGCCAGGAGAAAACACCCGGCCACTAGATGGGTTCCTGGTTGGTTCGGACAGCAGATTCAAGATATGTGTCAGGCCCGACTTTATCTGGCTTTGTATCAGGGCACGACTTAATGGTGCGAAGGAGCCACAAATCAGGGCTTTAGCCCCTGAGGTCGCTCCTAAAATTGCGTAATGACATTTGGAATACGCCCATAAGACATGGAAGCATTTGCATACGATAGGAATTAATTTCATATAACCGATTCAGGATTAGGAAGAGAGGCGCTCAGGTGAAAGACCAACTCGAAGCTCTGGTTCAGCAGATGCATAAAAGCGGCATTCTTTACTCCGAGGCTGTACGCGAGTTCAAAAAACGTTTTATCTGGACTGTCCTTCAGGAGAACAGTGGCAACCAGTGCAAGGCCGCGCGTGAGCTGGGCATGCATCGCAATACCCTGAGCCGGACCATTTCTGAGTTGAAAATTGACCTGCGCGCACTGAATGGCATGCGGCGCCCGCCTGCGAGTGCTCGTCCGGTTGTCGTGGAGAAAAAAGCCGTGCGCTAGGCCTGCAAGCTTTACGCATTGGAGGCGGCAGGTTCCGCTTTTCGTTGTGGGCCATGGATGCGGACGATTTTCACTTTACGTCCTTCAATCTCAATAATTTCCGCAATTTCCGCGACCGCCTGGGGATCAGCCGGTTCCCTTTCCACTGCCATGACGCCAATGGCCTGGTTGCGTCCCGAGTTTTTGGCGATGTACAAGGCGCGATCTACAAGAGTCAGGACTTCTTCCATGGAAAGCGCCTCTGGAGCCGAGCGCAACCAGGGAAAGCTTCCCCAACCCACCGAACAAGTGCGAAGCAGCGATTTTCCATTTCCAAGGTTGATGGCTTCAGAGCCCACGCTGGAAAGAATACGGGCCGCCAGGACCTGGGCGTCGCAGCGCTCCGCCCCGCGTGAGACGATCAGAAATTCTTCGCCGCCCCAGCGAATGAGCATGTCTGACGTGCGCACCACGCGAGTGAGGCGCTGCGTCACTTCCATGAGCGCATAATCTCCTACATGATGGCCGTAGACGTCGTTGATTTCTTTAAAATGATCGATATCAATCAGATAAAACACCAGGTCGCGATGATCGGTGCTATGTGAGCCGTCTGAGTATGCGCGAATCACCTGGCTGACATCGGCGACAATCATGCTGTTGAAAAATCTCCGGTTACGCATGCCGGTTAAAGGATCGGTCAGGGCTGCCTCTGCGAGCTCGCGGTTTGCCGCAGCTAACTCGACGCTGCGGGCTGCCACAGCGGCCTCCAGGCGCTTACGATCGGCATTCAGAGCGGCGGTTCGAATCCTGAACATCAGGGAAATCAAAAACATCAGGAGGCCGAGCCCCAGCACCCGGGCCCACCAGCGCTCCCACCATGCGGGACGGATAGAAAAGGAAAATGTGGCAGGCGCGCTCCATTCATTTCCATCGAGGCGGCAGGAAACCTCGAATCCGTAAGTACCTGCAGCGAGCGACGGATAGCGCACCTCTCGCAACGCGGTTTCGGTGAACTCAGATTCCAGGTCTTTGAGCCGGTAGCGGCAGCGGTAACGCTGGGGTTAAAAGAAGGTCAGGGGCACAAAGCGCGCTGAAAATACGCGTTCGCTGTATCGTGCCTCCGGGTTCGTCTCCGCCAGCCGTTCTTGATTGCCCAGCCGAGCCGATGTAATGACCACAGGGACGGAGTGCACGGCCTGGGCCAGGTCACCTTTGCCCGGAGCGTAGTGAGACAAACCCCGGCTGGTGCCAATCAATACACTTCCGTCTGCTTCCACTCCGAAGGCCGCAGCGCTGATGTCGTCCCAGATAAGGCCTTCAGATCGGGTGAGGTTGGTAATGTGCCTTTGCGGATCGATGACGGAAATGCCGCTATCTCCCCCGGTCCATACCTTGCCGGTATGATCAAGACCGATCATGTAGATGGCGTCTGCTCTGAGCCCATCAGCCGTGGTTATGTGCTCCACTCTGGCTGTCGTTCCAGAAAGCCGCAGATGCCCTAAACCCAGCGCTTCGTCATAACGAAACCAAATCTCATTGCCGCTGGCAGGAACAATCTCGGTGACAACGTCAGAGCGGAGTCCGTCCTTTGTGGTGAAGTGCAGCCAATGTTTGCCGTCAAAGCGGGAGACGCCCCCGCGGCCGCATGTCCACAATATGCCATCAGGCGAGAACACCGGATGGCTGGTGGAGTGCATGATCTCTGGAGGAAAGCCCACATTACGAAAGACCGGCCTGCCATTCTCGTTGCTGACCGTCTTCAGATACTGGGCATTGCCAATCCAAAGCTTGTTGTCGGGTGCGACCGCCATCCCTGTTGGATCACGTGCATTCGCGGGTTCGATTGCCACTCGCCGAAGCTGTAATGTCACGGGATCAATGCGGGTCAACCCTCCAGGATAGGAGAGCACCCAGATAAAACCATCCTTTGCCAGGGCCAACTGCCGCACAATTGAGCCTGCCAGCCCCTGCGCCTGCTTCCAAATGCGCCATGAGTGCGAGGCTGGGTTCCAGAGGGCCAGCCCTTTGTTGGTTCCAACCCAGAGCCGCCCCTGCCGGTCACGCAGCGTGCACCAGACCACGTTGTCGGGCAGTCCTTCAGCCTTGCTCCATGCGGACCACGTGGTCGGATTGGGCCAGCGATCAAGTCCTATGCCGCCGTAGCCAATCCAGATGGCGCCCTCGCGGTCTTCGAGAGCGGCAAAAACCGCCTCCGACGACATGCCCTGCTTCTCGCCATAAGCCTCCCAGTGATGATTAATGCGCCGGAACAGGCCGTTTACCGTCGGCACCAGGAGATTGCCCTGCCTGTCGAACGAAGGCCCGCCAAAATCGTTGGCGCCGGGAATGCCGGCATCGTCCATGGTGAATTGGCTTGTGCCCAGGTTGAAGCGGTCCAGGTGCTCGCTGGTCCTCACCCAGAGGTTTTGTTCGCCATCCACCAGAATGGCGATAATCGCCTCGTTAGGTCTTCCAATACCTGTGGGCAGGACTTCGGGCTGCGAAGCCGGCGTGCGGAGCCGGCCTAGGCGGTGCCCGACCGCAAACCACAGGACGCCGTCTGAGCCGGAATAGAGAGCATCGATTGTTCCCCGCGGCAGGCTATCTTTGCTGGTCACCAGACGGGAGTGATTGGGATCGAAGCCATCGATCCACAGCAACCCGTCTGTAGTGGCAATATAGATCCCATTTCGCTTGTCGATGGCAAAAAGCTGGTGAATCGGCTGGATGCTCATCGTAGGTGATGGCAGTTTCAATTCCACGAAGCGCTTGCCGTTGAAGTGCGCGATTCCAGACGCGGTGCCTACCCATACCGTGCCTACAGGGCCGAGCAAGAGCTGGTCGATGAAACCGGTAGGCAATCCATCTTCACGGGTAAATGCGACTACGTCGGTGCCATCGAAGCGCAGCAGGCCGCTCTGCGTGCCGATCCAAAGAAATCCCAGGCGGTCCTGGAGCAGGGCGGTGACTGTTTTTGTGCTCAGGCCTGCGCGTTCAATATGCTCAAAAGCATAGCGGGGGTTCGCCGGCAGCGCGGGCTCTGGGTTTGGCCCTGCCGGGTAGGCAGTTATTTTTCCGGAAGCTAAGAACAAAATTCCCAGCAAAACCATCCGGATGAGCGAGGGTCGAAAACACAGCCTCATCTGCAAGTCTGGATTTTGTTGCGCCGTAACTGAGAAGACCGTTTCCTGGGAGGTGAATTAATTATGCATTAAATTCCCCCAGACGGATAGTGCGCGACAATTCGAAAATTTTATTGCTCCCATAAAAATCTTCGAAGGCACAAAACAAAGCGCCCGGCCCAAAGGAGCGAACCATCTTTCTTCAACGAAATTCCATGTCACAATAACAAATCACCGGACGTGACCTTCGCGTATGCTAGCATCATAGCTTTCAAGCCTTCATTGAATGCCTGCTGGGAAACTCCATATCGTGCCCTTAGGTGGCCTGGGCGAGTTCGGAATGAACTGCATGGCCCTGCGCTGGCAAGATGACATCATCGTCATTGATGCCGGCCTGATGTTCCCTGAATCGGAGCTGTTAGGGGTAGACATCGTTGTGCCTGACATCACCTACCTTATCGAAAATCGCGATAAGGTCAGGGCAATCGTGCTGACGCATGGCCACGAGGACCACATCGGCGGTCTTCCCTGGGTGCTCAGCGAAATAAACGTACCGGTTTACGGAACCGAGTTCACGCTGGCCTACGTGGAAGACCGGCTGGAAGAGCATGGCCTGCTGGAAAACGCCAAATTACATACGATTGAGGCCGGCAAGCGCTTTCAGATTGGGCCGTTTACCATTCATCCTATCCAGGTAACCCACAGCCTCGTTGATTGCGTGGCGCTGGCGATTCATACCCCCTTAGGGGTCATCATTCACACTGGCGATTTCAAGGTTGACCCTACTCCCACAGATAATCGTCTGTTTGATTTGCATGCCTTCGCCGAATACGGGAAAGAAGGCGTGCTTGCGCTCTTGCAGGATTCCACCAACGTAGAGCGTCCCGGCTACACCCCCAGTGAACGGGCGGTGCGTCGCAAATTCGACGAGGTATTCACCCGCGCGGACCGGCGGATTTTTATATCCTGCTTTTCCTCTTCCATTCATCGCATCAAGCTGGCATTCGAGCTGGCGCATGAATACCGCCGGAAGGTCGCGCTGGTTGGCCGCTCCATGACCAATTCGTCGGAGATTGCCGAAGATTTGGGATATATCGAAATTCCCAACGGCGTGCTGATTCATCCCGGCGACCTGAAGAATTACCCCCCGGAGAAAGTTTGCGTGCTCATCAGCGGCACCCAGGGTGAGCCCATGTCTGCCCTGTCACGCGCCGCGGTAGACAACCACAAGCACGCCCGCATAGAACCCGGCGATACCGTCGTGCTCTCCTCCCGCATTATTCCCGGAAACGAAAAAAGCATTTACCGCATGATTGACCATATCTTCCGCCGCGAAGCCCATGTCGTCTACGAAGACGGTTCGACTCCTCCCGTCCACGTCAGCGGACACGCCAGCCAGGAAGAGCTCAAGCTCATTATCAACCTCGTAAAGCCGCGCTACTTCATTCCCATCCACGGTGAATACCGGCAACTGCGCCGCCACGGCGAGCTGGCCGCAACCATGCACGGCGCCGTAGGCCAGGTCATACAAATTGAAAGCGGCGACATTCTGGAAATTGACGAGCTGGGCGCGCGCAAGGCCGGCCGTGTCACCGTAGGCCGGGTTTGCATCGATTCCGGCTCGATGACCGATGTAGTCGAAGACCTGGTGATCCGCGACCGCCGCCATCTCGGCGAAGACGGCATCGTGCTGCCCATCATCGCCATTAACAAACTTTCCGGACGCGTAGAAGCAACTCCAGAGATCGTGATGCGCGGCTTCGCCGGTGCCGGTGGTTTGGCTGAGGAAGACGGCTTCCTCGATCAGGCGCGCACCATCGTCATGAAAACCCTGGAAGAATCCAGCGCAGAAGAAAAAGCCGATTACGGCGTAATCAAAGAAAAAATCCGCCAGGACCTAAAGCGTTACATTAACAAGAACACAGCCCGCCGCCCGCTGATTATGCCGGTGATTCTAGAGATCTGAGATAGCTTGGTAAGCATTCAGCACTCAGCAATCAGCATTCAGCCCAAACAAAACAGTTTCGAGTTTCAGAATGCGCCCGACAGCAAAACCGCCTTTGATTTTCTTTGTGTCCTTGGTGAGATCCATTGTGTCCTTTGTGGTTAACCGGCTTTGGCTGAATGCTGAGTGCTGATTGCTGAGTGCTTCTGTAATACAATTCTCTTCTCTTGAAACCCACCCGTCGCAAACGCTGGCTGTTGCTGCCCAAGATCGCCCTCTGTGCGCTTCTGCTGCTGGCAGGCGCCCTGCCTTTTACTCCGGCGCACGATTACCAGCGCGCCACTTCACTGCTGCTCCGCATGAATAGTCCCGACCACCCGGGCACGCTGGGTGAGTTCGGAACCCACGAGGTTGAAGCCACTACTCTAAATCTTGATACCGCTTCCGGCAGCGTGCGTGCTCGGCTCTACATGCCTCAGGGAGTCACAGAGCCGGCGGGAATCGTGCTTGTCCACGGCATTCACCACCTTGGGATCGAGGAACCACGGCTGATGAGCTTTGCCCATGCCTTCGCGCAAAGCGGTGTGGCCGTGCTCACACCCGAGGTAAGCGAGTTGGCGGACTATCGAATTGATCCCCAGTCCATCGAGACCATCGGGTTGGCAGCGCACTTTCTGCGGCAAAAGCTGAATCGCGACTCTGTTGGCGTGATGGGTCTCAGCTTCGCCGGTGGCTTGGCCTTGCTGGCGGCCTGCGATCCCCGTTATTCGCACGATATCAGCTTCGTAGTGGCCGTGGGGGCGCATCACGATTTGGCGCGCGTCTCGCGTTTCCTTGCAACCGACAAGGTCGAGCTGCCCGATGGCTCCATAAAATCTTTTCCTGCTCATCAGTATGCCGCGCTGGTTCTGGTGTATTCCCATCTTGAGGACTTCTTTTCTCCCGCCGATCAGCCCGCCGCGCGAGACGCTTTGCGGCTCTGGCTGTGGGAGAGCTTTGACGCCGCTCGCGCCCAGGAAGCCCGCCTCAGCCCGTCGGCGAAGGCAATGATCGAAGCCTTGTTTCAGCACAAGATGGAGAGCCTGCGTCCGCAATTGCTGAAAGAGATTGATCAGCATCAAATACTCATGCAGCAGGTCTCTCCCGCCGGACATCTGAACCAGGTCCGGGTGCCGGTCTTCCTTC
>Ga0070741_10004598_pt1 | contig 32010 bp, 28 predicted proteins | sample Coa_R1_4_FD_66440 | JGI IMG/M metagenome (GOLD analysis project Ga0070741, IMG submission 66440) | Surface soil microbial communities from Centralia Pennsylvania, which are recovering from an underground coalmine fire - Coalmine... | ecosystem: Environmental > Terrestrial > Soil > Unclassified ... | reverse complement strand
CCAATTTTCTTGATGTGGGCGGCGGCGCGCAGGCCGAACGCGTGCGCGAATGTGTTGATCTTGTTCTCAAAAACCCGCACGTCCGCGTTCTGCTGATCAATATTTTCGGCGGCATCACGCGAGGCGATGAAGTTGCGAAAGGCGTCGTCCAGGCGATCGGCGAACTGAACGTTACACTGCCGATTGTTGTGCGTGTGGAAGGCACAAATGCAGCAGAAGCGCAGCGCATTCTTTCAAGCGCAAACCTCATCACCGCCGATTCGGTGCAAGAGGCAGCCGAAAAAGCCGCGGCGCTCGCAGGCTAACCGAACCTTCCGCTGATATAATCTTCGGTCTGCTTTTTGCGCGGCATCAAAAACATCGAAGGCGTAGATTGAAATTCGATGAGTTCGCCCGACAAGAAAAACCCGGTGAAATCGCTCGCCCTTTGCGCCTGCTGCATGTTGTGTGTCACGATCACAACCGTGTAATCTTCCTTGAGTTCGCGAATCAACTCCTCGATGCGGCCGGTGGCGATCGGGTCGAGCGCCGAACACGGCTCATCCATCAGAAGAACTTCGGGATCAACCGCAAGCACCCGCGCGATGCACAACCGCTGCTGCTGTCCGCCCGAAAGCTGCAAACCGCTCGATTTGAGTTTGTCCTTAACTTCATCCCAAAGTGCGGCGCGCACCAACGATCGTTCAACAATCTGATCGAGATCGCGGCGGCTGCGAACGCCGTGCAGCCTCGGGCCGAACGCCACGTTGTCATAAATGGACATCGGAAACGGATTCGGTTTTTGAAACACCATGCCGACGCGCTTTCTCAGCTGAACAACGTCCACACGGCGGTCATAAATGTCTTCGCCGTCGAGCTCGATCCGCCCGGTCATCTTTGTTCCGTCAATCAGATCGTTCATTCTGTCGAAGCATCGAAGAAACGTTGACTTTCCGCAGCCCGATGGGCCGATCAGGGCAGTCGAGCGGTTGGCAGGAATGTCAATCGAAACGTTTTTGAGGGCCTGGTGATTGCCATACCAGAAGCTCACATCCACGGCACGGAGTCTTGGTGCGGGAGTCTCGATGGGGGCTGCGTCCGAAGTACCGGGGGCCTCGGATCGCAGGTTTGGGTCGGCAGTCGAAATGGCGTCCTCCAAGGTTTGCACATGCAATTGTGCAATGGCTTCCGTTAACGCAAGATTAACCACCGGGACGGTGAAGGGGGTTCTTGCATCAGCGGACCCCCTTCCGGCGCTTCGCGCCACCTTCCCCCTGATGCAGGGGGAAGGATGGATTCTATGCCAACCATGCTGCCCCCTGGAATCAGGGGGAAGCCCCGTGAGTGAAAGCGAACGGTGAAGGGGGTTCTTGCATCAGCGCACCCCCTTCCGGCGCTTCGCGCCACCTTCCCCCTAATACAGGGGGAAGGATGGAAATAGAGAGCTTCACGCCCTGGAACGGGGAAAACTTTGTTGAAAACCGGTTGGGTTTCGCGTGGCAATCTGGACGGAAGTTAACAGCGAGGCTAAACACCCACAAATGGAGCAAGCACGGCAAGAGCCGCGCTTCTTTCCTGGGTGTAGACTCGTCCTTGAGTAGAAGGGAACCGACTTGGAGCACGATCCGTCCGGGGAGAAGCGCCTGTTGGACGCCCTGTCGAGCGGGGACCCGGCTGCCATAGCCGCAATTTATCAACTGTACGGGGAGCGGATCTTCCGATACACGTACAGAATGTTGAACAACCGTACGGACGCCGAGGATGCAACGGCCGAGACGTTCTTGCGGGTGATCCGGCGGTCGCGGGACCTCCGCGCAGACGGAGCGTTTAGAACATGGTTGTTTCGCATAGCGCGCAACTTGTGCATAGACAAGCTGCGCCAGCATCAGCTCATGGAGCTGCCGCTGGATGCGACCGTCGGTTCTGGGGAGGAGCGCACTGCGCTCAGAATCGCCGTCAGGGAGGCGCTAAACGCCCTGCCGAAGGATTATCGAGAGCCGCTGATCCTTTGTGATTTGGAAGATTTGTCGGCTCGTCAGGCGGCCGATGTGCTTGGGATTTCGGTGCCCGCGCTCAAGTCGCGGTTGTACCGGGGCCGGAGGGCGCTGAAGGATCGCCTGGGCGCCGCAATGGAGAAGGCGCTATGAAAATCGAAGATGCTAAAAAACTTGTAGACCTGTTCGTAGACGACGAACTTCCGATGGAGCTCGCGTCGGAGTTCAAGCAGGCGATGTTCGAAGATGCCGAACTTCGCGAAGAAGTGGCCGAACTTCGCAATACCAAGTCCATGTTGCAGCAGGGATTCGAAGGGTTCGAGATGAGTGATGACGAACACAATCGGATCAGACGCCGAATCCTTATGGAGCTGGGAGTATCAGAAACGCCCCACTACCCAAACATCCGGCAGATGCAGCTGCCCATTGGAAGGTAATGAGTATTCTAATCAGAAGTAAATCCATCAGAGGTGTGATTGTATGACCGTTGATTGTCCCCGCCGCGATCTTTTTGAAGCCGTTCAGCTTGCGGGTTCGCCATCGTCCGGCCGCTCCACGCCGCTTCCCATTTTCCAAAACCTGTTGGTTGAAGCGGAAGACGGCAAGATGCGGCTTATCGGCTGCGACGGCGAAGTTTGGGTAGAGCGCACCCTCCCCGCCACCGTCTCTACCGGCGGCTCGCTTGCAGTGCAGGCCCGCCTGATCAGCGACATTTTGGGTCAACTGCCCGAAGGCGACCTTCGCATCGAGCAGCCGAACGGCGCCTCGCTCAGGCTGAGCCTTGCGGCGAGCGAATACCGCGTGGTCGGCACCGCCTCAGAGGATTTCCCCGGTCTCCCCGAAGTCGCCGCCGGCGCAACCATGAGAATTAAGAAATCCGATCTGATCGGAATGGTCGAATCGGTTGATTTTGCGGTGGCGAAAGAGAATCAAGGCAGGCCGGTGCTCACCGGAGTGCTGTTCCAGTATGACGGCGAAAAGTTCAAAACCGTCGCCACCGACACTCACAGGCTCGCAGTTCGAAGCGAGAAGTTCGAAGGGTTGGGAGAGCCGGTTACGGCAGTCGTGCCCGATCGAGCGATTCAAGTCATCAAGAAACTGCCGGTTGCCGACGACCAGGAGTTGACACTGGCTTTCGGCCAAGACCGGCTGCTGGTAAACGGCGAAAGCGCACGTCTTGTCGCGCAGCTTTTGCGCGGAGATTTTCCGGCGTATGAAAGGGTGTTCCCAACCAGTTATACGCGGAAGTGGCTGTTCGACCGGGAGTCGCTGGCAGCCTCCTTGAAGCGCGCCGTGGTGCTCGCCCGCGAAAGCGCCCTTCGCGTTGTGCTGAAATCCGACGGCGATCATGTAACCCTCAGCGCGCGCAGCGAGGGATTGGGCGAAGGGAAGGAAGAACTCCAGATTGTGAAGGAAGGAAACGATTTGGAGATCGCGTTCAACGGCCAGTATCTGTTGGATGCGCTCAAGCCGATTCAGTCGCCGGGCGTTGCGTTGGAGATGTCTGAAAACGATCGGCCCGCGCTCATCAAGCCGAGCGAAGAGGGCAGCGATTACGTTTGCGTGATTATGCCGATGGCGCTGATGTAATCGAGCGGTTTGATTAGAGTCGCATTGCGTGACGCATGATTAGAGCGGAGCTTGCTCGAGCGCTTTCCGACGCCGTCGAGGCCATCGTGTCTGCCGGCCAACTTCCTGCCGCCGATTATCCGATTGAGATTTCGGAACCCAAGAACCCTGCGCACGGCGACTTTGCCAGTTCGTTCGCGCTCACTGCGGCGAAGTTTGCGGGCAAGTCTCCGGCGGCTATCGCTTCGTTAGTTGTCGAGCAGCTTTCCAAACTGAACTGGATCGAATCGGCAAGCGCGGCGGGACCGGGCTTCGTGAACATTCGTCTTTCGGAAAACTATTTTTGCGAATGCGCAAGAGACGCGTTCGCGGCTGGCAGCGGAATCGCACGCACAAGCAAACCGCAGCCGATGCGCGTGAACATCGAATTCGTGAGCGTGAATCCAAACGGTCCGATTCATGTGGGGCATGGGCGGGGCGCGGCATTCGGCGACACGCTTGCGCGGCTGTTGGAAGCATCGGGCGATCAGGTGTGGCGCGAGTTTTATGTGAACGACGGCGTGAATTCGCTGCAGATGCGGCTTTTCGCCGAAAGTGTGAAAGCGCGGTATCGCGAGCTGCTGGGGCTGCCGTTCCAGTTTCCCGATGACGGCTACAAAGGCGATTATGTGATGGAAGTCGCCGAACGTTTTTTAAAGGAGTTCGGGGATTCGCATCCCGACGACGGCCTCGAGTTCTGGCAGCCGCACGCACAGTCCATGATGCTGGAGATTCAAAAGCGCGACTTGGAGCGGTTTGGCGTGAAGTTCGACTGCTGGTTTTCGGAGCAGTCTTTGCATGATGACGGCTCCGTTTCGCGCGACATTGATGCGCTTCGCGCAAAAGGCGAACTGTACGAACAAGACGGCGCGCTGTATCTGCGCAGCACGGCGTTTGGCGATGACAAAGATCGGGTTGTGGTGCGCGCGGATGGAAGGCCGACGTACATTGCGAGCGACATCGCGTATCACAAAAACAAATTCGACCGCGGATTCGATCATCTGATTGACGTGTGGGGCGCCGATCACCACGGATATGTTCAAAGAACCCGAGCCGCGGTGCGTGCGCTGGGATATTCGGAAGATCGGTTCGAAGCGATCATCACGCAGCTGGTTAGGTTTTATGAAAACGGAAAACTGGTGGAGATGTCGAAGCGCGATGGCTCGATGGTCACGTTGGCGGAGTTGATGGATCAGGTCGGTCCGGATGTCGCGCGGTTTTTTTATTTGATGCGTTCGCACGAGGCCCACATGGAGTTCGATTTGGATTTGGCGCGAGAGCACAGCGAACGAAATCCGGTTTACTATGTTCAGTATGCGCATGCTCGAATCTGTTCGCTCATGGCGCGGGCAAAAGAGCAGGGACTCGAGGCAGATCCGAACGCGATCGAACATCTGGAAACCCCCGAACGGGAGCTGATCAAAAAGATCTGGGATCTGCCGTTCGAAATTGCGCGCGCGGCAAATGACCGAGCCGTGCACCGCGTGGCGACGTATATCACAGAGCTCGCAAAACAGTATCACGATTTTTATGAAAAGTGCAGGGTGATTTCGCCGGAGAATCCGAGCCGTTCAGCCGCGCGGCTGGCGCTGTGCGAAATCACGCGCACCGCGATTCGGGAAGGTTTGAATCTGCTTGGGGTCAGCGCGCCGCAGCAGATGTGATCATTTGCGTTCGTCGGCCAAGCGTTCGAACTCGTTGCGGTCCTTTGCTTTCATTGCGGCCTCTTCGCGGGTTACGGATTTTTCCAGAACAAGGCGCGCCAAAAACTGATCGAGCGTGTGCATGCCCAGTCTCGCGCCGGTTTGCAGAATCGAAGAGATCTGATACGTTTTGTTTTCGCGAATCAGATTGCGGATTGCGCCCACGGCGTTCAGCACTTCGAACGCCGCGACTCGGCCGCGCCCGTCAGCGCGTTTGACCAGCGTCTGCGAAATGACGCCCACCAAATTCACCGACAGCTGCATGCGAATCTGCTGCTGTTGATGGATGGGGAACACGTCAATCACACGGTCAACGGTCTGCACGGCGTCAACGGTGTGAAGGGTTCCAAACACCAGGTGTCCTGTTTCGGCGGCGGTGATGGCGAGTTGAATCGTTTCAAGATCGCGCATTTCGCCCACAAGAATCACATCGGGGTCTTGGCGCAGCACGAATTTCAGTGCGTTCGCAAAACTGAGCGTATCGAAATCCAACTCTCTTTGGCGGATCAGCGCTTTGTGATCTTCGTGGATGAACTCGATCGGGTCCTCAACGGTTACGATGTGGCAGGGCTCGCGCTTGTTGATGTAATCAATGCAGGCGGCTTGCGTTGTGGATTTTCCGCTTCCTGCCGGACCGGTAACAAGGATCAGCCCCCGCGGGCGTTCGCAAAACGATTTGACGATGTTGGGAAGCCCGAGGTCGGAAAGCGTTAGAATCTCGAACGGAATCACGCGAAACGCGGCTTGCACCAGCCCTTTTTGTTGATAAATGTTTCCGCGGAAGCGCGATAGTCCTTCGATCTCATAAGCGAAGTCGAGTTCGAGGTCGCGTTCGAACCGTCGCTTCTGCTGTTCGTTCACGACCTGAAAAATCTCATCGCGGGCAGTTTCCGGCGTGAAAGGCTGTTCGTCTTCCAACTGAATGAGTTCGCCGTGAATGCGCACATACGGCTTCGAGTCGGCCTTGATGTGAAGGTCGGACGCAAGCATCTCCACGGTGCGCCGCAGAAGGGTTTCGATCCTACCCATTTTGCGAGCCCTCCACAAGTCCCAAGTTCATCGCGCGCCGCGAGAATTCCGAGGGCGCCTGGCTCTTTGCGAGCGCGTTTTCATAATCCACCACGCCGTCTTTCACAAGCGAGAGCAGATGTCCGTCGAGCGTCTGCATGCCGTGTTCGGCGCCGGTTTGAATGTCCAGATAAAGCTGGTGGGTTTTGCCTTCGCGAATCAGCGTGCGAACCGCGGGTGTGCAGACCAGAATCTCGAACGCGGCGGTTCTTCCTGTTCCGTCCTTTGTGGGCAGAAGCGTTTGGCTGACCACGGCCTGCAGCGTTACGGAAAGCTGAGTGCGAATCTGCGCCTGCTGATCGGGCGGGAAAACGTCCACAATGCGGTCAATGGTCTGCGCGGCATCAACGGTGTGCAAAGTGGACATCACCAGGTGTCCAGTTTCGGCTGCGGTGATTGCCAGTTGGATGGTTTCCAGATCGCGCATCTCACCGACCAGAATCACGTCAGGATTCTGCCGCATAACGTGTTTCAGCGCATCGGCAAAACTGTGGGTGTCCACACCGAGTTCACGCTGATTGATGATGCTCACTTTGTCAGTGTGCATATATTCGATCGGGTCTTCGATGGTCATCACGTGCAGTTTGCGGTTCGTGTTGATGTGGTGCACCATCGCCGCAAGGGTTGTGCTTTTGCCCGAGCCTGTGGGGCCGGTTACCAAGATCAGGCCCCGAGGCAGAAGCGCAAGAGTCTTTGTAACTTCAGGGAGTCCGAGTTCGTCAATCGTCCGAATTTTGAAAGGGATGACACGGAACACCGCGCCCATCTCTCCCCGCTGCCACAGCATGTTCACGCGAAATCGGCTGAGTCCGGGAACTTGATACGAAAGGTCGAGTTCCTTGTACGATTCGAGCCTTGCCCATCGTTCTTCGTTCAGAACGGATCGCAGCAGCGTTTCTGACTGTTCAGAAGTCAGCACGTCGTGATCGGTGCGCGTGAGTTTGCCATGCACACGCATGATGGGCGGGAGGCCGGGTTTGATATGGAGGTCGCTCGCGTCCCGGCTGACGAGTTCCCTCAGAAGATCGTCTATCGTCGGCTGCATTTGACCCTAACGGCGCAAAAGCTGCCTGAGTTCAGAAACGATTCCGGCGTAATTGAGTGCGACCTCTTCGGTGATCACTCCGGCTTTGACGTACTTCAGCAGGCTTTGATTCATGGTTTGCATGCCCCAGAAGTGTCCTTCCGAGATGGCGTGATAAAGATCTCCGAACTGACCGTCTTCGATCATCTTAGAAACGGTCGGTGTGCAGATCATCACTTCGCACGCGCAAACGCGGCCTGCGCCGTCGGCCCGGGGCACCAGTTTTTGCGCAATCACGGCTCGAAGCGAGCCGGATAGGCGCATGCACAGGTGATTCTTTTCGTGGGGCGGGAACATGTTCACAATTCGGTCGAGGGTTTCCGATGCGCTTGGCGTGTGAACGGTCGAGAACACCAAGTGGCCGGTTTCACCGGCTTGAAGCGCGACGTTCATGGTGTCGGGGTCGCGCATTTCGCCCACCAGAATCACGTCGGGCGCCTCGCGGAGCACCGCACGCATAGCGACGAAAAAGTCGGTGGTATCAATATGCACTTCGCGCTGGCTGACGTAGGATGCCTTATCGCTGTGCACGAACTCGATCGGGTCTTCGATGGTAACGATGTGGCATGCGCGGGTTCGATTGATTAGATCGAGAAGCGCTGCCAACGTGGTGGTCTTTCCGCATCCGGTCGGCCCGGTGAACAACACCAGTCCGAGGCGGTGTTTGGCGAGTTCGTTTAGAACGGGCGGAAGTCCGAGTTGTTCGATGCTAAGGATTTCGATCGGAATAAGCCTGAAAACTCCGGCGACGGTGCCTCGTTGAAAGTAAAGGTTGGCTCGGATACGGATTTTGTCTTCGACGCCGAATGCGAGGTCCATCTCCAAGGTCTCTTCGAATTTCTGCAGCTGCTTCGGCGTCATGGTGCCGTGAATCAGCCTTCGAGCAGTCTCCTCGTCAATGACTCCCCAATCGCCATCGAGCGGCTTGACGAACGCGTGCTGTCTAACTTTTGGGACCGAGCCGGCCTTGATGAAAAGGTCGGATGCTTTCATCTCATAAGCGATGAGGAGCAGGTCGTGTAGCGTTGCTTCCGATATGCTGGGCATGCTTGCGTGTCCTCTGTTTTTGAACTATTTTTGCTGAACGTTGCCGCGCTCTCCCCGTCGCGGTCGGAGGGCGAAGTATACCAAAACGCCCGCCGCCGCGGCCCCAAGCGACACTGCGGCGATCAGACCGACGGGAACGCGTCGTGTAGACGGAGTTTTGGGAGGATTGGTTTGGGGAGTGGGGGTTTCGGGAAACTCAATCTTCGAAGCGTCTTGGGTTTTCAAAAGGATGCGGTACTCCAGCAGGCGCAAAGGTTTGTTGGCCACGCCTTCCACCTTCGCCGAAGACGATTCGGAGGCTTGCAGAGTGGCCGGCATCGCGTCGTAGCCCAAAAAACTTACGGCGATGCAGTGGACTTCGAAAGGCGGCGGGTTTCCTGCCAGGGCCCGAGCAAAAGGGACTAATCGGACTTTTCCCGTGCCGCTGTCGGCGAGGTTATCGGCCGCGAAGTGCGCTCTGGCAAATTGAAGCGGTTTGCCGTTGGGTGAAACTCCGGTGCCCACGTATGCAACTTCAAGCCCACGGATATTCGAACCGATCTGTTGGGAAAGGTTTTGACATTGCGCCCGCAGCAGTTCGAGCGGATAATTCTCCGCAACCATCTCGATCGTCACATATTGAGCGCCTGTAGGAGCGGCCTCGACCGTGATCAGCGCATCGGGCTTGACCGAAGTGAACAGCTCGGGCAGATTCTGCGACAGCGAGGCCGATGCGAGCGCGGCGCAGATCAAACAGGCGGCGGTTCGCAACTAAGCACCCACCAGGCAGCCAAGAATCAGTCTGCCGTCTTCTCCGCCGAGCAGGGTGTCAACCGCGCGTTCCGGATGCGGCATCAGCCCCAAAACGTTCCCTTGTTCGTTCAGAACTCCTGCGATGGAATCGGCCGCCCCGTTCGGGTTGGATTCCGGGGTGAAACTGCCGGAAGGGTCGCAGTACCGGAAAGCGATCCGGTTCTGCCGGCGCAGGGCTTCGAGCGTCGTTTCGTCGGCCACGTACCGCCCTTCGTTGTGCGCAACCGGCACGGTCAGCACCCGGTCAACGTTTTTCGTCCACGGCGAGGTTTTGTTGACGGCGGCGATCTGAACTTTTTTGCAAACGAAGCGCAGACCTCCGTTCCGAATGAGCGCGCCCGGCAGAAGCCCGAGTTCGGTGAGAATCTGAAACCCGTTGCAGATTCCCAGCACCAGCCTGCCTTCGTTTGCGAATCGCACAACTTCGCTCATGATTTTCGCGCGCGATGCGATCGCGCCCCCTCGAAGATAATCGCCATAAGTGAATCCGCCAGGAATCACCACCGCATCGAAACCGTGCAAGGAACTGTCATCGTGCCATACATATCTCGCGTCGGCGCCGAACTGATTGCGAAGCGCGTACAAGGCGTCCTGATCGCAGTTGCTGCCGGGCGACTGGATCACCGCGATGTTCATGCCTCATCCTCGATCGTGTACTGTTCGATCACGGGGTTGGCGAGCAGGGCTCGGCACATTTTGTCAACCTCCGATTTCTCGCCGTTTTGTGTATGAATCTCGATCAGTTTCCCTACTCTCACGTCAACCAGGTCTTTAAATCCGAGCGACCTAAGAGCATCGCTTACGGCGCGGCCCTGGGTGTCCAGGAGTTCGGGTTTTAGGGTAACAAGCACGCGGAATCGGCTCACCGATCCATTTTGGCACTTGACCGCGTCCGAAAGGTATTCCTCGCAGGGGTGCGGGGCCGTTGGGGAGGCACAAAAGGTACGACCTAAGTAGATGTTGTCATTGGCGATCTGCACGCTTTCGATGTTCGGGGGAGCGGCATCCGGCGAGATGCCGAACCTGGTGGACCGTCAGCTGGTGGAGTATTTCGGGAATGCGGTGGCGGCCTCGAAAGACGGCCAGCCGCAGAAGGCGCTCGCCATGCTCACCCTTCTGCTGCTTCCTGCGGGCACCGGCTTGAGCGTGGACTATTCGGGGCTGGATTCAAAGACAGCGGAGGTTTTTCGGGCCGGGGTTTTGAGGGGGATCGGGCTTTGGCAGGATGCTCTGGGCTCAGAGATGCCGATTACGCTGGCATCGCGCACCGCGCGGCCCGACATCGTGCTGAAGTTCACCGACAAAGTAACCGGCGCGGACTGCAGGTGCAAAGGCGAAATCCGCTCCAAGCGATGGATTCAATGGAGCGACCAAGTGCACTACCAGCAGTTCAGTGCAACCATCACGGTGTGCAAATACGCAGACAGCCGGCTGATGACCGAATCGGAGATCGCCCACATCGTGGCGCACGAGTTGGGTCATGCGCTGGGGCTCGGCGACGTGGCCGAAACAGGGAACATTATGGGCCCGTTGGAGATTTCGAACCCATACGCAAAGATCAACCCGTCGGAAATCGAGGCGGTGAAAAGTTTTCGCAGACTGGTGAAAGATCAGCTGGCTCAGATCGAGCGCCGATAAGCCCAAACGGTTTTTAGGGTAGAACCCTGCCCTATGTACATCGTTATTTCAAAGTGGAAGTCGAAAGACGGCAACGTTGACCGCATCACCGAACTCGGCAAACCCCTTCGCAAACTGCTGCGAACCCAGCCGGGCGTGCGCATGATCGAAACGGTCATCGAAGGCGACACCGCACATGTGATTCATGTGTATGACGACGAAGCGGCCTATCAGAAGCATCTGAACGATCCGAACAGCGCTTTCAACAAAGCGATGCAAGAAAGCGGAATCGAGAACCATGCCGAATGGTTAGGATCGGTCCGCGGCGAAGCCGTTCCCGATTAGGACTGCGACTGCGCCACGGGCTCAGGGTCTTGGTGCGAAGCGTGCGGATGCAGAAACTGCTCGCGATACAGCCGTGCATAATGCCCTCCGTTCGCAAGCAGGTGTTCGTGCCTGCCCGATTCGACAATCCGGCCTTTGTCCAAAACCAAAATCTGGTCTGCGGCAAGAATCGTGGACAGCCGATGGGCGATGGCGAACGTCGTCCGCCCTTTCATCAGTTTGGCAAGCGAGGCTTGAATGAGCCTTTCGGATCGCGTGTCGAGCGCACTGGTGGCCTCATCCAGAATCAGGATTCGGGGATCTTTTAGAATCGCACGCGCGATCGCCAGCCTCTGTCTTTCGCCTCCCGAAAGTTTGTAGCCCCTTTCTCCGACGACCGTTTCGTACTGTTGGGGCAGCGTCATGATGTGCTCGTGAATTTCAGCGGATTTGCATGCCGCCATAATTTCGTCAATGCCGGCGTCGGGTTTGGCAACGCGCATGTTTTCGATGATGCTGGTGTGCATCAAGTACGTCTCCTGCGTTACGGCTCCGATCAGTTTTCCAAGCGAAGCGAGTTTGATTTTTTTCAAGTCAACTCCATCGAGCCTGACGACGCCGGATTCGGGGTCATACAGTCTGGGAATCAGATAAGTCAGCGTAGTTTTTCCTGCGCCGCTGGCGCCGACGAGCGCCACGAGTTCGCCCGGCATCGCTTTGAACGAGATTGCCTGCAGGGTGTGCTCTTCGGAATCCGGTTCGTATTTGAAGGAGACGTGGTCGAATTCGACCTCTCCCCTCACCGATTCAGGTTCGAGCTCGATCGCATCCGGCGCGTCGGTGATTTCGTGGGGCATTTCCAAATACTGAAAAATCCTTTCAAACAGCGCGAACGAACTCATGATCTCGACTTGGGCGCTCATTAGCCCGGTGAGCGGAAAGAACAGCCTGACTTGAAGACCGGTGAACGCCACAAGTTTGCCGATGGTGATGCTGGAGTCGCCGTGCGCCATCATCAGCCAACCTGCAAGCCAATAAACCAAAGCCGGAGCAAGCTGAGTGATGAGCCTGACCATGGCAAAAAACATGTACATCACAACAGCGCTCTTAATCTGCCATCCTGCAAGCTTCCGGTTTTCGATATCGAACCGCTGCGCAAGCGTTGACTGATTTCCTGCTGTTTTGGAAAGGAGCGCGCCGCTCACCGAAAGCGTCTCAACCATCATCGAGTTGAGTTCCGACGTCTGCTCCTGCATTCCGATGCGTACTTTTCGGGCGTAGCTGCCCACGCTTTTGCCAATGATCGCAAAAAACGGCACCATGGCAACCGAAAGAATCGTAAGCCGCCAATCCATCAAGAACATCGCTGCGAGAGTGCTGACCACAATGGCGAGGTTCGAAAGTTGATCGGTGATCGTGCTGCTGAGAACGGACTGCACACCGCCGATATCGCTGATCATTCGGGTTTGAACCTCGCCGGTTTTTGTGCCCGAGAAAAACCTGAGCGACATGCCTTGCAGGTGGGTATACAGCCGGTTGCGCAGATCGCACATGATCTTCTGTCCGATAATCACGCTCCAATAGCCGTATAAAAGCGTAACTCCGGCGCCGGCGAGCACTGCCAAAACCGTGAAGATCGAAAACTCCATTACTTTTGACAAGTTGTGCCGCTGCAAGCCGTCGTCAATGATCACTTTCACGAAGTAAGGCGGAAGCAGACCCAACAGAACTCCCACCAGAACAGCGATTCCCGTGGCGATAACCTGCAGTTTGTACGCGCGGAACAGCCCGATGACTTTTCTTAGGATTGCGCGATCAATTCTCTTTGGCGGCGCGCTGGACGTGCCGCCCGCGATAACCATGTTCGAAAGTGTACCTTCCTTGCAATCAAACGATTTTGATTTTGGGTCGTCCCGTTTCGACGCTTCCGATCGCAGTCATGTCATTCAATGCGGCGCTGGATGCAACAACCAGACCGCCGCTGGTTTGCGGATCAATCACCAGTTCGCGCAGCCAGTTCGGCACGGAATCTTCGAACTGAATCAGGTCGGCCAAGTAGGCAAGATTCTTTTTCGAACCACCGGTGATGTGGTTCTTTTCCACAAGGGTTTCAACGTGGGGAAGCAGAGGAAGCGATGCTGAATCAACCACAATGCTCACGTTGGAAGCGCGCGCGATGTGCGAAAGATGTCCGGCCAACCCGAACCCTGTAATGTCGGTTGCGCATTCCGCTCCTGCATTCAATGCAGTTCGAGCCGCATCTTCATTCAAAGTTTTCATGCTTCGGATCGCTTCAAAAAGCGCATCCTCGGGGCAGTCGTCGAACTTCGCTGCCGTTGTGATAATTCCGGTTCCCAAAGGCTTGGAAAGGTACAACGTGTCGCCGGGGCGCGCAGATGCATTGCTGAAAACGCGGCGCGGATCAACCGAACCCGTAACGCTCAGGCCGAATTTCGGCTGTTTATCCACCACAGTGTGTCCGCCCACGGTAACGGCTCCCGCTTCGCGCACTTTGTCCGCCATTCCCTGAAGCACTTTCGACCAGATTTCGGGTTCGGCGGTTTCGGGATCAAAGCAGCAGATGTTCATCGCGGTGAGCGGGATGCCGCCCATCGCATAAACGTCGCTCAAAGCGTTTGCCGCGGCGATGCATCCGTAGTCATAAGGATCGTCAACGATCGGAGGGAAGAAATCCATCGTTTGCACTAACGCAAAATCGTCGGTGATGCGATAAATCGCCGCGTCGTCGCGGGTTTCGAATCCGATGAGCAGATCGGCGTGTTTCGATGCGGGCAGAGTCTGCAACAGTTCGGCAAGGTGCGAAGGCCCGAGTTTGGCCGCGCAACCTGCGCACTCCACCATTTGTGTAAGTCGCGGCACGCCTCAAGAATACCGCTACGCCGCTTCGTCTTTTTCGATGGCGCGCAGCGATGCAGCCTTCAGCAGCGCGGCGGCGTTCTTGCCTGATTCCGGATACCACGCTTCTCCGATCAAAACGGCCAGCCCGGTGTTGGCAAGGTTGGATCGCGTCATCCAAGCGCGCAGTTTGCCGCGCAGGTTTTCCATCACCACCTCTACGTTCTTTCCCGCCCCTGGCACGATGATTCCGAACCCGCTTTGACCCATGCGTCCGATCAGATCGAGCCTGCGGACGTTTTGGCGAAGAAACATCGCGGCGTCGGCAAGAAACGTCGAAACCGCGGCCTGTCCATAGAAGGAACCGAACGTATCGAGTCCTGTGAATTCGAGTCTGAGGAATCCAACCGACGAATGATCGCACGCCGCGCGCGAACACGATTCATCAAGCATCGAGCGCGTGTGGGTTTCGGTGTACACGCCGGTCTGCGGGTCAATGATCTCGTGCAGCAGGTTGTCGGAGTGCTCGCGCAGCCGAAGGTCGTTGCGTTCCTCTTCCGCCAGTTTCTGCCGCAGTTTTGAAAGCGACTGGCGCAAAATGTGCGAAACGTAGTTGCCTGAAATTCCCAATTGTGCGGCGATTTCGGTTTGGTTTAGGGATTCGAAATGAAACAGATACAGCGCTTTCTGTTCCACTTCTCGCAGTTCGGCAAACGCCCGTTCGAGCACAACTCGGTCTTCGACTGAAATCTGATCGCGGTCATCATCGGCGAATTCGGGGTTTTCGTGATCATCGTCATCGGAAGCGTTGTGGCTTGAAAGGCTCGCAACTTTAAAAAGGTCGTCGGTGGCGAGCACTTCCTGCACGGTCTCTTTGGGCACACCGGTTTTTTTTGCGATGGCTTGGGGGGTGGGGCTGTCGCCGCATTCCTGCTGCAGCTGCGCCGCGGCTCGATTCACTTTGTGCCGAACTTCCTGCAGCCACGCGGGTTCGCGGATAATCCGCGCGCGATCGCGGAGATAATGTTTGATCGCCCCGGTTACAAGGTGCGTTGCATACGTGTTGAACCGCACCCCTTTTGAAGGTTCATAAAGGTTCAGGGCATTCAGCAGCCCTGTATATCCAACCTGCACCAGGTCATCGTACAGTTCGAGTCCGGCGTATTTACGTGCCGCTCGCTGAACGAGATCGCGGTACGCTGCGACAATCTTATCCCGCAAGTCGGATTTTTTTGTGCGAACGTATTCCATGACGATCGCCTCGGCATAATCGTTTTGACTGAGTCCTTCGGACACTATTCACTCCCTGAACGTTTCGTCGGCACGTCCTGTGCCGGCGGATTTGCGCGGTTGACTTCCTTGCCAACCGCTGTTTTAGTTGATCGAATTGACGAGTTTGAAAATCGGCGTCATGACTGAAATGGCGATGAACCCGACAACAACGCCCATGAAGATGATCAGCATCGGCTCGATCATCGAAGTCAGGCCTTTAACCGTGGCCTCGACTTCGCGGTCATAAAAGTCGCCGATCTTGACGAGCATTTCGCTCAGGCGGCCGCTTTCTTCGCCGATGTCAATCATGTGCGTTACCATGCTGGGAAACAGGCCGCTCGTCGAAAGCGGTTGACTCAGGCGCTGGCCTTCTCGAATCGAGTTGCGCGCGGCGTCTATGGCATTCACAAGCACCCGGTTGCCGCTGGTCTCTCCCACAATTTCAAGCGAACGCAGCATCGGCACACCCGAGCTGATGAGCGTTCCAAACGTGCGCGAAAACCTTGCGATGGACATTTTCAAAACCAGTTCGCCCACCACGGGGATGCGCAGCTTCAAAAAGTCGAGCTGGTAGCCCCCTTTTTCGGTTTTCGACCAGATTTTGTACGCGATGAACACGCCTGCCGCCACCGCGAACAACACCCACCAATAGGACTGGAAAAACAGCCCGATGTTGAACAGAAAGTTGGTCACAGGCGGGATCTCCACGTTCATTCCATCGAAAATCTCCTTGAACTTCGGCAGAACGAACGTAAACAGCGCAAACAGCATGATCACCGAAAAGATGAGCACCAAGACCGGATACATCATCGCGCTCTTGATCTTCGAGCGGACTTCAAGTTCATATTCCAAGAATGCGGCCAGCCGCTCCAGAATCGTGTCGAGAATGCCTCCGAGTTCCGCCGCTCGAATCATGTTCACATAAAGCTTATTGAACACGTTCGGGTGCTTCGTCATAGACTCGTTGAGGGTCAGGCCGCCTTTCACGTCAATCGAAACATCGCTGGCGGCCTCGCGCAGCACCGGGTCTTTGGTTTGGGTTGCCAAAATCTCAAGGCACCTGAGAATCGGAATACCGGCATCAACCATCGTGGCAAACTGTCTGCTGAAGATCACAACGTTCTTCAGCTTTGGTTTTGTGGGCTTCAAAAACGAGCGGCCTTTTCCGCCAGCGGCTCGGCCTTTTGCCTTTTGCACGTTGGTGATGTGAAACTGCTGATCATGCAGTTTTTTCAGGGCCAACTGCTCGGTCTCGGCCTCGATAACGCCGTTGATGGTTCGGCCCGAAGGGTCAATTGCGGAATAACTAAATCGTGGCATGAGTTTGCTCGCGCGAACGTTCGCGCCTACTTACATCGTCGGCCTTTAGCGAGTCGTTTTGAACCAGAAAATCGAAATCGAACCCAGTTCTCACAAAACCCGCATTTGTGCGAAGATTGAGCCTGCAGAATCTGAATTTGACGGTTTGCGGGGCCGACAATCCAACATGGGTGATTAGCGCCCTTTATGTTTTTGGAACGGATTGCTCGTTATGGTGTGCCCGTGATGGCGACAGCGGGGCTGTTCGTCATCCTGCGAAACTTTATTGAACTGTCTGAGGGTCTGGCGCTTGCGATCGCCTGCCTTATCTCTGCAATCGTGTGCGGCCTTGCAATGAATCTTCGCGAAGAGCGTTGGGCAGCCGATTGGACGCGCCTGGCAAAAATGCTGGCAGACGGCGACGACGGAATCCGATTCAGCGCAAAAGGCTCAAAGAAAACTTTGGCGCGCCAACTTTCGGTTGTGGCAGAAAAGTTAGAGTTCGAGCGCAAGTATCGCCGCGGCCTCGAAGACTCCGCCAACCGAAGGCTCGAAGCGATGGACCTGGTCAACAGTCAGCTTCAAGAGTCGAACTCCGAAACCAAAAAACTTTTGGAACGGCTTGAATGGCAGAACGCCGCACTCGCTTCGCTCAACGACCGGCTGGTGCAGCTTGCCTACACCGACGGCCTCACCGGCGTAAAAAACCACCGAACGTTTCAGGAGATGTTTCGATCTGCGTTCGCCAATGCGAAACGGTACCGCCAGCCTCTCTCGCTGCTGCTTCTTGACTTCGATGACTTTAAGAAACTGAACGATGCGCACGGACACCTGACCGGCGACGCCGTGCTGAAACACGCTGCGCGGATGCTCACCGCTCGCACGCGAGAGAGCGACGTTGTGGCCCGCTACGGCGGGGAAGAGTTCGCAATCGTGCTTCCAAACACCGATTTGAACGGTGCGATGGCACTGGCGGAATCCATCCGCGTTGACATCGCGAAACGCGCCGTTGTGCCGTTTACGGTGAGCATCGGATGCGCATGCTATGCCGAGGGCGTCAAAACTCCAGATCGGCTGATCGCTTTGGCCGACGAGTCGCTGTACCAAGCCAAGCGCACAGGCCGGAACCGGATAGCATCGGTTCAGGCCGAACCAGAAAAGTTCCGCGGCAGCGCCTAAACTGGTATAGAATATCGTCATGGACGTCGAGGCTGCTCGTTCAGCCTTGCTTCGAAGCCTGGATTCTCAAGGGTTATTGACCAACGCGTCGGCGCATGCGTTCATGTCGGTTCCCCGCGAAAAGTTTGTTCCGCCCCAGCACATCGAGTTCGCTTACAGCGACGTTGCGATCCCTTTGAAGACCGGTTCGACGATTTCGCAGCCCTCGATGCTGGCGATCATGCTGAGAGAACTTCAACTGTTCGCGGGCGCGCGGGTGCTGGAAATCGGAAGCGGATCGGGCTACATGCTCGCATTGATGCACGCGATGGGCGCGGTTGTGGAAGGTGTGGAAATTGATTCCAAACTCGCCGAGATCAGCCGCCAAACATTGCGTTCACTTGGTATCGAAGCGGTCGTTCATTCCGGCGACGCTTCGAGCGTCGGCCTCGACCAGCCGTTCGACCGCGTGCTTTTCAGCGCGGCGATTTCGCGCGTGCCGGAATGGGCGGCGAAACTGCTGACCCCCGAAGGGTTTGTGCTCGCTCCCGTTGGCGATGAATACGAACAGGAGTTGATTCGCGCTTATCAAGACCGGACCGAACGCGTCGGCGTGCCGTGCAGGTTCGTGCCGTTCATCAAGCCTCCTATTTAGCGCCGAGTTTCACCAAGAACTGATACCCGTCGTCATCCAGCAGCACGCTCAGCGCGAAGAACGTCATCTTTTCGTTTTCGCTGGCATCTTCCCACTTTTTGGTGGTGTTGTTGAACACCTTGTCTACTACCCCAAGAATCCGCTTTTTCTGGCCGGCATCCAAAATCTGATTCATCGCATCGTTCATGATGAGCGCGTTCGCGGCTTTCACTCCGTTGCGTTCGTTCTCGAACTGATCGAAGAGCGAACTCACACGTTTGAGAAACTCTTGCGGCGGCACAACGCCTTTCACTGCGTCGGCAAGAACTTTATCCGCGTCGGCAGACAGCGCCTTAATTCTGTCTGCCTCTTTCTTTTCTTGATTGCGGACGTTGTCGCGGCAGCGCTCGATTTTTGGCAGCAGTTTTTGAATCTGTTCTTTCGTCAGCACCAGCGGCAGAATCTGATTGGCTTTGTCAATCTGCGACAAAGTGTCCACAATCGGGTTGATGCCGTATTTGTCGTTCTTGCTGATCTGCTGAAGCGACGCGCCCGTCATCAGCACCACAGCCGACAGGATTGCGATCAGATATTTCATTGAGTTTCTCCTTCCTTCGAGTGCACAGGTATACGGTTAGACTGGAACCGCCCATCCGGGGTTACGCCCGTTCGCGAACCGCCGATCGAAATCGCGAACGCCAGCACCTGCAGCCTGAGAAAAACGATCCCAAGCAGGGCGGCCAACACCAAGCCTGCAGCGTGCAGCTGCCCATCGCGCGCCGGAGCGATGCGCTGAATCGTCCAAAGTCCGCCCAACAACACCACGAGCGATAACCCAAGGACAAAGACCGACACCGCAAACCGGGTGCGAAAACTGCGCGAGGCGATCCAGTTCGGTTCGACAAAAAACGCCCTTCGGTTCCAAAACAGATAGGCGATCCAAACGACGAACGCGCACAACGCTTGGACCCATGCCACGCAACGGTTATACCGCCCGCCGCGGGTAGGATGCGCGAGTGGAATATCGGACTTTCGGAAGGACGGGTGTTAAAGTCAGCCCGCTCTGCATGGGAACGATGACGTTCGGTTGGGAGCCCGACGACTGGGGAAGCCACAAACCCGACGCGCTGAAAATCGGGCATCGAGCCCTCGATTTGGGAATCAACTTTTTCGATACGGCGAATGTGTACGCGCGAGGCATTTCCGAAGAGGTCACCGGCGAAATCGTTCGGCCGGTGCGAAGCGAGGTGTTTCTGGCCACAAAATGCCACGGCCGCATGGGTGAAGGCCCCAACGATTGGGGAAACTCACGCCGGCATATCATTCAGCAGTGCGAGGCTTCGCTGAAGCGGCTCCAAACCGATTGGATTGATCTTTATCAACTCCACCGGCCGCAGCCCGAAATCCCGATTGACGAGTCGCTTCGCGCGATGGACGATCTGATCCGCTCGGGCAAAGTCCGCTACATCGGCACCAGCACATTCGCGGCGTGGCAGATCTGCGAGGCGAACTATGTGGCGCGCGAACTGGGACTCAACCGGTTCGTCAGCGAGCAGCCGCCTTACAACCTGCTGGATCGGCGCGTCGAACGGGAACTCCTCCCGTTTTGCCGAACCTACAACATCGCGGTGATTCCGTGGTCGCCGCTTGCCGGTGGACAACTCAGCGGAAACTATCTGAAAGGAGGCAAGGGCGGCAGATACTCAAAAAGCGATCCGAACAAACGGATCACCGAAGATTCCACATCGCGGATCGAACGGCTGAAAAAACTGGCGGACGACGTGGGGGTTTCGCTCACCACGCTTTCGCTTGCGTGGGTGATCAGCCGTCCCGGAATCACCTCGGCGATCATCGGCGCAAGGCAGATAGGACAGTTCGATGATCTTGTTGCCGCCGCATCGCTGAACCTTTCCGAAGAGATTACAGATCGGATTGACGAAATCTTTCCGCCGGGGGCGAACATCCTGGACTATTACACCGCCAATTTCGGGCCCAACGCACTGCCGATCTAACCATGCTCACTTCGATCCTTCTTGCGCTGAATCTCGGTTTCGGCAATCAAAACGCCGCGTTTCCAACGCTGCTGGTCATCGGGAGGACAGGAACCGGCGGACGGGCGTCGCTGCCAACCGACGCGGTTCAACAAAAGTTTGTGGATGAAGGCGTTTTTTCGGTGAAAGAAGGCGACACGGTTCGTCTTCCGAACGGCTCGGTTCGAACGTGGGAAAAAATCTCGCCCGGAACTGACGGCGTTTTTCGCTCGAACGCGCTTCAAGGTGGTTGGGCATATGCCGAACTCCAGTCTCCAACCGAACGGATCGCGATTTTGGAAGCCGCCGGACACAGCATGGCATACGTAAACGGAGTTCCCGAACCGGGCGATCCTTACAGTTATGGTTGGCTGAAAGTTCCAGTGCGGTTGACTGCCGGAACGAACCGATTTCTTTTCGCTGCCGGAAGGGGATCGCTTCGCGCATCGCTTTCCCAACCGAGATCGAGCTGTTATATGAGCGCGGACGACGCCACGTTTCCCGATTTCGTGGTTTCGGATAAATCTAAACATTGGGCTGCCGTGGTGATTACCAACGCAAGCGATCAAGACGCTGATGATTTGACGATCGAAACGGAATGCGCAGGCAGAAAACTCCGCAATCCGCTGCCCTCGGTTCCGAGGCTCGGCATAAGAAAAGCCGGTTTTCAGATGTTCGCTCCGGGAGCGAAAACCGAAGGCACGGCCAAGGTTGCGATTCGGCTTATCCGCAGCGGCAAAACGATTGACCAGATGACGATGGATTTGCGCGTGAGAAAACCGGAAGCCTCGCGCAAAATCACATTTGTCAGCAGGATTGACGCCAGCGTGCAGTATTACGCGCTGCAGCCATGTTCGGATCGAAAAAACTCCAGCCCGGCGCTGATCCTTACGCTTCATGGCGCGTCGGTGGAAGCGATCGGTCAAGCCGACGCCTATTCACCAAAGAGTTGGGCGAACATCGTTGCGCCGACCAACCGCCGCCCCTACGGATTCGATTGGGAAGATTGGGGGAGAATGGATGCAATCGAGGTTTTGAATCAAGCCAAGAAAACCTTTCCGTTCGACAGCCGCCGCGTGTATCTGACTGGACACTCGATGGGGGGCCACGGAGCGTATCAGATCGGATGTCTGTTTCCAGGCTTATTCGCCGCGATCGGCCCAAGCGCTGCGTGGATCAGCTTTGATAGTTACACAGGATCGCGTTTTGCCGCGAGCCCGGCTCCGCCGCAGCAGATGATGGAACGCGCGATGAGCCCAAGCAGAACCGAAAACTTGATTCAAAACTATGCCGACCTCGGCATGTACATTCTGCACGGCGACAGCGACGACAACGTTCCCGTTACCGAAGCGCGCAAGATGAAACAGATGCTGAGCGGTTTTCACAACGACTTTACGGTTTTCGAACAGCCGGGCGCTGGCCACTGGTGGGAAAACTCCGATGAGCCCGGAGCCGAATGTGTGGACTGGCCGCCGATGTTCGACTTTTTCGCGCGAAGGCAGATTCCTTCGAATTCTGAGGTGCGCCATGTGCGTTTCTTTACACCGTGTCCCGCGGTCAGTTCCAGCCGCGCTTGGATCGGCATCGAACAGCAGATTCATCCTTACGTTCTGAGCAGCGTGGATGCGACGGCGTATCCGCTCAAGCACAGTTTTGAAATTAAAACGGACAACGTGAGCCGATTGCGGATAGAGTTGGCCGCGGTTCGTTCGGGCGGGCAGGTGTCGGTAAACATTGACGGGCAGAGTATCGCAAACATTCCGCCGCCGCAGGGCGGAACGCTTTTCTTAGTGCGAACTTTAGGGGTGTGGAAACAGGATTCCGGCATGGATGAGAACCAGAAAACCAGTTTACGCGGCGGCGCGTTCAAAGAGTCGTTCACCAATCGAATGGTGTTCGTTTACGGAACGCACGGATCGCCGCAAGCAAACCGATGGAGTTTCGAAAAAGCGCGGTTCGATGCGGAAACGTTTTACTATCGCGGAAACGGATCGGTGGATGTCGTTTCCGACGATGCGTATCTGCGCGGAGCATTTAAAGGAAGGAACGCAGTGTTTTTTGGAAACGAAAGCGTGAACGCAGCCTGGAAGATGGTCGAGGCAGCGGATGAAACCCATCTCGATGCGGGCGGCGCTCGGTTGGGAGCGATCTGGTCTTTTTCAGGCCCCGTCACCGGTCTGCTCACCCGCCCCAGCGGGGATGATCTGTTTTCAATGAACGCGTTTGTTGGAGGCACCGACGCGCGGGCGATGCGCGCGGCCGACCGCCTGCCTTATTTCGTTTCGGGAACCGCGTATCCCGACGCGATGTTCTGCTCGCCCGATGTGTGGCAGAGCGGCGCCGAAGCGATCCTTGCTGCGGGGTTTTTCGGCAGCGATTGGAAGTGCGCATCGGGCGACTGGTTCATTCGAAAGTAACAAACTCGCCGGTTTCTGCGCTCTCGAGCGCACCAAAAACTAGCCGCATGGTTCCCACGTTGGATTGCAGCGAACACGCGGGTTCGCGGTTTTCTGCCACGGCATCCATCAAGTCGGCCATCGGTCCCAAAAAAGCGTCGGGGAACCATTTTTTTTGGGGAGTAAAGACCAGCGGCCCGCCGTCGCGGCGCTGCAAACGCACGGTTTCAAAATCGCAAAAGATGGAGCCTTCCTCTCCGTCCAGCACGATATTCATTCCCCAAGGCTCGGGCGTCATCACTTTGTTGTTGAAGCAGTGTTCGGCAGTCAGGCCGTCGCCGAAATCAATCACTGCCGAATAGATCACAGGGCTGATATGCTTTTGGCCGGGCACGCTTGCGTGCATCGCAGCCACACGTTTCGCTTCGCGCCCAGCAAAAAACCGAATCAGATCGAAATAGTGCACGCCGTGATCTACCAGCGTCATGTTTTTTTGGCGCACATACCAGGTGTTCGGATCATCCTGCCATCCCCGCATTTCGAACCGGATGAAGTTCAGCCTGCCGACCGCTCCCCTATTGAGCAGGATTTTGACAGCCGCGTGCGTCGGCGCCCACCGGGCTTGTTGATTCACTTGCACTTTTACGCCTGCGGTGTGCGACATCTGCACGAACTGTTCGATTTCGGCCATCGAGTGCGCCACCGGCTTTTGAATCAAAATCTGCTTTCCGTGTTTACAGCACGCTTCAAACGCCTCGCGCCTTCCGTTCATATGAATGGCGATGTCTACGATATGAACATTTTCGTCCGACACAAGCTCTTCAAGACATTTGTAAATGCGCGGGATGTTGAAGGCGGCGGCTGTTTTGGCGGATGCTTCCGCATTCAGATCGAAGCATCCGATCGGCGTGATTCCTGCCGCCTGATAAGCCTTCAAATGCGCGATGTTCATAATCTCGCCGCAGCCGATCACGGCAACGTTGATTCCGCGGGCTTTTGGAGGTTTCGGCGCTGCCTGTTCTTCGGTGATGTGCCAATTCACGCGCAAAGTATACAATTCACGAGTGAACCCGATCGCCGTTTATGTGCACATTCCGTTCTGCCCATCCAAATGCGGCTATTGCGATTTCAACAGTTATGCGATGGAAGGCGAGATTATGGAGCGGACGACCCGCGCCATCATCGCCGAAATCGAGCGTTCGGAACAGCGGGGAAGACCGGCCAAATCGCTGTTTTTTGGCGGGGGAACGCCCACGTTTTTGTCTGCGGCTCAGCTGCTGAGGATTCTGGACGCCGTTGTTTGCGCTCATCCCCCAACCCAGCGGTGCGAAATCACCAGCGAAGCAAACCCTGGCACCGCCGATGCAGGGAAGTTCAAACAGATGCGAACCGCCGGCTTCAACCGCCTGAGCCTGGGGGCACAGAGTTTTCAAGACGGCGAACTGCTGCGGCTGGGGCGCATCCACAAGTCCGATGAAACCGTCCGCGCCGTCGCATCCGCACGCGAAGCAGGATTCACCAACCTCAATCTCGATCTGATGTTCGCGCTTCCCAATCAAACCGACGCCGTTTGGCAGGACAATCTTTACAAAGCCCTCGCGCTGAATCCTGAACATCTGAGTTTGTATTGCCTGACCATCGAGCCGAACACCGCGTTTTACAAACAGCAGAAGCGCGGCATGCTCACGGTTCCAAATGAAGAAGCGCAGATCAGAATGTACGAATCGTGCGCAAAGACCGCTGCTCAACACGGCTTGTTTCAATACGAAATCAGCAACTACGCCAAACCAGGCTTCGAATGCGTGCACAATTTGACTTATTGGCGCGGAGAAGAGTATGCCGCATACGGCCCTGGAGCGGTTTCACGAATCGGCTCCGTTCGTCAAACGCGCGTAAAACATCCCGCAAGATATTGCGAAGCGGTGGAAAACGGCTTTAGCCTGTATTGCGAACAAGAAAGCCTGACCGAAAACGATCTGCGAACCGAAAAAATCATGCTCGGACTCCGGTTGAATCGTGGCGTGAACGCGGAAGTTTTGGACGCGCAGGCTGCGAACCGAGTGATCGCGCGCGGATGGATCGAAAAAACTGAAAACCGATTCCGCCTGACGCCCGAAGGCAGGCGGTTTTGCAACCAGGCGATCCTCGAACTGATTTAGAGCAGGCTTTGAGGATCAATATCCACGGTGATGCGCACACCGCCGGTGCGCCGGGGTGCAGCCGCAGATTCCAACAGTTTTGTGGCAGTCTCGTTCGAAAACTTGACCACAAGATGCCTTCGATACTGGCCGGCAAGCCTCGAAATCGGACAGTCGCTGGGGCCGGCGATTTCCAGTTCCGCATGCGCGCTGAGTTCGGCGGCGATTTTCGATGCGGCCGCGGTTGCGGCGGAGTAGTTTTCAGAAGTTGCGACGATGTTTGCAAGCCGCACAAACGGCGGATAACGCGTGATCTTTCGATCCCCGATTTCCGCTTCGAAGAACGGTTCATACGCTTGCGTTGCGGCGTGGCGGATGGCAGGGTGTTCGGGTTGAAACGTTTGAATCATCACGCGGCCAGGCCGATGCCTGCCGGCCCGCCCCGCAACCTGAGTCAAAAGTTGAAACGTGCGTTCGGTGCTCCGAAAATCCGGCACGGCAAGTCCCACATCGGCCATCACAACTCCCACAAGAGAAACGTTCGGAAAATCGAGCCCTTTTGCGATCATCTGCGTGCCGATCAGCACATCAATTTCGCCTGCCCGAAACTGCAAAAAAATCTCTTCGGCTGCGCCGCGCCGAGACGCCACATCACGATCCAGCCTTGCAGCACGCACGCCTGGGAATTTCGCGCGGACAAACTCTTCGACCTTCTCCGTTCCAATTCCAAGCGTTCTGATGCGCGTGCCTCCGCACACTGGGCACAACTTCGGTGCGCGCTCTTTGAATCCGCAATGGTGACACCGCACCTCGCGCACCGCCAAGTGAAAAACGAGCGCAACCGAACAGTTGGGACATTTGGGACAGTGCCCGCAATCCCGGCACACCAGGCCGTGAGAATAAGCGCGCCGGTTCAAAAACAGCAGCGCCTGCTCCTGCCTTTCAAATGTCTGCTCGAGCGCTTCCATCATCTTCGCACCTAAAAGCGACGGCTTGCCTTCGCGGAATCCCTCCCGCAGATCGGCAATCGAAACTTCAGGAAGCGAAAGGTCGGTTGCCCGGCGGGGCAGCGTCAGGCGCTCGATTTCACCGGTGGTCGTTCGATGAAAACTCTCGATCGCCGGCGTGGCCGAGCCCATCACCACCGTCGCGCTGCTCTGCGCCGCGCGGAATTCCGCCACCGCCCGCACGTGGTAGCGGGGAACCGAATCCTGCTTATAACTCGACTCGTGCTCTTCGTCAATCACGATCAGTCCGATGTTTTCGAGAGGAGCGAAAATCGCGCTTCTTGCGCCGACAACGATCGGTGTTGCACCTTCGCGCGCCATTCTCCAATGCCGAAGACGTTCGCCCGCAGACATCGCGCTGTGCATCACGGCGATCGCGTTTCCAAACCGCCCCCTAAGGTGCGAAATCGTCTGCGGCGTCAAAGCGATTTCAGGAACCAGATATAAAACCTGTTTTCCGAGCGACAGCGCCTCCGCTGCGCATCGAAGATACACTTCGGTTTTGCCGCTGCCCGTAACTCCAAACAGAAGAAACTTCTTTCCTTCGCCAGATCGAATGGATCGAGTGATCGCTTCGATCGCGTTTTTCTGCTCGCTTGTGAGCCGGTTTGGTCCGGAATCCATCGGCGGAGCGGGCTTCTCTGCCGCAAGAAGCATTCCCGCATCGAAAAGATCTTTGATGGTTTGGCTGCTTGCGCCCGTGGTTTCTGAAATCTCCGCAGCGGTGAGCGCCGCCTTTTGGGTTCCTGCAAGCCGCTGAAGACACGCCGCCTGCGCGGGTTTCTTTTTCAGGTTCTCGGCGATGAACCATGACACCGAATCCGCATCGGCGAGGCGCAGCAGTTTCTCGCGAGTCCGCCGCTCTTCTGGAAGGTACGAAACCGTTTCCAAAATCCCCATCCGAATCAGGGCGCGGGCTGCGCTTCTCCGGCCCGACTTCACGCGCCCCAATTTCGTTATGTTCATTCTTCCGCCGTTTTGTTGTATCAATTCAAGCAGTTCATGCTGGGCAGTTGACAGGTTTCCATCCGCCTTTTCCTGCTTCAGCACCACGTCGGTGCGAAGTCTCGGGCGGAGGCCGGGAGGCATCGCAGCCGCCACAACGCTCGAAAGCGGAGCGAGGTATTCGCTCGAAATCCATTTCAAACAGTCGAGGAGTTCAGCGCGGATGTTCAGCCCCTGAATCACCGAAGAGATTGCGCGGAACTTTTGCACCTTGGCGCTGACTTCAGCAGGCATCTCAAACGATGTGGACAGCACGAATCCAGAAACCGTCCGCGCACCGAATGGAACCAAAACCGCGTCACCCGGCTGCACACGCATCCCTTCAGGAATCTCATAGGTGTACGCGTTCTCTTCGATCGGCGCGCTCACATCGGGAGCGACTTGCGCATATCGCGGCGTCTGGTTCATCGCTCGCCGGCCGATTGGCGTTTCAGATTGTCCAGCACGATCAACGCTTCGAGCGGGGTCATCGCGTTGGTGTCCAGCGATCTCAGCCGCGTCAAAACTTCCGGTTCGGGCGGTTCGAAAAGTTCGAATTGCGCAGGCGCGGGATGCACGCTGGCGATCGGCGCCGATTCGGTCTGTTCAAGCTGTCTAAGAACATCCGCCGCGCGATCCAGCACCGTCTTCGGCAATCCTGCCATTCTCGCTACCTGAATTCCGTAACTTTTGTCGGTTCCGCCTTCCAAAACTTTGTGCAGCCAAACCACCCTGTCGGGCTCTTCGCGAACCGCAACTCTAAAGTTCCTTACACCGTTTGCCTGTTCTGATAGCGCATTCAGCTGATGGTAGTGGGTTGCGAAAAACGTCTTCACGCCGCGCGCATTCAAGTTTTCTGCAATCGCCCAGGCGATCGCCAGGCCGTCATAGGTGCTCGTCCCTCTGCCGATCTCATCCAAAATCACCAAACTTCGCGAGGTGGCGTGGTGCAGAATGTGCGCCGCTTCGGTCATCTCGACCATAAACGTGCTCTGCCCGCTCGCGAGCTCGTCGCGCGCGCCGATTCTTGCAAACACCCTGTCCACCAATCCGATTCGCGCAAACTCCGCAGGAACGAACGATCCGATCTGAGCCATAAGAACGATCAGCGCGTTCTGCCGAAGATAGGTTGACTTGCCGCTCATGTTCGGCCCCGTCAAAATCACCACTTTGGTCTCCTCGCCCAACTGACTGTCGTTTGGAACAAAACCGCCCATTCCCAAATGGGTCTCCACCACCGGATGCCTTCCTGTTTTAATTTCGAGCGCTTCCGAATCATCCACCACGGGCCGCGTATATCGGTTTACGGCCGCAGCTTCTGCAAACGATTGCAAAACGTCAATCTCCGCAATCGCGCGCGAAGTTCTCAAAAGATTTGAAGCGTGAGTAGAAACTTTCGCGCGCACCTGCGCAAAAAGCCGCGCTTCAAGTTCCAAACTCCGCTCTTCGGCGCTCGTAACCCGCGCTTCCAAATCTTTGAGTTCGGCAGTGATGTACCGCTCGGCGTTAGCGGTGGTCTGCTTTCGAACATAATGCGCGGGCGCTTTGCCGATCTGCGATTTCGGTATCTCGTAGTAGTATCCGAATACCGAATTAAATCCAACCTTCAAACGTTCGATGCCGGTCGCTTCCCGCTCGACCGTTTCAAGCGAAGCGATCATCGCTTTCCCCTCAGATGAAAGGTGCCGAAGTTCATCGAGTTCGGCATCGAACCCTTTGCGGATCACGCCGCCCTCGCGAAGGTTCATCGGCGGGTCGAGCACCAACGCTTTGTTAAGATCGGCAAGAAGGTCTTCGAACAGTTCGATCTCCGACCTGCATTCCGTGATCCGCCCTGCATTCACCCTGACCGCAGCCTCCATCAGCGAAGGGAGCAGAACAAGCGAATCCCGGATGGCCGCAAGATCGCGCGGAGAAGCCGCCGACGCGGCAACGCGCGAAACCAGACGCTGCAGATCGTAAAGTTTGTGCAGCACTTCGCGCAGTTCGCTTCTGGCCAAACCGTTCGACTTCAACACCTCCACCGCGTCGAACCTCGCGCAAAGGGGCTCGATGCTGATCAGCGGCTCCTCGATCCACCGCTTCAAAAGCCGAGCGCCCATCGAGGTCTGTGTGTAATCAAGCAGCTCTAATAGCGACATCCTTCGCGATCCGTCCAAAATGTTCGCCGTGAGTTCCAAACTCCGCATCGTCGCCGCATCGAGCCGCATACGGTCGCCGATCGCATACGTCACAACGTGATCAATATGATCCGACTGAATCGCGTTTGAATCCAGATAACTTAAAATCGTTCCAGCCGCGCTCGTTCCTGTTTCCGACTCTTCCAACCCAAACGGCGCAAGCGACTGCGTGCGGAACTGTTTGAGCAGCCGGTTCTTGGCGTCTTTCGGCTTCAAAAACGGATACTTCGTGATCGCCGACGCCGCGACGCGCGAAATGACTTCATAAAGTTCGTCCGCTTCTTCGGGAAGCAGGCATTCCGACGGGTTCAGCCGCGCTATCTCCTGAATCGTCTTCTGCGTGGAATCCGCTCCTCCCAACTCCGTTACCAAAAACTCTCCGGTTGACAGATCCAAAAAACTCACACCCACCGCGTCTTTGGTTGCAACGGCCGATGCAAGAAAGTTGTTAGATTTCGCAGAAAGCATCTCATCATCGAGCGCCGTCCCGGGAGTCACAACCTTCGTAACCTCCCGCTTCACAAGCCCTTTGGCGAGTTTTGGATCCTCCACCTGGTCGCAAAGCGCCACACGAAACCCTTGCTTGATCAGCCGCGCCAAATACTTCTCGACCGCATGAAACGGAACGCCCGCCATCGGAATTCGGCCGTTTTCGCCGTCCTCCCGACCCGTCAGCGTGATCTCGAGCGCCCGAGCCGCGGTTTCGGCATCCTCGCCGTAAAACTCGTAAAAGTCGCCCACGCGCATCGCCAGCAGCGAGCCCGGATATCGCTCTTTTGTGGCGAAGTATTGGCGCAGCATAGGGGTGCGCGGGGTCATGCGTTCAGTATGCCTCGGCGCCCGCCCAAGTTTCAGCCGATGCGGGTCGAATAAAATGCGCCTTGATGGTAAATCTGCTGATTCGCTGGGTCATCAGCGCGGCGGGATTGGCGGCCGCAGCGTTCATCTCTTCCAAGCTGGGGCTGCATGTGCACGCCGATGTGGAGCATCCCCTAACCTTGTTCCTCGGCACGGCGGTATTGGGTTTGATCAACGCCACGATCGGCACACTCGTCAAACTTCTCACCTTTCCGCTCATCGTCATCACGTTTGGACTGTTTGCTATCGTCATTAATGCCGCGTTGTTTCTTTGGGTAGGCAGCATGCAAATCGGTTTTACGGTCGGCAATTTTTGGGACGCATTGGTTTGCAGTCTCATCATGGGAATTCTGGTTCAATGGACGTGGAGGGTGATCAAGTAAGTGGCGCGCCCGCAGAGAATTAAACGCTGGCTTGTGGCCGCCGCGAAACTCAGGCGGTCGGCTTTGCTGTTTGCCGCCGGCCTTGTCATTGTCATCGTCGGACTGTCATTAAGTTATCAGCTTCTGCTTGTGCCCGCATTCCAATCCGTCGCATTCGGCGTCGGCAGACTCCTTAGCGCGATGGTTGGAGAAGCCCAGCTTCCGCTCGCAAAACATATCGCATCGGGTGCGCTGCTTCTGCTCGGGGCTTACATGATGATTTACGGCGCGCGCGCGGGTTTGCATCAACTGCTGCGCGCAGCGATTCCAACTTGGGATGGAAAACTCAATTCGTTTTTGCGCCAAAGAATGCTTGCCTCCGGCCCGAACGTGGTGGTGATCGGTGGCGGAACCGGGCTCTCCACTGTTCTGCGCGGACTCAAGCATCGAACCAGCAGAATTACCGCAATCGTAACCGTATCCGATGACGGCGGGTCGAGCGGCAGGCTGGCAAGTGAAAAAGGGATGCTTCCACCCGGCGATATCCGCAACTGCCTGGTTGCACTCGCGGATGCAGAAAAAGCGATGACCGACCTGTTTCAGCACAGGTTTGAAAAAGCGTCCGGCTCGCTCAGCGGTCACAGCACAGGCAACCTGCTGATCGCCGCGATGGTGGATCTCACGGGCGATTTCGATCACGCAATTCAAGAGATCAGCAAAGTCTTGGCGATCCGTGGACGCGTGATTCCCGCAACGCTCGATCGTGTCAGACTCCGCGCCGAAATGGAAGATGGAACTGAAATCTGCGGCGAAACACGCATCGTAGCATCGCGGCTTCGCGTAAGAAAAATCTATCTCGATCCGCCGGACGCTGCGCCCGTTCCCGATGCGCTCGAAGCGATCTCCGATGCCGACATCGTGGTTCTCGGCCCCGGATCGGTTTACACCAGCGTCATTCCGCCGCTCTTGGTGCCTGGCATTCCCGAGGCGATCGCCGAATCCAACGCGATCAAAGTGTATGTCTGCAACGTGATGACCCAGCCGGGTGAGAGCGATCAGTTTACGGCCAGCGAACACGTGCACGCGATCGAAGCGAACGTGGGCAAAAGAGTCTGCGATTATGTTCTCGTGAACAAAGCGCGGCCGAGCCAATATCTTCTTAACCGATATGCCGAAGTGGGACAAGAGTTCGTCGAGCCCGATTCCGACCGAATCCGCGCCATGGGAATCCGCGCCGTCGCCGCAAATCTGATTTCGGAAAGCGACGTGGTGCGGCACGATCCAATGCGGCTGGCAGACTCCATCATGAGGCTCTTGAACTGATGCCGGGAATTCTGGTGGTGCTTTCCGGGCCGAGCGCGATCGGCAAAGACACCGTGCTTTCGGCCTGGAAACAGCTCGATCCGATGATCGTGGTGCCGATCACAACCACCACCCGCGAGCCCCGCCCCGGCGAACAAAACGGCGTTGATTATCACTTCGTATCGCCGCAGGAGTTTCAACGCAAAATTGACCGCGGCGAGTTCTTGGAATGGAAACCCGTTTACCACAGTCTTTACGGATCGCCGAAAGCAGAAACCGAACGGATTCTTGCCGAAGGCAAAATCGCCGTGCTCAAAC
>Ga0070741_10004597_pt1 | contig 32014 bp, 36 predicted proteins | sample Coa_R1_4_FD_66440 | JGI IMG/M metagenome (GOLD analysis project Ga0070741, IMG submission 66440) | Surface soil microbial communities from Centralia Pennsylvania, which are recovering from an underground coalmine fire - Coalmine... | ecosystem: Environmental > Terrestrial > Soil > Unclassified ... | reverse complement strand
CGTCACGCCCAGACCGATTCCGATAAGCGCGGCACCTAGAAATCCGTTGCCTGAATTCTTCATATCTTCGGATACCTCCTCAGATATTTGAGGGGCCCTACAGGTGGGTCGTTTCAGTATAAGTACCGAAAACTTTTCGGAGACTGTCGCAGATCTCGCCTAAAGTAGCGTAGGCGCGTACGGCGTTCAGTATATAAGGCATGGTGTTTTCAGTACCTTCGCCTGCCCGGCTCAGTTTGTCGAGGGCATCCTGAACCGCCGTCTGGCTTCGCCGCTTGCGCAGCCCGGCGAGCTTGGCTTCCTGCTTTTCCTGCGCGCTTTGATCGATTTGTAGCAGTTCGATTGGCTTGTCATCGGCCTGAAACCGGTTCGCTCCAACCATCGTTCGTTCGCCTTCTTCCACCTCGCGCTGATAACGGTAGCTCGCGCTGGCGATCTCGCTCTGCGGAAAGCCGGTTTCTATCGCCTGAATCATGCTGCCGATGCGGTCAATGCGTTCGATGTACTCGTTCGCCGCAGCTTCGATATCGAGTGTCAGCCGCTCTACGAAATACGATCCGCCTAGCGGATCCGCCGTGTTCGGCACGCCCGTTTCGTAGGCCAAGATCTGCTGCGTTCGCAATGCGAGCGTTACCGCTTCTTCGCTCGGGAGCGCATATGCTTCGTCAAGCGAATTCGTATGCAGCGACTGCGCTCCGCCAAGCACCGCCGCCATCGCCTGCCAAGCCGTGCGCATCAGGTTGTTATAAGGCTGTTGCCACGTCAACGAACATCCGGCTGTCTGAGCATGGAACCGAAGTTTCAGACTTCGTTCGCTCTTCGCGCCATACCGATCGCGCATGACATAAGCCCAGATCTTCCGCGCAGCACGGTACTTTGCGATCTCTTCGAAGAAGTCGCTATGCGCGTTGAAAAAGAAGCTGAGCCGCGGCGCGAACTCATCGATCTTTAGTCCGCGTTCCAGCGCCCAATCCACATACTCGATGCCATCGCGCAGCGTGAACGCAAGCTCCTGTGCGGCGGTCGAGCCGGCTTCCCGGATGTGATAGCCGCTGATCGAAATCGGGTTGAATTTGGGTGTTTCACGAGCGCCGAATTCAATGGTGTCGGTTACCAGCCGCATCGACGGACGCGGTGGAAAGATGTACTCTTTCTGCGCGATGTATTCCTTCAGAATGTCATTCTGCAGCGTTCCCGAAACGCGTTGCAGAGGTACGCCTTGCTGTTCCGCGACAGCCAGATACATCGCCCATAGCACTGCCGCCGGGGAGTTGATAGTCATCGATACCGACACATCCCCCAATGGAATTCCGCGGAACAGGATTTCCATGTCTTCGAGCGACGAGATGGAGACTCCACACTTGCCTACTTCGCCTTCGCTCATCGCGTGGTCGGCATCGTACCCCATGAGCGTTGGCAGATCGAAGGCGACTGAGAGACCAGTCTGCCCCTGATCGAGCAAATATCCGTATCGCCGATTCGTCTCTTCCGGAGTTGCGAAACCGGAGAACTGCCGCATGGTCCACAGCTTGCCCCGGTACATGTCGGGGTGAATGCCGCGCGTATAGGGAAATTCGCCCGGCTGGCCCAGATCTCTCTTTGGTTCGAAATCCTTCAGGTCTTCAGGCCCGTAAACGGGTTCAATTGGGACTCCGCTGATGGTCGTACGTGCACGTTCCAGGGTCTTCATCGAATTCGAGCCGCCGCTTGTATCGTAACTCTATGCTGAATGAATGTATCTGGTCCTGCTAATCGCAGCATCTGTCCTGTTCGCAAGCGGCGGTCTCTTTATGAAGCTCTCATTAGGACTGACAAAGCTGACTCCCAGCGTTCTGGTGTTTGTCTTCTTCTGCGCGGGCGCGGCCTGCCAGACAGTCGCGATGAAGCGTGCCGATATGGGCGTTGCGTATGTCTTTGTCCTTGGGCTGGAGGCAGTGGTTGCGTTTCTGATCAGCGTGTTCGCCTTAAAGGAAAGCGCTTCAGCGGCGCGCTTGCTTGCGGTCTGCTTGATCGTCTCTGGCATCTTCATACTGGAACGGAGTTGATTTCTGCGATACTCTCAGTGATGCCGTGCCCGTTTTTTGAGCCGCAAAGGATCGCGAGCGCGGCTCACCCTCCCGGAGGCCGGCTGCCGCTTATCGACGAATATGAGGGATTGTGCCACGCGGCAAGTGAACCCGTGGCCGCCCCCGATTCCGCGAGCTTCCGTTGGTGCAATCACGGCAATTCAAAGGGCTGTTGCCAGCATTTCCCGACTGATGAAAAACGTTCCTGCTTACGATATGACGTAATCGAGCGCGAGGATCGCTCGTTGCGTGTTTTGTGTATCGAAGAGCAGGCCTACGCGCCGCTGCGCTGGTATCGGGTGCAATATATTTGTGGCGAGGAACGGCTGGAGCCGGAGGTGGAAGATTTTTGTATACGGTCACAAGTCATCGCCTTTTGCCGCAGTTACCTGGCGCGCTTTCCTGTTTTGGCGGCCCACTCAGGATGAGTACTAAAGAAACGAATCCAGTTGTTGTGGGCGCCGAAGATCGTCAGCAGCATCGAACCGTGCGTGAAACTCAATCGGATTACGCGGAAGTCTGCTTGCCAAATGATGCCAACTTGCTAGGCAACATGCTAGGCGGTCATGTCATGCATCTAGTCGATCTTTGCGGCGCCATAGCGGCGATGAGGCACGCGCGCTGCACGGTGGTCACGGCGTCCATCGACCAGATGACCTTTCTTCATCCCGTTCACGTCGGCGAATTGGTGCGTTTGAAGTCGCAGGTGAATCGAGTTTTTCGAACCTCAATGGAGGTTGGAGTCAAGGTTTGGGTTGAGAACCTTCAAAGCGGTCAGCTCAAACACACCTCTTCCGCCTATCTCACGTTCGTGGCCCTCGACAGGGCAGGGAATCGCGTGATCTTGCCGCCTGTCGTCCCAGAGACAGACGAAGAAAAGCGCCGCTACGAAGATGCCGCCCAGCGAAGGGCTTACCGCCTAGCGTTCAAAGATCGCACTAAAGAAAGAACGGAGTAGCGCGGCTCTATTCGGGCTCCGCTTTATATAAGTATTTAATGCAGTGTTTATAGAGCAGCAAGTTTGGCGCTCCGACGCGATTCAGCTTCAAGCAGTCGCGGTCATACCATTCGATAAAGCCCTCTAACTGCTCGCCGTCGGTGAGCACCACTGTCATGTGAGTCTTACTTTGCATCTGCTTCGAATAGTAGAACTGCTCGGCGTTTGTTTGGTCTGGCGGGGTGCCCTTTTTTACACTAGGTGGGCGACGTATTTGTTGTTCTTTATTTTCGCCAATGGTGTTGCGTGCAGGTTTTCTGATAAGAGAATCCAGACGCCTCTCCTCGATCATTTATCCTCGTGTGATTTCCCGGATGGTTTTTTGATGGGCCCGGTGGTTGGGCCGTAATTGTTTATTTAGGTGCTTTTGTTTTGCTATACGTTACGCAAATTAATAATCATAGCGTCCAACGCTGCAGTTTTTTGTATATTGCGGCGCACCATCTGTACGAGTTCATCCAAATGGCGGACGGCTCGCTCTAACCAGGAGAATGTAACCGCTCCGGCAATGTTGCCGATTCGTGCCTGTATGTCTCGATGCTTCGTCGCATTTCGACCATACAAGGTGCTCAGAATGTCTTCCAGGAGGCCATAGGCGAGTTTCAGGTAAGAATCGAGCTTCTCAGACCGGCTGTTCGTGAATGATTCCGATTGTTGCACCCAATCGGAAAACGACTTCAGCCCGGCGGCGCATTCAAATGCGGCAAGAATTAGGCCGCGACGGTTGCGAAACTCGTCGATATCCAATGAGGCCGCGATTCCAGGGCTGCCTTCCGCAAGCACGATGCGCAGTTCGGGGTCAGGCAGGCCCTTGGCCTTTGCAAAATCTTGCATCTCTGCGTCCGAGAGCCTCGACATCTGCAAAACCAGCGAACGCGATCGGATCGTCGGCAACAAATCATATAGATTTTCGGCTGTCGAGATGATCACCAGATGCTCCGGCGGCTCCTCCAGAATCTTGAGCAACGAATTTGCGGATTGTTCATTCGCGCGATCCAAATGGTCGATCAAAAATACGCGATGATTGCCACGTAAGGGCTTGAATTGCGCGCGTTCGCGCATAAGCCGCATTTGCTGGATCGTTATCTGGCGAAGCGGACCTTCGGGCACGAACGTTACAAAATCGGGGTGAGTCGAAAAAAATAACGGATCGTCGGCACGCTTATCTGAGGTCCACTTTTCGCGCTGGTCGATGACTTCCAGGTTGGTGGGAAGGCTGAGATCGTCCTGTTCGATTTTCACAGGATCCCCCAACAAAGCGGCAGCAAAACGCCGAGCCAAGGTCGCTTTCCCGATGCCCTCAGGTCCACTCAATAAAATCGTCTGCGCAAGCCGTTTCTGCTCGATCATCTGATGGAGCGTTTGGGCTACCCCGCTGTTCCCGTAGAAGTTTGGAACTGACATTAGCGCAGTCTCAAGTGTTGTCCGGGTAGCGCTGGAAGCGCCGGTACGATTTCCGTCCACACGCGCTCCGCGACTTCCTCCGAGCTGCCATTTCCATCAACCATCCGAAAGCGCTGAGGCTCTAATGCCGCAATCTTCCGGTAGCCTTCCGCGACATGCAAATGAAACTCCATCGAGTGCTGGTCTAGCCGGTCTTTGTTAGCGCATGTTGAATTACGCCGATGAGCGCGGGATAGTCCCAGCTCCACATCGACGTCGACGCAGATGGTGATATCGGGTAACAAGTCGCCCAATGCGAGGCGATGTACTTGCATTACAGTCTCAAAGCCTAATCCGCGTGCCGCGCCCTGATAGGCCAACGTCGAATCAGTGAAGCGATCGCTTACAACCGTTTCGCCTCGCCGCAGAGCGGGAACGATGATTTCGGCTGCTGCCTGTGTGCGCGATGCAAACATCAGCAGGAGCTCGGTCTTCGGCGCCATTTCCTGATGTGCGGGATCAAGTAAGATCCGCCGGATCTGACTTCCGATTGTTGTGGCACCCGGTTCCTGATTTTCCGTAACTGTCATGCCGAGTTTGCGCAGCTTGTCCACGAGCAAGCGCATTTGAGTGGTTTTGCCGCTGCCTTCAGTACCTTCAAAAGTGATGAACAGGCCGCGTTTGTGACTGGATGACCTCTCAGTCATATACGAAATGCAGCAATGTCTTCAAATCTTCCCAAGCTTCACGACGCGCGGTTTGGTTATACTGGCGCAGCAAATAGGAGGGATGGTAGGTAATCATCACTGGAATATCGCGCCACTTGTGCCACTTGCCACGGGATTTGGTGATGCCTTCTTTGTTGTTGAGCAGTGCCTTCATGGCTGTCGATCCTAACGCGCAGATTGCTTTCGGTTTGATGGCCATAAGCTGGCGAAATAAAAACTGGCCGCAGATTTCCATCTCATCCGGCAGAGGTGTTCGATTTTCCGGCGGCCTGCACTTTACGACATTACAGATGTAAACATCCTCGCGTTGGATTGGAATACCTTCCTTAGCGGCTGTGTTGTTTATCATCTGTGTCAAAAGTTGGCCTGCACGGCCGACAAAGGGAACGCCCTGCTCGTCCTCGTCCGCTCCCGGTCCTTCGCCAACGAATACCAGCGGCGACCGATCGTTGCCCGATCCAAAAACAATAGATTTTCGCGCCTCGCACAAGCGGCAACGTTTGCAGTCGCCGATATCGGCCCGGATCGCCGCCAAGTTATCACCCTGCGGCGCTAAATCGGGTAAAACAATAGGAGCAGGAGCTGGCATAATCGCAGCCGGGACTTCCGCGGGCACAGAAACGCCACGCCGGTAGATGGAATCAAAGCCCAAATCTCGATAAAACTCCAGATACTCGCGGACGTTTTCAGGCGTCATGCGTGACTAAGCATCCACGGCCTGCAGCGCTAGACGCAGGGTCGCGACTTGATCGAGGATTTGGGTTGCGATTTCATCCTTACCTGCCGGACCGGCATGAACAATCTGGCCCCCACGCGTCAGAATCTCGACTTCGTTGCGGTCGGACTCGAATCCCAGTCCTTCCTGGTTCACCAGGTTGGCTACCACCATGTCGCACTTTTTCGAAATCATCTTACGGCGCGCTTCTTCGACCAGGTTTTGCGTCTCGGCCGCGAAGCCAATCAACAGCCGGTCTCCCTTCTTTTCGCCGACTGCCGCAAGAATGTCAGGCGTGGGTTCCAGGTCCAGAGACAGGCGCATAGCGGTCTTCTTGATCTTCTGTCGCGGAACTTCGGACAAATAGTAATCCGCCACAGCCGCGCTTTTGATGATGATGGTAGCTTTTTCCAGCCGCCCCATCACTGCGTCAAACATTTCCTTCGCGGTGCGAACGCGAATTATTTCGACGTCATGCGGAGGCGTCAATTCTACGGGTCCAGACACAATCGTCACGTGAGCGCCACGGCGCGCGGCTTCCGACGCCAACGCGTAGCCCATCTTGCCGCTTGAACGATTGCTGATGTAGCGAACCGGATCTATCGGCTCTTGCGTTGGACCCGCTGTAATTAAGATAGATTCGCCTTCGAGGTCGCGCCTGGTGCGCGCCCGCGAATCAATTGCAGCGGCAATCTTTTCCGGATCAGGCAGACGTCCGGCCCCGACGGTTCCGCAAGCTAACGATCCTTCGGCCGGATCAATGACCGCTACGCCGCGCTCTCGCAACAGATTCAGGTTTGCGACGGTCGCGGGATGCTCCCACATCACGGTATTCATCGCGGGCGCGACAAACACCGGCCCCGCAAAAGCGAGATAAAGCGTCGACAAGAAATCGTCGGCTATTCCATGCGCGAACTTTGCGATCAGATCTGCAGTGGCGGGCGCCACGACAAGAACGTCATTTTCCTGGGCGACAGCGATGTGCTCGACAGCGCTTGAAAGCGTATCTGGAGCACCCGTTTGCGAGAAGAGTCCCGTGATGACCTTCTGCCCCGTTAGAGTCGCGAAGGTGAGCGGCTGCACAAATTCTTGTGCAGCGCGCGTCATCACAACCTGCACTTGGTGGCCGCGTTGCTGGAGTTCGCGTACAAGTTCCGCCGACTTATACGCGGCGATTCCGCCGCCGACCCCCAAAACGACGCGCATGGCGGAAATTACTCAGCGGGTGCTGTGGCCTGTTCCAAAGGTTGATCGGAATAAGGGACTAATCCGCGCCGGACCTCTTCCATTGCCAGTACGGTCGGCTTCTTGTTCGTAGCCGGTAACACGCTTCGTTGCCCGTTTTGCAATTGGCGGGCTCGCTTCGCCGCCACGATGATAAACCGATAGGTGCTAGAGTCCGAATCTTCGGGAATGCAATACATTGCGTTTCTGTTATGTTCAGCCATTTTTCTCTCCTCAAAATAACGACGGCGGCCGTTCCTCAAAACTTCTAAGAATCGGGCCAATTTGTTCTTCCATGCGGACGCGCCGGACACGCTCTGCGCGCACTATTGCGGCCAGCGTAGCTACCGATTCCTCCACTTGGCGATTCACCAGCACGTAATCGTACTGCTTGTAATTGCGGATCTCCTCCGCGGCATCTCTCAGACGGCGCTGAATGACTTCCTGTGAATCTTCCGACCGGGACCGTAGACGCTGCTCCAGAATGTCACGCGAAGGAGCAAGGATGAAGATACTGACGGCCTCGGGGATTTTCTCTTTTAATTGTCTCGCACCCTTGACGTCGATGTCGAGTATCAGGTCTTTACCCTCGGAAATTGCCAGTTCCAGGTTATTTCGGCCAGTCCCATAGAAGTTGCCAAAGACCTCTGCGTGCTCCCAAAAGTCATTGCGCTCAATACGTTCCAGGAACTCTTCGCGAGAGATATAAATATAGCTCTCACCCGGTTTTTCGTTGCCGCGTGGCTTACGTGTGGTGTATGACACCGAGAATCGCAAGCCGGGGTCGTTTGCCAACAACCGCGAAACAAGGGTAGATTTTCCGGAGCCGGACGGCGCCGAAATGATAAACACTATCGGGGTGCGATCACCCGAACGAGGCACGCTCGGGCCGACGCCCGAAAACTGGCTACTCAAGATTTAATGCCTGTTCACGCATTCTTTCGATATTAGCCTTGATAGCCAGGCCCAGACTTGTGATGGTTAGTCCAGCGTCGCCGATGCCGGACGTCTTTGAAAGCGTTGTATTGGCCTCGCGGTTCATTTCCTGGAGCAGAAAATCCAGACGTTTGCCTACTTCTCCACCTCGTTCCAGAATGCCGCGCAGTTCGTTCGCGTGCACCGTTAATCGGGTCAGTTCTTCTTGGATGTCGGATTTGTCGGCCAACAGCGCCGCTTCTTCCACCAGCCGCGATTCAGGCAAGCCGGAATCGCCGAGTAGGTTTTGGAGACGTTCGCGCAATCTATTTTGAAAGTGGTCGATGGCACCCGAACGTATCGCCGCAATCTCAGCCGCCTGCTCTTCCAATTCCGCCACTTCCGTTTCAAGCGCCCGCAGTAACTCGCATCCCTCCCGCTCACGGTAGGCGTTCAATTCCCGTATGCATGCAGCAAGGGCGGATTCCAGCTCCACTCCGAATTCGTCCCTCAACGGGTTCACTTCCTGAACGCCGTCCAAAACGCCAGGCAACGAAAAAAGGGCATTTAGATCGGGCTTCGCCTGAAGGCCAAGCTCACTGTTGAGCTCTTGAAAAAGCGCCACGTATTGCCTCAACCGTTGTGAATTGCACGCCAACCCAGCGGCAGCTTCTTCCTTGTTGAGCGACGCACGGATCTCGATATGACCGCGGCCAATATTTTGCTTCAGCAAGTCGCGCATCGCGTTCTCAAAAGGCGCCAATTCGGAGGCATGGTGAAAGTGCAGATCGAGTCCGCGATGATTGACGCTGCGCAACGCGATGGTCAATTCGCCGGCAGTGGTTTGGCTTCGTACCAGCGCATAGCCGGTCATGCTACGCAAGGGTGCGGCGGGCGCAGTCGCCTTATGCTGCACCTTTTTAGCTGATGATGGCATTTGGTTCAGCGTGTTGCAAATCGTGCAAGCGGTGATAGATGCCATGCCCGGCAAGCAATTCCTCGTGGCTTCCAATCTCCGCAATCCTGCCGCTTTCAAGCACCACAATCTTATTCGCCTGTCTGATGGTAGAAAGGCGGTGAGCGATTACAAGCACAGTTCTACGCTTCATGAGCGCCGTGACGGCTTGCTGCACCAATCGCTCCGATTCGGTGTCCAGGTGCGACGTAGCTTCATCAAGGATCAGAATCGGCGCGTCCTTCAACAGCGCGCGCGCAATCGCGAGCCTCTGCCTCTGGCCGCCGCTCAACTTTATCCCTCGCTCGCCAATCGGAGTCTTGTAACCTTGCGGCAACTTCAAAATAAATTCGTGCGCGCAGGCGGTTTCGGCCGCGGCATACACGTCTTCTTCCTTTGCGCTCGGCCGGCCGTAAGCGATATTGTCGAAAACGGTGTCATTGAACAGGAACGTGTCTTGCGCAACAATGCTGATTTTTTCCCGCAGGCTGCTAAGCCGAATGTTGCGAACGTCGCGCCCATCGATCTGAATGGCGCCTTCCGAGACGTCGTAGAATCGCGGAACTAAGTTGGCAAGGGTGGTTTTTCCGGCGCCGCTTGGACCGACGAGCGCGATGATCTCGCCAGCTCTTACTTCGAGGTTGATGCCATCCAATACATTTCGCTGCGGCGCGTTCGGGTACCGGAAACAGACATTCTCGAATCTAATACTCTTGTCAAATTTCGTTAGCTTTACGGCATCCGGATTTTCCGCTACATCCTGCTGGCGATCCAGATAGCTGAATACCTTAAGCGCCGCTCCGATGCCTTGTTGGAAAATATTGTGAATGTTTGTCAGGCGCTTGATGGGCTCATATAGCATCACAAGCGCAACGGCAAAAGCCGTGAATTTATCCGCGGTAATTGTGCCGCTCTTTACCTGCGCGCGCGCCAACGTCAGCAGCAGAATTAACGTCAACGCGCCAAAGATCTCAATAATCGGCGATGCGAGCGCCTGTTGCGCGACGTAGCGTAAGTTGCTACTTTTCAAGCGTTGCGCCGCCACGCGAAAACGCGCGGATTCGTAATCCTCGGTCCCGAAGCTCTTTACTACCTGGTGTCCGGTAATTGTCTCCTGCAGAATCTGATTCAATCCGGCTGCCATATCCTGCGCGTGCCGAGTTGTTTTGCGAATCCGTTTTCCCAAGCGCATAGTAAGAAGCGCCACCACGGGGAAAACCAGAATGCTGATCAGCGACAGTTGCCAATTTAGACTGAACATGGCCAGCCCCAGAAAGAGGGCGGTAAAGATCTGCCGCAGCCAATCGGCCAACATGGTGGAGACAGCGATCTGAATCTTGTCGATATCGTTCATCACGGCCGACATGATCAAGCCGGTGCTCTGGTTTTCAAAGAACTGCGCATCTTGCCGAAGGACGCGGTCATAGACCTCCTGCCGCAGGTCCATAACAGCGCTGATGCCGGTCCAGTTCACCAAGTAGTTGCCCAAATAGTCGCAGACACCCTTAGCCACAAAGCAAGCCAGAATTCCGAATCCGACCATCCACCAGATGTTGTGAATGAAACCGGGAACCATCTGCGACAAATAAAACTGAATGTGCGTGTAAGGAATCGTGAAGAGACGCGCCGGAGCGTTATCCCCCGGATTGGGATTCAGTACGCGCTCAAAGATGAGGGGAAGAAGCTTGACTAGCAGGCCTTGCGATGCGCCCACGATTGCCATGAAAATTACAGCGGCGATCAGCCCCGGAATATAGGGCTTGGCGTAGCGAAGCAGCCGCGCAAGATCTTTCAAGCGTGCGCCTCTTCGAACATGCGAAGCCGTTCAAGGGCGGCAATTACTCGTGAAACACTAACTTTATGCAAGCCGTCGGAGGCGACGATTACTTCGGATTCCGTTTCCCACGGTCCCCAAATCGCGGCATTTGAATTTCCAAATAGCACGACGGACGGAACTCCGAACGCCGCCGCCATATGAGCTGGTCCGCTGTCATTCCCGATAAAAACGTTCGCCTGGGAAATGACTGCCTTTGCGTCATTCAGGCTTCCTTGCACCACGCGATGCGACGCGAATGGCGCTGCATCGTCACCGGGCGCCGCGAGAAAAACCGGAGTGATATTCCAAAGTCTCAGATAGCGGGCGACTTCGCAAAAACGGTCAGCCGGCCAAGTTTTGTCCGGCGCGGAAGCGAAGGGATGAATGACGCAATACCGCCCGCTGATGGGCGACGGAGAAGCAAACAAGGTCGCGCGCGGGATGGGCTGAATAGGAACGCCTAGAGCAAATACGGCTGAAGCAAGATGCTCCGCCGTATGAACGGTACGGTTTACGTCGAGAATGTGCTGCGCCCGCGGAATCCTGACATTGTATGCAAACGTGAAGCTATGATGCGAAAATCCGGCGCGCCACTTAGCTCCCGAAAGCGCGGTCATCCACTGGCTGCGTGTCCCACCGTGCAGATTCAGGCAAAGCGCCGGCTTCCAATTTCGCACTTCACGCCAGGTGGGCACGGTTAGTTGTGCCAGCGCGGGGTTACCTTCGAAAACCGGCGCGAACCGCTTCTCCACGACAACGGCAATCTTCACGTCCGGCCTGGTTTTCTTTAATAAGGCAATGGCCGGCGTGGTCAGAACACAATCGCCGAGCGAACGGAGGCGAATGATCGCCACCCGGGAGGCTTCGGGTAATTGCTCGAGAACCGTCACGTAGATTTACTGCTCGATCGTTGCTTGATCGATGAGCATGATCGGGATATCATCGCGCACCGGATACACTCTATGGCACTCCACGCACTTCAGACCGCTACCATCCTCTTTGAGGATCACCTTGCCCTTACAAAAAGGACAAACAAGGATATCCAGCAATTCTTGGCTGATTGGCATGGAATTTTCAGTTTATCAATCGGTTGGCTAATCCGCTGCGCGCACCGCTTGGAGGCGTTGGAGCATTTGGCGGCACTCCCCGTAACCTGCGCGATTCGGTGAGTGGCGGAACGGGCTGCTCGTAGTCGGGCCGCACTTTTTCGCCGGTAAAGACTAGACGGACAGCTCGTTTAACCGAAGGAGCTTTTGCAGCAACCAGCATGTCCACTCCGGCTACGTGCCGATATTCCAACCCAAATGGTTGAACGGCGGCGGCAATACGTTTTAGATCGTCGCGCCGAACTACAATATCGACGTGTCGGGTTAGCCGCCGGGCATCTGGGTCGACTTCTTCCACGTAGAGATAGACGGCGAGCCCGCCTACAACCCGATAATCAATGCCCGCGGCGCCGAATGCCTCTTCCAAAGTTGTAGCTAATTGAAATAGCCGGTACACTCGCTCCTCAAAGAAAGAGTTGACCAAGGCGGGCATACATACCCATTATGTAGTTTGAAAACCTGCGCGATCGATAAGCCGGTTTCTGTACCTGCAAGTGCAGGTGGCAACCATTCGTCTAGGCCTTTCATTACTGAAAGGCTCAAGCGACCTACCCGGAAGTGTTAGATGAGCCCGCGCCTCTTAGCGAGGTGAAGACTCAACGCGGAGCGGGCCACTCCTCCTCCCCTATTTGGTCTTGCTTCGCATGGGGTTTTCCCTGCCGGTCGCGATTACTCGCGCCGCGGTGCGCTCTTACCGCACCTTTTCACCCTTACTCGCCGGCAAGCCGGCAAGCGGTATATTTTCTGTGGCACTGTCCGTAGCCCGCGCCTAGATGAGCCCGCGCCTCGGGTACCCTTGGGTCCGAGGCGAAGATCCAAACTTGAGCGCGAACCCCCGGCCGTTAGCCGGCATGCTGCCCTATGAAGACCGGACTTTCCTCTCGATCCGCGGTAAGACGGACCCAGCGGTTACCTGATCGCGCAGGCAAGCACCATTTTGTCAGAAATTCCGGCAATGCCCAAGCGGAGGTGCGACGGAGATTTTTTAAACTACGCGGTGGCAGCTAGTGCTGCTGCTTCAGGAGTTTGAGCGGCGAGCTGCGTTTTCTTGACCAAATTCTTGAGTTCAAGCGCTTCCGCTTTAGCGGCAGCGAGGCGATTGCGGAGTTCCTGGCCTTCCTGCTTGGCATTTTGGACCGCTTGCCGCGCGGCATGCATTTCGTGGCGGCGACGCTCGGCGGCTTCTTTGTGCTTTTGCGAAACAAAGCCACGCTCGACGCGGGCGCGTTCATTGCGGCGTTTGCGCAGTTCCGCGGCATAGCGCGAGAAGGTGCGGTCATGCGTGGTCTGGTACCTGATGTAAAGCGCGAGCGATTTGTGGATGGCACGCTGCTCTTCGGGGGTACTGAGTTCGAGCGCGGCGAAACAGTCGTTTTGCAGACGAACAGAGCGCCGGGAGAGCCAAAGAGCTTCGGCCATTTGGTGAACCATTTCGATTTCATCTGCGCCGACGGGAGCTTCGGCGCGCAGAAAGCCCGCGAGAAGCTGATCGAACTCGGATTGCGATTCGCTTGGCAGCACTTTAAAACCGCGCACAACGGCCCCCGATCGGCCTGTGCGCTCGTTGAATTTACTAGTTAACCCGTGTTTGGTCGCATTTTGGGAGACGATGGCTTTGCCTGCTTCAGTAGTGGCGCCAGTGCTGAGTTGGGCATTGGCAACATTCGCCGCCCGTTTGGCGGCGGAAATGCCGTAGGAGTTTGGTGCTTCGGGCTCATTTACGGTCGGGGCCACGCTGTCACGCGGGGACCCCGCTTCCCGTTCTGCAGTAAAGGTCGGGCCCACGCTGTCACGCGGGCACCCCGCTTCCGGCGCGGCTTGAGCGGACGATTGAGCTTGATAAGGTTGTACGCGTTTTTGAGCTTTGCGGGCTAGTTTCTGTTCGAGACGTCGTTGTTGACGTGCTGTCATTTGTGATGCTCTCCTCGACGTTGAGAGTAATGCCGGGGCGAGCGGGATGCACTGCCGGTGAGAACAGGCATTCCGGGCAAGTTATGAAAGCGTCGGGAGAAAGCGGAAAGAGAGATTTTTTGCAAGATTTGTGATCGGCGAAGGCGACGAGTTGAGGATTCCGTAGTCTTCCGCGCATTGCGTATCACCTGACTGTCCTAAGAAAATTCTTAGATTTACAAAGCTGCAAATTCTGGAATATTTGCATATGACGAGCTTGAGCATTTGGCGGAAGGCCAAGCTCCGTTCTTGGGGAAGGCCGATTACTGCAGGGGAAATGACAGACATTTCTGCAGTGATTGAGTTTGTGCGGGCTCAATATGCCGATCCGAATATCTCAGTTCTCGAGCTGAGTCGGACGTATGGCATTTGCTCGCGCCATCTTGGAAGACTTTTTAAACGGACAACGGGAAAAACTTTCCGATGCTATCTTCGCGACTTGCGGGTCTGTGAAGCCGCAAGATTACTTACTACCTCGACTTATGAGATCAAGATGATCGCCTCATTTGTCGGATATCGCGATCGAAGTCATTTTGGCGAAGACTTTCGATTCGTCACCGGATACACACCAGCCGAATACCGTCTTAGACATCGCACACAGGAGAGCGTCAAGACAGCAACTTTAAGTCACTGACGCAAGCTGCCGTCCTCTTTCCTAGATAAATAGTCCGGTTTCTTATCCCACTGTCACAGCGTCACTGGCATACTATGTGTCAAGCCCTCCAGGCATATCGCTCGCGACCATATTCCCTCGACTGCGGAACTCTCTCCCAACTATCGCTGGCTCATATTTGCCTCGGAATAGGTGTGGGCCGATACTTATGACAAAAATATAGTTAGTGAAGGTCTTCGTCCAAAGCTTCGGTTGCCGTGCTTCACAAGCTGACGGTGCAGCCATCGAAGCGGCCTTTGCAGATCACGGCTGCGAAACAGCGCGTCAGAGCGCTGGCGCCGATCTCGTTGTTTTGAATACCTGTACAGTGACTGCTTCGGCCGATCTGGATGTGCGCCGAATGATCCGCAACGTACATCGCGATCAGCCGCAGGCAAAGATTCTGGTCACTGGCTGCTATGCGCAGCGCGCTCCTCAAGAACTCGCTGAAATTCCAGGCGTGAATTGGGTGGTCGGCAACTCACATAAACCGCAGATTGCCGAGATCGTTCTGGAGAGCAGGGAAGCATATCACGGACAAGTGTTGGTTGGCGACATGGTGGCGCAAACGGGATTTCTGTCCACGCCAGTTCGCGACGTTCGCGAGGATCGCACCCGTCCGAATTTGAAGGTGCAAGATGGCTGCTCGAATCGCTGTTCGTTCTGCATCATTCCCTCGGTACGGGGACGCAGCCGCAGCGCGCCGCTTGAACAAGTTCTCGCCCAGGTTCGCGAACTCGCGAATCGGTACTGTGAGATTGTTCTGAGCGGCATCAATCTCGGTCGGTGGGGCCGCGACTTGCCCGGAAACATGCGCTTCGCAGATCTTGTGCGCATGATCCTAGCCGAAACGGATGTCAAACAACTGCGGATTAGTTCTGTTGAGCCGATGGATTGGAGTCAGGAACTACTTGAATTAGTCGCAAGCGAGGCGCGCATCGCGAAGCATGTACATTTGCCGCTACAATCAGGTTCCGATGCGGTATTAAAGCGCATGTTTCGCAAATACCGCACGCGGCACTATGCCACGCGGCTGGAACTCGCACGGCGGCTGATGCCGACGGCGGCGATCGGAGCTGATGTCATGACGGGCTTCCCCGGGGAAACAGAGGCCGAATTTGCTGAAACATTGCGGTTCGTAGAAGAACATCCGTTCACGTATCTGCATGTGTTCACTTACTCGGAACGCCCAGGGACAGACGCCGTGCAATTAGGCGATCCCGTTCCGATGGAGGTTCGCCGCGAGCGTACACGCATCCTGCGGGGTTTTTCCGATCGCAAGAATCGCGAATTTCGCAGGCAGACGATCGGGCAAACTTTGCGCGCTGTCACGCTCGAACAACGTGGCATGGCGCTGACGAGCAACTTTCTGAAGGTCGAAATGGCGGCAATTCGCGAGCCGAACCAGATGCTCGACTTAGAAATCGCCGGCCTCACGGAAACCGGTCTGCGCGAGCGCGCCTTATTGCCGGTGCTCTAGCGTTTATACCCGAACTTCTGCAACAGTTCCACGCGCGCTTTCACATGCGATTCCGTTTCGACACCCTTTGGAGAGCTTCCATCGACAACGCCCAAGACACCGCGGCCTTGCCCTGTTTCCGCTACGATTACTTCCACCGGGTTTGCCGTCGCGCAGTAAATGTTCGCCACTTCCGGCACATCGCGAATTCGCCCCAGCACATTAATTGGAAAGCCATTGCGAAGCGCGATCACAAACACGTGACCCGCGGCAATTGCTTGTGCGTTTTCGATGGCGTTCTGTTTCAGTCCGTCGTCATTGCCGTCGAAACGAATCAGGCAATCGCCTGAGGCTTCATTGAAAGCGATGCCAAACTGCAGGTGCGGCGACGTGTTCACGATTGCTTCGTAAATATCCTCCACAGTCTTGATGAAGTGGCTCTGCCCGACGATGATGTTCCCGTTCTCCGGGATTGTCAGTTCGACGAGTTTAAGAGCAATCTCACGCGGAAATGCCATAAAGGCAGCATAACCGCCACCCGTTCCTATAATTGCGAGTAGTGCAGAAGCATGCTCATGCGAAGAGCGGTTTCACAGATGCCAGCGTACTGGAGCACATTCGCAAGCTTCCGCATGCGCGCGCGACGTTCAAACAGCTAGTTCGAGAGCTTCATCTGCAAGGCGAAAAGCGCGATGCACTTGAAGATGTCCTTGACCGGTTGGCGGAAAAAGGACAGCTTGTCGAACTTCGCTCCGGTCACTTCGTGGCTGTGGGGGCCAATTCGGAATATGTGAGCGGCCGATTGTCGATTCATCGCGATGGCTTTGGGTTTCTGATTCCCGACCAGCCGCTCGAAAACGTGCAAGGCGATATCTTCCTGCCGCCGAGTGAGGCGGCGGAGGGCATGCACGGCGACCGCGCGCTTGTGCATATCACGCGCTTCGGGGGCGAAGGACGCGCAGAAGGCGAGGTCATCCGTATCCTGCGCCGCGCGCATATCACCGTGGTGGGTGAATTTCGTGTACGAAAGCGCGGCAACTTTGTTGTTCCATCGGATGATCGCATTCAGCAGTGGATTGAAATTCCGGAAGGCTTGGAACTGCCCGCGCACCCTGAAAACGTAGATCGCGTGGGTCCTGCCCCGCGGCAGATCACACAAGTGGAAGATCTCGACGGCATGATCGTCAATGTCGAAGTGGTCGAATTTCCCGAAGGCGGAGAGCACGGTGTGGGCCGTGTCATCGAGATTTTGGGTGATAAAGACGACTTTGGTGTCGATGTCGAGATCATGATTCGCAAGCACCACCTACCGCATGAATTTCCGCCCGAAGCGATCGAGCAGGCGCGCCAGATCCCGCACGAGATCAGCCAGGCTGAACTCGACAAGCGCCGCGATTTCCGCAGTTTGGATATCGTCACCATTGACGGCGAAACCGCGCGCGACTTTGATGATGCCGTTTGGGTGGAGCGCCTGCCGAATGGTCACTTCGCCCTGCAAGTACATATTGCCGATGTCAGTCATTACGTCCGTCCCGGCAGGCCGATTGATGACGAGGCGTTACTGCGCGGAACCAGCGTCTATTTTCCCGACCGCGCTGTTCCCATGCTGCCGGTTGAGCTTTCGACGGACATTTGTTCGTTGCGGCCCCACCAAGATCGCCTGGTGCTCTCCGCGCTGCTTGAAATCGACAGCCAGGGAGATGTAGTCGCACAGGAATTGGTGCCAGGCGTGATTCGCAGCGCCGAGCGGATGACGTATACCAGCGTCTTTCGAATTCTTGAAGGCGATGCCGCGTTGCGCGAGCGCTACTCCGCACTTGTTGACCGCTTTGAACTAATGCGCGAGCTCGCGCTAATTCTCAATCGCAAGCGAACCAAACGCGGCTCTATCGACTTCGATATGCCCGAGACGAACATCGAATTGGACATGTCAGGGCAGATGATCGGCGTCACGCGCGCTGAACGGAACATCGCACACCGCATCATCGAAGAGTTCATGCTGGCGGCGAATGAAGCCGTGGCAGCACACTTCGAAAGCGCTGGTATTCCGGCCCTATATCGCATTCACGAAAAGCCTGACCCGAAGCGAGTCATGGAGTTTGAGGAGATTGCGGCTCACTTCGGCTATTCCTTGGGAATCGGCGCAATTCCTGTGAAGCGGTTTCCCGTAGTCGAACGCCGCCGCGACGGCAGAAAAGTTCGCAAGGACATTACGATTGCGCGAGACGACATCAACTTGTCGTCACGCAATTATCAGCGCCTGATTGCGAAGATTGCGGGTAAGCCGGAAGAGCGCATTCTCAGCTACCTGATGCTGCGTTCTCTCAAACAGGCGCGTTATTCGAACGTGAACGAGGGCCATTTTGCGCTCGCGGCCACGGCCTATACGCACTTCACCTCACCAATCCGCCGCTATCCCGATCTCATTGTGCATCGTCTGTTGCGTAATCTACTCAAAACCGGCGAGGGACTGCTGGACGATGGACGCCTGCGCGAACTTGGCGAGGATACATCATTCACGGAGCGCCGAGCTGCCGAGGCCGAGCGCGAACTCATCGAATGGAAAAAGGTACGGTTCATGGAAGACCGGGTGGGCGATGAGTTCGACGCGCTCATCATCAGCACGACCAAATACGGCTTTTTTGTGGAGTTGACGGAATTATTTGTCGAGGGCTTGGTCCCGATGGAAACGCTGCCGGGCGACCGGTTCCGTTATCACGAAAACGGCCGCAAGATTATCGGCGAACGCAGCCGTAAGACGTATTCAATTGGCGATCAGGTTCGCGTGAGGCTGGATCGCGCGGATACAGTCGAACGTAAGCTGCAATTTGCCTTGGCGCAGGAAAGCGGACGTAATCAGAGAGGGAAACGTAGATAGTTATTCCAAAACCCGGACAAACTCCGCTACCACCTGATACTTCTCTTCATCCTGATCCAAATCCCACGACGGATACGCGGGGTTCAAGCTTTCCAGGCGAATACGTGTCTGCAGAAATCCTTCTTCGTCTTCCCGCTTCTCGCTGCGATAGCGCTTGACAGTGTATTGGTTGTCATCGGCCAGTTCCGAATTGCGCACCAGCACCAGCCGTCCGTTACGTGAGCCCACCACGTTTCGCCGGAACACGCAAAGGCTCCCGTCCGGAATGCGCGGCTCCATGGAATGGCCCTGGATGCGGGCAACGAACATGTCGTCGTCCAATTGCAAGTCGGGCGGCGCCTCCACCCATTCTTCAGCCTGAATATCTTCGGGATTGGTTAAGAACGGACCAGCCGCGACGGCGAGTGAAAAGCGTGGCAAATGCGTCCGAAATCGAAGTACATGCGAGGGCACGTGCTCACGGTACAAATCATTCAAGGTTTTGTCGAAATTGCGAACTGTGACTGCTTCGCGGTCGCTCACGCGCACACCAGTCGACGCGTGTTCTTCGAGGAAACGCAGCAGCTCCGCTCCGCCCATCTCACGGGCTTTTAGATCCAGGTCGCTTTCCAATTCCGCCAAGACTTCGGCGTCCTCATCACTCGCGATTTTGTCCCAATCACGCCGTAACCGCACGTATAACGAGTCAGTGCTTGGGTCTAAGAGGAGAACTCCGATCGTGTGTGGGCCATTTCCAGGCACATCGGCAGTCAAAAGCGAATAATCCCCTACTTTAGGGGCATAGTCGCTAAATTTGACAACCGTCGCCGACATGAGATAGGCCTACATCAGCTTATCGTCAAGCTTGGCCGCAGTAAAGAAGCTGGATGTCCTGCCGCTAAGGCGCTCCGGCCCCCGGAACACCCGACGCGTAGTATCCCTTTCTTGCGCGGACGTGTACGTTGCCCAAATCCACTACAACCTTTACATTCCGGTACGACTTATCCGTCGGGTTATCCGAAACATAGCGAATGATGTATTGAGTGGTTATCTCCCCGGCTATATCGGCGACCGCGTGATACATCCTGCCGTCGACAGCCGAGCGATAAGCACCGGTTCCCACAGTCAGGGCGTAATTGCCATCATCCGAAGGATGCGATAGGTATCCGTCCGTGTCCTTGTAGACCTCGCCCAACGGATACACTACCCGGCCGCCTGTCTCCAGCGCTAGCTGGTTGAGAATGTCGTCACTTTCGTTGGTAAAGCCGAACGCTTCCGTGCTGATGCAGTAAATTGTCACCAGATTTCGTTGCGCCAGTTCGATCACTTGCTGTAGGGAGTGCTTGCTGGCGTTGTCGTGACCGTCCCCAATAATGACGATCACACGCCGGGGTTCAATCGGCTCGCCTTTTACCAGGTGGCGGCTTGTACAGGCAAGATAGATAGCGTCGTATAAGGCTGCGCCACCGCCCGGCTTGAGTTTCCGGATTTTCTCTACAATCGGCTCCGGGTCTGTGGTCGTGTTTACCGCGATTTCGGCGTCTTGCGCGTAGTCGATCAGGTAGCCAGAGTATTTTTGGTCGCCCGTAAGCAAATTCTGGACCAGCTCTTCGGAGGCATCCTGAAAATTCTTCCAGTGAATTCGGCTCGCAGTGCTCAAGTCCAGGATGAAGCCGACCACAACCGGTTGGCTGCGCTCACGTGTGAAATATCGAATCTCCTGTGGCTTGTTTTCTTCGAAAACGTGAAAATCTTTTTCATCTAAATCGTTTACGAAGCGGCCCTTCTCATCCGTAACGGTAACCGGAATGATGACTTCGTTAACGCTGATTTTGATCGGGGTCTGGCCGGATTTGGTATCGGATGGCTTGGCGTCCTTAGAGGCGTTCGCCGCCGGAACCGGCACGGTCACTTCGCTCGTTTTGCTAGTAGGGGACGAACTGGGCGCGGATGAGGACGAACTCTGTTGTGCAGGTGCCCGCAAAACCAGACACAAAGCCAGAGCCAGTCCAGCCGCCAAAACCGTACGAAACTGCATGAAGGGGATGCCTAGCCTGAATTATAGCGAGGGCCAGCGATATTGTTAACGCTGGACTCGCCCCGATCCGCCGCCTTTTACCAACGCCTGAACGTCTTCCGCGCTAAAGCGGTTGAAATCGCCGGGAATGGAGTGTTTTAGCGCGCTGGCTGCCACGGCAAATTCGAGCGCTTCGGCAGGCGAGCTCAAGTGAGTTAGTCCATAAATAAGCCCGCCGGCAAAGCTGTCTCCGCCGCCAACGCGATCGACGATGTGTGTGATGTCATAATGCCGGCTTAATAAAAAGTCTTTGCCGTTATGCAAACACGCCGACCAACCGTTACGGGATGCGTTCTTCGATTCCCTAAGCGTGATGGCAATTGTCTTCAATTGCGGATAGGTGGCGAGAACGCGTTCGGCTAGTTCCGAATATTTTTCGCGTTCCAGGCTTCCGGATTCGACATCGATGTCGACGTGAATGCTAAGCGCTTTCTGGCAATCTTCTTCGTTTGCGATGCATACGTCGGTCAACTTCATGAGTTGCGGCATCACCTCGCTCGCCGCTTTACCCCATTTCCAGAGATTCTTGCGGAAATTCAAATCGCAGGACGTTTGAATTCCCAGCTCGCGGGCTTTTCGCAGGCTCTCCAAAGCCAGTTCCGCGGCGGAGGCGCTGATGGCCGGAGTAATTCCAGTGATGTGAAACCAGGTCACGGCCTTGAAGGCGGAATCCCAATCGATCGCGCCCGGTTTGGCCTCGGCGATCGCGCTGTGGGCACGGTCGTACAGGACTTTCGACGGGCGCTGATTTGCACCGGCTTCCACAAAGTAGACGCCCATACGGCCAGGGCCGCGCACGATGTGACTGGCATCTACACCAAACCGCCGCAATTCTCCTTCAAACGCGTCGGCTAACGGATTTGCTTCGGGCAGCACGGTGATGAAACGCGCTGCCGCTCCGAATTGCGCCAGTGAGACTGCTACATTTGCCTCGCCGCCTCCGAAAGTCGCCTGAAACTGCGGCGTTTGCAAAATGCGTTCAAAGCCCGGCGGAGAAAGGCGGAGCATTACCTCGCCGAAGCTGGCAAATAGAGGAGTCATCTCCAAAGATTCTTGCACTACTGCGCGATAGTGACGGGCGCGGCTACGTTAGGCGCGAGAATCGCTTCGATCCCCGCAGTTGCATCGATGGCTGGAAGTCCTTCTATTGTCTGCACGGTGAAAGTGCTCAGTGGTGCGGCTGTCATCTTTTTTCGAATGGCAGAACCCGCATAGGCATCCAAAGCAAAAGCGTTAATCTCGATGGGCGCCTCGACTGGCTGTAGCGCGGATGCCGCGCGCTGCAAGCGCACGACCGCTTCCTGCGCATCGTCAAGAAAATTGCCGAACGTCAACTGCAATCCCGTGAACACGAGTTTCGGAGAATTGACCAGCGCCGTTCGCGAATTTTTGAGTAGTACCACCGGTCCTTCGCTCCGTGCGTTCGTCAATTGTCCGACGGCTTCGCATAACGTGCCGTCAGTGGCAGGATCGCGCAGCGGTTGCAGGATATTGATCGCGCTGTTAGGAAACGCAGCATGTAGGGCGGCTCTAAGTCCGACGGCATTGTCGATATGTGAAATGAAACAGGTGCAGCGCAGCATTCGCTGCGGAGCTACTGAAGCGAGCTTTGCACTATCCTGCAAATGCTGAACTGTTTGCGTGTAGGGGTTACCTGTTTCGCCGCTGAAGAAGGCCAAGCCGTTGGAGTTAAGCGTTCTTCGTGTACTGACAACGGCTTCAATCACCACTTGCGCCGCTTCTTCTTCTAGCGCACCCACTTGGATAATGCTGACGGTGGGAAGCGGCAGTTTTTTTTCCGTGAAGATTTCGGCCGTTTCAGCTTGCACTCGGCGCGCATCGCCGGCGCCCGCCACAAATGCACGAAGCTTCACGATGGTTTCACCCTTGGTATCTCGAATCAGATCGTTTAAGCTCTGGCGGATTTGTGCAGATAAGCCGCCAGTTCGCAGCAGCGGCGATATATGGAAGTCCAGCGTCGCGGTTTCGGCCTCCAGCGCCATCGGCAGATCGGGCGGGAGCGGAAGCACCTGTGTTTTCGGTTCTTCGGTGCTTTTCTTGTTTCGCTGAGCCGACAGAGTGAGCGCGAAGACCGAACAAAGCACGACAATCCAAAAAAAACTCGCTGGGGGAGTTCGACAGCGCATTTGTCTACAAACCTAGACTAGCCTGATGCTGCGCAGGCAGAAGCGTCGGTGATCAAGAGGGAGAATTGGACTGCTCCAAGCCAGCCAATTTGGTATGTTGGTAATGGAATGGCCGACCTTTCGAAGCTTAGTCTTGACGTGAAGTCGGATACACCGCTGTACCGCCAATTGGCCGATTCCATCACACGACTCATCTCCGACGGTACCATCCAATCGGGCGATAGGCTGCCTCCGACCCGTGAATTGGCCATCCAATTGGGTTTGAATCGTACAACGGTGGCCGCGGCCTACGCGAACCTTGAAGAAGCAGGTTTGATTCGAGGGCACGTGGGGCGAGGCAGTTTTGTGGCCGGCCCGCTTCCTCGCTCGATCGCAATGGGAAGCCACGATAACTGGGAAGCTATTTTGCCTCCTCCTGAGGTCGCGATTTCGTCGGCTATGCCGGCCGCGAGCATCAGTTTCGCAAGTTCGCGTCCTTCCGCGGACGCCTTCCCTCTCGAGCAGTTTCGCCGCATGTCCAAGGAAGTGATTGACAGCCCGGAAGCGGCTGAAATCCTACAACTCGGTCCGACACATGGTTACCAACCGCTGCGGCGTTTTCTGATGGCGCAGGCTATGGACGCCGGTGTTGCTCGTCCCGGTGACGATCTGATCATTACCAATGGCTGCCAGCAAGGGCTCGATCTTCTGGCGCGGATCTTTGTTTCGAACAAGACGCCGGTGGCTATTGAAGATCCCGTTTATCACGGTTTAGTTCGTGTGTTCGCGCGCGCCGGAGCCGAGCTACTTCCCGTACCGGTCGATCAGGACGGTCTCAATGTTGAAGCTCTCGAGGAAACTCTGGAGCGCCATCGCCCACGGCTGCTGATTGTCACGCCAAGCTTTCAGAATCCCACCGGCGCCACACTCACTTTAGAGCGCCGCAAGCGCGTTGTCAGCCTCGCGCGCCGCTACGGAGTCGTGCTGGTTGAAAACGATATTTATACAGAACTGCGCTACCGCGGTCAGCCGCTGCCTGCGCTGAAGGAATTGGACGAGTCCGGCAATACGATTCTGCTGCGCAGCTATTCCAAAGTTCTTTTCCCGGGTTTGCGCGTTGGCTGGACCATTGCACCGCGTGCTGTTGTCGGCCGCCTGGCGGATGCCAAGCAGATTAGCGATCTGCATTCAGACCAGCTCTCTCAGGCAGTTCTGCTTCGCTTTACGGAATCGGGCGAGCTGCAGAAGCACGTGGAGAAAACACGGGTCGCCGGTGAGAAAAAATTGCAAGCGGCGCTGGGAGCGTGCAAGCGCTGTCTCCCCCGCGGCACCTCTTTCACAACGCCCGAGGGTGGCCTGAATCTTTGGATTGAACTGCCCGCTCCGCTCACGTCGGATTTGCTGTTAACTCGCGTCCAGGAACGCGGCGTAAATTTTCTGCCGGGGCGGCATTTTTCTGCGCATGGCGCACACGCTCGTGGCCTCCGCATTAGCTTCGGAGGGCTAGCTCCGGACCAGATCAGACGCGGGATCGAAATTTTGGGCGAGTGCGCCAAGCGCGAACTCGCATTCAATGAGGCGTCCTCGGATCACGAAGCCGCCGCGGTATTGGTGTAAACGAAGAATTTTCGAGAGGACAACATGAATTTTCAGACTGAAGATTTCCGGCTTAAGGTTGGGTTGGCCGAGATGCTAAAGGGCGGCGTAATCATGGACGTCGTCAACGCGGAGCAGGCGGTAGTTGCCGAGAAGGCAGGCGCGGCCGCGGTTATGGCGCTGGAGCGCGTTCCTGCGGACATTCGCAAGGAAGGCGGTGTTGCGCGCATGTCGCAGATCCGCATCATTCGCGACATTATGTCTGCCGTCTCCATTCCAGTGATGGCGAAGGTGCGCATCGGTCACTTCATGGAAGCTCGCATTCTTGAAGTTTTAGGCGTTGACTACATCGATGAAAGCGAAGTGCTGACGCCCGCCGACGAGGAGCATCATGTCGACAAACTCGATTTCAAAGTGCCATTTGTCTGCGGAGCGCGCAATTTGGGTGAAGCATTGCGGCGTATCGCGGAAGGCGCGGCTATGATCCGCACGAAAGGCGAGGCCGGGTCCGGCAATATTGTTGAGGCTGTCCGCCACATTCGCACGATCGTAAAGGAAATGAAGCAGCTTACAGTGCTGGGCAAAGAGGAACTTGTGCATGAAGCGAAGAACTTGCAAGCCCCGCTCGAACTGGTTCAGTATGTCGCGCAGAACGGCAAGCTACCCGTGCCTAATTTCTCCGCCGGCGGCATCGCCACGCCAGCCGACGCCGCACTAGTCATGCAATTGGGCGCGGAAGCAGTCTTTGTCGGCTCGGGAATATTTAAATCGTCCGATCCGGAAAAGCGCGCAAAAGCGATCGTGAAAGCCGCGACGTTCTACCAAGATCCGGTCAAGCTCCTGGAGGCAAGCGAAGAATTGGGTGAAGCAATGCCCGGTATAGAAATTTCAAAGCTTCCGGATTCTGAGCTCATGCAGGTGCGTGGCTGGTAGCGCTGCGAAATGGAAGTCGAGCAGACAGAAAAACCCTTGATTGGTGTGCTGGCACTGCAGGGCGATTTTGACGCTCATCGTGAGGCCTTGCAGCGCGCCGGCGCCCGCGCTCGTCAAGTGCGAACCGCCGTTGAATTGAATGACGTCGATGCGCTGATCATCCCCGGCGGCGAGAGCACTACCATGTTGAAGCTGCTTGATTACGAAAACCTGTTCGAGCCGCTTCGTCGCTTCGCCTCTGAAAAGCCTGTCTTCGGTACGTGTGCCGGAGCGATCCTCATGGCGTCGGAAGTTGTGAATCCGCCGCAGCCGTCACTGTCGCTACTCGACATGACGGTTGAAAGAAACGGCTACGGCCGTCAAATTGACAGCCGCATCGCGCAAATAGAGCTGAAAAACAATCGGACCGCGGAGGCCGTGTTCATCCGCGCGCCCATCATACGTCGGATCAGCCCGGACACCAACGTGTTGGCGACGTATCTGAACGCCCCAGTGCTAGTGGAACAGGGAAAGCACCTGGCGGCGACTTTTCATCCTGAGCTTAACCAGGCCGACAATCGAATCCATAGCCTTTTTGTTGAGAAGGTCAAGGCGGGAGCTGGTAAGAAAGAGCGAACCGTCAACGTTCCCGCGGGCGTTGGCGAGCACTCCGTTCGTTAAACTGAAATTACGTGAAGCGGGTGCTGTTCTTATGCATCGGGAATTCGTGCCGCAGCCAGATGGCGGAGGGATTTGCCCGGAAATACGGATCTGACGTTATGCATCCGGCTAGCGCCGGTCTCGCCCCGGCGCCGATCATCCAGCCAATGACCCAAAAGGTCATGGAAGAAAAAAACATCAATCTGGACGATCAATTTCCTAAAAGCCTGGATGCTGTTGATGTACGCAGCTTTGATCTCATCGTGAACATGAGTGGCATGAAGTTGCCGAAGAAAATGCCGATCGAAGTGTTGGATTGGAAAATAGAAGATCCTATCGGCAAGCCGGAAGACGTTTATGTGGCGGTTCGAGATCAGCTAGAAATGGCGGTAATGCGACTCATCCTGCGATTTCGTCGCGAGCGAAAACCGAACGCTCAGCAACCTGCCGGTGTTTTGCATCCCGCGGGCCGGCGTCTTCGATAACCACAGAAACCAGAAGTTCTGCGAGGTATTCACGTTACTTTACATCTGCGCAGAACAGCCGTAAAATCTACACAACATTTGGACAGCCAGCTTTTGATTCGTAGCCTTTACGATCTGCTGCCTCTATAGTTACGGGAGGAAGAGGCGTGCGACGCATCTGCGGAGGCGTGCTGGTTTTTTTGCTAGCGGGATTTCAGCAGAAACTCTACGGCGATACCGTCACCTTTAATATCGTTCCCATCACCGTACCTGGAAGCACCTCCACCACTGCGATCGGTATCAACGATGCGGGCCAGATCGTTGGAAGTTATGTCAGCGCTGGGCAGATGCACGGGTTTGTGGATACTGGCGGTGTGTTCACGAACCTTGACGTGCCGGGCAGTAGTTCGACTCAGGCCACTGGGATCAACAATGTGGGGCAGATCGTCGGATTCTATACAGATGCCTCGGGTGCTTCACATGTTTTCTTAGATACGAGCGGCACGTTCCAAACTGTTAACATTCCGGCGGCCAGCTTCATTAACATACCGGGTGTTCCCGGACAGGTCGCAATCAATGATGCGGGGCAGATGGTAGGAACGACTAGCGATGCACGGGCGTTCCTCTATTCCAATGGCCAACTCACGTTTCTGACGCCCCCACCCGTAAGCGTGATAAATGGCGGTGAGATCGCCGCATTCGGAATTAATGATGCGGGGGCGATCGTCGGAAGCGTCATCGCGATGATCGGCTTCTCTGGCTTCGTGTATCGGGGGGGTAACTACATTACCGACGGTGGGGATGAGAATGCTACCTACGGCATCAACAATGCGGGCGATTATGTCACTAACACGAGCGACGGCGGTCCTAGCGGCCTAGGGGGTACCTTCGTCGTTGCGAATGGTATACCTACGTTCCTTCCTCCTTGGCCTCCTGGCCCACCAGGATCACTCGGTAACATCTTTTTCACAGGTTTTGCCCGGGGCATGAACGACTCGGACCAGATCGTCGGGATTTATCCAGGTGACAACGGAAACCAGTCGTTCCTTGCGACGCCCGTTCCTGAACCCAGGTCAGCAGGGATCTTCATCTGCGGCTTGGTCGGGCTTGTTCTAGCGATCCGGCGAACGCGATCGCTAATTACGCACCAAGCTCCGACCTAACGAGAGAAGCTACGGAATTGCCGTTTGGCACAGTAGCCAAATAGTAATCGCAATTACTACGATCCGTATCGTCCATCCGATTAGTCGTGTTTTTGACGAGGGCTTGATCGCATGGCCTGCTGCTATTTCTTGCAGCTTTTGTTGTTGTGCTGTCAGAGCTTCTTCCATGTCATTCGGCCATGGTGGAAGTTGCGACGTAGAGTTTCGTTTTTCCAATGTCTCTCTCTTCTTTCTCATTCCTGGAATTCAATCGACTGGGATATTGCTCAAAGAGGCCGCAGAGGCTGCGGCCTCTCCTTGAGCATCCCGGCAGCGCCATAATGCGGGTGAGTTAGCTATCGACCCGCAGATTGTTGGTTACCGAGAACACACCGGGCACAGTGTTTGCCTGGATATTGGCGATATCCCTGTCGCCGTGTCCATTGACAGCGCCCTCCAGCGTGACGTGGCCGTTTTTCACGATGATGTGTATCGCGTGATACCCGACGGGGGGATCAGTTGTAATGCCCATCAACCAGGAGAGACGGCTTTGGAAAACCGGTCCGGTCCGGTTGGAAGTGTACTTCTGCAATGCCGGCGTTCGGTACATTCGTGCGTATACGGCGGCCCGGATGCGATCGTCGTCCGGTGAGACAGGCAGCACTTCTATCTGGTTGTGAACTGTCGTTATGCCTTCGACGCGCCTGACAGCGTTTTCGGCGTCGCTTAACAGAATTGGCCGTGACGCTTGGCCAAGCAGAGTGACCGCATCGCCATTTACACGGAATTCGATGTTATCGAATACGCCATAGTAGGGCAGCATTGCCAGCTCGTGGCGCACCTGCTCCGCGATACGTTGCTCTGAAGCGTGAAAGATGGTTGCCACGCTTCGCCCAGTCGAGCCGATAGGTTGGTCTTTTGCTCCCAGAGCACCCGGAAAACTGATTCCAAGCCCGAGCGCGGAAAGCAGAGCCGCTTGTCTGAAATAGGTGTACATTTTGTTCTCCTGTTGATTGAGTTCGCTTCTTACTCATGTAGAAGGCAATCGAGGGGCCAAGTGCGGCTGGCTGTATCTATACGCAAATCGAGATTGTCGACGCTAACAGCCCGTCACTGATGTCTTAAAAGTGCCTAGGTCTGCCTGTTATGGCTCGCTTTGAAGAAACCCCTCTGCCGCCGGCGCGTGGAGGCTCTTAAATGCTTCCACGCGCCTCAAAAACATCACTGAGAGTATCGGTTCAACGTCGTGATGAATTCAGAGACAAGGACTGGAGCAGGGACGTTACCGAGGATAATTTGCCGATTGCTCAATCTATCCCCGTATAGTGCGCTATTTTCATCAGTGTCCTCGCGAAGAGTCGCGCCATTGAGCGACACACCTGCAAACACACCGCGCGAGCGGGACCATGACAATATTTGTGCGGTCATTTTCGCATCTGTCTCTGCCGATGCATTTCGCCCGACTGGCCCCGCCGCCACATCGGCGCTGGCTCCGAGTGTGAACTGGCTTTGGAGCAATCGACGCATTCCACCTTCATTCATCACCAGTAGAACTACGTCCGTCTCCGAGGCACCGATCTGCCAACCCACGCTGCCCCCTTCCATTCGAACCGCTCCCGGTGTGCTCCAATGGCGATTCTTATCACGACACGAGATGAAACCACGGCCGTATTTTCCGCCTACGACAAAAGCAGCCTTTTTAACACCTGGCACGACTACAATGCACTGAGCGCCATTCAATAGGTCTTGAGGAATGCCCTTATCAGGCGCGTCCATAGTTTCCTTGAGCACCAGTGTCGCGCTTCCAAGGCGTTCCGAAACCGTTTCGGCGCGAAGGTTAGTCGCGAAGCCAAACATTGCAATAATGCCGGCGATTGAAGTCAAAAGATTTTTTCGCATTACTTTATCTCCTACTAACGTTGAGCTTCGGCGTTGTGATATGGGTTTTGCGCTCTTGCCGTCTCTGGAAGAGCGCGAACTTTACGCCGCTCTAAAGGGCTGGAAACCGGACGAGGCGTTCTCGGCAGTAAAGTTTTCCTGGCACTGAAGGCAATGGCGCGTCCATGGGACAGCCATCAGACGCTTCTCCGAAATCGGTTCATCGCATTCTTCACAGATGCCATATTCTCCGCGCTTCAGGCGTTCAAGAGCAGCGTCGATAGCTTTTATCTTTTCGTATGCAAAGTTGTTGAAGCGGATGGAGACAAACTGCTCATGCAGAACAGGCGCTTGATCTTCCACCGCCAAGCGGCCGCTGTGCAAAGTCTCTAAGCGCCCGTTGAGCTGGGATTGAACTCGCTCCTTCTCCCTCAACAGCAATTCCGAATACTGCTGGATCCCGTTCGTATCGGGGCGGTCGATGCCTTGTAAATTGAACACGATAATTCCTTTCTCGGTTGATGTCGATTAACAATTCTCTTGGGCGTGAAGGACAGTCGACATGCCGTCTTCATGCACCCCTAGGAGGCCGGACCGTCCAATTGATCGCCGCTGGCGAAGGACGGCCCAACCATCCTGTTTGCGAGTGAAGCGTTTTGCTTCACTGGGCTCTCTATAGGTTGGAGGACGCGGTCAGAGCGAGAGCCGAATTCTCAGACCTAGGCTAGGACCTCGCGTGATTCGAGATCCCGTTCCGCCTCGAGCCAATCTTCTTCTGCAGATCCATCCGGGCCCCCTCTGCGTTGCCACCGCTCATAGGCGAGCGAGGCAATCTCGGAATGATTGAGATGCTTTTCGCTGTCCAAAGGAGAGGAGTGGATTACATCGTCTTTGCTCGGCGTGGGTGAATAACTTGTCATTGACTTATTCATTTGTTGTTCCTTTCTCTTATCCGCAATTTGTGCAATTACAAGCTGCGCTGCAATTGCTCACTGTCGATAGTGCATGGACGATGCCAATGTCGAGCGGTCTTAAGGCAGCCAATACAAGCTACACAGTATTAAGGGCTTATACCCTAGGCGGCTTTGTTCACTTATCTGCGAGAGACACACACGGTTGCCTGAAAAGTGCCCTTGCTGTCTGTTTTCAGGCGGCATTCGCGGCGCACTCTTTCTAAGTCGTTCTTAAAAACGAGAACAAGCGCATGGTCACTCAGTTGCAATCTTCATTGCGTTGGAACAAGGAGAAGGAATTGTTAAGCGTTGAAAAAAACGAAAAAGAGATCGAACGTTCTTCAGCAGCGGCTCAAGATTATTCGCCGCGGCAGTACTCTTTTCGGGCTTCTGCCATTTTGATGGTCAAGCTACTGGCAATCGGCGGGCTCTTTCTCGCAGTGTTGGCCGCACTCGACATTCTGCTTGTTCCGTAACAACAAAAGGAGATTCGAAGCGCGACTTTGCGCAGCTCGATTGAAAGATGATTAATCGAAGCTCTGTTCCGCTTCTTCGTCATCATGAGCTGTCTCGGGCTTTTGAATGCCATGCTTCTCCATGCGGTACATCAAAGCCTTGCGGCTAATGTCAAGATATTTAGCCGCATGAGTCTGGTTCCACTTGAACTTCTCCAGTGCCTTCAGGATTAGTTCCTTTTCAATTGCCTCCAGACTGATACCGCGAGACGGAAGATCTATATTTAACGTGTCAATCGACGGATGTTCGCGACGAAGAAACGTCGGCAAATGAGAAAGAGCGATCTCGTTCCCCGGCGTCAGTACCACCAAGCGCTCAACAATGTTCTCCAGTTCGCGGATATTGCCAGGCCAGCGATAGTCGCTGAAATAGGGCATCAGCGAAATCGGCAGGGCGAGATTCTCCCGTCCATGTTTTTGCTTTAGTTTTGAAAAGAAGTGCTGCACTAATTGAGGTATGTCGTCCGCGCGCTCGCGCAGCGGCGGCAGTTCCAACGGAATAACCGAGAGACGATAATAGAGATCTTCTCGGAACGTGTTGTCTTCGATCATCGCTTCCAAGTTTCGATGCGTTGCCGCAATGATGCGCACATCCACACGGCTCGCGCTAGGAGCCCCGACTTTTTCTATTTCGCCCTGCTGGATCAACCGCAGCAGTTTAACTTGAAGTTCGAGCGGCATCTCTCCGATCTCATCGAGAAACAGCGTGCCCCCATCTGCCGACTCCACTTTGCCTCTTCGATGGGCCACCGCACCGGTAAAAGATCCCTTCACATGCCCGAATAATTCCGATTCCAGCAAGTCCTTCGGTATCGCGCCGCAGTTAATGGTGACAAACGGCTTTTCTCGCCGCGCGCTGTTGAAATGA
>Ga0070741_10004596_pt1 | contig 32017 bp, 27 predicted proteins | sample Coa_R1_4_FD_66440 | JGI IMG/M metagenome (GOLD analysis project Ga0070741, IMG submission 66440) | Surface soil microbial communities from Centralia Pennsylvania, which are recovering from an underground coalmine fire - Coalmine... | ecosystem: Environmental > Terrestrial > Soil > Unclassified ... | reverse complement strand
GACCACGGCGCAGGGGCTCATCCGCTGGTACCTGCACCCAGCCATCGATTATGCCTGCCTGCATACGCTGCTGTTCTACACCCAGCGCATCCCCGGCGGGAGCCGCAGCGGGCGCCAGCGACATGGCGGCAACGCGGTGTTCTACGTGATGGAGGGCAAGGGCCACACGGTCCTGGACGGCGTGACCCATCGCTGGGAGGCCGGCGACCTGATGACGCTGCCGAACCGGCCCAACGGAGTGGTCTATCAGCACTTCAACGACGACCCGGAGCGGGACGTCGTCCTGGCGGCCTGCGAGCCGGACCTGACCCACACCGTGGGTCTGGACCGCGGAGCCGGCTTCGAGCAGCTCGAAGTCTGCCCCGAGTACCGCGCCAAAGGCTAGCCGGGCGCCCGCCGTACGTCCGGGCCTCAGCCTGGGCACGGCGCTTCGGTGCGCGGCCTAAACACGCCCAGCGCCCATGTAGCGCGGGGCCTTGCGCCCCGCCTAAACACGCCTGTTGCCCATGTAGCGCGGGGCCTTGCGGCCCCGCCCGTAGCCCGTTTCCTAGATGGCGTTCTAGCGGACGCATGCCCCAGCCCCAGCGCACCCGAAGGGTGCAAGGCCCCGCGCCACACGAGCGCTCTGGCTCCGGCGTCGGCGGATTGAGCCCTCCGCGGTCGAAACGACTCTCTCCCGGCCGCATCGTGGTATAAGGTGCCGTTAGCATCACAGGCCCTGTCGGGCCGGGAGGTACTCGTTGGCTGACCTTCAATGGAACAGTCTCTATTACGACGAATGGGTGCGGCGTGAAGGGCTGGACCTCATTCGGGGAAACGCGGTCAAGGACGTTTTCTCCGAGCCGCTCAAACCCTGGGCCCGCGTGGGAGGATCTGCCGTGCACGTCCAGCTGCAGGGATCGGGTGACCTGAATGCGGCCTGCATCTGTGAGATCCCGGCCGGCGGCAAGCTCGAGCCGCAGCGGCATATGTATGAGGAGCTGACCTACATCCTGAATGGGAACGGGAGCACCAGCGTGTGGTACCCCGGACACGGCAAGAACACCTTCGAGTGGCAGGCTGGCAGCCTGTTCTCGATCCCGTTGAACGCCAGCTACCAGCACTTCAACGGATCCGGCTCGCAGCCGGCGCGCTACCTGGCTGTGACGACCGCGCCGATCATGATGAACCTCATCCGCAACGACGACTTCATCTTCAACAACGACGCGACGTTTCCCGAGCGCTATGACGGCGAGCAGGACTACTTCGCCCGACAGCTGGAGACCGAGACCTACAGCGGCTGGGGCTTTGGCTATTCCGTGGCGCTCAGTAACTTCTTCCCCGATGTGACCGGTATCCCGGCCGACATGCTGAATTACAACCACCGCGGCACCGGTACCAGCGGCATCAGCTTCATCCTGGCCGATGGGGTGCTCGGCGCGCATACGCTGGAAGTCCCGGGCGGCGTGTACACCAAGCCGCACCGGCATGGTCCGGGCGCGCACGTGCTGTGGCTCAGGGGCGAGGGCTATTCCATGCTCTGGCCTGATGGCGGTGAAGTCATCAAGGAAGACTGGGGCCGCGGAACGATGATCGTTCCGCCGAGTTGGTGGTGGCACCAGCATGCCGTGGTCAGTAAAGAGCCAGCTCTGCACCTGGCCCTGCGCCTGGGCAACACAAGGCATCGCGTCAACCGTCTCAGCGAGGGGCTGCTGAAGAGCGCCAAGCAGGGCGGCAGCCAGGCTGACTTCGACGATCTTTCGCCTGAGCTCGCGGGCTTCCTCCGCAAGACCTTCGAGGAGGAGTGCGCGAAACGGGGCACGCCCGTCGAGTGGCGTGTGGTGGACGGCCTGTGACCCCGGCCAACAGCGGGCAGCAATCCGCATCGACAAACGGAGCTCCCCCGGTCGATCGGCGCACCGGACCCTCGGCCAGCGCCCTGTACTTCGATGCGTGGGTGAAGCAGGAGGGCCTGGACCTCATTCGTGGGTACAAGGTCGATGACATCTACCACATCGGGCTCAAGCCCTGGGCGCGCACAGGCGGCTCCGCAGTCCAGATACAGCTCGATGGCACCGGGGACCTGGCCGCGGCCTACGTTTGTGAGATCGCGCCGGGCAAGGCGCTCGAGCCTTGCCGGCACCTGTACGAAGAGATGGTGTACGTCCTCAGCGGGCACGGCAGCACCAGCGTGTGGTACCAGGGCAGCGAGAAGAACAGCTTCGAATGGCAGGCCGGGAGTCTGTTCTCGATCCCGCTGAACGCCTCGTATCAGCATTTCAACGGTTCAGGGCGCGAGCCAGCCCGCTACCTGGCGGTCACCACCGCCCCGGTCATGCTCAACCTCGTCCGCAATGAGGAGATGATCTTCAACAATCCGGCGGTCTTCCCCGAACGCTATCGGGGCGAGAAGGACTACTTTGCCGGGGGCGTCGAGTATCACACCTTCAGCGGCTGGGACGTACCGATGGGGGTGGCCTTCAGCAACCTGTTCGCCGACATCGACGCCGTGCCGTTCGAGAACATCAACCGCGGCCTGGGCGTGGTCGGCCGGGTGTTCGAGCTGGCCAACGGCGTCCTTGGGGCGCACGTCCTGCAAATTCCCGGCGGCGTCTTCACCAAGCTGCACCGACACGGCCCCGGCGCACACGTCGTGTGGCTCAAGGGCGAGGGCTACAGCCTCATGTGGCCGGATGGCGGCGAGATGATCCGCGCCGACTGGGGCCCGGGCACGATGATCGTCCCGCCCGACTGGTGGTGGCATCAGCACGCGGTGGTGAGCAAGGAGCCTGGGCAGCACCTCGCTCTGCGTATGAGCAGCATGAAGAACCGCATCAATCGTTCGAGCGCCGGCACGCTGCAGAGCACCAAGACCGGTGGCAGCCAGATGGACTACGAGGACTTTCCGCCTCAGCTCATGGACGAGCTGAAACGCATCTTCGTGGAAGAATGCACCAAACGCGGCACGCCTATGAATATGGAGCCGGTTTACGGCGTGTGACATGTTGCGCAGGAGAACGACCTTGAAACCGCATTTCGTCAGCCTTGCAGCCATCGTCCTGCTGTCCGCTTGCGGAGGGGCGGCGGCGCCATCTGTCAGTCCCGCGCCGCCATCAGCGGCCGCCAAGCCGCCAAGCTCTGCCTCGTCCACAGCTTCGGCCGGCGCAGCCGCGGCCCCTGCCAGCGCCAAGCCGCAGGCCAGCGGCAGCCCGTCCGCCGCCCCGGCGGCCGCGGGCGACTGGAACCAGGTTGTGGATGGAGCCAAGCGCGAGGGCCAAGTCGTGATCATGAGTCAGGGCGGCAACAACATCGCCGATGCCCTCACCACCGGCTTCAAGAAGCGCTACCCGGACGTCAAGATCGACTTCACGGGCGCCACCGGAGCCGAGATCGCGGCCAAGGTCATCAACGAGCGGCAGGCCGGCAAGTACAGTGTGGACGTCATCGTCCATGGCACCACCACGTTCATCACCAGCTTAATGCCGGCGGGTGTCCTCGACCCCCTTCAGCCGTACCTCGTTGGGCCGGACGACAGCGACCCATCGAAGTGGCGCGATAGCGCCTTCGACTTCGCGGACGACGCGGGTAAGTACGATCTGATCTTCCTGGCCGGCGTCAAGGTCCCGCTGATCTACAACCCCCAGCAGGCCTCAGCCAAGGACTTCAGCTCCTACAACGACCTGCTCCAACCGAAATGGAAGGGCAAGATCGGCATGATCGATCCTCGTCTCGCGGGGGCAGGTTTGGCCAGCGCCACCTTCTGGTACACCACGCAGGGTCTCGGCAAGGATTACCTGGTCAAGATGTTCGGCCAGCAGAATGTGGCCTTCACGCCCGACGATCGGCAGCTCACCGACTGGGTGGCCCGCGGCCAGTACACGATTGGCCTCGCATCACAGGACTTCTCGGCGCTCGATCTCAAACAGCGCGGTGTTCCACTGGAGCTGCTTCCGGCCGAGGCACTGAAAGAGGGAACCTATCTCACGGCTGCCTGGGGCAGCGTGGGCGCGGTCAACCGCGCTCCGCATCCCAACGCGGCGAAGCTGTACATCGACTGGCTGCTGTCGAAAGAAGGGCAGGAGGCCGTGGCCGTTGCGTCGGGCTACCCCAGCCGCCGGCTGGATACCTCGAATGACGGGCTTCGCGATTCCGTTATTCCCAAGCCTGGCGTGCAGTATCAGGACAACTCGAAAGAAAAGTACGTGTTGCTGAAGGACGAGATCATCGGCTATCTGAAGACCATCATTCCCAATTGAGGCCGGCAGAAGGGCTCGAGCTCATCCAAGGAGGGCTGTCATGACTACGGTTCGAGGTCGCGCACTGCTGGCCAAGGCCATGCTCATGCTCGCCGGCTTGGCGCTTGCCGGCTGCGGCACGGGCGCCGTCTCGGCTCCCGCCGCTCCGGCTTCCGCGCCGGCAAACGGCTCCACGTCCGGACAGTGGGACCAGGTGCTCGCCGCGGCCAAGCGGGAGGCCGCCTTGACCGTGTACGGACAGGCCGGCACTGGGGTGGCCGACGCGCTGACTCAGCAGTTCAAGCAGAAGTACCCGGACATCAAGGTGAACTTCACCGGTGGCAACGGCAATGAGCTGGTCACCAAGCTCCTGACCGAGCGCCAGGCCGGCCGTTTCGACGTGGACCTGATGATTCAAGGGCCACCGAATCTGCTGGATCTGGCGTCGGCCGGCGCCCTGGAGCCGCTCCCTCCGCTGCTCGTGGGTCCCGATGAGGATGCGAGCAAATGGGCCGACCAGCAGCTCCACTTCGCCGACGATGCAGGTAAGTACGTCCTGGCCATGCTTGGCGGGATCGGGATGGTGGGCATCTACAACCCCAAGCTGGTGTCCGGATCCGATTTCACCTCCTACAAGGACCTGCTCAATCCCAAGCTCAAGGGCAAGCTGGCCATGCTCGATCCGCGGCTGCCCGGCAGCGCCCAGGCCGCCGCGCAGTTCTGGTACGACGCACCGCAGCTGGGTAAGGACTTCATCCAGCAGCTCATCGCGCAGGACGTCGCCGTCACCAAGGACGACCGGCAGCTTACCGACTGGGTGGCCAGGGGTGAGTACGCTATGGGCATCGGGGCCAACGGCTTCGCCGCCGTTGACCTGAAGAAGAAGGGCGTGGACATCGAGTTCCTACCGGCTCAGCAGATGAAGGAGGGCGGCCACATGACCAGCAGCTGGGGCAGCGTGGCCATGCTTGGCAAGGCCTCCCATCCCAACGCCGCCAAGGTCTATCTCAACTGGCTGCTCTCCAAGGAGGGCCAGGAAGCCTTGGTAGGCGCCTCGGGCTACCCCAGCCGGCGCTCCGATGCCTCAACCGATGGCATCTTCGGATCCACGGTGCCGCAGAAGGGTGTTCAGTACATCGAGATCAACCAGGAGCGGTACGTCAAGCAGCGACCTGAGATCGTCTCCTATCTCAAGTCGCTCCTGGGCAGCTAAAATTTAGCTGCCGGGACGCCGCCTTCTGACCAGAAGACCACAGTCAGGATGACCCGCCCTTAAGTCCTTCCAGCAAGCGGCAGCTAGATCTTCGCCGTCCACTCCTTCAACGGACGCCCTTCGGCCAGCGCCTTGAGCTCGCGCTCCCAGATCTTGCGGAGCATGATCACGCCCTGGTCGATCTTGCCAAGGCGATCGTTCTCACGTGGCGCCACGGGGCCCTGGCCTATCTGCGTCACGTAGTCCTCGACCGAGAAGAGCGCCGGCCGCGGCACGCCCTCATCGAGCTCCGCTTCCCGAATCCTGCCGGCCAAAATGTCCTCCCCAATCGCCGGGAGGTCGATGGCATCGGTTACTCGCCGCCGTTCGCGGTAGGCCTCGTACTCCTCCTCCGTCAGCTGAAAGAGATTGACGCTGAAGCTGACGGTGTTGTCGTCGTCCACCGGCACCCGCCACGAGATGCGCTTGTTGCGAGCGCCGCTGGTGTCCACACCGCCGCGATGCAGGCTGGCGCCCTCGCTGTTCTGGTTGGCGATGGGCATGTGGTAGTGGAAGTATTCCGGCTCCCTGTCAGGGAAGGTAATGGTGGTCTCGATCCCGTAGTCCGTCTCGCATGACGAGAACTGGCGCACGCGGGCAAAGCGCGGGTCTTCACCGGTGCTGGTGCGGCCGCGCTGCAATGCCACGGCGTGGGTGAAGGCCACGTGTCCGATGTCGCAGGCGTTGTCCACGCGGTTGAAGAAGTTGCAGGGCCAGAGCTCTGGGGTTTCCAGGTCGAGGATGCCTGGTCCCTCGAAGTCTGGATGGTGGGTCAAGGGCGGGGGAGCGCCTTCGCCGAAGTAGGCGAACACCAGGCCCAGGTACTCCTCGGCCGGATAGGAGCGGATGCGCACCTTGCCGGCGAAGCCTTCATCCTCGCCGGGTTGCTCGACGCACTGCCCCGTGTGGTCGTACTTCCAGCCGTGGTAGAGGCATCGTAGGCAGTCGCCTTCCACCCAGCCGGTGGATAGCTGCGTGCCTCGGTGCGCGCAGCGAAAGGCGACAATGTGGGCGGCACCGCCTTCCCCCCGATAGAGCGTGAAGCGCTCGCCCAGGATCTGCAGCGGCACGGCACGACCGGCCGCCAGGTCCTGTGACCGATAGACGGGGTGCCAGAAGCGCCGCAGGAAGCGCCCCGAGAGTGTGTCGGGGGCGGTGCGCCATACCTGCTGCCATTCAACGTTCAGGTCGATTGCCATGTCTTCGTCTCCCTCAAGCTCTGCTCAGCAGGCGCTCGTCGTACGGCATGTCGGCCATCTTCACCGCGCCCTTGTCCGTGACCAGCACCTGCTCCTCCAGCTTCACCGCCAGGCCGTCGCCGAACTCGCCGTAAACGCAGTCGACGGACAGCACCTGGTTGGCCTTGATCGTGTCCTCGGTCGACTTCTGGTGCTTCATGATCGACGGGTACTCACCGGGCGTGAGGCCATTCGAGTGAGCCACGTGGAAGGAGTACACCAGCTCCTGGTACTTCTCCGGCAGCGGCGGCAGTGAAGCCTTCAGCTCGCTGATGGAAAGCTCCGGGCGCAGCAGCTCGATGACCCGATGGTTGTAGTCGTACGCCTGCCGGTAGAGGTCCGCTTTCTTGGCCTCGATTCGCGACCCGCAGCTGAACGTTCTGCCAGCGTCAAAGATGTAGCCGCCCGGGCCGTAGACGTGGATGTCGAGACTTACCAGGTCGCCGTCTTCGAAGGCTCGCGCCGTGGGCCAGCGGCGCCAGGGATTCATGTTCTCGGCCGAGCAAACGTTGATCTGCAGCAGGCCCTCGGCGCCGAGGGTGAAGACGTGGGCCGTGATCAGGCCGACCAGCTCCTGCTCGGTCCTGCCCGGTACTGTCTGCTCCTGGAAGAAGCGCATGATGTCCTCGTACAGCTTGCCCATCTGCCAGTAGATGGCGATCTCGTCCGGCGTCTTGACCGCCTTGGCCAGCTCCAGCACATTGGCCGCGTTTTTCATGGTGAAGCCGCGCTGCTGCAGGGCGCAGAAGCCGATGGGATCGCACGAGTCGAGCCCCAGGGGCTGCCCGCCCACGCCGTACTCGCGCATGAGCCCGTTGAGCGCGTCGGCCCATTTCAGCGCCTTCTGATCGGCCTCGGCGTCGCTCGGATCGGCGCGGTAGATGTGAGGCCTCACGTCCGAATGCGACAGGCGCACGTAGCCCCAATCGAGCGACCGAACGAAGACGATGGGCTCCCCCTGGGCGGGCACGAAGGCCGCGCCGCCCGGCACCCGAACGTTGACGGCGTAGCGCACGCTGGGCCGTTCGGTGAGGTACAGGGCGCCGATGCCTTGCTGGACCATGGCTGCCTGGAGTTGACATAACCGGTCGCGCTTGAGCCGCGCATCATCCCACGTCGTATCCATCAGCGGCTTCGGCTCCATGCCTTGGTGTCTCCTATCCCGGTGTGCGCTTCGCGGGCGTGCCATGGCCTGGCCGCGGGCCCCGCGTTGCGCCGTTTGGTGATGGACTATACACTGTACGCGCTCCGCGGCATTCGTCCGCGGCACCGGCCTCGTACGCTGGCTGGCATGAATCAGGGACAGGAGTTAGGGAATGGCTACGAATGTGGCAGCCGAATCGACGAGGAGCCGGTTGAGCGGGGGAAACGGTGGTGATTTGCGTGACTGGCTGCGGGGCGCGGACGAGCTGGGGCAGCTGCAAACGGTGCGCGGCGCGGACTGGGACCTCGAGATCGGCGGCCTTACCGAGCTGGTCATGCGACAGAGCAAACCTTCGTGCTTGCTGTTCGATGAGATTCGCGGCCACGCCAAGGGCTGGCGACTGGTCACAAACGCCTTTACCAGCAAGGAGCTCGCCGCGAGGCTGCTCGGCTTGCCGGACGGTCTTGGTCCATGGGAGATGACCCAGGCCTGGCGCGAGAAGACGCGCCACATGCCGCTGATACCGGTCCGCGAGGTTAGCGACGGACCGCTGATGCAGAACGTCTATCGCGGCGCGGACATCGACCTGGAGCGCTTTCCGACGCCGCGCTGGCACGAGAAGGACGGTGGCCGCTACCTCGGCACCGCCGACATGGTGGTGACCCGCGATCCTGAGGATGGTCAGATCAACGTCGGGGCCTACCGCATGATGCTGCAAGGTAAGGACAAGGTCGGCCTGTACATCTCCCCCGGTCACCATGGCCGCCTCCATCGTGACAAGTACTTCTCGCGAGGCGAGCCCATGCCCGTCGTGGCCGTATTCGGCGCACATCCGCTGCTGCACCTGGCGGCCAGCCGAGGTTTGCCGCCGTACGTTAACGAATACGAGTGGGCCGGTGGCGTGCGCGGCCAGGCCATCGACGTTATCCCAGGGCCGATCACCGGCCTGCCGATGCCGGCCGACGCCGAGATCGTGGTTGAAGGCTTCCTGCACCCGGATCGCCTGATGGACGAAGGGCCGTTCGGCGAGTGGACGGGCTATTACGCCAGCGCGGTCCGCAAGGAGCCCTACGTGCAGGTGGAAGCCATCTACCATCGCGACGATCCCATCATTTTGGGGCACTGCCCCGGCCGGCCGCCGCATCAGACGCACATTGCCAGCTCGACCATCCTGCAAGCCACCATCATGGACGCGCTCGAAGCAGCCGGGATTCCGGACGTGAAAGCCGTGGCCTGCTCGCCGACGGCCAGCCGCGGCTTCCTGGTCGTCTCCATCAAGCCGCGCTACAGCGGCCATGCCAAGCAGGTCGGCTTCGTCGCCAGCCAGTGCCGTGGAGGGGCCTACCTTGGCCGCTACGTGGTGGTGGTGGACGAGGACATCGACCCCTTCAACACGGACGACGTCATCTGGGCCATCTGGAGCCGCTCCGAGCCGGCTGAGTCACTGGACGTCATCCACAATGCCTGGAGCACGCCCTTGGACCCGCGCATCTCGCCCGACAAGCGCGCCAAGGGCGAGTACAGCAACTCCCGGCTGATCATCGACGCCACACGGCCCTATTCCTGGCGCAGCCAGTTCCCAGAGCCTACCGGCGCCAGCCCGCAGCTCCAGGCTCAGCTCCGCGCTAAATGGCAGGACCTTCTCGCCCAAGGCGACTAGGCAACCTCGGACCTAGCCCTGACCCCTGACCCCTGACCCCTGCGTTCCCGCTAGCTGCCGTTCGAGCGCGCGGCAGCGGCCGTCAGCCGGTTACCTTCGGTCATGTGGGCCAGCCCTTCCGCCGGCTCGGTCCACTGCTTGAGCGGCAGGCCCTCCGCGAGCGCCTTCAGCTCGCGCTGCCACAGCTTGCGCATTAGGATCACGCCGACGTCGATGCGGCCCAGGTGCTCCTGGTCACGGGTGGCGATTGGGCCCTGCCCCACCTGGACCGCGAAGTCCTCGATCCAGAAGAGCTTGTAGGTGCTCAAGCTCTGGTCGACGTCGTGAATGTGCATCTTGCCGGCCAGGATGTCCTCGGCGATCTGTCGTAGAGAGGCCGTCTGGGTCTGCTCGGCGTGCCGCCGGCGCTCACGGTAGGCTTCTCCGGCCTCGCCCGTCAACGGGACCAGGTCCACAACGAAGCTGACACAGTTCTCGTCGTCCACGGGCACGCGGAAGAACAGCCGATCGACCCACAGCTTGGCCGCGTCTTCCAGCGAGCCTTCGACGCGCGCGGCGGAGCGGTTCTGATTGATGTTGGGCATGTGGAAGTGCAGGAAGTGCGCAGGTTCGCCTGGTCCCGATGCCCGGCTCAGCATGCCGTATTCCGTCTCCTCGGCCGCACGCGTCATGTTGCTCACGTTACGGTTGCCCACCCGTGTCAGCGACTCGCGATGCGTCCAGGGCACGTGCCCCGCGTCAGGCGCGTTGTCCAGGCGGTTGTAGTAGTTGCAGGGCCAGTACTCGGGTGTGCCCGCCGCCAGGACGCCCTCGCGCTCGAAGTCCGGGAAGCGGCGCATTGGCGGTGGCGCTCCCTCCCCCATGTAGGCGAAGATCAGGCCCAGATACTCCTGGGTCGGGTACGAGGTGATCCTCACCTTCGCGGCAAATCCCTGGTCCTCTCCGGGCTGCTCGACGCATTGGCCCGATCCGTCGTAGCGCCATCCGTGATACAGACAGCGCACGCAGTCATCCTCTACCCAGCCAGTCGAGAGCTTGGTGCCGCGATGTGCGCAGCGGCCGGCAACGAGGTGGGTCGCTCCGCTTTCACCGCGATACAGGGTGAGATCCTCGCCCATGATGCGAACAGGCACCGCGCGGCCCGGAGCCAGGTCTTCGGATCGGAGGACGGGCTGCCAGAATAGACGCAGGTACCTGCCCGCGAGTGTTCCGGGGCCGGTATGAACGAAATCGGTATAGTCTGCGGACACGGCGTATATCATACGCCTCGCGCTTGGAGGTAGAAGTTGAGCGAACAAGGCAACGATGCTCCGGTTCTGACGGAGTGGGTCGAATACGACAGTGACGGCGCGACGGTGTCCGCCTACATTGCCCGTCCGCCGGTGCAGACACCCAGTCCGGTGATGGTCCTGGTTCACGAGAATCCGGGGCTGACCGAGCACCGCCAGGACGTTACCCGGCGCTTGGCTCGTCTCGGCTATTTCTCCATCACCCCTAACCTGTACTCCCGTCTTGGCGGCAAGTCGCCGGTGGGTGTGGACGACCTGGATCGCAAGCGGCAGATCGCTCTGGCCACGCAGGACCCACAGGTCTTTGGCGACATCATGAATGCGCTGCGCTACCTCGAAGGCAGGCCGGAGGCCGATCTCAGCCGTGCCGGGCTCTTCGGCTTCTGCATGGGTGGCAGCAAAGGCTTTTACACAGCCTGCCACACCGACCGATTCCGCTGCTACGTGTGCTTCTACGGGCCGGTCATCGCCCGAGCGGAGCTGCAGCCGAATCGCCAGGACCTCTCGTACCTGCCCTACGCCAAGGATCTGACCTGCCCAATGCAGTACCACGTGGGGGACAAGGACACCGCCTGCCCGCCGCCGCACGTCGAGCTGCTGCGCCAGGAGCTGGCCAAGTACAGCAAGCCGGTCGAGTTCTTCATCTACCCCGGCGCCGACCACGCCTTCCATTCGGATACCGAACCCCGGTACCATCCCCAGGCAGCAGCGCTCGCCTGGGAACGGGCTGTCGCCTTCCTGGACAAGCAGCTGCAAGCCGCCGTACCTTCCGGCGTCTAGCGCCCGGAACCGTCCTAAATCGGCCCTAAGCAGGCTGCGAACCCGGCCGGTGCCTGTCGGGGCGAGGCTAGTTGTTGCTGCCGGCGATGCCTAGCTTGCCGCCGAACTTGCGCGTGAGCCCTGCGGCGGCGATGACCAGGCCAGCGGTGAGCACCGCCACCACGGTGGCCTTCTCGAACTGGCCGCCGTAGGCGAAGTCCAGTGAAAGCAGTGACAGCGTCCGCGACTCGCTCGAGCCCAGCAGGACGATCGTGCTGATGTCGCGCGCGGCAGACATGAAGCCGATGAGCGCCACCGTGATCAGCGTGGGGCCCAGCAGCGGCAGGATCACGCTGCGATACGTGCGCAGCCACGATCCGCCGACGATGCGCGAGGCTTCCTCCAGCTCGTCGCCCAGCTGCAGCAGGACGCTTTTCGACAGCTGCACGCCGAACGGCATGCTCTTGATGATCAGCGCCAGCACCAGAACGCCGACGGTCCCATACAGCGGCAGCAGCACTGGTGTGGCGAAGACGGTCCACAGCAGCGCCAGGCCCATCAGGATGCCTGGGACCGCCCACGGCAGCCACGACAGCAGGTCCAGCGCCGCTCGCCCGGGAAAGCGCGTCTTGACGATGACGTAGGCAATGAGGCTGTAGAAGACGGTGCCTATCACCGCCGTTCCGGCGCCTACGACCAGGGTGTTGCGCAGAGCCCGCAGCAGCAGTGGGTCGCTCAGCACACGCTGCCAGTGCTCGATAGTCCAGGGATTGGGAATGTTGAAGTAGCCAAAGGCGCGCATGAAGGTGCCCATCAGCAGCACCAGCATGGGGACCACCGTCACGGCGACGGCAATGCCCGTTACCGTGATGGCCGCTGGCCAGCGCCATGCTCCCAGGAAGGTCTGCCGGGTGCTGAATCCCCTGCCGCCAATGGTCTTGTACACCCGCCGCCCGATATACAGCCGCTGGATCGCTACGAGCAGCAGCAGGACGACCAGCAGCATGGTCCCCAGGGCCAGGGCGGGCGCGTATTGAGGGGGCTCGAACGTGACCAGATCGCGAATCTTGGTTGAGTACACGTACAGCCGGATGGGCACGCCCAGCAGCAGCTCGACTTCGAAGGCGTCCAACGATCGGATTAGGCCAAGGATGGTCGATACCAGGATGGCCGGCGCCATGAGCGGCACGACCACTCGCCGCAGCGTGCCCAGCGCCGTCACGCCGCAGCTCCGCGACGACTCCTCCAAGGCGGCGTCCAGGTTGCGGAAGGCGGGCGCCAGCAGCAGCACCTTCACCCCCAGGTTGGTGGTCAGGTGCACCCAGATGATGCCCCAGAAGGAGTAGATGTTGAAGACCGGCGACTTGATGAACGGCAGCAGCTGCAGCCACTGGTTGACGATGCCGAACTGTTTGTCGAGCAGCAGGATCCAGCCGATGGCCACGGGCAGCGGCGGCAGGAAAAAGGCCACCCAGAATACGAATTCCAGGCCGCTCTTCCAGGGCATGTCCGTCCTGGCGATAAGCCACGCCAGCATGACGCCGATCACCAGGGCGATGCTTTCGCGGGTCACACTGAGCAGCACCGTGTTCTTCATGGCTGCGGCCATGGAAGAGTCGCTGAGCGCCTGCTGCCAGCCCTTCAACCCATAGACCGGCGGTTGGCCTGGCCGAGCGAGCTGAAAGCTGTTCAGGAGCATCAGCGTCAGCGGCACCATGACCAGGAAGATCACGATGCCCAGCAGCGCGTACATCCACAGCGCCGCCCAGTTCACGGAGGAGGATCGGTAGCGTATTTCGGGAAGGCTGACTGCCGACTGCGCCACTGTTGCTCGCTCTTAGGAGGTTGCGGAGGCGGCGCGGGCCGTCTCGAAGCCGGGGACTGGCGCCGGCGAGATGGCCGGCTGCTGGCTGGCGGCCCGATCCTGAGCCCACACCCGCAGCTGCTTGGGCGGCAGGTACAGGTCGATCGTCGATCCCAGCTCAGATTGCAGCGAGCGGGAGACTACGTGAGTGTAGGTCACGTCGCCGAACCGGAGCAGCAGCTCGCATTCGGCGCCCAGGTAGATGACACGCTCGATGCTGAAGCGCAGCACGTTGCTGCCTTCTCCATCATGGACCTGCAGGTCTTCTGGTCGGATGGCGACCTGCACCGGAGTGCCCGGGCTTACTCGATCCTCGCTGACGCCCACCCGGAGTCTGGCGCCCGTTCCCTCGACCTCCACCATCACACCGCCGTCTTCGGTGGTCTCGGCCGCGGCGCCGCGGAAGCGCAGCACGCGGCCGATGAAGTCTTCTACGAACGGCGTTGATGGCTGTTCGTAAACCTCCTTGGGGCTGCCCATCTGCTCGATCTTGCCCTGGTTCATGACGGCCAGCTTGGTCGAAAGCGACATCGCCTCAATCTGGTCGTGGGTCACGAACAGCACGCTGACGGAGACGCGCTCCTGCAGCCGCTTGAGCTCGATGCGCATCTGATTGCGCAGCTTGGCGTCCAGGTTGCTGAGCGGCTCGTCCAGCAGCAGGATGCCGGGCGAGTAGACTAGCGCTCGGGCCAGCGCCACACGCTGCTGTTGACCGCCGCTGAGCATCGTTGCCGGCCGCTCGCCGTAGCCCTGCAGGCCCACGAGCTCCAGCGTCTGCTCTACCCGCTCCTTGAGCTCAGGAGCCTTCATTCGCCGGATCACCAGTGGATAGGCCACGTTCTGGAACACCGTCATGTGCGGCCAGATAGCGTAGGACTGGAAGACCATGCCCAAGCCGCGCTTCTCGGGGGGGATGTTGACGCCCTTCTCCGGAGCCACGACCGTGCGGCCCTGGATGTCCACCGCGCCGCCGTCCGGCTTCTCGAAGCCGGCAACGATGCGCAGTGTCGTCGTCTTGCCGCAGCCGCTGGGGCCGAGCAGCGTCAGCACGTCCCCCTGCGCAATGCTGAATGAAACACCGTTGACCGCGGTAACCCGACCGAACCGTTTGACGATATCCCTCGCCTCGAGGGATGGCGCACTCATGGGCGCTAATACTAGCCGAACCTCAGCCGCCCGGCAATAGAAGGCGGAAGGCGGAAGGCGCTGGTCGCTGGTCGCAAGGCGCTGGTCGCGAGGCGGTGGTCGCGAGGCGGTGGTCGCTGGTCGCAAGGCGCTGGTCGCGAGGCGGTGGTCGCTGGTCGCAAGGCGCTGGTCGCGAGGCGGTGGTCGCTGGTCGCAAGGCGCTGGTCGCAAGGCGCTGGTCGCAAGGCGCTGGTCGCAAGGCGCAAGGCGCTAGTCGTCAGCCGGCCGCGTAATCTAAAGCACTGGCGGTCAGCACCCTTGACCCTAAACCCTCGACCCTCGACCCTAAACCCTCGACCCTAAACCCTCGACCCTCGACCCTATCCCCTGACCCCCACATTCGCACTGTATTCCTTCGTCAGCTCTCGTAGCTCGGTTTCTTCCAGCCCCTTGGGCAGCTCGGCCGGCGTTCGTCCGCCGCGCGCCTGCTCGCACATCTTCCGCCAGGCAATGATCGACAGGTCCGGACGGAACAGCCGCTCCGGCGGCGCGTCGGTGACCTGGATGAACTGATAGTCCTGGTTGCCGAACATCATCTGGTTCACCCAGCGATAGAACAGCCAGTAGTAAAGACGGAACCGCAACAGCCCCCGACCCCGGCCAAACTTGGCCACGGTCTGCACCGCCATATGGTGATCGGCATCAATAGGGATGTACCAGGAGAAGATCGTGCTGCCGGGCTGGTTCACTCGCACCAGGCAGGGCAGACCCACCGCCACTCGCTGGACCGTGCTGCGTCCGTTTTGGAACCAGCGCCGCTTGGGCCATTTGCCCAGGCCGGGATACTCGTCTTCCATCTTGACCTCGTACGGCACGTAGGTGACGTAGCGGCCATCTTCGATGAAGTTCACGTTGTTCCGCCGCCAGGCGGGCTGAGCGCGCTTGAAGTACATCCACAAGGCATCGCGGTGGAGATACCGTGGATGTGACTCATCGATGGCGTTCTCGAGCGGATAACGCCAGTTGCCCTTGCGGAATGAAACGCGCACTCCCCAGAAATGCGGCGCCTGCAGCAGCTCCTGCGGGATGTCGGTCTCCACGGGTGGCGGCTCGGCGTCGCCCATGTAGATCCAGATCCAGCCGAGCCGCTCCTCGACGGGGTAGGTGCGCACTCGCACCTTGCCGCAGATCGGCGAGTCCGGGCCATCGGTCAGCGCCGCTACCAGCACGCCCGATTCGAGATCGTACGTCCAGCCGTGGTAGCCGCAGGTAATCGTGCCGGGGAACTCGAAGCGGGCTCCGCCTCGGCCGCCGAAGCGGTTAGCCGTCATCGACAGCGGCACGCCGCGATGGAGACAGCGGTCACTGACCGCGCGCACCTGGCCGCGATCCCGTACGAACAGGACGCGGTCGCCCAGCAGCGTTCGGGTTACGGCGCGCTTGCCGAGCGTGCGCGAAGCCATCGCCGGGTACCAATACTCGCGAAAGCCAAGCACCGCGCTCTCGTAGCGCGGCCAGGTGCTCCAATCGCGGCGGCCCACCGACATCGATGCGTCGCGCTTAGCGGTCGTGCTCTCCATCGTCTCTCCTCTGCTTGAGAAGCGTACCCCGTCAGGCGTTTCCCTGTGCCAGCGGTTCCAGGCGCAGCGTCACACCATTCTTCTCCAGCTCGCGATAGTAGTCCTCGCGAACGGACGGATCTTCGCGATCGAAGGGAATGCTGTACAGCCAGGCATTGCGGTCCTGGCTTTGCGCACCGCGGGCCAGCGCAAACGGCTTGCCCCAGCCGTAGCGCAGGCCCGTGCTTCGGAAAGCGAGCATGCGGTACTCGCCCTTGCCCACGTTGAAGTGCTGATGGTACTCGTTGTGGCGCGGAGCCACGACCCCGTAAGGGTTGGCTTTCACCTTCCGCCGCTCCGGGTCGCCTTCCATGTACATCAGCTCATAGCCCTGGCCGGCGATGGCGATGACATGAGCCCCGGCCAGATGTCGGTGGGCGGTCACATAGGTGCCCTCGGACACGCCCATGACGTGCATACCTATGGAGGTGCAGGCCATCGACATGCGCATCACCGCCAGCCGGTTGCCACGCTCGGGATAGGGGTCCAGCTCCATCGTGCGGATGTCCGAGAGGAAGTTCGTCTCCAGCGTGCGGATGTTCCACTGCTTGCTGTGGTCCATGAAGCGCTCCATGTCGTAGGAGTAGCGCTCCTTGAACTGGTAGGGGTTGTTGAACACGAAGTCGAGGTTGTTGTAGTGGTTGATGGTACTGGGCATGTTGGTGCAGAACAGCATGCGGCAGGGCTGCGTGCCCGAGCCGTTGAACTCTTCGTGCCAGGCATTTAATGGAATAGCCAACAGGGAGCCCTCATGCCACTCCACCGTGCGTTTCGGCTCCCCCTCCTGCCAGATGGAGGTGGCGCCCGATCCGGCCATGACGTACATGATGGAGTCGTACATGTGGTGCTCGGGCTTCAGCGAGCCGCCCGGCGGAATCTCGACGATCTGCAGGTTGCGGTCTTCCTGGTCGCCGAGGCGGGTGTAGGCGACCTTGCCCCCGCGCCGTTCCCAGTCGGCGACGGGCAGGGTGGCCAGATCCTCGAGCGCGCTGCCTTCGTACAGCGGCGCGCCTTCCTGCCTTACGAAGCTCTGGTACGCGCTCCGAACGTACCATTCCTCGAGCGTCTGTGGTTCGCGGGTCGGTGTCGTCATAAGCGCCCACATGCTAGCAGAGCAGCAGGGTGACGGCTGGTAGAATCGCCGGGAAATTTCGCTTGGGGAACGCCTACGAAAATACTTGTTACCGGTGGCTGTGGGCGCGTCGGCGACCAGATCGTCCAGGAGCTGGCTTCCGCCGGCCACGATGTCACCGTATTCGATCGCATGGGCCCAGCCGTACGGCGCCAGGCTCGCTACATGCAGGGCGACGGTGAAGATTTGGGCCAGATCATCGGCGCCTGCTCTCTCGCCGGCGCCGAAGCCATCGTCCACACCGCCGGCGTGGCGCTGCCCGGGACGACAACGGACGACGTGCTGTTCCGGACGAACATCATGACCACGTTCAACGTCCACGAAGCCGCTTACCGTCTCGGCATCCGGCGCGTGGTGTCCACCAGCAGCCAGGCGAGCCTGGGCTGGCCGTACCACGCGCGCGACATCCTGCCGGAATATCTGCCCATCGACGAGAACCATCCGGTTCGCCCGCAGCATCCGTACTCGATTTCCAAGGTAGCGGGCGAGACCATTGCCCGCGCTTACTCCGAGCGCACCGGCATGGAGACGGTGGCGCTGCGCCCGCCGTGGGTCATGACGCCGGAGCTGGCCGAGGGTCTGCGCCGGGCCGGCGGAGCGAAGCCCGCTCGCTTCGATCTCTGCGCGTACGTCGACGTTCGTGACCTGGGCGTCGCCTTCCGCTTAGCGGTCGAGACACCGGGCATCACGCATGTGGCGCTGCTGACACCTGCGCCGGACAGCACGGTCAACGAGCCGTTGTGCGATCTGCTCCCGCGGCTGGAGCCGCGGATTGGCGATATGGCCGCCAAGCTCAGCGGTACCCAGGCGGCAGTCTCCGGGGCCAAAGCACGCGCCGTTCTGGGCTGGAAACCCATCCACAGCTGGCGAAACGGCTGACCTCGCCGAACCGGCCCGGCGTAGAATGGCCGGGATCGCCGGATCATGGACTTGAAGTTTTCGCGCAAGGAGCCTTGTAGGGACTATGGTCAAACCGAAGATCAAGCTGCTGTGCAGCGACCTTTCGCACATGCCTCTCCACTTTGTGTGGCGCGACTCGGGCGTTACCGAGAAATACGGCTTCGAGCTGGACGTGGCCATCGCCAACTATGAGTACGGCCCCGAGCCCATGGTGACGATGCCCGACCGCGCTCCTCGGCTGCTCGATGGGACCTTCGATTTCCTCAGCGGTCTGCACCACGAGACCTACATCTATCGGGCCCGCGGCGACAAGCGCTTCGTCTACCTGGCCCAGACCCAGAATGATTGGGACGATCGTGTGGTCGGCTCCAAAGCCATCAGCTCGGCGCAGGAGCTGGAGGGCAAGAAGGTGTACGTGTCCACGTCTGCGCCGTGCGTGTTCGGTAACCTCAAGCACTCACTCGAGCTGGCTGGCGTGCGAACGGATAGGGTCGAGTTCGTAGGCATGAAGGAGCGCACGCGGCTGCCCAACCGCCAGATCGTGGAGGCGGTCGCGAAAGGCGAAGTCGCCGCCGCCAGCGTCGATCTGCCGTTCGACCTCATCGGCGAGAAGATGGGGCTGCATCGTCTCGATATTCCCTCCGTGCCAGTCATACACAACACCACGCTGTGCGCGAACCGTGAGTGGGTGCGGGAGAACGAAGAAACAACGCTGGCCATGCTGCGGTCCCTCATCGACACCATCCACTACTTCAAGACGCAGAAGAGCGAGGTCTGCGAGATCCTGCAGCGCAACCTGGCGCCGATGCTCGACCTGCGCGGGTCCGACGAGATCGAATACCTCCACCAGGGTTGGTCCAACCTGCTCAGCCCCAAGCCCTATCCGCACCCACTGGCCGTGTGGAACGTCTACAACCTCGACGTCGCCCACGATCCCAGTGTGAACTTCATCGGACCCTTCGAGATCTGGGATACCAGCTACCTGCGCCAGATCGATGACGCCGGCTTCATCGATGACCTCTATGGTGGCGCTCAGTCGGCTGGCAATCCCACGGTGAACGCCGCGATCTAGGTTCCTACCGGAAGCCGGCGGGACGCGAGGTCCCGCCGGGCTCAGCCGCCGGGCTGGCTATCTCAGGAACCGGTCGTCAAATGGCACGGCCGACAAGCGCTGTGGCTCGCCTTCGCTCACCAGCACCATCTCCTCGAGCTTCACGGCTGTCGGACTGCCAACCTCGCCCCAGAAGCACTCGACCGAAATGACCTGGTTGACTCGCAGGTGATCGCTGCCCTGTGACTTTTTGCGCGGATCGAGGTGGGGATACCCTGAGGAGCCCATGCCGTCGCCATGGCCCACGTTCAGGTTGAACTGCTGCTGCTGATATTTCTCGGGCACCTTCGGCTTGGCCGACGCGACGACGTCGTCGAACGGCCGGCCCGCGCGGAACTCCGAAGTCGCCGCCTGCAGGTAGTCATATGCCTGCCGGTACAGGTCGCGCTGCTCGGCGGAGGGGCGGTCGCCGACGAAGAAGGTGCGCGAGCCGTCGCCGCGAAGCCCATGGATTCCGCGTCCGTGCAGATCGATGCCGACGAATTCCCCGTCCCGGACTTCGCGCTGCGTGGGCCAGCGGCGCCAGGGGTTCATGTGCTCGCCGGCGCAAACGTTGAGCTGAGCGATGTCCTCCCCGCCGGCCTCGTACCAGGCGTTGACCACGATGCCGGCCAGGTCGTTTTCGGAAATCCCCGGGCGCAGGCTGTCGCGGAAGCGGGTGACCGCATGAGTGTACTGTTGCCCGATCGTCTTGTAGATCTCGACCTCGTCCTGCGTTTTGACGGTCCAAGCGCGCTGAATGGCGGGGTCAGCCTCGGTGACTCTGATTCCCGTGTTGGCGACGGCTAAGATGGCCGACGCTCCCATCTCGTCCACGCCGATCGGTGCCCCGCCGACGCCATGCTCGGACATCAACGCTGCGATGCCCTGGCCGAAGCGCTTGGCGCCGCCTTCGTCGAGGCCGTCGCGGACGTCGGAACGGTTGTACAGGGGCGGGCGAACGTTCGGAAACTGCATGGCGACGTAGCCGGCATCGCGGGCCCGCACGAAGGCCACGGGCTCGCCCTCGACGGGAACGAACACCCCTCCGCCCGGCATCTTGATGCCCGTGACGTAGCGCTGATAGACCGAGTCGTTGAGGTACAGGGCGCCGAGGCCCAGCTCCTTCATCTCCGCCTGGACTCGCGCCAGGCGGTCTTTCTTCAGCCTGGCGTCATCCCAGGTCTGGGGAACTTCCATCGTCATGCACGCTTCCTCCGCGCTTTTTCTAAACCAGGCCCAGTGTAGGGCACCGCCGATCAAGGAAGCGTTGCTGGCCGGCCATTCCTTCCTCGAAGGAAAGTATGATCGGCTACATTAGAAAGGAATAGCGCCGATCGCATAGGCGCTCGCTTGTTTATGCGCATAAACAAGCGAGCGGATAGACTGATAGCAGCGGACGCAATGAACCTGGTCCTGTCAGTGTCAGCCTGAGCATCGGCCGAAGGATCGCTTTGGCCGACGCTGGGATCCTTCCGTCGATGCTCAGGCTGACGCTCGGCGGAGAGAGATCTCCGGAACCGACTGCCGCTTCGCGAGCGCGGTCGAGAGCGAACGGGGCGCTATGAGAAGACGAGTGTCTTGACGATGACCGGCAGGTAGGCCTCGCCGGGGACCGGCTCGCCTACGTCCAGGTAGTCCAGGTCATTCACGTCCAGCTCGTCCACGCACAAAAAGGGTGTGGGGGCGCCGTCGTGCGCCAGCGCCTCGCCGATGGTCCGCGCCACGTTGTGCTCGAACACCAGGATCACGCCGGCCGCCAGCTGCAGCCGAGCCAGCACGCTGCCCAGCGTCGAGGCCAGCTTTCTGGCCGAGCCGTAGCCGTGGACGTGCGGCTGGCCGAAGCTCAGCGCCGTCAGCTCCTCGGGTGGCCGATCTGCCAGTGCGAGGTCCACCGCGGCCGCCACATGGTCTTTGTTGAGCTGGCTCCAGTCCAGCTGCACCGCCCGCACGGGCACATTTCGGAGCGGCGGATGTAACCTGCCTTCCAGGAAGACGGTGTCACCGCTTACCTGAACGGCGAACTGCCCCGCCCCGATGACCGTCGAGCGAATGCCCCGCGTGAAGGTGAGGACACGCCCGCGGTCGTAGCAGCGTCCCAGCTCGCGCTCCAGAGCGCTGCTCAGGGCCTGTCCCAGGTCGCCCATGGGGCGCTGCTCGCGGCCATAGAAATACTCCGCCAGTCCACCGGCGACGATCAGGTCGAACCGCCTGGGGAGAGCTGGGACCTCGGTCAGGATCAGCCGCTCGGTCAGATCGTCGGCGGGCTCCAGCTCCAGGAACTGAGCCAGGCTGCGGGCCATGCGCTCGACTATTCGTGCCACTTGCTCCTCGCTGAGGGCGAGGCCGAGCTCCACGTCGATGCCCGCGGCGCGGGCAATCTCGCGACCGGCTTCCTCAACCCGGGTAACCCGACCGTTGCCGTCGAAAGCGATCAGTCTGGCCCCCACGTTCAGTGCCGCCGCGTGCACGATATGCCCGTCCTGAATCAGCGTTCGCTTGGCAGTGCCGCCGCCGACGTCGAGCGTCACCAGGAAGCCGTCGTATCCACGGCTCAGGTCGACCGCGCCCGATCCATGGGCGCCCAGTACCGCTTCCAGGAAATGGCCCGCGGTTGCGCAGACGAACTTGCCGCCGGCGGCCGCCAGCTGCTGGCTGATGGCCTTGGCGTTGTCCTTGCGCGCTGCCTCACCGGTGCAGATGAGCGCCCCGGTATCGATCTCTCCCAGCTCGAAGCCTGCTCGCCGGCACTCCTGTTCCAGGAAGCGCTCGATTGCTGTGGCGTCGATGGTACGCCCCACAAAGGGCGTCAGCAGGATGGGCGACTCATACAGGAGATGCCGGTGGAGCACCTGAGGCTTGCCGACCAGGAATGGGTCATGCTTGCCGACGTACAGCTCCGACAGCGCGAACTGCGTCGTGGCCGAGCCCACGTCGATGCCGATGCTCCGCAGCCGGGCTGCCGTGCCGAGATCGACGTGGCTGTGGCCATGCTCGCCTTCCGCTCCGGCGGGATGCATCTAGCGCTCGGGATCGGCCAAGAGCTAGTCGGCCCGATCCATCATCTCGGCCCAGTGACCGTACATCGACAGAGCGTTGCGCTCGCTGAACTCGCCGTCCGATACCCAGGCGCCTTGGAGCCGGGGATGCACGCCTCCGTGTCCGAGGCCGAGCTGATAGTTGTAGTCGTAGCGGCGCGCAATAGGCCCCTTGCTGGCCGCCGTGGCATAGCACCAGTTCTCCATGTCGTCTTGCTCAGTCATCCCGGCCGGTCCACCGTAACGCATGGAGTAGTGCCGGAAATGATCCTTCACTGCGTCCGGGAAGTTCTTATCGACGAGGTACCAGCGCCACATCTCCGTGTGCAGCGGGCCGCGCGGATGCGACACGCAGATGCTGCGCGGGAAGGCGATGTGGAACGAGGCATTGGGAAACACGTTGCCGCCGCCGCCGAACATCCACGTGGGAGGCGACGGCGCGCCGATCTTCTTCCGCCGGTCGTAGGCCGCTTGGAAGTAGGCTTCCGCTTCCGGCAGCTCGAAGCGTGGGAAGGGGTAGATCTCCTCGTCCAGCGACTGTGGCGGGCCGCCGCGCCAGCCATGGCCCTTCTCAGGGAAGGAGGTCATGTGGCGCCGGTGCCGCTGGACGTCACTGTGGCGGGCCTCGCCGGTACGTCCCGGGCCGATGCCCACTGCCTCCACGGAGATGTGCGTGGGGTGGTGATAGTGGTCACCGTTGAAGTTTTCCGCCACGAACTTCCAATTCGTGGGAATCACCCATTTGTGCACTCCGCCCAGCACCTCGGAGCCGCCATCTTCGCCATCGAACGCGTCGAGCGTGCCATCGAGGAATACCCGGAAATCGCCCAGGTACTCGAGGAACGGGGGCGCTTTGGGATCCCACGTGGCCCAGATGGTGCCCTTGTAGTTGCACAGCTGCGCTACCTCGACCAGTCCCCACTGGGACTTATCGAGCTCGCCGTAATAGCCTTCTTTGAACCGGGGCACGCCCACCAGGCTGCCGTCGAGGCCGTAGCTCCAGCCATGGTACGGGCAGGTGAACACGGGCGTGTTGCCTTCGTCGTAGCGGCATACTTTCATGCCCCGGTGCCGGCACGAGTTCAGGAAGACGTGGATCTGTCCCTGGCGGTCGCGGCTCAGCACCACCGGATCCTCGCCCATGTAAGAGCTGAAGTAGTCGCCCGGCTTCGCTATCTGGCTCTCATGGCCGACGAACAGCCACGCTCGGGTGAAGATGCGCTCCTGCTCTTGGCGATAGATCTCTTCGTTGACGAAGATCTCGCGGCTGATGATGCCGGAGTCCACATCCACGAGCCTTTTCATGCTGGTTGCGATCATGCTGTCCTCCTCAGCTCTGTGCTGGCCCTCAGGCCTTTACCCAACGACACTCCGGTTGATGCCCGTGCCGGCCTTTGTCGGCGCAGCCGCATTCGGCCTCCGGCGAATCCCGATACCCCAACAGCGTCAGATGCCGGCCAAAGCCGTCCATGAACGTGCGGCCATCGTCGATGGCCTGATAGCCGGCATGGAACGCCGCCATGATCTCCTCTTCGCTTGGCCGCCGGACCGGCATCAGTCCTGGATGACTTCCAGGATGTCGTACAGGCAGATCATGTCCTCGTTCCCGACGCGAGATGGATCCTCAGGCGCTGACAGGAAGCGGCCGAACACCCACATGCCGTCTTTGGGATTGACCGTGACCTCCGCCACGGTCTCGTCCTGCAGGCGGATCTTGGATCCGACTTCCACCGCGGCCAAGTCCAGCTTGGCCATCAGAAGAACACCGTCAGGTTCTTAGCCAGCAGCACGTTCTGCTCCAGCAGGATGACCCGCCGGGCGATCTTCCACTGGCCACCGACACGTCGCAGCGTGTCTTCACGCCGCCCCACAAACAGGTCTGTCTCCATTTCCAAGCGGTTGCGGTAGACCACGAAGCGACTGCCGGTGTCCACGGCGGTTACCTCTCCGTTCTGTGTGGTGACCTCCTTGATCCGCACGCCGGAGACCACGTGGCATACCCGCGATCGCGGCTCCTCGGCCCAGTGCACGCCCGTAAGGAGCTGGTTCACCCGTTGGGTCAGGGTCGTCTTGTTGTCGTCGAACCAGCTGACCTCTTCCGGGGACTTGGTCGTCTCCCTCTCCCATTCGCCAAACTTGACGTTGCGCCTCATCGGCATCAAGTACTGCACGTCGTCGGTGAACAGGTCCAGCCATTCCACGAAGCGGCGCTCGTCCAGCAGGTCGGCCTCCGCATAGAAAAACTCTTCGATGTCGCGAACGAGGAGCAGTCGCTCGAGATCGGCTCCGGTGTCGATTGCTGCGGCCACGGCTACTTCAACTGCGCCAGGTAGCTGGTGTCGACGAAGTCTTCAGCCTTGGCGTTGGCCCCCAAGCCTTCGATGACTGTCGTGATCCCTGCCAGGTTCAGCGAGAGCGTATTGCCCCAAGTTGCCTCGGCGTCTCGGTAGCTCTGATCGAACAGCTCCGGGCTCAGAGGGCTGCTCTCCAGATACTTGTCCACGACCTTCTTGGTGAAGTCTCGGTCCTCCTTGAACCGCTTCAGGCCGTCGTTCATTCCTTTGAGGAAGCTCACCGTTACGTCCGGATTGCTGCGCATGTAGTCTCGATCACCAATCAACGTTTGCTGCTCGTAGCTGATGTTAAGGTCTCGCAGCCTGGCCAGCAGTGTGTACCCTTCCGTGACCGCCACGCGCCAGTCCGGGTCGGACAGGATGGCGCCCTCGACCGTCTTGTTCTCCAGCGAGGCCAGGAGGGCCTTGCCGTTGGCGACCCGAGGCAGCTCGATGTCCTTGCCCGGCTCGAGACCGAGCTTGCTGAGGCTCAGCTTGGTCAGGAACTCGGCCGTGCCGCCGGCAACCGCGAATTTCTTTCCGCGCAGACCTGACGCGTCCTTGATCTCGGGCTGCGTGAGCAGCGCCGGTGTCGGGAAATGGATGTAGGCGGCGATGATCTTGATCGACGCATTCTGCAGCTGAGCAGGGATGTCGCTGCCCGCGGCCGAGCCCGAGAAGGTCACATCATGCGATGCGAGCGCGGGGAGGACGGCTGCCGGGTCGAGGTATTGCGTCTTGACGTTCAGGCCGTAGCGCTCGAAGTAGCCGCCCTCGGCCGCGACCCACACCGGTGCGTTACCCAACCCCAGGCTCCCAAAGCCGACAGTGACCACCGTCGACGTCTTGGGCTTGGCCGGGGCGCTTCCGGGAAGCCCGCAAGCCGCCAGGGCCATTGTGGTGGCGCATAGGCTGGCGATGAACCGTCTGCGTGACATCATGGCTGTTCCCTCCTCTCATGCCGCTGTTCGTCCTCGGCTCCGGCCGGCCGGCCGATCTGTGTGTGCGCCACCTGCTCGAGGACGCGGATAGCCGACCAGAAGTTTATTCTTCCCCAGCCCTGCGCCTGGGCGCGTTGGAGCACATCCGACGCCGCTGCCCCTGTGCCGGCCGGCGCGCCGACCCTGCGCGCCAGCCCCACTGCCAGCTCGAGGTCCTTGGCAACGATGTCCAGCTTGGAGGCTGCCGTGTCCGGCGAACCGAAGTCGCGCCGGAGCATGGCATCCATCACCCGCTCGCGGTGCGCTGAGGTGCCCAGCGTTTTGCCCAGGAAGGTGGCGATGGCGGCCGCGTCCAATCCGGCCTTGTCCGCCAGGATCAGCGCCTCCGCCTCGGTTACGAAGTTGCAGAAGCTGACGTACTGCCGTACCAGCTTCGTCGCCTGTCCGGTGCCCGGACCGCCGGCGTAGAACACATGGTCCCCGGCGGCTTGGAGCAGCGGCAGGCAGCGCTCGTACGCTTCCCGGCTCCCTCCGGCGCCGATGAATACTCCGCCATTGCTCAACGGCGCATCGAGCGCCTGTATTCCAGCCCGATCGCAGGCGGCCGCGATGTCACGCGCAAGCCAGGGGGTGCTGGTGCTCATGTCAACGTAGGCCGAGCCAGGCTTCAGCACGCGCACCAAGGCATCCGGCGCGCCGAGAACGACCTGTTCGACGATGGTGGGGCTGGGCAGCGAGGTGATGATCACCTCGGCCTGCTCGGCCATTTCGACAGGGCCGTTCACCCAGCGCGCGCCTGCCGCGCACAGCGCCTCCGCCGCCTCTGGGCGCGTGTCGTAGACGCACAAGTCGTGGCCTGCTCGGAGGATCTTGGGGCCAAAGCGGTTGCCCATGTTCCCCGTTCCTATGAGACCGACTCGCATGGCTGACATGACGCCAGTCAGGAGAGTTTCCGCGTGAGCTCGTCGATGAAGCCGCCATCGTCGAGCTGCTTGAGCCAGTGCAGGTCCCACAGGGATAGCGGGTTCACATTCTCGCAGCCGGAAAATTCGGCGCAGGCCATGTCGTACATGTTGGCCACAGCCTGTGGGGTGGGGTAGGCCCTCACCTGCAGCGGGTTGACGATGGCGTCGAAGCGCCATTCGAAGGCGGAGCGATCGGTGATGCCCATCAGCCGCATCGGCTCGCCGGTGGCCATCTCCAGGGCCTCCGATCGCCGCAGCTTGAGCCACAGGATGGCGTGCAGCACCGACTTCATGTAGTCACGCATCAGGCCATCGTTGGCGGCGGCAAAGCTGGTGAGGCACGCCTGCGAGTAGTGGCTCACGATCGGTACCTTCGCCGCTGGCAGCACCTTCAGACCGGCCTTGAGCGCCGGCTCGAGGTAGATGGCCGAGATGAAGGTGGCGGCGCAATCGCCCTCCACCACCTTCTTCCACTGCTGCCAGCGGCCCACCTCCGTGTCGGCCACGATCACCCGCTCCATGCTGTCTTCCAGGCCCATGGCGCGCAGGCGCAGCACCACTCCGTGAAAGCGTCCGGTTGAGCGGATGGCCACGCGCTGGCCCGCCAGTTGGGAGGCGTCGGTAATGTCCGGCCGCACCACCATCTCGACCTCGCTTGCCTGCACGGGGGCGCAGAACATAGTCACGTTGCGGCCGTGCAGCGGGTCGCCGTAAAGGTATTCGAGATGCTCGATGATGACGTCGCATGCTCCGCCGGGCAGGGCGGCCTCGTACTCTTCGGTGCCCTTGATGTGCAGGATGCGCACGTCGACGTCGTAGCCGCGGGCCATCTCCCCGATGGCCCAGATTACCGGCGAGCGGTCATGGTCGCGGTACGCTAGGCGGATCTGTCGCATCGTCCGCTCTATTGCTTCGCCCGGGCGACGTGCCAGCGAATGGCAATCTCCCAGATGTCGAACTTGGCGAACTGGCGGACGATGCTGCGCCGGGCCGATTCCCAGATCTCCCGCTGCTGCTCCAGCGTGCCGCAGCGCGTCAGGATGACTTCCTGGCCGATGCCGCCATGCCCCCAGTCGGCCTCTCCGTGCTCGTCGAAGAACAGCAGCTGGCGGTCCGAAAGCCCGTAGTGCTTGGCCAGCGCTTCCCGCCAGATCGGGAAAATGATGGACTTGGCTCGCTCGCCGGTACGCAGGTTGAAGGGGATACCTCCGATGGGACGCATGAGGCCCTGCAGGATCATCGAATCGATGAATACCTGAGTGAAGGGATGCAGCGGGGCCTCCGTGACGTCGCGCTCGCTCAGGCCCAGCGCCGTGCCGAACTCTACCCACAAGAGCGGGTGGGCAGTGGTGTCGCCTCCGGCCAGGTCGGAGCCGGCCTCTTCGATGAGGACGTGCATCTGTTTGCGCATCTCCTGCACGTCACGCGCTTTGGCCACGATCATGGCGTCGTTTCGAAGGGTCTGAACCAGGTGCGGGTAGTTCACCTTCACCCACGCCTGGAGCTCCTCGCGGCTGAGCTGCCCGTTGACGAGCTTGCGCGAGAAGGGGTGCCGGACCTGCTCGTCATGGTCCAGCTGCGCCTGCGCCAGCCGCTGGACGAATTCCTGAGGATCCAGCCGCTCGGCTGGCGCTTCGGGGAATCGAGGGTCCGGCCAGCCTCCGTTGGGATCGGCGAACAGATCCCTAACGTGCTGCTGGAGCTGGTGATATTCGCTCCTACTGCTTTCGAGCGCGACTGCCATGGATGAGTCTCCTTTGACTGCTGTGTATGTTCTGCCGCTCGCTCCCGAGCGGCCTGTGTTGACTAGCAATTGCATTCCGCGCAGTGGCGAAATAGCGTCATTGCGTTGAGGTCTGACCACGGAATTGCGACGATGCGCTCTGGCCTGACCTGGAATCGCGATGTGTGTTCCTGTGCGGCGCGGGACCTTTGCGCCGCGCCCGTACCTCCTTCGGAGAACTGCACCCTTCCCTCAGCTTCTCGGCGGGAACAGGGCGAAGCACTTCGTCGAGTTGAAGATGTACGACTCCACGAAGTCCGTGTAGGTCGGCGCCTGGCCGTTTTCGACCATCGCGCCGGCCAAGCACACCCAATTGAGGATCTCGTGCTGGCCCGAGTCTTCTATCTGCCTGATGTCCAGGTTGGCCCAGTTGCCGAGCCGTCCGCCGCACAGCTCTTCGTAGCGCTGGCGGTCCGCTTCGACGTCGGGATACATGCGCTTGTTCTTAACCGTCAGCGAGCCGTGCGACCAGCTCGACGAGGCTATCAGGGCCACCCGCCAGGGCGTGTCTTTGAAGTAGCGAGCGGTAGCGCGGCCAATCTCAAAGCAGCGGCGCGGGCTGGGCGCCGGCGGCGACAGCTCGCCGGTGCTCTCGCCCACGGTTCCCGCCGAGGTGGTCATGAGCTGGTTGCCATAGCAGTTGACGTGGAAGGGCACCAGCGGGTAGTTGAAGCCGCGCTGATCGAAGTCGAGGTACAGCAGCGCATTGGCGAATGAATGCGCCAATCCGTTCGGATGCCTGGTTTGCAGCGCATACGCAACGTCGAACCCCTCGCCCAGCAGGTAGCGTGTTAGGCCCGTCGCCGCGGCCTTGTGGCCGGGCACGTGGAAATCGGTGTCCGCCGGGAGGTTCCACGAATTGACCGACGTGCGGTAGGCGCCTCGCTCGAGGCCGGCCAGCGGCTGGTAATGCGCCTCCTCCTGAATGAAGATGCAGAAGGGCGGCACGCAGTCCTTCTTGAAGTTCTCATACTGGTCGTCTCCCCAGATGACCACGACGTCCGGGTTGAACCGGTCCAGCTCGGCGCGCAACAGGCGATAGCCGGCCAGCAGTCGCTGCTGATGCTCGTGCGCGGCCGTCTGGCCCTCGTCGCTGCCCCACTCGGCCTGCATCGGCACCGGCCAGGCGGAGCGATTCTCGTAGTCAGCCTGAGCGACGCGGCCTCGCGCCACCTGGGTGCTGAGGTGCCGTGGCCAGAATTCAGCGGGAACGGCCGGCCCCGGATAGTGGCTGAATCCCAGCCCTAGTAGCTCACCCACGTTTCACTCCTGGTTCGCATGGCTCACCGTGCGCCTTCGCGTCGGAAATTGTAGGCCAGCGCTGCTATTGCCTGGGCAAGATCTCTGACGTGCGAGTTCGCGGTCTCGCCGCCGCGCTCGTCCCCCTGGGGCCTGAGCGCTGGGCCTCCTTAGGCTGCTGCTCGCCCCGACGATCCGCGCGAGGGCTTCAGGCTCAGCTCCATGTCAGGCGTAACCGCGTCGTCAGGGCGAACTACCTGGGCGTCGATCAGCACGGCGCAGCTCGGGCAGAAGAATTCGCGCACAACAAAGACGTCCTTGCTCGCCGCGAAGCGATTGAGCGGCGAGATGTCTTCGAGCTTGCGATCGCGGTGCTTGGCGCCCATCTTCGGATCGATCTCCGCCGGACCGTACACGAAGCCGCATTTGGCGCAGCGGCAGCGGGTATGCGGCCCGTCGCTGATGACCTGCACGGCATCGCCGATGGCCAGCTCGACGCCCCCGGCTGCGCCGTCGGGACCCGCAATCGCAGGGATGGCCGCCGGCGACGCGTGCTCAAGCCGTTCGCGCCGCAGTTGCTGGCGAAGGGCTTCAGTGGCGCCGGACTCGACCTGGCCCTCGCCGTTCAGCACCACGCCGTAGAGCTGCTGAGCCATGGTCCGCGTCACGGAGAGGCGTTCCACATCGGCGGCGACCAGCGCCGAGCTGCGCTCCAGGGGATCGCCAAAGCCGGATCCGCCGGTGCACCAGGACAGCACGGCGTCCTCGGGCCCGAGCTGCAGCACGCCCTTGGCCGGCACCGGCTCCACGTACTCCAGGTCCACGGCGTCGAGCGAGGTTGGGACGTCGGGTCCGCCTTCGTCTTCGATCTGCCAGTGCGCGCCGCGGAGGATCAGTGTTCCCTGGACGGAGCTCGGATATCCCCCGTACACGCCTTTCGATGCCGGATGATCGTGGCCCTGCGAGTACTGGGCAACCATCAGCGAATCTACATCCCGCGGGACGATCAGCGTCTCCACGCCGGCGCCGCCGCGGAACCTGCCTGCCCCCGCCGTCGCGGGCTGCAGCTTGCGATACAGGATGAGCCCGATGGGGCTGTGCGTCTCGGCCGACTCGACGTTTTCCATGGTCAGGGTCGGAGCTCCCGGAGTGCCTCCACCGTCGAGCCCGTCGTGCGTGCCGGTTGCGCCGGACGCGCCCACCCGGATCGAAGCATTGAGGTTGCCATGGATGCCCTGTTTGGTCGTGCCGGATACCGTGGCGCCCAGCAGACCGGGCGCCCACGTGGCCTGCGCCTCATCCAGGTATTTCTCCGAGCAGGCCAGCATGCGCGCCAGCCCGGCCCGTACGGCATCTCCCGTTGCCCAGATGGCGCTCACCGTGGCCGTGCCGATAGCTGCCGGGAAGGAGGCGTTGTTGATGGTCCCCGGCTCGCTGACGATCTTGACCGACTGCTGGATCGCGGCCGGGCACCAGGGCATGTCGTAGCACAGCATCGGGAGGATGGCTGAGTACACCCCGCCTTCCAGTCCGCCCGGGGCGCAGTTGATCGTCCCGCGCGCCTGCTTGTCGGTGCCCGTGAAATCCAAGGTCAGCTGATCGCCCTCTTTGGTGATGGTCAGCCGAATGGTGTAGAGCCGGTTCTCGAACCCGTCGTGGTCGATGGACCGCTCCACGTGCCAGCGGCCATCCGGCAGCTCGGCCAGCCGGCGACTCACGGCGCGGCGGGTCATCTCGATGATCTGCTGCTGAGCGTCGAGCAGCGCCTGCTGGCCGTACTCCTCGATGATTTCGATGATGCGCTGCCGGGCCACATTCTGCGCGGCAATGCGCGACCGCAGGTTGAGCGCGTTCATATCCGGCGTGCGTGAGTTGCGCAGGATCATGCGCTCCAGGTCGGGCCGCATCTCGCCCCGCTCCACGAGCTTGATGGGCGGCACGATGGGTGGCTCGCTGAAGGCGTCCGCCGCGCGCACGCTGAAGCCGCCAAAGGTCGGCCCGCCAACGTCGGGGTCGTGCATGGCGATACCCGTCCAGCACACGACCTGTCCCTTGTGCACCACCGGCGCCACCACCGCTTGGTCATTGTGGTGCGCCGTGCCGGCCCAGGGGTCGTTGGTGAAGAACATGTCCCCATCGTTCAACCCCAGGCTGGCGCACTCCCGCAGCACCGTCTTGGTAATCGCGTGCAGCGCAATCGACAGGCGCGTGACGTGCGGCCCGATGAACAGGCTGTCGCCCTGCGGCGTGAGCAGTGAGGCGCTGAAGTCCTTGACCTCGTAGACCAGCGGCGATCCCGAGATGCGCACCGCGATCTTGCCCTGCTCGTCGTTGATCATCCACAGCCGGTGGCGCAGGATCTCGAACGTAATTGGGTCCATTGGCTTTGCCTTTCTCCCTAACCCAGGTCGATGCGGATGTTCAGATAGCGA
>Ga0070741_10004595_pt1 | contig 32018 bp, 30 predicted proteins | sample Coa_R1_4_FD_66440 | JGI IMG/M metagenome (GOLD analysis project Ga0070741, IMG submission 66440) | Surface soil microbial communities from Centralia Pennsylvania, which are recovering from an underground coalmine fire - Coalmine... | ecosystem: Environmental > Terrestrial > Soil > Unclassified ... | reverse complement strand
CGAGCGGTGAGGCGTCTGTCCCACCCCGGAGGTCGGCAAGTTCGACGGGACGATCGAGATCCCAGTTGATGGCATCTCGCGCTCGCCAGAGCGCGTCTGTAATGAGATACCCAACCTCCTCGGGCAGCCCCGCGTGGGTATAGATCGGCCATCCGCTGAAGCTGAGGGTGAACGTCTCGACACCGAGGGTTGGAAACAGGGGCGACAGGGGGAGAATCGGCCAGCCAATCTCCTCCATGGCCGCCAGGGTCGAGTCTTGCAGGCGCGCGAAGCAGAAGCCAGATTCCAGGGCCACGCCGCCCCAGGTATTGATCCCTTCATCAAAGACAGCGGTGATTGCCCCGGATCGCATGCCCTCAATCCGCTTCGGGTCGCCCGGCGGAGCCCCGAGTAGCTGCACCGACCCACCCCACGCCTCGACGTCTGCGAGTGAGAAGCCCTCGGCTTGCAGGACCTGGTCTACGGTAAGCGGCGGCGAATGCGACGCGTCATCACGAATCGAGATACGAAGAGGGACCCTTCGCTCCCGAACTTCGGCGAGGCTCGTGCAGCCCGTGGACCCCGCCAACGCGAAGCCCATGAGGTCGAACGAAGGCATCACCGCGATGGCGCGCAGCGGCAGCGGTGTTGAGAATGGCCCGGTACCCCGGTACGCCATGGTGAGGAAGGCGGAGGGGTTGAGGGTTCCGAGATCCAGCTCGCCGCGACCCACGGCGGCGATCGTCTCCATCCCTTCGATCCCCAGCGTGACCGCGTCGCCGGCCGAGGCCCCCTCTGCCCAGGACGTGAGGCTCATCCGAACGTTGCCGTACGGCCCCGCGCCCGGCACGGGCATTTGCCAGAGCTGAAGCGCAATCTGGGCGATCGCGTTGGGGCGGGTCAACGCGGTGATGCGTGGGCGGATTGATCGTTGGGGCTCTCCTGACCATCGCGCTTCGTGCATGCCTACCTCGCGGGCTGCGCTCCGGTGTCTTGCCGTGCTTCATAGGGGCCGCGCCACCGGGCCAACGGCTCCGTATAGTACATCCTTTCTTGGCGCCGGAAGGCGAGCCTTGGCGCCGTGTAGTAGAATGGCGGCGCTCGACTTGACCCGGACTAGAAGGAGGGTTCGATGCCCGATCCGCTCGCCAACGCCCGAGCCGGCATGCCGATCAATCATGATTTTGCGATCATCGATACGTCCGACGGTCCCATGGTGATGTATTGCGCGTATCCGGACGGGCCGGGGCCGTTTCCGGCGGCCATCGTCATCTCCGGGCAGCCTGGTCCGTCGAGCCCGGAGATCCTGGGCGCTGAGATCCTGGCAAACCGGGGCTACGTGGGCTGCGCCATCGACCTGATGCATCGAGGCCCCGCAATCCACTCCAATGAGGACCAACAGGCCCGCCGGCGCAATCTGACCGACGACAAGACGATCACGGACATGCATGCTGGGCTGGACTACCTCAAATCACTCCCGTTCGTCCAGGCAGACAGTCTCGGCATCGTTGGTTTCTGCATGGGAGGTCGAGTTGCCTACATGATGGCGGGTCTTCGCAACGATCTCGGCGCGATCGCAAGCCTGTACGGTAGCGGCATCTACGTTGGCTACGGCGGCCCCGCGCCGATCGAGCGAACTGCTGATATCAATTGCCCGGTACTCATCCTCAACGGCGACAAGGATCGGGTGATCACGCCCGACGAGTGCCACAAGATCGCGGGCGAGCTGCAGCGCCACGGGAAAACGGTCGAGGTCCACATCTACCCGGACACCGGGCATGCGTTCATGGCGACGCGCGGCTCCAAAGAGGTGAGCGACGACGCCTGGTTCCGCACGCTCGCATGGTTCGACCGCTACCTGGCGAAGAAGCCGGCGCTCGCGGAGGTCGCGAGCTAGAGACCTGCAGCAGACTGGCCGGCGGGGGATTAGTCCCCGCCGCGATTTCGAGCGCCGGATCGTCTAGGAACAGGCCAAAGCCCGACCGAATCGGAACGGCACAATGGAGCAGGCCGGTAGGGCGTGCTCAGTCGTCGCTGGCTGACAGGAGTCGGATCTCGAGGAGGTCTTCCGATCGGTTCACGATCTCGAATCGGAGGTCATCGGCGGCGAGCATCAGCCCCACCAGGCTCCGACCCGACGGGTGTGTCACGACGAGGATGTCGCTCGTTGACGCGTCGGGCTCCACGCGAATGACGCCCGGGATCGTGGCGAGGCTCTCGACGGCGTGATCCCGGGATCTCGGATCGTCGACCAGAATCTTCACCTTCGTGGTGGTGGAACCTTGCTCCCGGGCGTCACGAGCGCCATCCGGCGCATCGCTATATCCCAACCCGACGCCTGACGTGCCGTCGATGGTCGGTGAGGCGCTGCCGTAGCCGATGCCGCCCGAGCCGACGGGCGTGTCCGTCTCGTAGCCGACGTCGCTTCGGCCCTCGGTGTCCCAGGCAGAGGGCGCGATGAGCGGTCCGGGCTCTCCTCCCTTGCGGATATCGGCGAGTATGCTTGCCGCCTCGCTTTGTGCTTGCGCGATGATGGCCGCGGCCTCCTCGCGGCGCCGGGCACACTGCTGCTGCAGGCTCTCGACCTCCTGGCGCAGACGTGCCACCTCGCTCGCCAGCGGGACGCGCTCGCGACGAATGCGCTCGACTTCTTGGACCAGGGCGTCGGCCTCGGCGCGGATCTGGCCCAGCTCGCCTTCTGCGCTCCGCACTTCCTCGCGGAGCCGAAGATTCTGGACGCCGAGCGCAGCCTGCTCGCGCTTCAATTCTTGAATCGCCCGGTTCAGATCGGCCTGCGCCCGATCGCGCTCGGCCTCGAGCTGTTCTGCCTCGTCGCGGAGCCGGGTGATGCGGTCCCCCGCCATCTCCTGTTCGCGCACCGTCTCGTCGCGCACCGCCGCGGACTCGGCCCGTAGCGCTTCGATCTCGCGGTTGAGTCGCGCGACCTCGTCCTGCAGGGCCGCCGTCTCCTGTTGGGAGTGGAGTAGGCGCGCGGACGCCTCGGCTTGCTCGCGCTCGACCTCGCGGGAGACGCTGGCCGCGTGCGCGGCGAGGGCCGCGATTTGTTGCTGAAGGAAATCGCCGAAGCGCTCGTAGTACTGCAGCCGGAGCTGCGCCTCGCGCGGTAGCGGCCGCATGACGGATGCAAGCGCCTGCTGGCCGTTTTCGGGTCGGTACTCCTCGGTCACACCCGCGCTCCCTTTCCTCGCCCAGTCTCTGGTCGGTTTATCGCCAGAACCGTAATCCTTGTCGTTGCCGTGCCGCCCGTCCTGTCTGGGCCGCGGTGTCTCCGGCCGTCGCCGGCTCGACGTCTGCCGGCTCGCCGGCCACGAGCCGTACGATGTCCAGCAACCCGCGCGAGATCTCGTCAAGCAGTTCTGGGTCCGCGACACTGAGAATTGGCGTTCCCTGGTTCGCGGAATCCACGACCAATCGACCAGCACTGGGCAGGGCGATCCGCGCATTGACGTTGAGGTGCTGCTCCAGCAGCTCCGTGCGAATCCCGCTGTTCGCCCGGTTGAGGATTGTCACGATCTTGTCCGAATACCCGATCGCGTCGGCGATTTTCAGGAATCGCGCGCTGTTGTGGGCGGCGGCGATCTCCGGCGTGGTGATCAATAGGATGAGCTGGGACATGTCGAGAAGCTGCAGCGTGATCTCGTTCAAGCTTGGCTGCGTATCCACGACGATGTAGTCGAAGATCGCTCGGTACTTTCCGATCGTTTGCACCACCACGGTCGGTTCGAGGCGTTCGACCACATAGGGATCCTCGGGCCGGAGGAGGAGGTAGAGCCCGGTCTCGTGGGGGACCAATGCCGATCGGATGTCGTTGATCTCGTAGTCTTCGTTCCCCAACGCATCGAAGAGGCTCTTGTGGGTCGGTGTGTTCAGCAGTACGCCCAGGTCGCCGAACCACAGGTCCGTGTCTACCAGCAGCGTTCGCGCCTGATTGAACCGCGCGAGCCCGACGGCCAGGTTCGACGCAATGGTGCTCGCGCCAACTCCACCCTTGGCGTGAAACACCGTGACGATCTTTCCCTGGGCGTCCGCGTGGGCGCCGTTACGCGTATCCGTGTGCCTGTTGGCCGACGGGACGGGAGGGTGATATCCGGCCCGTAACATGAGCGCTTTGATTCGCAGCACCAGCTCGTCGGCGTCTACCGGCTTGGAGACGCACTCGTCGTTGTCGGCCCGTGCTGGGTCCAACAGGAACGCGCGGTACGACTCGGGCGGCACAACCAGCAATGTGGGTATCGAGTAGTCCTGGTGCAGCATCTTGTAAATGCTGAACGCTTCGGCCTGCGGGATCTCGGCGTCCAGGACCGCCACGCACTGCGCGTTTTGCGCCAGGGCGCCGGCCACGTCGTCCGGTGCCTCGACGGTTCGCGATTCGATCCCCTCGTACCCCAGGGCAGACGGCAGATCCGACAGGCTTCCAGCGCGAGCGATGATGACCACGGACGGCGCGGTCTCAGTCATAGTGTTCACGATGCAGCCATTTGGAGGGCGAGTCCGGGCACGGTGAGCAGGCTCTCGACGGTCTCGCCCGGATGCGGCGAAATGAACGCGATGCACGCTTCCTCGCTCGACTCAGGCGTAACGACTGCCGACTCGACGTCTTGGAGACCGCGAAGCGCTTGCTCGAGCGCCATGACGCGAGCGAAGGTAAGCTGGCCGGTGACGCGATAGCGAGCCCTGTTGCCCTCGAACGGCAGCGGCGATAGCAGGAGCGGCGCGGGTCCGTCTCCCGCAGCGGGCTCCCGATCGGCGGCCGCGACCAGCTCATGAGCGACCGGCGCGGCCAGCGGTGTCTCTTCGGGCTGCGCGAATTCGGCGGCTGGCTCCGCGGAGACGGTCGGTCGGGCGAGGCGCTCCTCGACTATCGGCGTCGGCTCCGCTTCCTGTGGACCGTAATCGTCGACGAAGGCGTCCAGCGCCAACTGGGCCTCGGCCACGATGGCGTCGGCCTGCTGGCGGGCCCGGCGGAGGATTCCCGCTGCCTCAGACACGCTCAGCTCGATAATTTGCTGCGCACGAGCCTCCGCCCTTTGGATGATTTCGCGAGCCTCAGTTCTCCCACGACTCCGGACCTCGTCGGCGCGGGCGTAGCTTTCACTGATGAGGACGCTCGCCCTTGCTTCTGCGGCAGCCAGGTCCGCTTTCGCGGCGGCCCAGCCGGCCAGCGTGGTACGCTCGTTCGTCGCGAAGTCGATGGACCGGTGCGGTTCCGGCTCAGTTGGATCGGGGGCGACGGGCGCAGACGGAGCCAAGAAGTCCGCGTTGGGCGTATCCCCGCTCAGCGCGAACCCCTCCCGATAGGAGGTGGACTCCGGGCCCGGATCCGTCAGATCGTGCGCCGTCGACTCCTCGGTGGGTGTCTCGTCGCGGTCCATCTCGCGACCCTCACTGCCGTCCAGAGCGGATTCGTCCGCGTCAGTCGCTGGCAACATTCCATCGGCGGTACGCTTTGGACTGAACATAGCAAAATGTAACGAAACGTGCCAGCCGGTGAAAAGGTTCGTAAGCCACGCCACGCACGCGCCCGTGGGGCTACTCCTCTGCCCCGTCCTGGCCAGCGAGGGCTGGTGGAACTCCGCTGATTCCGAAACGGCCATCTTTGCCCCAATCTCCTACGGCCTAATGGGCATCGTGCGGCGCTGGACTGGCCGTGGAGGCGGGAGCTGCATCATCCGTTCGTTCGTTTGCCGCAGGCGCGTAGCCAGGAGCAGCATCAGGTGCCGGGAAGCTGCGCTGGAGATGTCCAAGAGGTGCAGAAAGGTGTCTGTAGGAACAAAATATGCCTCGCCGTCGCTCATCGCGGTCGCCGTTGCGGAGCGCGGTTCCCCGTCCAGTACGCCCAGCTCACCCAGAAGCTCGCCGGGCCTGACGACGCTGAGAAACGTTTGCCCAGTCTGGCTTGCCGCGGAGATGCGAACCGTGCCATCGGCAATCAAATAGACACCATCCGAGGGATCTCCCTGCCGAACGAGCACGTCTCCCTCATGGAACGCGGCGTGGCTGATCGCTGCGACCGCTTGAGCCGCCTCGTTCTCCTGAACGTTTTCAAGCAGCCAATGTTGGCGCAAAAAGGCGTCAGTCCTACTCAATTCTCGCCTCTAGTTTCTCTGTGCGGACATGCTACCAAAGCATTGGCCGCCCAACGACACGATCGCGGTGCCTGCTGGCCAAACGTAATGTGGCTGTGTCAGCTTGACTGGATCTGCCCCCGTGCCCTACATTCGCTGGACCTGCAATGATTTCCACCCCGCCGAGCACCGTCGCCACATGCCGAGCGTAACAATTGGGGGGCCGAACGGCAACTCCTGAGAACCGTGCCCAACCGGGGCGCGCCTTTGGCGCGCTGCGCCACCGCGACTTCCGCCTGCTTTGGGGCGCATCGCTCGGCTTCCACGTCAGTAACTGGATGCAGCAGGTCGCCCAGAACTGGCTCCTGTACGATCTCACGGGCTCGGCCCTTCTCGTCGGCCTCAACGGGTTCATCCGCACCGTTCCATTCCTCGTGATGTCCCTATACGCCGGAACCATCGCGGACCGCGTTGATCGACGCAAGCTGCTCCTGCTCATAGAGTGCGCGCTCTGCGCGCTGACCTTTGCGCTCGGCATTATCGTGCTGAGCGGAAACATTCGGGTCTGGCACATCTACACCTACAGCGTCGTCACCGCGTTATTCGGCGCGTTCGAGATTCCGGCACAACAGTCGCTTCTCCCGTATGTCGTCCCCCGGGCGGACCTCATGACGGCGGTCGCCCTCAATTCGATGGTGCGTCGCGGGACCCAGATCATCGGGCCATCCCTGGGCGGCATTTTCGTGGCGGCTTTCGGCGTTGCGGATACGTATTTGATCAACTGCGTCGGATATGCCGGTCTCATCACGGCGCTGGCGATGATGCGCGCGACGAACCCGGCCAGCGAGCGCACGAGCGAGCCGCCGCTAAAGGCGATGGTCGACGGCATCCGCTACGTTCGCTCGGATCCGTTGATTGGCGCGCTCATTCCGATCGAGGCGGTCTTCAGCGTTTTCGGGTCGTTCAACCCACTGCTCGTGGTGCTGGCGAGAGACGTCTTTCGCGTGGGTCCGCAGGGGTTCGGGTTTCTCCAAAGCGCACCGGGCATCGGCACGGTCGTCGGCACGATTGGGCTATCTGCGGTCGGCGACGTTCGGCGCAAGGGGCGGCTCATGATCATCGCCGGCGTCGTCTATGGCCTCTCGGTCATCGCCTTCGCCTTCGCTCCCAGCTTTCCGCTGGCGGTTGCGCTTCTTGCCCTGTCCGGCGCGGCCGACTTCGTTCGAGGCGCAACGCGTCTCACCACGCTGCAGCTCGTCGCCGAGGGCCCGATGTTGGGGCGCGTGATGAGCCTGGACGGCATGTCGACACGGGGCCTGGGTCAGCTCGGCGGGTTCCAGGCAGGCACCCTCTCGACGTGGGTCGGTGTCCACTGGGCAATCGCCGCCGGGGCGATGGTGTGTGTCGTGGCCATTCTCACTGTTGCCTGGCGAGTTCCCGCGGTGCGCGATCTGAGCAGAACGGGCCATGTCGTGCGCGAAGTGGACGGCGGCGACGCGCCGCCCATTCCCCCCTCGAGGCGCGTTTCGACAGAGCTCAAGCCCGCGGACTCGACGGATTGACCGAGCTCTGTCACGCCGAGCGACGCGAGGCATCTCCTGGGTGAGAGATCCCTCGGGCTCCGCCCTCGGGATGACATCGGTACGCGCCCTCGGGATGACATCGGTACGCGCCCTCGGGATGACACCGATTTGTCATGCCGAGCGAAGCGAGGCATCTCCTGGGTGAGAGATCCCTCGGGCTCCGCCCTCGGGATGACATCGGTACGCGCCCTCGGGATGACATCGGTACGCGCCCTCGGGATGACACCGATTGTCATGCCGAGCGACGCGAGGCATCTCCTGGGTGAGAGATCCCTCGGGCTCCGCCTTCGGGATGACATCGGTACGCGCCCTCGGGATGACATCGGTACGCGCCCTCGGGATGACACCGATTTGTCGTGCCGAGCGACGTGAGGCATCTCGCGAGCGAGAGATCCCTCGGGCTCCGCGCTATCCCTTGCGCAGCGCGCGGATCAGCAGACCCAGCGCCTCCACGGCCACGCGGCGGCGCAGCTCCGGGGGCGCCATGTTCATTCGCGTGGAGTCGGCCTCGGAGGATCCGCGCACATCCACCGCGCAGCGCCCAACCGGCCGCCCATCCGGGCCCTGCTCGATGACGACCGCCGCGATCCCGACGTCTGCGCCGGTTCGCGCTCTCGCGGCGCGGGCCAGGTCGCTGGGCTCGGACGAATCAGCCCCGAGGAGGTCCCCGCTGCTCCCCAGCACGAACCCACCCGCGTATCGGTCAACCAGACCGGGATCGTTGCTCATGTCTGACGTGAGCGAGCCGCCCGTCCCGATCTCCGCTGACGCGATGGTCCATCCGTGGGCCGCCAGGAGCTTCGCGGCGCCCGATGCCAGTGTGTCGTTGTCACGGCCGTAGACGGACCCCCCCAGGACGGCCTCGAGCTGCGCCACCATCGGGCGGAGCAGGTTTCGTGCTGCGTCCTCGTCCGGCGCCTTCGCCGAGACCCGGACCTGCACGCCATCCGGCTTCGCGTAGGTCGCGACGGTCGGATTCGTGCTGTGGATCGCGTCGCCCAGTTGCTCCTCGACGGCCGACTCGCCTAGGCCCAGCACCTTCAGCGTGGTGGTGACGAGGACTCCAGCGCCGGAGCGCTGTCGGAGTCGCGGTCGCACCTGCTCCTGCCACATCCGGCGCATCTCCGCGGGGACGCCGGGCATCGTCGCGATAACCTTGCCGTTCCACTCCACCCACCAGCCGGGCGCTGTCCCGATGGGGTTGGGGAGTGGCGTGGCAGACGGAATCAGCGCCGCCTGCTTCACGTTCCGCTCCGGCATGGGCCGGCCGCGACGCGCGAAGTTCTCGCGCAGCTCCCGCTCGAGATCCGGGTCGATGGTGATGCGCTCGCCGACGGCGGCCGCGACCGATTCGTGGGTGAGGTCGTCCTCGGTGGGGCCGAGCCCGCCGGTTGCGATGATGGCATCGCTGCGCCCCAAACCGCGGCGGAACACGTCCACCACGCGGTCCAGGTTGTCGCCCACCTGGCTGATCCAGAACACGTCGACGCCGATTTCGGCGAGCTGCTGGCAGAGATATTGCGCGTTAGTGTCGACGATCATGCCCAGGAGAATCTCGGTCCCGACGGAGACGATCTCGGCCTTCACTGCAATTCCTCTGCGCGGCGACTCGGTTCGTCGCGCGCCTCGTTTAGCTCGATCAGGACGCCGCCCGTCGACCGAGGGTGAACAAAGGCGATCTTCCCTTCGGGTCCGACCCGCGGCTCGCGGTCGATCAGCTCGACCCCATGCGTCGTCAGATGTTCGAGTTGGTCCTCGATCGCTTGTACCTCGATCGCGATGTGATGGAGACCCTCGCCGTATCGGTCGAGATACCGTGCGACGGGGCCCGTCCCGCTCGTGGGCTCGAGAAGCTCGATCTGGAGTCCCGCCGCGTCGAGCCGCACGACACGCAGCTCGTTCTCGGGCAGGACGGTCTCACTGACGACCGGCAGCCCCAATGCATCGCGATAGAACGCGAGGGCATCCTCGACGCTGTGCACGGCCACGCTAACCCGAAGGACGCGCTCCGCGACGGGCGGCCTGCTCGGGGCGTCGCGATCGCTGCTGGCCATGCCCTACTGAGCCGTGATCGGCACGCTTCGGCCTTCCCTGGATGCGCGCTCGATGGAATCGAGGAATCGGTGATTTCGCACGGCATCGTCGAAGGTCGGGGCGGGGTGGCTTCCCTCCCGGATCCCGTCGGCGAACCGACGGAACATCTGCGCCACATTGAACGGCGTGCCGTCTGGAACCTCAGGCGGCACCCAGCGCAGGTCCGCCGGAATAGGGACGTCCGTGAGGCGCTGTTCGCCCTTTCGCGCTCCCTGCAGGCGGATGCCCGTCGCCTGGGCTTGGCTCGCGCTTCCCACGATGGTGCCGTCAGTCCCGTACACCTCGAGGCGGAAGCCGGATGGATGCCAGGGAACGCTGCTGACGTCGATCGTGGCGATGCCGCCGTCCTCGAAGCGACCGTGAACGGCGACGTGGTCCGGCGCGGTCGCGCGGATCGAGCCGCCGTCTTGGAGCGGAACATCCGGGGCGAGCGTATCGACGATGGCGGAGACGCGAGAGAGCTGGCCGAGAGCCCAGGTAAACGCGTCGATGGCGTGGCCTGCCGAAATCGAAAGGGTATGCGCTCCGTTGGCGCGATCGAGCCGCCAGGTGGCCTCGGGCGCACGCGGCTGCAGCAACCCCCCCGAATACTGGGTCATGGTCGCGGTGATGATCCGTCCCAGCCATCCGTCGGCGATGAGCTCGCGGAGGTGGATCCAGCTCGGGGCGGCTCGCGCCTGCAACCCGACCATCGCGTGTACGCCAGCCTTCGACGCTAGCGTCGCCAGCTCTTCGGCTTGCGCCGTGGTCGCGGCAAGGGGCCATTCACAGTAGACGTGCTTGCCGGCGGCGAGGGCGGCCTTCACGATCTCGAAGTGATACGGCACCCGCACACAGACGTCCACGACGTCGATGTCCGGATCCGACACGAGGTCGCGGTAGTCCCAGTAGGCCTTTCGCGCCTCGTATTTTTGCGCTGCCGCCTCGGCGCTCTCGCGCTTCGTTGTGCAGACGGCGGCAAGGTCATAGTCCGGGAGCGCCAGGAGCCCGGGTACGTGTGTTCGCGACGCCCATCCGATGCTCGGGTTTGCGCCGACCACACCAAGTCTGAGTGGCGTTGCCATAGCATTCCTCCTGGCAGCGTTCGTGTGCGGCTAGGAACCTTGACGCCCAGCCCTGCGTTCCGGCCGAGTTGACGCGCCCGGGTGGGACCCGTATAGTTTCGCGGTTCCCAAAACGCTTCGGAGAGTAGAACGAGTGACGTACGTCATTTGCGAGCCCTGCATTGGCGTGAAGGACGCGTCCTGCGTTGAGGCCTGTCCGGTCGATTGCATCCACACCACTGACGATGACCAACAGTACTTTATCGATCCGGACGTGTGCATTGAATGCGGCGCGTGCGAACCCGTCTGCCCCGTGAGCGCCATTCGGCAAGATAGCGACGTTCCTGATGAATGGAAGCAGTACATTCAGATCAACGCCGATTTCTTCAAACGATGAGGCTCACGTCTTCCTGGCGTAAGCCGTCCGCTGACTGACAGGCTGTTTGCCTGGACGTGCGCTGACTCGGTCACGTCCCCGCCCGCGCCGCAGCGGGCTCCCGCACCGACTCCAGCACTCTCTTCAGGTACTGCCCAGTGTAGGATTGGGAGCAGCCCGCGATCGCTTCGGGCGTTCCGGTGGCGATGACGTGACCGCCACGCTGCCCCCCTTCCGGTCCCAGGTCGATGACCCAATCCGACGTCTTGATGACGTCCAGATTGTGCTCGATCACCAGCACCGTGTTGCCCGAGTCGACCAGCCGGTTAAGCACCTCGAGGAGCCGGCTTACGTCCGCGAAGTGGAGCCCGGTGGTGGGCTCGTCGAGGATGTAGAGGGTCTTGCCGGTCGCCCGCTTGGATAGCTCGGTCGCCAGCTTGACGCGCTGGGCTTCGCCGCCCGAGAGGGTCGTCGCCGGCTGGCCGAGCCGGATGTAGCCGAGCCCGACGTCGTTGAGCGTCTGGAGCTTGTTCCGCACGGCGGGCACGTTGGTGAACAGCTCGCACGCTTCCGCAACGGTCATGTCCAGGACGTCGGCGATGCTGACGCCCCGGTAGCGAATCTCGAGCGCCTCGCGGTTGTACCGTCGGCCCTTGCACGTCTCGCATGGGACGTAGACATCGGGTAAGAAATTCATCTCGATCTGGATGATCCCCTCGCCGCGACACGCCTCGCAGCGCCCGCCTTTGACGTTGAAGGAGAATCGGCCCGGCCCATAGCCACGCACACGCGCATCGGGCACGGCCGCGAACAACTCGCGGATGGGGGTGAAAGCGCCCGTGTACGTCGCCGGGTTCGAGCGTGGTGTTCGGCCGATGGGGGCCTGGTCGATGTTCACGACCTTGTCCAGGTGCTCAAGCCCGTCGATGCGCTCGTGCCGCCCCGCCCGATCGCGCGAGCGATAGATGGCCTGGCTCAGGGCCTTGTACAGCACCTCGTTGACGAGCGTGCTCTTGCCCGATCCGGAGACGCCGGTGACGCAAACGAAGCGGCCGAGGGGGATTTCGACGTCGATCCGCTTGAGGTTGTGTTCCGACGCGCCGACAATGCGGATCGACTTCCCGTGGCCGTCGCGACGGAAGGTCGGGACGGGCACGCTCGCCCGACCGCTCAGATACTGCCCCGTGATCGATCGAGGCTCAGCGGTCAGGTCGTCGACGGATCCCACGGCCACGACCTCGCCGCCGTGCTCACCCGCGCCAGGCCCGATATCGATGAGGAAGTCCGCCTCGCGAATCGTTTCCTCGTCGTGCTCCACGACGAGGACTGAATTCCCGAGGTCGCGGAGGCGTTTGAGGGTCGTGAGGAGGCGGCCGTTGTCGCGCTGGTGGAGACCGATGCTGGGCTCGTCCAGGATGTAGAGGACGCCCACGAGCCCCGAGCCGATCTGCGTGGCGAGCCGAATTCGCTGGCCCTCGCCGCCGGAGAGCGTCATAGCTGCGCGGTCAAGGGTGAGGTAGTCGAGGCCCACGTCTACCAGGAAGTTGAGCCGCGCGCGGATCTCTTTCAGGACCTGGCGCGCGATCATGTGGTCGCGCTCGCTCAGCGGCTCGGCGCGCTCGTCCGCCCATGATCGGGCCAGCTCGCCGAACGCCGTTCCCTGCTCTTTCTCCGGCAGCCCGTGATCGACCTCTGGGGCCCGTCGCTCGTCGAGGGAGGTGAAAAACTCCATCGCTTCTGCCACCGAATACGCGGTGACTTCGTCGATGGAGCGTCCGACGATGGTGACGGCCAGCGACTCCGTCTTCAACCGCAGGCCCTCGCACTCGGGGCAGGGCCGATTCCACATGTACTTTTCGATCTCTTCCTTCATTCCCTCGGACTCGGTTTCGCGATAGCGCCGCTCGAGGCTGGGGATGACCCCCTCGAACGCCATCTGGTACTCGCGGACCCGACCGTGATGGTGGTGGCCATGCCATCGCGGCGCGCGCACGCCAATCCGCTCGCCGCGCGAGCCGTAGAGGACGAGATCCAGCGCGCGCTCGTCCAACTCCGCGACGGGAACGTCGAGCGAGAAGTCGAATTGACGCGCCGCCCCTTCGAGGAGCGCCAGGTAATACGGTTCGCCGGCCGTGCCTCGAAACCACGGCTTGATGGCCCCCTCACGAAGCGTCAGCTCCCGGTTCGGGATGACCATATCGGGGTCGATCTCTTGGCGATAGCCGAGCCCCGTGCACGACGGGCACGCGCCGTGCGGGCTATTGAACGAGAAGTTGCGCGGCGCCAACTCGCCGAGACTAATTCCACATGCCACGCACGCGAATTTTTCGGAGTAGCGGACGTCCTCCGACTCGTCGCCAACGCCCGCCACGATCATCTCGCCCTCCCCCAGGCGCAGCGCGGTTTCCACCGAGTCGGTCAGGCGCGAGAGGTCTGCCCGACGGCTTTCTTCGTCGTCGTCAGGGGATGGCAGCACGAGCCGGTCGACCACCACCTCGATGGTGTGGAGCTGATAGCGGCCCAGATCGAGATCCTCCGACACGTCGTGGATGGTCCCGTCGATCCGGACGCGGGAGAATCCCTGGTTGCGGACCTCGTCGAGGACACCCTGGTGCTCGCCCTTCTTGCCGACGACCAGCGGCGCAAGAATCTGGATGCGTGCGCCGTCCCCCATTGCCAGCACGTTGTCGACGATCTGCTGCACCGTCTGCTGGGTGATCGCGCGGCCGCAGCTCGGGCAGTGGCGACGCCCGATCCGCGCATAGAGGAGCCGAAGGTAATCGTAGATCTCGGTGACGGTGCCAACGGTCGAGCGCGGATTGTGGGACACCCCCTTCTGGTCGATGGAGATGGCGGGCGAGAGTCCAGAGATGAAGTCGACGTCCGGCTTGTCCATCTGTCCCAAGAACTGCCGGGCGTAGGCCGAGAGCGATTCGACGTACCGTCTTTGGCCCTCCGCGTACAGCGTGTCGAACGCCAGCGAGGACTTCCCCGAGCCGGATAAGCCCGTGATCACGACGAGCCGTTCACGCGGGATCCGGAGGTCGATGTTCTTCAGATTGTGCTGGCGCGCGCCGCGGACTTCGATCCACCCGTGCGGCGCGGTGAGGGGGGCGTGCCCGTTCGCACTCACGAGCCGATGCTCTTCCGCAGCTCAGTGATCTGGTCTCGAATGAGGGCCGCCTGCTCGAACTCCAGCTCGCGCGCGGCGCGCTTCATGTCTCCCTCGAGCTCCTTGATGGCACGCAAGATCTGCTGGCGGTTCAGCGTCCCATCGACCCTGTATTCCGCGGGCGCCTCCGCCACCGCTCGGAGATGCGGCGAGATATCCCGCACCGCCTTGATGATGCCACGCGGCGTTATCCCATGGGTCTCGTTGTACCGAAGCTGCGCCTCACGCCGACGGTACGTCTCGCGGATGGCGCGCTCCATGGAGTCCGTCACTCGATCGGCGTACATGATGACCCGGCCGGACTCGTGGCGCGCAGCGCGCCCAATCGTCTGCACCAGTGCCGTCTCCGAGCGCAGATAGCCTTCCTTGTCGGCGTCGAGGATGCAGACGAGGGAGACCTCCGGCAGGTCGAGCCCCTCGCGAAGCAGGTTGATCCCGACCACGACGTCGTAGACGCCCAATCGGAGGTCGCGCAGAATGTCCACCCGCTCGAACGTTTCGACGTCCGAGTGGATGTAGTGGACTTTGATCCCGATCTCGCGGAGGTAGTCGGCGAGGTCTTCGGCCATCCGCTTGGTGAGCGTCGTGACAAGGCAGCGCTCGTTCCGTCCCACGCGGAGCGAGATCTCCTTCAGCAGGTCGTCGATCTGATTCTTGGTCGGACGCACCTCGATCTCCGGGTCGACGAGGCCGGTCGGTCGAACGAGCTGCTCTACCACCTGGACGCTGTGCTCGTACTCGTAGGGGCCCGGGGTCGCGGAGACGTAGATCACTTGGTTCACGTGGTCCTGGAACTCCTCCCACTGGAGGGGCCGGTTGTCCAGGGCTGAGGGGAGCCGAAAGCCGTATTCCACGAGCGTCGTCTTGCGGGCGATATCGCCGTGGTACATGCCGCGAATCTGCGGCAGCGTCATGTGCGACTCGTCGATGAGCATGAGATAGTCGTCGGGGAAGTAATCCAGCAGGGTCCAGGGGGCGCTACCCGGCTCACGGCGCGTCAGGTGCCGTGCGTAGTTCTCCACGCCGTGGCAGAATCCGACCTCCTGCAGCATCTCGAGGTCGAAGTGGGTCCGCTGCCGAAGCCGCGCGGCCTCCAGCAGCTTCCCGTCCGCCTCGAGCTGGCGGAGGCGCTCTTCCAGCTCCTCTTCGATGTCTCGGATCGCCATCCGCAGCTTCTCGTCGGACGTGACGAAGTGCTTGGCGGGGAAGATGTCCAGCGACGTCCGGTCCATCAGGACCTCGCCGGTCAGCGGATCGATCTCGGTGATGCGGTCGATGGTGTCGCCCCAGAACTCGACTCGCACCGCGCTGTCCTGGCCCACGGGGTGGATGTCGAGCGTATCGCCGCGCACGCGAAACTTCCCGCGCGAGAAGTTGTAGTCGTTGCGCTCGTAGAAGATGTCGGTCAGGAAGCGCAGCACTTTGTCGCGCTTGCGGGTCTCCCCCTTGCGGAGGGTCAGGACCTCTTTCCCGTACTCCTCGGGCGAGCCGAGGCCATAGATGCAGGAAACCGAGGCCACGATGACCACGTCTCGGCGCTCGAAGAGCGCCTTGGTCGCGGCGTGCCGGAGCCGGTCGATCTCGTCGTTTCGCGACGAATCCTTTTCGATATACGTGTCGGTCGTGGGAAGATAGGCTTCCGGCTGGTAATAGTCGTAGTAGCTGACGAAGTACTCGACGGCGTTGTTGGGGAGAAACTCCTTCAGCTCCGAGCAGAGCTGGGCCGCCAGCGTCTTGTTGTGGGCAATCACCAGGGCTGGCCGACCCACGCGAGCGATGACGTTGGCCATGGTGAAGGTCTTGCCCGACCCTGTTACGCCGAGAAGGGTCTGCTCCCGATATCCCTTCTCGACTCCCTCGACGAGGTGCTCGATCGCCTCGGGCTGATCGCCCGTCGGCGCGTATTCCGAAACGACCTGGAATTCCGTCATCAAACCCGCTGATGCTGCACGTGTCGCGCGACGCGTGCAGACGCGCCGGCCGCGCATTTCAGTATACGTATAATTTTTTCTCGACCCTTTCCCACGGGTGCCTAGGTGCGGTTTCACGTTTGGTCCATCGGCTGCCAGATGAATACGGCGGACGCGCGGCGCGCGAGCGAGGAGTTGGCGCTCTACGGCGGCGAGCCGTGCGACCGGGTGGAGGACGCCGACGCGGTCGTGCTCTATAGCTGCGTGGTGCGCCAGGCCGCACAGGTGAAGGTGCACAACGAGCTCGAGCGCATTCGGCGCATCAAAACCACGCGCCCAGGCATGCGCGTCGGCCTCGCCGGCTGTATGGTCGAGGACGACGTGAGCGCCCTCGCGCGGCAGTATCCGTTTATCGACCGATTCATCTCTCCGAAGATCGATCTCCCCGTCCGCGACCAGATCGTTGATTTTCTCGACCTCGACGACCGCTACCGATGCGATCCGAGCGACGCGGAGCGCTTCTCGGGCGTCTCGCAGGCCGTCACGGTGAGCCAGGGATGTAACCGCCGATGCACCTACTGCATCATCCCGTTCCGGCGCGGCGCGGAGCGCAGCCGGCGGCCCCAGGAGATTCGGCGGGAGGTTGAAGCGCTGGTCCGACGGGGCACGCGGGAGGTCGTGCTCCTCGGTCAGATCGTCGATCGTTATGGGCGGGACATCGGCACGTCGCTCGGCCAACTCTGCGCCGACCTCAGCGACATCGACGATCTCCTCCGGATCCGCTTCTTGACGTCGTACCCCGTCGACTTCAACCGCGAGCTGATCGACGCGGTCGCGGCACTCCCGAAGCTCTGCGAGGATGTGAACCTGCCGATCCAGGCCGGCGACGACGAGACGCTGCGCCGGATGGCGCGCGGATACAAGGTGGATTTCTATGAGCGCCTGGTCGCGGATATGCGGGCGGCAATCCCTAATCTGGGCCTGTCGACGGACATCATCGTTGGCTTTTGCGGTGAGACCGAGCAGCAGTTCGAAAACACGCTGGCGCTCCTTCGCCGGGTCAGGTTCGACGTCGTCCACGTCGCCATGTACTCGCCCCGGGAAGGGACCGCGTCGGCGCGGCTGTGGGAGGACGACGTTCCCCGGGCCGAGAAGAAGCGTCGGCTCCACGAGGTCGAGCGCGTTCAGGCCGAAATCGCGACCGAGATCAACCAGACGCTGGTCGGCACGACCCAGGACGTACTCGTCGAGGGCACGCGGCAGGGGAAGTGGTACGGCCGCACGCGAAGCAACAAGCTCCTCTTTTTCGAGAGCGTTGACGTACGCGCCGGAAGCGTCGTCCCGGTGGAGGTGACGAGCGCCTCCTCCTGGTCGCTTCAGGGCCGGCCGGTACCAGCCCGTTCGTCCTGAGCCCTTCGCTCGGGCCTATTCCTCGCGCTCCTCATACTGGGACTTGATCTGTGCCATCACGGTCGGATCGGCGAGGGTTGTCGTGTCCCCCAGGACGCGCCCCTCGGCAATGTCCCGCAGCAGACGGCGCATGATCTTCGCACTCCGCGTCTTCGGCAGCTCGGGCGTGAAGAAGAGCTTGTCCGGCCGCGCGATCGGGCCGATCTTCTCGGCGACGTGTTGGCGGAGGTCGTCCTTCAGTATGTCGTTCGCCGTTGTGCCCATGCGCGGCGTGACGAAGGCCGCGATCGCCTGGCCCTTGATCTCGTCGGAGATGCCGATGACCGCGGCTTCCGCGACGGACGGGTGGCTCACCAGCGCGCTCTCGACCTCCATCGTGCCGATGCGGTGGCCGGCGACGTTGAGCACGTCGTCAACCCGGCCCATCAGCCAGAAGTAGCCGTCCTCGTCGCGTCGAGCGCCGTCGCCGGTCAGATACATGCCCGGAAACCGCGACCAGTACGTCTGCACGTACCGGTCCGGGTCTCCCCAGATCGTCCGCATCATCGCCGGCCAGGGGCGCTTCAGCACCAGGTAGCCGCCGCGCCCCAGGCCCACGCCGACGCCTTTCTCGTCGACGACGTCGGCGTCGATCCCCGGGAACGGCAGCGTGGCCGAGCCCGGCTTGAGGGTCGTCGTCCCGGGCAGCGGCGTGATGAGGATCATCCCCGTCTCGGTCTGCCACCACGTGTCGACCACCGGGCAGCGCCCGCCCCCGATGTGCTCGTGGTACCAGATCCACGCCTCGGGGTTGATGGGCTCTCCCACCGTGCCGAGGAGCCGCAGGCTGCTCAAGTCGTGGCGCTCGACGTACTCGGTGCCCCACCGCATAAAGGTTCGAATCGCGGTGGGCGCGGTGTACAGAATGGTCACGCCGTATTTCTCGACGATCCGCCAGAAGCGGTCACGGTCGGGGTAGTCGGGCGTCCCCTCGTACATGACTGCCGACGCGCCATTGGCCAGCGGGCCGTACACGATATAGCTGTGGCCCGTCACCCAGCCGATGTCCGCCGTGCACCAGTACACGTCTTCGTCCTTCAGGTCGAACACCCACTTGGTCGTCTGCATCGTGCCGGTGAGATAGCCGGCGCTCGTGTGGAGGACGCCCTTGGGCTTGCCCGTCGTGCCGGACGTGTACAGGATGAAGAGCGGATGCTCGGCGTCGACGCGCTCGGGCTCCACGACGGCGCCCTCGTGCTGGGCCGTCAGCTCATTCCACCAGATGTCGCGAGGCGCTTCCATGTTCACCTCGCGCACGGATTCGCCCACGCGCCGAACCACGACGACGTGCTGAACAGACGGCGCGTCCGTGAGCGCCTCGTCGACGTTGTCCTTGAGCGGCACGAGTCCGCCGCGCCGGTAGCCCGCGTCGGACGTGATGACGATCTTTGCCTCGCAGTCGTTGATCCGGTCGCGGAGCGACTCGGGGCTGAAGCCGCCGAACACGACCGAGTGGGTGGCTCCGATGCGCGCACAGGCCAGCATCGCAATCGGAAGCTCCGGGATCATCGGCATGTAGAGGGCGACGCGGTCGCCCTTCTGGACGCCCAAGGAGCGGAGCGCGGCGGCGGCCTGGTTCACTTCCCGATACAGATCGCGATAGGTGAGGACGCGCTCGTCGCCGTTTTCGCCTTCCCAGATGATCGCGGCCTTGTTGCGACGCCAGGTCGCCAGATGGCGGTCCACGCAGTTGTAGCAGACGTTCAGCTCCCCCCCGACGAACCACTTCGCCCATGGAGCGTTCCACTCAAGCGTGCGATCCCAGGGCTTGTACCAGTGCAGCTCGCGCGCCGCCTCAGCCCAGAACTCCTCGAGATGGTCGGATGCCCGCTGGTAGATGGCTGTGTCGCGAACGTGGGCCTGGTCGCGGAACTCGGGGGTGGGTGCGAACTGTCGCTCCTCCTTGAGGAGCGTGTCGAAACTGTCGGTGGTTGGCTGCACAGTCATCCTCCAGAGGTGCATGAGGATTTTGGAGCGCCAGGATTACGCTATCACGGTTCCAGTGGCCGAACAAGGTGACGCGCAAGCAAACCGATCGCCCTGAGCCCCTCGAACGGCCCGCCCGGTGCCCGTCGAAAGGCCTAGACGCACTATGCCCCGGCGGATGGAGGTCCGGTTACCCCCAGGCATCCGTCGATAGGACGATCGTGACCGGCCCGTGGTTGTGGATCTCGACGTCCATCATTGCGCCGAATCGACCCGTCGCCACGGTGAAGCCCCGCTCGCGGAGGAGCGCGACGAAGCGCTCGAATAGCGCGGCCGCGACTTCGGGCCGTGCCGCCTGTGTGAAGCTGGGACGCCGCCCGCGCGAAAGGTCCGCGTGGAGCGTAATCTGGCTGATCACGAGGAATTCGGCGCCCACGTCGGCCGCGGAGCGAGCCATGCGGCCATCCTCGTCGGGAAACGCCCGGAGGCCGACAATCCGGTCGACCAATTGCACGGCCGTCCGCTCGTCGTCGTCATGGCCGATGCCCAGCAGGACGCACCAGCCGAGGCCGATCTCCCCGATGATCTCGCCGTCCACGCGGACGCGGGCGTGCGTCACTCTCTGGCAGACGGCCCGCATCGCGTCAGGAACCGGACGTGGCGCCGTGGGTCAATCGGTCTTGGATGCGCTGGTTGCCGCTGGAGGGGCCGAGCCCGAGCTGCTCGGCGCCGTGGTGGCGCTGCTGGAGGAAGGTTCGGCGGCTTTCTGCCCGTCGGAGCCCGATGCTTCCGGGGCGGAGTCGGTCTTGGACTCCGCCTGTGTCGTGGCGCTGCCGTTGCGGTAGTCGGTGGAGTAGAAGCCGCTGCCCCGGAAGATCACGCCGACCGGCTGCAGCACGCGGCGAAGGGCGCCGCCACAGCTTTCGCAGACGCTCAGCGGCTCGTCGCTGAACCGCTGTCGTTTCTCGATCTCCCCGCCACACTGGTCACACCGGTAGACGTACGTGGGCACAAGGTCCTCCAGGATGCGTGCGGAGTACGCACGTACAGGGCTTGCCATGCGTGCGGACGATGAATTATAGCGGGCGACCTCGGCCGTTAGTGCGTGGTGTACTGAGCCGGGATCCAGCCCTGGTTCCCGGCCGGGTCCTCGACGTGCTTCCACTCGATGCCGTTGGCGGTCGTATCGGGCCCAAGGACAGTCAGCGCGGTGCCGTCGCGCCAGGCGCGAATCCGATCGTTCATGTCCGGGGTGCGGCGGACGTAGGCCCCGACGCCGCCCGTGTTGGCTACGTGGATCTCCGTGCCAGCGATCGTGGTCTCTCCGGAGGATGTCGAAGCCTGCACGTCCAGCGCGGGCTCGGCCGCGGATGCCGAAGCGGACGTCGCTGACGGGGTCGTCCGAGCTGGTGCGGCGGTCGGCTTGGCGAGCGTCGTCACCAGAGACGCCGCGGCGACGGTGGTCACCAGCGCGACGAGGGCGAAGGGTACCCAGTAGGACGGCGCGCGCCGCCGCCAGAGCGGCAACCGGCGCACCCGCGCGCGACGCGGTGATGCCAACGGCCGCTCTGGCTGGAGCGGCGCGATCGTCCCCGCATGCTCGGCCGCGCCGACGTCGATCTTGCGCCCGCATTCGATGCAGGCAACATCCCCACGCAGCCCTCTACGCATATGCCGCGTGATGCGTCGGTCGTACGGACAGTAGAGCAGGAGCGTGTCGCGCGACGCACCGGACCCCACCGCTCGCTCCGCGCTCAATCCTCTGCCTCCGCGCCCGGTGGACAGTCCCATGGCCTCAGCCTACGTGACCTTCCCCGCCTCGCAGCGCCTCGTCAATCCGCCGCGCGAGGCGAATATCGCGCTCGGTCAGGCCGCCCTCATCGTGGCTGCTGAGGTAAAAGCACACCGTGCGATATCGAATGTCGATGTCGGGGTGATGGTCCAGCTCTTCCGCGATGTCGGCCACGCGATTCACGAACCGAATGCCAGCGAGGAAGTCGGGGAATCGAATCGCGCGGCGCAAGGCATCTCCCGCGCGCTCCCAATCGGGCAACGACCTGAGCGCGGATTCGATTCCGTCCTCGGTGAGAAGCGCCATGGTCCGCTCCCCCCTTAGCTTAGCATGTTGACGCCGTTTCCTCCGTCAGCCTATGCTTTCGGGCGCCATGCTGTCAGCGGATCTTGCCTTTCTGGCCTTCATTCGGGACCGACCCGGTGTTCTTCACGACCTGACGGGCGTCATATTGTCCCATGAAGCAAATATCGCGTCCATCGAGATCACCGAGCGCCAGGATCAGTCCGCTACGGTGTATTTCGAGCTGGAAGGTGTACGCGACGCGGAACGCTTGATTCGCGACGTCACATCGCTCGCGAACGTCACGAACGTCGCGCGCGTCGAGCCCTTCGTGCGCGTCTATGGGAAGCGAATCATCGTGATCGGCGGCGGCGCGCAGGTGGGTCAGGTCGCGGTCGGCGCCATCAGCGAGGCGGACCGGCACAACATTCGCGGCGAGCGCATCTCCATCGATACGATCCCGCTCGTGGGCGAAGAGGCCCTCGCGGCCGCCGTGCGCGCCGTTGCCCGCCTCCCGCGTGCGCGCGTGCTCGTCCTCGCCGGCTCCTTGATGGGCGGGGCGATCACCGAGGCGGTGCGGGAGATCTCGCAAAAAGGCATCATCGTGATCTCGCTCAATATGGCCGGGAGCGTACCCGCCGCTGCCGATCTGGTGGTGACAGATCCGGTTCAGGCTGGCGTCATGGCGGTGATGGCCATCGCGGACACAGCCAAGTTCGACATCGCACTCCAACGCGGCCGGCGATACTAACGAGCGTGCGTGATCGGTCGGCGTTAGGGGGCCGAGATGCGGCCGCTGAGCGCGAGGACAAGCACGACGGCGCCGATCACCACGCGATACACCACGAAGGGCATCAGGCTGCGTCGGCGCAGGTAGCTCAGCAATCCACGGATACACAGGTAGCCGGTGACGGCGGCGGCGAGGATTCCGACCGCGAGCGGTAGGAGGTCAGACGCGGGAACGCCATGCCGTGCCAGGTCGAAGAATTGCTTGCCGATGGCGCCCAGGATGATGGGCGTGCTGAGCAGGAACGAAAACCGGGCCGCCGCGGCGCGGCTCATGCCCACGCCCATGCCGACGGCAATTGTGGCGCCGCTCCGCGACACGCCGGGGATGAGGGCACAGGCCTGGCCGATGCCGATGGCGAGCGCCGGCGCCGCGCCGAGCCCGTATTCGTCGTGTGCCCGAGCGCCCAGGCGATCCACGACGGCGAGGACCAGGGCGACGCCGATCATCGTGACCCCGATCACCACTGGCGACCGCAGCGCCGTCTCGATCTGGCGCTCGAAGAGGCCACCAGCGACGGCGCCCGGCACGGTGGCAAGAACGATGAGCCACGCGAGGCGGGCCTCCCCCGTCGCGGCGCGCGGGTTTCTGATGGAGCGCCACGCGGCGAAACACAGGCGGACCCACTCGCGCCAGAAGACGGCGAGGAGCGCGACGATCGTGCCGAGATGGAGGGCGACGTCGAACGACAGCTCGTTCAGGAGCGCCGCGCGCCAGCCGAAGATCGTCGGAACCAGGATGAGGTGGGCCGTGCTGCTCACGGGCAGGAACTCAGTGAGACCTTGGACGACGCCCAAGACGGCGGCCTGCCAGACCACCTCTCCCGTCACGGTCGACGCCGCGGGCCTGGGCGACCCCGGGCGTCGGACGGCGGACGCCCGCCGGCCGTACCAGGCGGCGATCGCCTTTCCAGGCCGTGCGCTGCGAGCCACGCCTGGCTGGCAGCGTGCATCACCGCGAGGTCGGGGCGGGCGAGAATCATCCGATGCATCAGGATCTCGATCTCGGCCGGTTCGCGCGATTCGATCTCACGAACCTGCGCCGCCCCGCCGAATCGCTCGGCGCTCTCTTTGAGAAACGACTTGAGGGCGCCCGGATCGCGGCGACGCAGGACGGACCCAAGCGCCGCCGTGTAGGCGTTGTCCACCGAGCTGCGCTCTGTCACTGGACGGACTCCTCGTCAGATGCCTCGGCCACGGGCCGGCGTTCGCGGGTTTCGGACGCGCTCGTCTGAGGCGACGTTGGCAGGGACTTGAGTGAGTCGCGCACGGCCGCGATCTGGAGGACCCCGCTCCGCGCGGCGTTCGCCAGCCGGGCCCATGCGCCCCAATCGGATGCGCCGCGCCGGGCGCTCGCTTCCTTTCGGGCGACGTTGTGAAGCTCGATGATAGCACGGTTGGTGACGGCCCCGAGATCGAACGCCGCGCGCTCCGGGGGCTGCTGGGCGAGACGGCGGATCGCGCGCTCGATCGCGTCCACCGATGTGTCGTCGCTGGACTGCATTGGTGCCTCCGTGTCAATATGTGACCAGCGGTCGTCGTGGACCGGTTGCGGGCAATTGAGCACAGGCCATCGCCAGTGGTTGCATCCAGGCTGGGCCTTCGCGGCTGCCCGTGCGGTCTCTGTGATCCGGTATCCAACCTTTGTGACGGAACCGTGACGTTACTCTTCGTAGTATGCGCGGTGGCGAGGCCTAGAGACCTTGACTCGGAGTCAACAAATGATTGACGGAATCACGATTCTGATCCTGTTCGCTCTCTTTGCGAGCGCCATCTTCGTCGAGACGCGTACCCGCAACGCCCGCTGAGTCTCCGACGGGATCCGCCTTCGCAATATTCGAGACGGCGGCAGCGGCGGCATCGAGACTCGGCCACCGGTCGGGTGCGCCGATGGCTGAGACGCGGGCGCCGCGCGGCGCCCAGACCGCCGGATCTGTGGCGCCAAAGATCGCCACCGTCGGCACCCCCAGCGCCGCGGCAACGTGGCTCACCCCCGAATCGTTTCCCACGAATACGCCCGCCGTTGCGAGCGTGGCGGCGAGGTCGTCGATGTCGTTCGGGATCACCACACGGATTTCCGAACGCAACGACGGCGCCAGCGACTCCAGCATTGCATTGACCGCTTCGCCATCGGCCGGGCCCTGGATGGCGCGGACACACCAGCCTGCGCCGATGAGCCGGCCGGCGAGGCCGGCGAACCGCTCGGCCGGCCAATTCTTGCGCGGCGCCCCGCTGCCGGGGTGGAGGGCCGCGACGCGGCTGCCGTGTCCTAGCCAGTGATCGCCGGGGGGCGGCGGTGGCGCGTCGCCGTCGCCGACGATGGGCCCGAGCCCAACGAGGAGCTGGTCGGACGCGTGGCCGGCACGGGCGGGCACGGGCGGCGCCGCGACGATGACGTGGGCGCCGGTCTGGGCGCGAAAGGCGTTCGCGATCCGCGTGCCATCGCCGAGCCAGGCTACCACGACGCTGGCCCGGGCCCACCGCGCACTGACCCGCGGCTCCGATTCGTAGAGGCGCATCACGTCCGGGCCCTCGAACGACGTGACGGTGTCTACCACACCCCAGTGCGCGAGGAGCTGCCCGGCATCGTGATTCCCTACCAGCTCGATTTCCCGACCCGGGAAGCGACGACGAAGCGCTTCAAGAGCTGGGAGGGTCAGCATCGTGTCGCCCAGGGCGCCGGGACGGATCACGACGACGTTGGAGGTTGCTGTGGTAGGTTCCATCGCGACTCACCGTCGCTGATCGTACGGTACGACATGCGGCTGCTACAACGGAGTGAGGGAGAGCGATGAGCGCGAGCGAGACCAGCGCGGCGCGGATGGCATTGATCGTGAAGAGCGACACGTACGAGGACCTCTTGCTCGCCATCAGCTTCGCGGGGATCGCGGCCAGCGCTGGGATGTCCGTCGCCATGTTCTTCACCAATCGGGCGGCGCGTCGGCTGAAGGTGGACGGCTTCGCGGATCTGGAAGAGACCGACGCGGTGGGCCGCGCCTTCATCGAGGGCGCGAAGGCGATGGGGTTCGACGATCTTCGGCGCCTGCTGGCTGACGTGAAGCAGACCGGGCGCGTGCGCGTGTTCCTCTGCTCGCGCGGCGCCCGCATCTGGGACATCGACGCGGAGACGATGGCGCCCGAGGTCGACAGCATCCTGGGGACCGCGTCGTTTCTGCTGCAAGAGGTCCGGGGCGCCTCAACCGTCATGACGATCTAGCGTCCTGGGTGACCACCCGCCCCTACGAGGAATCCACGACCTTTCCACCGCGACTTTCGTTGACCGCGCGGTAACGGTGTGCAACCGGCTACGTTCCCCCCCGCCGCGATACTGAGCGCAGCTCTCCTGCGAAGGCACGGAGGGCGGCCTCGGGGCATGTCATTCGGCCTCGCCTGGGAAGGAGACGAAATGCCGCTGCTCGTTCGTTTCGCGTTGCTGTGCGCCGTGCCCTTGGGCCTTTGCGCGGGCACGGCGCGGCTTGCCCGAGCCCAGACGCCGGGTGTGGGCGGGGTCGCCACGCCGGCGGCCCCCGCTATCCGTCCGCAACCCGTTCCCAGCGGGATGCAGCCGACAGCGACTGCCATCGTTGGGGGGCCGGGATTGGCCGCGCCGACGCTGCCGTCCCTGCCGACGTTCACGAGTCCAGGCGGGGGACTGAGCGTAGGGACGCCGACCCCCGTTTTTCACCAGCCGTTGTCGCAGCCGGCCACGGCCCCGGCCGTTGCGACGGCAGCCGGCGCCCAGCCAGAGCGGGGCGGCACACTTTCCACCGGCCAGTCGGCCGGCCCCACGCTCGTGGCGCCGGCCAGCACGCCTGTGCAACAGGCGATTCCAGTGGCTCCGCCGCCGGGCCAGTCGCAGGTCGGAGCGCCGACGGGGGCCGGAGAGGTGACGACGCCGGTTCAGCCCGCACTCAACCCGCCCGGCGGACCGGGGACCTCCGGCACGTCGCCCGGTGCCGCCGGCGGCCTGAGCGCGGCGACGCCCGCGCAGATCGCCCCCTTCCCGGGCGGGCCGGGCGCGACGCCGGGCGTGGGCGGAGGATCCGCGCCGGCTGGGGTGCCCGGCGCAGGCGCCGCCGCACAGACGCCGCTCGGCGGAGGTGGCCAGACGAGCGTTGGCGAAGCGGCCAACGCGGCGCAGGCGCGCCAGATCCCGTCTGGCGGCGGGCTGGATCCGGTCTCGCTTGGCATTGGACTCGCGGCGCTCCTGGTTCTCGGCCTGAGTTTGCGCGCGATCGGGCGGCAGCTTGCGCGGAAATAGCGCGAGGCTGCGTGCCGGCGCGCACCGCTGGGTGGCGTGGGCGGCGCTCCTGCTGGGCGACTTCATGATCGCCTTCTCGATCACGGGCATCGTGGCGTTGGCCGGTTTAAGTCTTCGGTCGGCGATGATCGAGCGCGGGGGACAGGGCGCGCCCGTGGCGGCGCTGCCGGGGGCCGCTGCCCGCGGTGGGTCGGCGTCGCTGGACGGACTGCCGGCGGTCGCCATTCTGCCGGGAAATCCGCCCGAGGAGGGGGCCGGCGGCGTCCAAGAGCGGGACGGCGCGACGGAGAACGCTTCCGCATCAACGACGTCGGCAGACGCGGATTTTGCGCAGGGCGCCATCACCCGACTCGTCATCCCGTCCATCGGTCTCGATTCCAACGTCGTGCCCGCGAAATACTCGAGCCGCGATGGCGGGACTTGGGACATTCCGGCGTTCAAAGTGGGCCACGCCCAGTTCACCCCGGGCGCGGGCGACCCGGGGAACGCCGTGTTGTTCGGGCACGTGACGAGTCTAGCGGTGGGGCACGTGTTTCGCGACCTCGATCGCGTGAAGGTCGGCGACGTTGTCGATGTGTACGGGCCGACCGCCGAATTCCGCTATCGCGTGGTGTGGGTGCGGGCGGTATCGCGCGACGACGTGTCCGTATTGGCGCCGACGACGATGCCGTCGGCGACGCTCATCACGTGCACCGGAAACTGGCTGCCGCTGGAGCGCGACTACGATCAGCGGCTGGTGGTGCGCGCCGAGATCCAGAAGGGCTCCTCCCGGGCCGCGGCGTGACGTTGGCGGCGAGATCGACCCGCTCCGCGCGTGACATCGGGCGATCCAGAGCGGCTTTTGTACGGATCGCTGCCTGAGGCTGGCGGCGCGATCGGCTCGGTCGGCGCGGGACAACGGGGTCGCGGCGTCGTCATGAGGCGCGCGCCTCGAGGCTCTGGCCGCGCCTGACGGCGTCGTTCGCCTCCCGGTAGTGGGCCATGCAGAGGGGACGGCCGTGCTTTCGCCGGCCGTAGGCGGCCAGGCGAGCCGGCGACCACCGCGTGCCGTCCTTGAAGCGGGTCTCGGACAGCTCCTCACCACAATCGGCGCAGACGATCGGTTCGCCCTCAGCGTGGTCGTCGGGCGCATGGGTCGGCGCGGTGGCGTCGTGCTCCGCGCTCTCTCCGGGGGTCTCCTTTTTCGAGAGGTACAGGCCCACGCCGAGCAAGCTCGCGCATTTCTTGAGGGCATCCGTCGTTGCGCCTTTGAGATCGAAGCCGACGTCAAGGGGGGCGTTGCTCGATCGCGACCGCTTGATCTTCTGCGAGCCGAACTGCTGGCGCACGACGATGGCGCCATCGATCGTGGCAGAGATCTCCGCCAGGATCCAGGCCTCGTCCGCCTCGTGGTGGATTCCGTGCTCCAGGACGCGGAAGGACCAGCCGCCGACGCCGAGGGCGTCGTTCAGGCGGGTGATGACCTGCTCGCCCGTGATGTACTCCAGCTCGATGCCGCCGCGGCTGTCGCGGAAAGTGGTCTCGAAGGGCGCGGCGAGGGCGCGGTAGGTGTCGAATCGCTCCTCGCGGTGGGAGAGTTCGGATGCGTCGGGCTTGGCGGTCATGTTGGCTCCGATCCCCGTGGCGCCGGCCGTCGGTCCGACGCGACGGAACATATGTTCTATTCCAGTATAGTTGATGGGGGACGATGTTGCGCGCGCCGTTGCTCACGGCGAGATTGGCTGGCGGCGCGGCTTTTGGTGGTGGCGGCGGCTCTTCGGTACACTAAATGAGCCAGCGCAGGCGCGTCGGGCCTTGGCTGACGGTCGCACTGCGCTCAGGTACGCGGGAGTAACTCAGTTGGTAGAGTTCCTGCCTTCCAAGCAGGCTGTCGCGGGTTCGAGTCCCGTCTCCCGCTCCACTCGACAAGTAGCGGTCGTTAGAAAGGCATCAACAGCTATCTAATGACCGCTACTTGCGGCAGTTCTTCCGAGCCGCTCCGGAATAATTCGATCCGCCGACAACCTGCCTTCGTCGCTTTTTTCTTTGTCTGCCGGCCAATGACGACTCCGTTTGGGGGTGGCCATAATGGCCAAAAGTCGGTTGGCCTGGCGAGACATGTCCGTCGACGACGAGGCCCTGCTCGAGCACGAGGTTGGGGCTCGATCCAACAACACCAAGGGTCCCATCCCGGAGTTCCTGGCCAAAAAGCGCGCGGAGCAGGAGCCGAGGACGGCCCAGTGACACGAAGAATCGATCATGCAGCTCTGGACCTTCTTCCACGAGCGCGGCCTGACGACCGTGGAGGACTTCACCGAGCATAACGTCAACCTGTTCCGGGTCCATCTCCGTAAGCGTGAGCTGAGCGAGAACACGATTGCGAACCGCCTCCGATCCGTGAAGGCCTTCGCCCGCTGGATGGGCCAGGCGGGCTGGACTGAGGGTAATCGCCTTGAAGGACTCCGCGTCCCCCAATCCGCCAAGCCCCACTTCGAGCTCATTCCACCCGAGGTCCTGCAGCAGCTCTTTTCTCTCTACCCGCCCGACACGTTCCTCGGCTCCCGGAACCTGGCGATCCTGACGGTGCTCGCGGAGACCGGCATCCGACGTGAAGAAGCCGCGAATCTGCAGGCGAAGAACGTGGAGCTCGATCGGCAGAACATCCGCGTCTTCTCCGACAAGACCGAGGAGTGGCGCTACATCCCGCTCACGGAACAGGCGACCGCCGTCATCCGGAACTACCTCAAGTGGCGCGACCTCTACTTCAACAAGCCGGCCCGGCTGGGCAGCGCCCGTCGGACCAAGCAGCCTCGCCGCATCGAGGCCGAGACGCTCTTCCTCACCTACGATGGACGCGCTCTCACACCACCGAGCCTGGCGGAAATCCTCATCCGGGCGAGACGCGAGATCGGCTTCCGAGTCCATCCGCATCTCTTCCGCCACATGTTTGCCACCAAGAAGGCGATCGACGGCGAGAGCCCGTCCGTGCTCAAGCGGTGGATGGGCCACCGCAGCTACGCGATGACCGACTACTACATCGGGGTGGCGGAGGGGATGCTGGGTCAGATCCGCCCCAAGGCGTCAGTGCTCGCGGGCGTCAAGATCCTGCCCTCGAGCGGCTCGCGGCGTGGGCGGCTATCTCACCCCAGACCTGCTGATCTGCGATGACTTCGGGCTCCACCGTCTTTCTGCCCAGCAGAGCGGCGATCTCTACGAGCTCATAATCGAACGCCACAAACGGAGCAGCTTCGTCTTCACCAGCAACCGCGGGGTCGACGAATGGCTCGGCTTGTTCGACGACCCGATCCTCGGCAACTCAGCCCTCGATCGGCTCGCTCACGGCGCCTACCAGATCGTCATGGACGGCCCGAGCTACCGAGCCAACAAGGCTCCGACTGTTCCCGACGACGACGGCCCAGACGCTACACTTCGGTCCAGGCGGGCTTGAAAGTGGCTCAAAGCTTAATGGCGACGGGGTGGCTCAAAGGTAGTGGCGATTGACACGGTGCTGCTCGCGGATGTTGTTGAGGAATGATTCGCGAACTGTCGGCGGCAAGTTGGCGGCAAGATTGGTCCAATACTGTTCGATGGGGTCCACCCGCGGCGGGGCTCCACTGGTCATCTCGGGCTTGCTGCCATTTGCTTGCTCACCGGCTGTCTCTCTCAATCACGTTCCTTGCTCATCGAGTGCTCCCGCCACTATGCGCTCCAAGGCCAGGAGATCCCGCATCCCCGAGGTGAGCAGACCTTCCGAGCGCGCCACGACGAGGGCATCTGGACGAATACCCCGCGGAGCAACGATCCACCGGTGGCCGAACGAAAGGCCTCGCTCCGCGCCAACCACCCGTGCGCTTTCGATGAAGCGGCGCACCATTCGCTCGGTGATCGCCCCCTGGCGGTGCTTCGCCTCAACGGCCCAGCAGTCCTCAGGACTGTCCCCCCGCGTCACAATGTCCAGTTCGTAGCTGTCAGGCCGCTCCGCATGCCGTGCTTGCGGATCATCAACGCGGACGGAGCCCGCCCCCTGAACAACCGGCAGCCTGATCGCCTCTGATGCGCCGAAGAGTCGCCCCTCGACGGTCTGGCCCCGGAACTGGCGAACCAGGTTCTCTACTCGCTTCTCGAACAGGGCGCCCATCTCCTCGCGGTCGTGCGCGTGTTGCGCTTCGTACCACGCCAGGCGCCTCTTTAACGCCTGCGGATTTCCAAGGCTGGCGGCTGGATTGCGACGCTCCGGCTCAACCGCCAGCCAAAATGCGAAGACCGGATCGAGGAAGGAGAGAAGGCCTGCGTTCTCTTGCAGGTAGTCGGTATCAATGAGGTGGCTGATCGCCGTGTAGATGCGGGACCGTTCGTGGGCGGCGTGAAGCCGGCGAGCAATCGTCGATCGCGCCACCGGGGCATCATGGTTGGCAATCGCCCGCAGCGCTGCATCCACTGTATTTCGCATGGCGTCGCCCAGGTCCAGTAACGCCGTCTCCAGCAAGTACCGGCAGTGCTGCCCGATGTCATCCGTCCGCCCAACCACCTCGTGGAGGAACGCCAGATCCACCGTGTCAGGCGTCACCCGACCGTCGGCGGCGCGCGCCATTTGCCCGGCGCGGTTGGCCAGGGCCCGGATGTAGAAGGGCCATCCACCGGTGAGTCGGTGGAGGCGCACGACAGCATCCGGCTCGTAGGGGAGGTTGTCCTCGTCCCAGATCCGGGTTGCCAGCTCTAAGGTGGCATCGGGCGCAAAGGGTCCGAGCTCCAGATGCTCGAAGCGCTGATACAAGGGGCCTTCGCGGTCGGTGAGCAGGGCGCGGAGAGCGCTCACGCGCGAGCCGGCCACGACGAAGGCGACCTTCCCCGGTCGATCCACTGCCGCCCGGATGGTCCCCAGCAGATTCTCGGTGTCCGGGAAACGTCGTAAGCGCGTAATCTCTTGCAGCTCGTCGAGGACCAGCAGGATCGGGAGGTCGAGGGAGGCCGAGACCACACCGGGTAGTCGCATTACCTCGGTGAAGAGCGCGCCGCTCGACCGACCCGCTTGAATGGCAGCGATAAGTGAGCTCAGCGCGTGCAGGACCTCGGGGGCTAGGTCTTTAGCGGCTGCGAGCAAGTCCGCATCAGCCTGGCCCGAAACGCGACCCGTACCGGTCGCTGCACAAGCGGCGGCCAACGTTTCCGCAGCCACAGCCCTGTTGGCGATCATCAAAAGTGCAGAGAGCTGATCGCGAATAGTGCAGAGCCCCGGGCAGGTCAGCGAATGATAGCAGCGCCTCCTTCCTCCGGCGGCGGGTCCTGGTAGGCCCGCATCC
>Ga0070741_10004594_pt1 | contig 32023 bp, 15 predicted proteins | sample Coa_R1_4_FD_66440 | JGI IMG/M metagenome (GOLD analysis project Ga0070741, IMG submission 66440) | Surface soil microbial communities from Centralia Pennsylvania, which are recovering from an underground coalmine fire - Coalmine... | ecosystem: Environmental > Terrestrial > Soil > Unclassified ... | reverse complement strand
CAGCCACAGTGTGTTGACCCCGGCTTCCTGCACATACTTGCGAATGTCTTCTGCGCTCAGCACTCTCTGGCAGGCCAATACGCTCCGCCCTCCACGCAACAGCGCCGGCCATAGCTCCAGCATCATGGCGTCCCAGCTCACCGAGGAATGCTGCAAGGAGACCGTCTCTTCATTGAAGTGCACATAATCGGTTCCCAAGAAGAATCCGGGAATACTGCGATGAGGTATTTCACTGCCCTTGGGTTCACCGGTCGATCCTGATGTGTAGATCACGCAGGCCAGGCATTCAGGATCGACACCTGTCTCAGCACGATCCAGGTTCGTGTCCGGCAAGTCTTCAAACATAAACTCATTCCCTGGATCGAATATTTGCACTGTTTCACTAATTACACTCGGCAAACCTCGCAAATCACTACGTGCCAGCAGGGCGACTGGAGCGCTGTCTTCCAAAATGAACTGCAAACGTTCCTCGGGATACGATAGGTCTAGTGGTACATACGCTCCGCCTGCCTTCAAGACAGCCAGCATCCCCACCACCATCTCCCAGCCACGCTCTAAGCCAATTGCCACCCTCGCATCCGGTTTTACTCCAATGCTTCGCAGGTAACGCGCCAATTGGTTCGCTCGCCGATTTAAATCTCCGTATGTCAACTTCTGCTCTTCGTAGTGCACCGCCACGGCGTTTGGTGTTCTGGCTGCACACTCTTCAAACAATTCTGTGACGGTCCTGTCGCGCTTGCAGTTTTTGCCTGTCTGGCTCCAGTTTTCCAGTTGCTTCTTTTCCTGATTGGTCAACAGGGGTAGTTCCCACACCTGCTGCTCTGGATTCTCAACGACCGCATTTAGCAGTTGCCTGTAATGATCCAGCATCCGCCCCATGGTCTCTGCTTCAAACAGATCAGTGCTGTAGTTAAAAGCAATCTGCGGCTGCTTGGAATCCTCTACCAGGATGGTAAGGTCAAACTTAGATGTGCGAATTTCTGATCCAAACTCGCTCGACTCAATGGACTTGAATTGCGAATCCACAGTCCTATTCACCGTGAGCATTACTTGAATAAGGGGATTGCGGCTGATGTCACGGTCCGGCGCCAGTTCTTCCACTAACTTGTCAAACGGCAGATCCTGATGATCGTACCCGCTCAGTGCTGTCCGCCGCACCTGCCGCAACACTTCGCGGAAAGGCGGATCTCCACTCAAATTCGCGCGCATTACCAACGTATTCACGAAGAAGCCGATCAATCCGTGCGTGTTCGTGCGATTACGGTTGACGATGGACGTGCCAACTCCAAAATCTTCCTGCCCGCTGTACCTCATCAGCAGCACCTGGAGCACTGCCAGCATTGTCATGAATAAACTGGCCCCTTCTTCTCTTCGCAGTGCATTGATGCCTTCCATCAAATCGCTCTTTAGGGCTCGTTGTTGGATACCTCCGCGAAAGCTTTGCTGCGCCGTCCGTACGTGGTCTGTAGGTAACTCGAGAACTTGCGGCATCCCAGCCAATTGTTTTTTCCAGTACTCCATCTGCTGCTGGAACTTTCCTTCACGCAGGCCCTCCCGCTGCTCCAGGGCGTAATCCCCATATTGGATTTCCAGTTCCGGCAGCGGCGACTCTTCTCCTTGCCCATAGGCGTCATACAGCTTCTCAAACTCCTCCATGAACACGCCCAAAGACCACTCATCGCAAATAATGTGGTGCAGCGTCAGCGCCAGAATGTGCTCTTTTTCCTCTGTCCGCACCAATAATCCCCGCAACAAAGGCGCCTGGCTTAAATCGAATGGTTTGCCACCTTCCTCCGTTACAATCTTTCTTGCTCGCTTCTCCCGCTCGTCTGCCTCCAACGTTCGTAAATCGATCACCGGCAAGCGCACGTCGAGTCTTTCTCCAACAACCTTCTGCCTTGGTTCTTCGTCTTCACCTACAACAAAACAGGTCCGCAGGATTTCATGCCGCCGCACCATCTCCTGTAGGCTCCGTTCGAGCCGAGGAATATCCAGATCGCCTTTAAGAACCCGAGTTATGAATACGTTGTAAAAATCGCTACCGGGCTGGAACCGGTCAAGAAACCAAAGCTGTTCCTGCTGGCAAGAAAGCGGGAAGATGGAAGGTCTCGCTCTCGATCCTTCCAATGAAGAAGATAGCGCTTGCTCCTGAGTCTCACCATCCGTTGTCTGCGCGCCTGGAGCGAGGCCTTCCTTCTCCAATAAACGACGCAGGAGTTCTCGTTCTTCTTCCAAACGATCTTTTTTCAATACGGCTCTTCCCGACGACATTTTCTTTAACCCTTTCTGGAAGTCTTACCCATCATCAAATTCTCTTTATTCTTGTTCTAGCTTCTCAGCCAGCAGGCGTACTGTGGGATAGAAGAAGAAATCGACGAGCGCAATCTCCTTCTGCAGTCTCTCCCGTAAGTTGAAACGTACACGCACCACCAACATCGAATGTCCACCAATATCGAAAAAGTTGTCATCCAAACCAATTTTTTCTAACCTCAGTACGTCTTGCCAGACATTTGCCACTGTTTGCTCTAAAGGTGTCTGCGGCGCAACATAGAGACTCCTGGCAGACGCCTGCTGCAATGTTCTCCGTTCCACCTTTCCAGCCTCAGTCAATCCCTGAGTTTTTATCTGCTGTATCTCGTTCGCGCTCAACATCTCCAAATCACAAATAGGCTTTTCCAGGTCCTGCACCGCTGCTGCCAGCAATTGCTCAAAATGTCGAGCCATCTGCTCTATGCGCCAGCGATCAAACAAATCCAGGTTGTAGAGCCAGACGATATCCAGTTGTCCATTGCGTTCGAGGGCGTGAACCTCTAAATCAAAACGCACGCGCCAATCCTCTGTTCCTAGTGTCTCAATTCCGAGTCCTTTGAGTTCCTGAGTTCCTGAGGAAGCATTCTGGAGCGCAAAGATTGTCTGAAAAATGGGCGTGCGGTTTAAGCTGCGGCGCAGTGGCAACTCCTCTACCAGCCGCTCAAACGGGACATGTTGATGCCGGTAAGCCTCCAATGACATCCCGCGTACTTGTTCAAGAAGTTTGCCAAAGCTGGCGTTCGGATCCACTCCCACTCGCATGACCAGCGTATTTGCAAAGAACCCGATTAAGCCCTCAAGCCGCTCGTCCTCGCGGTTTGCAATGGGCGACCCGACAACAATGTCATCCTGCCCGCTATAGCGATGCAGTAGAACGGCAAAAGCCGTGAGCAACGTCATATATAAGGTAGAGCGGCCGCATCGTTTCAATGCGGCTACCTTTTCCGCCGGCAAAGTTATTCCGCAAGCAGCGGCGGCGTAAGTCTGCACGGGTGGACGCGGTCTGTCCCTTGGAATCTCCAACTCCTCCGGTATTCCTGCCAGATGTTCTTTCCAGAACCGGATGTCCTCATCCAGGAGCCCTTCATCTATCGTCTGCACCTGCCACAAAGCAAAATCTGCAAATTGGAGCGGCAACTCCGGCAATGGATTCTCGCGGCCTTGCGAGTAGGCCTCATATAAATCCCTGAACTCCCGCATGAACACGCCCCACGACCAGCCATCCGATGCGATGTGGTGGAATGTTTGCAGAAGAGCATGATCCTCCTCCGCCAGCTTAAGCAGCTTTAACCGCAGCATGGGACCATGCGCCAGATCGAATGCGGCACACCATTCATTGTTCGCAGATGCCACCACCTGCCGTTGCTGCTCCGCTTCAAAAAGTCCGCTGAGATCCTCGATTGGGATTTCCAGAGTGAGATTTGGCGCAATCACCTGCACCGGCTCACCCCGATCTTCTACAAAATATGTGCGCAGAATCTCATGCCGGTCCACAATGGTCTGCAGTGCACGACGCAACACGTCTATATCCAATCTGCCGCGTAAGCGCAGTGCCTCCGGCATGTTGTATTCGGTGCTGCTGCCTTGCAGCTCATTGATGAGCCATAACCGTCGCTGAGAATAAGACAGCGGGGCACGATTAGCATTGGGATGGCGTTGTAATGCAAGCTGGACTTTCTGGGTTTTCCTGCCATCTTCCAGTTGAGACGCTAATCTAGCAACCGTGGGTGATTCAAATACGCTGCGCAGCGCTACTTCTACGCCCAAAGTGCTGCGGATCCGACTTAGCAGCTTAGTAGCCAGCAGAGAGTGTCCACCGATGGCAAAGAAATCGTCATGCACACCCACGCGCTCCCGATTCAACACTTCCGCAAACAGATCACACAATATTTCTTCTTCGCCATTGCGCGGCCCCACGTAACCTTTCTTTTCGCTCCATTCTCTTTCCGGAAGTGGCAACGCTTTGCGGTCGATCTTGCCGTTCGGCGTCAACGGCAACTGTGCCATCTCTACAAAAGCAGATGGAATCATGTAGTCGGGCAAGCGCTCTTTGAGGAACTCTCTGAACTCCGCTTTTTCAACGCCATTCTTCACTACATAGGCCACCACTCGTTTGTCCGCGGGTTGATCTTCCCGAACGATGACGGCACACGCCCTCACTCCCTCATGTGCTTGCAAGGCCGCTTCAATTTCTTCCAGTTCAATGCGGTAGCCCCGCACCTTCACCTGATGATCCAAGCGGCCCAGGAACTCCAGATTTCCGTTCTGTCCCCATTTCACCTGATCTCCGGTCCGGTAAAGCCTCTCTCCCCCACTCTTAGAGAAAGGATTCGGAACGAATTTTTCGGCTGTCAGCTCCGGACGATTCAAATATCCTCGTGCAATCCCTTGGCCGCCCAAGTACAACTCCCCGACAACACCTACAGGTACGGGCTTATACTCGCCATTCAATACGTAAGATTGTGTATTGCTGATGGGCTTTCCGATCGGCACTCTTCCATTTGCTTCTCCTCTGTTCAAGGAAGCATATGTGGAATAGGTAGTGTCCTCTGACGGTCCATACAGATTGAATACCCGCTCCACCTTCAGTTCTTCGTAGAGCTGCTTCACTGTATTCGGCGGCAGTGCTTCTCCGGCTAGGTTTATGGTTCGAATCGAGCCGGGCACACCGTTGATTCGCAGCAACTCCGCCATCGCAGAAGGCACCGTGTTAAGTAACCGCACTCCCGATTCTTGCCCAATCTCCGTCAGGCTCAGCGTGTCTCGGACCACAATCGTTTTTCCGCCCCAACTGAGAGGAGCAAAAATCTCAAATACCGAAAGGTCAAAACAAATAGAGGTAGAAGCCAACACTCCTTCTAATTCCTCTGACGAGAACACCTCATGTGCCCATTGCAGCAGCACGTTCGCACTATCGTGCTGGATCGCCACCCCACGAGGTTTTCCTGTCGACCCCGATGTGTAAATTATGTAGGCAAGATTTTTCTGGTGAAGCGAGAGCCCAATATTTTCCTTACTCTCGCGTGCGATCTCAGCCAGTTCCTTGTCTACGCAAATCGTCTTTGCTGATACAGGCAATTGCATCGGCAAACTACTTTGGGTTAGCAGCACCGCAAGGGATGAATCCTCCACCATGAACCGGAGACGTTCCATCGGATAACGCGGGTCCAGCGCCACATACGCTCCACCGGCTTTGAGAATCCCCAACAGCCCGATCACCATCTCCAGACTGCGTTCCATGCAGATTCCCACCCGTAATTCGGGCCCCACTCCTGCTTTCCTTAAATAATGTCCTAGCTGGTTCGCTCTCCGATTTAGCTCACCGTACGTTAATTTCTGCCCAGCAAACTCCACTGCAATTGCTTCCGCGTTTCTTCTTACCTGATCTTCAAATAACTCATGCACACACTTCTGGGGATATGCTGCTTCGGTCTGGTTCCATTCGTACAAAACCTGATGCCGCTCACCCTCAGACAAGAAATCCAGACAATCCAAAATCTGTTCGTTTCCGGCAACCATCCCTTGCAGGATGCGACGCCAATATTCCATGTAACGCTCGACCCTTGCTTTCTCAAAAAGCGCCGTGGAATACTCCACTCCACCGGCAATCCGTTCACCCATTTCCCATAGAGACACAGTTAAATCAAACCGCGCTACGCGATGTGTAGCCGTTGCCGTCTCCAACCACACAGTCTTCAATCCAGGAAAATCCAGCGCTCCTCTTGGAGCGTTTTGCCAGGCAAACATCACCTGAAACAATGGGCTATGGGCCAGGCTGCGTTCCGGCTGTACGATTTCCACGACCTGCTCAAAGGGAATGTCCTGATGCTGCTGCGCCCCTACCGATTGGTGCTTTACTCGCTCAATCAACTCTCCGACTTGAGGTCTGCCGGATAAATCCACCCGCAGCACCAGCGTGTTCACAAAAAATCCGATCAGCCGCTCAAGCTCTCCTTGTCCCCGGTTGGCAGTGGGCGTCCCAATCAATATGTCCTGTTGCCCTGATAGCCGTCCCAATAGTGCCGCCCACCCCGCCAGCAGAGTCATATATAAGGTTGCGCCATGTTGTTTGCCCAATGCCTTTAATCCTGCTGTTAGCTCTTCATCCAACAACACGCCACTCCATGCACCCGCATAGTCCTGCTCTGCCGGCCGCACGTGGTCCACAGGTAACTCAAGCACCGTCGGCGCACCGGCCAGAGTGGTTTTCCAGTACTCGCCTTGCTCCGTCAGGAGCTCTCCCTGCATCCGGTTCCGCTGCCATACCGCGTAATCTGGATATTGCACACTTAATTCCGGCAACGGATCTGGTTCGCCGTTTACAAACGCTCTGTACAACAAGCTCAATTCGTTGAACAAGACGCCCAGCGACCAGCCATCAGAAACGATGTGGTGCATGGTAACCAGCAGCGTGTATTCGTCCTGGCCCTGACGAATCAGCCGCCCACGAATCAGCGGACCGGCTTCCAAATCAAAGCCTGTATTCGCTTCATCGTCCGCAAGCTGCCGGACTTTAAGCCCTGCGTCCGCCTGCACGCGCAAATCATGTTCCTGCAATGCAAACTGGCTCTCTTCCGCGGCTGCAATCCGCTGTACTGGCTCGCCATCTACCACCACAAACGTAGTGCGCAACGCCTCATGGCGCTGCACAAGTCGGTCAAGAGCCTGGCGCAATGCATGTTTGTTCAGTTTGCCGAGGAGACGTACACCAAAAGAAATGTGATAGACCTCACTTACCCCTTCCATCTGCGCCAGGAACCATAGCCGCTGCTGCGCATAGGAAAGTGGAAGAGGCTGTTTGTGATCAGCTTTCGTGATCGGCTCCAATTGCGCTTGGCCACCGCCGGAGATATTGGAAGCCAAATCACTCAGACGTGAATGCTCAAATACATCGCTGAGTTTTACTTTCAGGCCGATCACTTCCTTCAACCGGCCAATCATCCATACTGCCAACAGCGAGTGCCCGCCCAGATCAAAAAAGTTGTCATGGCGGCCCACCTTTTCTACTCCAAGCACCTCTTTCCAAATCGCCGCCAGCGTTGTCTCAATTTTTCCTTGCGGCTCTTCATACCCACTCACCGCGTATGCAGTTTTATCCGGCGACGGCAACCGCTTCCGGTCGAGCTTTCCGTTAGGCGTCAGTGGCAATGTTTCCAGCCGTACATACGCTGTCGGCACCATATACTCTGGCACTCTTTGCGCCAGATGGTTGCGCAATTCTTCTATCCCAGCTTTGCCGCTGGAGCCGTTCTGCTGATAATTATTTGGGGCTTCGGTGTAATAAGCCACCAAACGCTTGCCTCCGGCCGCATCCTCCTGCACTACTACTGCCGCCTCTCTCACTCCACCAAATTCCAGCAGCCGCGATTCAATTTCTCCAAGCTCAATACGGAACCCGCGCACCTTCACCTGACCATCATTCCGACCCAGAAATTCCAGGTTCCCGTCCGCCAGCCAACGCATCAGATCGCCCGTACGATATAAACGCCCTCCACCTTCCTCGCTGTACGGGTCAGGCACAAACCTCTCCGCCGTCAACTCTGCTCGCTGCAGATACCCGCGCGCTACACTCGGCCCTCCGATATACCCTTCTCCCACTACTCCCACCGGCGCTACTCTCATCCTTGCATCCAGCACATACATCCGCCGGTCTCCAATCGGTTTCCCGATCGGCAGTGTGATCATCCCTTCCGGCAGCTCTTCCGGCACGACATAGCAACTGCTGAACACCGTGCATTCTGAAGGCCCATACCCGTTCACCACCCGCAGTCCCGGCAACTCCTCCTTCACCCGCCGGATATGCCTTACCGAAGCTGCTTCTCCCCCGGTAATCAGGTACTTCAATCCTTCCAGGCACTTCACATCGCTTTCCACAATCGCATTGAACTGGGCAGCTGTCAGCCACAGTGTGTTGACCCCGGCTTCCTGCACATACTTGCGAATGTCTTCTGCGCTCAGCACTCTCTGGCAGGCCAATACGCTCCGCCCTCCACGCAACAGCGCCGGCCATAGCTCCAGTATCATGGCATCCCAGCTCACCGAGGAATGCTGCAACGACACCGTCTCTTCGTTGAAGTGCACATAATCGGTTCCCAAGAAGAATCCGGGAATACTGCGATGCGGAATCTCACTGCCCTTGGGTTCACCCGTTGATCCAGAGGTATAGATCACACAGGCCAGGCATTCAGGATCAACGCCGGTTTCAGCACGATCCAGGTTCGTGTCCGGCAAGTCTTCAAACATCAATTCACTGCTCAAATCGATAACATGTAAACTTTTGTCGATTGTGGTCGGCAAATTTCGCAAATCACCGCGTGCCAATAGCGCTACCGGAGCACTGTCTCCCAGAATGAACTGCAAGCGTTCCTCGGGATACGATAGGTCTAGTGGCACGTACGCTCCGCCTGCCTTCAGGACAGCCAGCATCCCCACCACCATCTCCCAGCCACGTTCTAAGCCAATAGCTACCCGTGCATCCGGCTTTACTCCAATGCCTCGCAGGTAACGCGCCAACTGGTTCGCTCGCCGATTCAAATCTCCGTATGTCAAAGAAGCATCGCCAAACGTAATCGCAGTCGCTTGCGGGGTTCTTCTCACCTGTTCTTCGAATAACTTATGCACGCACTTTTTTTCGGATTGAGTCTCCGCAGGGTTCCACTCCACCAGGAGCTGCCGTGTCTCCTCTTCAGTTACTATTGGCAAGTCCCAAATCCCAAGCTCAGGCTCGGTAATGCCGACAGCCAGCAAATACCCAAAGCGCTGAAGCATGCGCACGATTGTGTCTGCCTCAAACAATTCGGTGTCATAGTTAAGCATCAGGCTGGGAATTTCACCGTCCACCGCAATGAGTGATAAATCGTGCTTAGAGGTGGGTGTCTCCGGCATAACCGCACGCATCTTCACACCTGGAAGTTCAGGCGGTGCAGCCTTGCCGCTCATGAACGTAAACATCACCTGAAACAGGGGCGAACCACTGATCTGCCGCTCCGGCGACAATTCCTCTACCAACTTCTCCAAGGGCAAATCCTGATGATCGAACGCCTCCAGCGTCGCTTTTCTTGTCCGCTCCAGCACTTCCCTGAAAGTCGGTTCGCCCTTCAGATCAGCCCGCATGATCAGGGTATTCACGCAGAATCCGATCATGCCTTCTGTCCGTACGTGACTGCGGTTCGTTATCGGCGTCCCCACTCCGAAATCCGTTTGCCCGCTATACCTCATCAGCAGCACCTGGTACGTCGCCAGCAATGTCATAAAAATGCTGGCGGACTCCTGCCGGCTGAACAACTTCATTTTTTCCCAATAGTCCCCGTCAAGCCGCACCGGTATCGCGCTGCCACGATGTTGAGGTATGGCAGGCCGCGGCTTGTCTGTAGGCAAATCCAGGACCTCTGGCATTCCAGCTAACTGTTTCGTCCAGTACTCCATCTGCCGGGCGAAAACTTCTCCCTTGAACCATTGTGCTTGCCACAGCGTGTACTCCGCGTATTGAAGCGGCATCTCCTTGAGCGGCGATTCTTGTCCTCGCACATAGGCGGTGTAGAGCAAAATCATTTCCTGCTGCAACACTCCCATCGACCACTCATCAACTACGATGTGGTGAATGGTTAATGCCAGAATGTATTCGCGCTCTCCTAACCGGATCAGCACTCCACGCAATAAAGGCGCGACTGCCAAATCAAACGGCTTTGCTGTCTCCTGCGCTACAATCTCCAGCGCCTGTTTATTTCTATTTTCAGTGGTCTCCTGATCGCGTAAATCCACCCGTTGCAGCCGGAACTCAACATTCTCAACCTTCTGCACTGGCTCGCCGTCCTCTACTACAAACCGTGTGCGCAAAGCCCCATGCCGCCGAACGATTTCGGCGAAACTTTTTTCCAGAGCTGGAACGTTCAAATCGCCCAGGAGCTCACACGCCATCACGACGTTGTAGAAGTCGCTGCCCGGTTGTAGACGGTCGAGAAACCAGAGGCGCTTTTGCGCCCAGGAAAGCGGCAGCTGCTCATGAGTTTCAGCGGCAATCTCCCAATCCTGTAAGCCGAGACCTTCTTTCTCCAGCAGAAGACGCAGTAATTCCCGCTCTTCTTCCGCCTGGTCTTTTTTCAATACAGTTCTTTCAGGAGACATTGTTATGAAAGCTCTAATTTTTTTATGAAGACTCTAATATTTTAATAGCTCAAACTCCGGACTCCTTGATTAGGAGATGAAAATATTTTGGCCCGTGATGAAGATGGACCAAAAACGGAAAAGTCTGAGCCTGATTGATGACCTGCTTACGTCATCAGCCGTTTGAAAATACCTTCTAAAGGCCTTGTTTAGCTGATTTTTACAGGAAAATCCAGCTCTTGAATGGAAAGATCGTCGAATAAAAGATCGTTAAATACATGTTGCTCGCCGTGTGTCGCATGCGGGTACTTACTTTATGTAATGCTGACAGATTCGTTATAAGTGGCTTATTAGACCATAATGAAAAAGTGCCACGTTTGTAAAAGTCGAATGAAAGTTTTCTAATAACATAGTACAGGTTGTGCACGGTTCCAGAAAAGGATTTGAAATATCTTTTTCCAAATTTTTCAGGACAGGGATGCACCACTCCTGCAGGAATGCACCACTCCTGTATGAGTTCTCTTTTGAAACTCTTCTTAGCTCAATTGTGGATTAATTAAGCTTTTAAACTCAGTACCTGCAACTACATTCTCCATAGCTGCATTCGCTTCGCTCAGGCCATAAAATTTCAAAGGAATCGATGACCAGGCAGCAGAACGTGAGGGATCAGTCATGATCCGCACGGATTTATAAAAGTGCGAAAAGTCAGCCCCCCAACAGCCACGCACGTCGAGGTGTTTTTTATTTAAATCCAAATGTGGATTGAAACTTACGTCGCCTACATTTGTATATTGACCAACAATGACCACCCGTCCTGCATCGCGTGTGTACCGCATTGCATCCACGGCAGCATTTGGATTGCCCGTGGCTTCAATCGTCACATCCGCTCCTCTTCCCTCAGTAAGATCGCGAATCCATTCTAATCTTTCGGCCTCTGTACAGGTTGAGAAGTCTTTGGTTTTATGCGCTCCTACTTGCCTGGCGATCTGCAAACGAGCTTCCGGCGCTCCGATACAAAAAACGCGATGTGCGCCACGCAGCAACGCACAAATAATTACGGATAAACCCACTGGGCCACTCCCGAGCACCAAGACAATGTCACCGAGTGATATTTCCGCGCGCTCTACTGCATGCACAGCCGTGGGCAGTGAACAACCGCCCGCCATGAATCTTTGTGGATTCACACCACTCAGGCTTAAGCAGCGCGTATTCGGCTTAAGATAAATTGATTGCGCCCATCCTCCCGCGAGGCCGTCTCTTACTCCGTATGTAACCCCATAGACTTTTCTCTCAGGGCAGCGCGTACTTGCTTTTGCCACCGAGCAATACCAACACACACCACAGGTCCCATGAACATCAAGAAACGTGACTTCATCTCCCTCGCGAAACTTGCGCTCTTCGGAGTCAACTAAATTTCCCCGTATTTTGCTCAGAACTCCCACCGAGACATGCCCTGGAATAATCGGATAAGGCACATCGGCCAAGTGGCCAGCATGCAAATGGATATCAGTACCACAAACCTCGCTTAGGCGAACATCCATGACTGCTGAGTTCATCTCCAGTTCTGGTTCCTCAAACTCACGCACCTCTATGGGGAGAAATGGTTTTTGCATGACCGCCGCTAAAATTTTTCGCAAGGCTTACCTCAGTTTTCTGTGAATTTACCGGTGAGTGTAGATTCCCAAAATGGAAAAGACTTACTGTAGGCCGGATAAATATAATTATTTAGATTCTGACATTCCAAATAAGCTTCCCAAAATTATCCTTTAATCAACCGTAACTCGCCGAGTACTGCATTCCAAAAATAAATATAAGTTCAGATTCGCGTGTACTTTCTGCAAGGATGCCTGACAATAGCATAAAGGAATTTATGGGCACGGCAACCACGCCAACTACTTCTACCGCTCCGATTGAGCATCCGCTGCGCAATCCTCGCTACCGCCTTTGGCTGATCGGTGGCACGATCTCGCTTTTCGGCGATCAGTTCTACATGGTGGCATTACCGTGGCTGATCCTGCAGCATACGGGATCGGCTGCGGCCATGGGCGGGATTATGATGGCAGGCTCTATTCCGAGCACTCTTCTAATGCTCATAGGCGGAGTTGCCAGTGATCGCGTGTCAGCGCGCAAAATCATGATGACCACAGCTACGACACGTACTATCTGTGTGGCCGCGATCGGATTTCTCATCTGGTTCAACATTCTTCAGACGTGGGAACTCTACGCCCTGGCAGTTATTTTTGGCGTGGCTGACGCATTTGCTGCTCCTGCAGGGGCAGCATACTTGCCTTTTCTTGTAGAGCCAGAGCAACTGGTGGCTGCTTCTTCGGTCGGCCAGACCGTAGGGCAAGTGACGACCATAGCTGGCCCAACTCCGGCAGGATTTGTAATCAAGGCCCTTGGGGTGGCGTGGGCCTTCTTTATAGACGCATTCAGTTTCCTGTTTATCATCGGCGCACTTTGGAAGCTGCCCGACCCGCCTAAATCTGCGGCTGCCAAGAAGGCGATATGGCACTCTCTTGTAGAAGGCATTGCTTATGTGGTTAAAGATGTGCCTTTGCGCGCGTTGATGGTGCTGGCCATGACCATGAATTTCTGTTTTATAGGACCGGTTTCAATTGGCCTCACCTACATGATCAAGACTCGATTCGGTTCACCTGCAATATTGGGAACTTTGATGTCGGCTGTTGCCGTGGGAAGTCTTTTGGGCGCGCTGTTGGCAGGCGTGTGGAAGGTTCGCAAGCGCGGCGTCATGATGCTTGTGGTGGGAGCAGCATTGTCTCCTTGCCTAGCATACATCGGTCTCGTAAGCAATGTGTGGTCTCTGGGCGGGGTGCTATTTGTGGTCGGCGTTTTGTCGGCCTTCATGAATGTCCATATCGGCGCCTGGGTGCTGCAACGGATTGATGCAGCGGTGCGAGGGCGAGTGTCAAGTGTGCTCATGCTTGCCAGCGTCGGAATTATCCCCATCTCCTTCGCTCTTGCCGGAGTCATGATTGCATGGAACCTGAAGTTCACATTTCTGCTCGGCGGCCTGGCAATGCTCCTGGCTGTTGCTGCAGCGTCATTCCAGAAATCTGTGAGAGAGATCGCGTAGGAAGGACCAAGCGATCCTGGAAATCTGGATTGGCAAAGCTAATCCGGATCAGCTATCCGCGCGCTGAAATACAAATTAATTTATGTTCAAGGCAGTACTCTGCCTGAAGCTGCATCCCAAAACGCACACTTGTGGTCGATAGCAAATGTGGTTTCGTTTTGCGGCGTAGGCAGCACAAATGACTGCATCTCTTGACCTACGATGCTGAACGCTGGCCAAGCTGGCGTGTTCTGTTGATTAGGATTTGCCTTGGAGGCGAATGCTGCCCAGTAGTCCACCATGTTCCCGGCAAGCTGCTGCTGGTCAGCGTTGAGCGGTGGTGCTGGAATAGAAGGACGCAGGTCAAACAGATACTGGAGTTCTGACGCGTGCGCTGCACCATAAGGAAATCCCGCAAAAGGCAGAAAATTCTGCGGGGCGTTCTCATCATTAAATTCGTAGGCAAATGTCGGCACAAACCTTGATGTAAGCTCGTCTGCAAAATGTGCCGGGCATGCAAAAATTGCATCCGTTCCCAGCGCACCAAGCGCCAGTTCAGTGCTTTCGGTTGTGGCTCCCGGCGGATACAACGCAATGATCGGCCCGGTTGCTGCCACAGGAATTCCAAGCGTCGCCGCGATCACCTGCGGGTAATTGCTGGGCGTGGGAATAATGCCGGCAAAAACATCATTCAGTGCGACAAACAATCGCCATTCGTCCTGATTGCTGCCATTGATGATCGGCACATGATGGAACTCGCCGCTGGCAAGCGCTGTGTCAATGGACTGAGGAATCACCCTGTTGTCTACATTCGTTACGTATCCAGCAGGATTCTCCTGCGCCAACACTTGCTCCACCGTAAGCGCTCGCAAGCACGCGGCGCTTTGGTCTGTGCAGCCTTCAGCCGTGGCGAAAGCCGTTCCTTGTGCTTCAGCCGTAGCAAGGCTTGGCAGGTTGAGACGATAGGCGCCGCTTTCCACAATCGCTCTCTCAAACAGGCCCTTGGCGGATGGGGAAACCAGATTGCTGAAAGTGCTAAGTCCGCCTGCCGATTCACCAAAGATCGTCACATTGTGCGGATCGCCATCAAACGCTGCGATATTTCGTTTCACCCATTTGAGAGCCAACTGCTGGTCCATGATGCCGTAGTTGCCGGAAGAGGGTGCGTGGTCGATATCGTTGTCATTGTCCGGATCAGCGGCTTCAGCACTTAACGCGGGATGAGCCAGGAAGCCAAGCACCCCGAGCCTGTAGTTAATGGTAACTACAATCACTCCCTGATCGACTAAACGCTGAGGATTGTAATCATCGCTCTCTCCGACTACGAGCGCACCTCCATGCATCCAGAACATCACTGGCAAGGGGACGCTACGGCCGCGATCTCCATCCTTACCGGAATTCTGTCTCACAGGAGTAAACACATTGAGGAAAAGACAATCCTCATTAATGCTGGGAAGGCCAAATGGTGATGCCGGTTGAGGACAATGATTGCCAAACTGCGTTGCATCCTGGATGCCATGCACGCGCTCTGGCCGGAGCGGCGGTCTCCAGCGAAGCTTTCCCACTGGAGCTTGCGCGTAACGGATTCCTAGAAATTCATTCATGGTTGGGGTCGCTACGCCACGGAAGATTCCGTCTTCAGTGACTGCCAAAGGGCTTGATTGAGCCATTGCACTGCTTGCAACCGCCGTCAGAACACAAGCCATCGCAACGGTCCATATCAGCCGCGATGAAAACTTTCCATTGATTGATTTTCCCGCGAAGATCATGACGCTTCCCTTTCCAGGCCGGATTGCTTCTATGCTGCGTGGAGTAGTGGGCAGCTTGCAGAAAGCGTCGCTAATTATAGTTCTGCCCAAGCGCTCAGAAATCTTCTAAATTGGAATTGAACATCATTACTTCTGTTTATGTGAAGCGAGTTCTGCCGGATCGTCCAGAAGGAAGAGATGACCAAAGCCCGAGCCGCGTGTGATTGCCATTGGAGCCGCTGAGGCAGCCAGTAATCGCCTTGCTTGAGCGCGTCAGGATGCGCGGATGTGCAGCGATTCAGACGCCGCTTGTTTGTTTTCACCTGCACCATCTTCAGTCACAGGGTTTTTCGGAATCTCCAAAGGTAAGCGCCAATCGCGCGCGGAAGCATTCCCCGCGCCGACCCACCCGAAACGCGTGAGAAGCGATCCCAGCACGCCGCACGTGGCGGCAGCTCGCCGAAGATTTTGTGATTTGGTTCCATTCGTGGCGGAAGCCAATAAACGCAGTACCAGCGCGCCCGGCCCCGAGAGCAATCCACCAGCACGGGTAGTCCATCCACTCAAGCCGCGTTTAAGCGGCCTGAGTTCTTCTCCGCCCCGTGTTTCCAGATGAGCGCCTTCCCAGCTTTCCCATAGTGCGCTGCCAATGCCAAGCAGGTTGAGTGCACGGCTGTTGCTGTGCCCCATCAACTCAAGCAAAGAGACGCCAGCTTGCACTCCTGACGCGCCAAAGTGGATCGGCAACGTCTGAATGTTCTTGTTCCATACCGGAATCGCGGTAGCCCCTATCAGCACGCCGGTGTAATTGTGCAGAGGAAGGCCCAGCAACGCAGAAAAAAATTGGCCCATATTGCCTATTACATTCACAGGAAATCTGCTGCCAAAACGCTTTTCAGCGGCTTTGGCAAAAAACGAAGCAGTGGCGCTTCCGCCGAATGCGGCTAATGTCCACGCGCCGACTGACATTGGGCTTTGGATTTTAAAAACGCGCAGCATGTTCAGGAACCGCTCAGGCTTGCCTAGATCATGAATCAGCAGTGCGCTTGACGCCAGTACGCCGCCAAAGGCGATCCAACGGGCGCTGCGAGCCAATTCAGGATCCTTGCCAACCCAATCCGCCATGGCGCCGATCACCGCCGCCGAGCCTGCTGCTCCGCCGGCGAAAAAATACAATGGAATATCAGGGGTCCACTGCGGCTCTTTCAAAAGATGGATGCCATAGTAACCGGTTTCAGGAGAAGCAACAGGAAACGGCGCGCCTTGAGGATGAATGCCGCCATCCTTAACTTTCCCCTGCTGTTCCGCCTCCTTGCGGATTTCTAATAGTCTTGCTTCGCTGGCGGCATCGGGCGTCCGTGGCTGATGACTAATGAAAGGATCGGCACTCATCGGCGTCCACTCCTTCCTTTTTTAGGTGAACTTAAGAAGGCCAGCAACGCTCCGGCCACAAGCAATCCTGACCCAATCGCTGAAGCTTTCCAGCCCTCGCGAAGGTAAACGGTCGGAACTTCTGGTTTCGGTGGGAGGTTGTACTGCTTCGGATCGCCACGCACGATGAAAAATGCATGAATCCCACCAACGCTGGTTTCCTTGGGATCATAAAGTTGGGCATCGGTCATTCCCCGGTTATGCAGTTCACGCAATCTTTCCTGAGCATCACGGCGCAGAGATTCAATCTCGCCAAATTGAATCGACTCTGTTGGACACGCCTTAGCACATGCGGGCTTCAGGCCAGCTTTCTGGCGGTCATAGCAGAAGGTGCATTTGAAAGCCCGTCCATCGTCTTTGTTCTTTTGCACTACGCCGAACGGACAAGCCACTACGCAATAGGCGCAGCCATTGCACACATCCGGCTGCACGTAAACGCCGCCAAATTCTGTGCGCACGATTGCGCCTGTGGGACAGGCTTCAAGACAGCCCGCTACTTCACAGTGCTTGCAGACGTCTGAAGAAAAACCCCACGAATTCAGGTCAGCGGCATTGCCACCTGATCCTGCGATTGGCTCGTGCTCGACAAACTTGACGTGCCTCCAGGTTGAAGCTCCAACCGCGCCAGTGTTGTCATACGAGTGGCCTGACCATTCAAGCCCATCGGCATCAATTCCATTCCACTCTTTGCACGCAACCTCGCAGGCCTTGCAGCCAATGCATAATGTTGAATCGGTAAGAAATGCTGTTGTGCGATGCCCATTCACTTCCGGCAATCCATTTCCCATGCTCATGCCGCTTGCTCCAGTTTCGATTTCAGTTCAGCCAGTGCTCGTTTGCCCTGCGGCCTGCGGCCCGGACGGATATCACACAGCAATGCTTTCGTTTCCATAATGCGCACATTTGGTTCTTCAGAAATGACCAGCAGATCATTCACAACGTCGCCTTGCACAAGACCGTTTGTTCCAAAGTGATAAGGAAGTGCTATTTGGTGGACCGTGCGACCGGCAACCTGAAGCGGCTTGATGCGTTCAGTGACCATGACCCGCGCTTCCACAATGGCGCGCACCGTGGTGATGGTTGCGTAGTCACCATGATGCAGCCCAAGCTCTGCAGCCAGCGCAGGAGAAACTTCACAAAACAATTCCGGCTGTAATTCCGCCAGATGGCTAAGCGTGCGCGACATGCCGCCGGCCGTGTGATGCTCGGTCAAGCGATAGGTGGTAAGCACGTACGGGAACCGAGCGTCGTTAAATGATGCGTACGGATTATCCGGACGTTCATGCTTGAGGGCCGCCGGGTTTGTATCGCATTTGGGATAGAGTGGATTGGAAAACATCGACTCCAATGGTTCGTAGTGCGTGGGCAAAGGACCATCTTTCAGTCCGCTACTGACGTAAATCCAACCCACGCCATCAGGATGCATTATGAATGGCTTATCTCCGCCAAGCGCATCATCACCTTCAGCTCCAGGTCCGGGCTTGTAATCCGGCGCTTTGTCTTTTGTGAAATCCGGTGTGTCCAGGCCTGTCCACTCTTTTTTCCTCTCGTCCCACCAAACCAGTTTCTTGCGCTCACTCCACGGCTTGCCGTCAAGCCGGGCAGAAGCCCGGTTATAAATAAGGCGCCGGTCAGATGGCCAGGCATAGCCCCAGCCGTGTCCATACAAACCATGGGGCTCACGCATGTTTGCTTTGTTCTGATTTTTATCTGGGAAACAACCAGAGTAGATCCAGGCGCCACTCGCAGTAGATCCGTCAGCCTTTAAGTCTTTGTACCCGGCAACCAGCTTATGATCGGCGACAGTCCATCCGTTGATCTCCATCATCACTTCTTCTGCGCTTGGCTCCGCGATTGCGCCTTCAGTGGAGTAATCCCACGTAAGCGCATTGAGTGGAGCATTTCTCGGCGATGGATCTTTAGCCGCTTTTGCTTTCAATCGGCGACCAAGGTGATACATGAACCACGTCTCACTGCGCGAGTCGCCGAGCGGTTCTGGGCCTTTGTTGTGGAATTGCAGGAGACGCTGTGTGTTGACGAAGGTTCCGCTTTTTTCCGCGCTGCCCGCTGCTGGCATCAGGAAAACTTCTGTTGCGATGGTATCTGGATCGAGTTCTCCACGCTCGACTTCCGGCGAGTTATACCAGAACGATGCCGACTCAACTTCTACCATGTCGCGAACAACAAGCCACTTGAGCTTGGCCAGAGCTTTGCGTTCTAACCGCCCGTTAGGCGCGCCAACCGCCGGGTTCTGGCCCATGATGAACAGGCCTTCAAGTTTTCCATCCGCCATGTCGAGCCAGAAACCGAACTCCGAGTGATCACCCGTCACGCGCGGTAGCCAATTAAACCTAAAGTTATTCTCTTTGGTGGCAGCCTCGCCGTAATACGCTTTGAGAAAACTGATAATGTACTTGTCAAAGTTGGCCCACCAGCCGGTGCGGCACCGATGTTTGTCAATGTAATCCTTTAGGCTGTCTGCATCTTTATTGAACATCGGCGTGGGAAGGTAGCCGGGCAAAATGTCATACAGAGTAGCCACGTCCGTCGATCCCTGAATGGAAGCATGGCCACGCAATGCAAGAATCCCGCCGCCGGGCCGTCCCATATTGCCTAACAACAGTTGCAGGATTGAAGCGGCACGAATGATCTGCACACCATTTGAGTGTTGCGTCCATCCCACGGCATAACAAATAGCGCCAGTTTTCTCCGGACCGGAAGCCGAGCAATAGGCTTCTGCCACTTTCAAAAACAGGTCTTTGGGAACGCCGCAATGCTGCTCAACCATCTCAGGCGTATAGCGTGAAAAATGTTTTTTTAAGACCTGGTAAACACAGCGCGGATGCTGCAGAGTCGGATCGGATTCATGTTCTCCCAGATCGCCGGCTTCCCCGCCCCGATCTTTCCCGTGACCGCCGCCATGCTCTTCATGTCCGCTTCCTCCGTCCTTTTCTGGCGATCCCTGGTAAAGCCATGTTTTGGGATGATATTTCTGCTTCTCAGGGTCCCAGCCAGAAAAGAAACCGCCAAGATCTTCCGTGTCACGGAAATCTTCACGCAAAATCGTCGACGCATTGGTATAAGCAACTACATACTCGCGAAAATCTTTACCTTCAGTCAGCACATAGTTGATGAGTGCTCCCAAGAACAATACATCGGCACCGGCACGCAAAGGCACCCAGATATCAGCCATTGCAGAAGTCCGGGTGAAACGTGGATCGACATGAATGACCTTGGCCTGGTTCTTTTCCCTGGCCTCCATCACCCACTGGAACCCCACAGGATGGTTTTCCGCCATGTTGGATCCCATGATCAGGATTGCGTCTGCATTGATCAGGTCTTGCTGGGCAGTGGTGGCCCCGCCGCGTCCGAATGATGTGCCCAGACCGGGCACCGTTGAGCTATGTCATATTCGAGCCTGATTACTGATGCAACTCATGCCCAGCCCGCCAGTAAACATTTTGCGGATCAGGTAATTCTCTTCCACGTCCAGCGTCGCGCCACCAAGATGCGCCATTCCCAGTGTGTGCATCACCGTAGCGCCATCTTGCTGCTCCACAAATGTCCGCTCTCGAGTTTCCCAGACACGTTCTGCAATCATGTCCATTGCCGTCTCAAGCGGGATCTCTTCCCATTTTCGGGAAAAAGGACGGCGATATTTCACCTTGGTAAGACGGCCGGGATGCGTGTGCAATTGGTAAGTGTCAGCGCCTTTGGGGCACAGGCGACCGCGCGAGATAGGTGAATCAGGATCGCCCTCTATTGAGACCAGTTTCCCTTCCTTGTGAAAGATCAGTTGTCCACATCCAACACCGCAGTAGGGGCAGATCGAGCGGCTCACTTCAGCTTTTTGATTTTTAGGAGCAAGCCGCTTGGTATCTTCGCTCATCACTTCGCTGCCGGTGCCTCTCCATGCTCCTGAGCGGATTTGTCTGAACACCGGCCATTCATTAAAGAAATGGTTGGACATTAAAACCTCTTGGGGAAGGAATTCACGCTGGCAGAAAAGCCAATCCCTTTATTCAGACTTTAAGCTGCAGGAGAAGGTTGCCAATTCGCGGAACGCCAAGTTGAGCGCAAAAAATAATGGCTGCCTGTTTCGCTCAGCACGCGCATGTTTGAGTACTGCCGAAGTCAGCCCCAAAAGATAATTATCGTAACACGATATAACCAGGACAACCCGCAAGCAAACTGCTGCTTCCGTTTTAAGTAAGGACGAAAAATCCCCCGCAGCTGATCCATATTGAATCAACTTGCGCTCGCGCCTGGGTTTGGGGTTAGAGACGCGGAGGGATTTGTGTCTCCTTCAAACAGGAGAAAGGAGTTTGGCAATGAGTACTAATCCAATTAATCCGATTAATCCAATGAACACAGTCCGGCAAATGCCACCGAGGCCGGAGCAGCAGGAGCAACTTGCGCCGCAGGCAAATATATGGCTCCAGCCGCTCGCAGCGCCATCTATTCTTGGTTTATATGGCTTTGCCGGCGCAACTTTTATGGTAGCTGCGCACATGGCGCATTGGTTTGGAACTTCGCAAACAGATATGGTGCTTTGGCCATTTGCTGCATTTTTTGGCGGCCTGGCACAATTCCTGGCCGGCATGTGGGCTTTCAAGGCCCGTGACGGCGTAGCCACTGCCATGCACGGCACGTGGGGTTCATTCTGGATGGCCTTTGGAATATTGCAGATCCTGGTGGGGATCGGAAAAGTTACGATTCCTACAAATGGCGCAGCGTTCCAGGCATTGGGTTTCTGGTTCATCGTTCTGGCAGCGATCACCTGGGCAGGCATGGCCGCCGCTTCGCTCGAGTCGTCAGTCGTCGCAACTGTTCTTGGGTTCCTGGCCGGAGGTTCAACCATTGCGGCAATCGCTGAATTGGTGGGCGTAGAAGGTCTGCGTATGCTGGCCGGCTGGTTGTTCATTGTTTCCGCGATCATCGCATGGTATGCAGCCACTGCTCTCATGATCAATGGAGTTGCTGGCCGTCAGGTGATGGGACTGGGAATCAGACGCAGAAGGACAAGTGATATCCAAATGGGTTTGGGTGAACCTGGAGTTTTGCGCGGACAATAATTTATTTTGAACAGCAATTTATTTTGAACAGCGCTCAGAGACACTGGCTAACCACACTTAAAACGGTTTGGAGGAGCAAATGTTTGCTTGGAAGAAGATCATCAGCAAAGGCAGCGATCACGCCAATTCTGCTCCTCCTGCCGAAAAGATAACTTATTCGCTGGAAGCAATCATGGCCTTACAAAAATCTTTGGAATGCGGGTTTGATGATTACACTCTGGCTCCCAAGCCTGATCGTGAGGTAAACATTGCTGCACCAAAAGATCAGGCTGGGTTGCTCCTTCGCTTTACCGCGCCGACAAAAAGATTTTTGCGATGGCTGTTTCTGTTTGGCCAAGAATTTCCGGCAGTTTGGAAACTGGTCGGAAACAGAGAGAACCGGCAGAAAAAACTGGGCGCACGGCTCAACCATCAAGCTGAATAAAGCATTGATCTTGTTCAACGAATGGCCAGAGTTGGAGTGCGGCTTGGCCGTTCAAAAGTCTCGATGTCTGATAGTTGATGTTCTCCCCTACGCCGTGAGGCTAGAAGAAATATTCCAGCAGCAGTGATCCCCAGCCCTGCCCCGATCCATAGCCGATTCAGAGTGGTCCTAAGCTCCCAACTTTTTTCGTGTGCCAGCGCGTCAAATGTTCCATGCGCGCCATGGTCGCCGGGGAGAGGTTCCCAAAGATTATTAGGGCGATTCGGATCTTCCGGCTCGGAAGTTTGTTGTGCCGTGAAACCGTTTCGAGCGAGATAGTGATCCAGAAAGCCCGGCGCAACCTTGTTGCCAACAATCGCTTCCACCGTCGGCCAGCCTACATACAATTCACGCCGTCTATGATGGGCGGCCCAATAAATGGCGCGCGCGCCGACCTCGGGCTGAAAGATGGGAGGAACCGGTTTCGCCTTGTTCTTCAATCGGCTCTTGACCCAGCCAAACTGTGTCGTGTTCAGCGCCGGCATTTGTACCATGGTCAGCCGAATCTTGCTTTTATCGTGAATCAGTTCAGAACGTAGAGAGTCTGTGAATCCAGAAATGGCGTGCTTAGCTGCACAATAAGCGGACTGCAGTGGAATACTGCGATACGCCAGCGCCGAACCCACCTGGACAATTGTGCCTGAGTTGCGCGGCAGCATGCGTTTTAACGCGGCCAGAGTACCGTAAACAACACCAAGATAGGTAACATCAGTGACCCGTTTATATTCCTCCGGTTTCATCTGCTTGACCGGCGAAAAAACCGACGTCATCGCATTATTCACCCAAATATTGATTGGCCCAAGGCGCTCTTCCACCAATGCGGCTGCATGTTCCACTGCTTCGGAATCGGCAACATCGGTTGGAATAGCAAGCGCGATGCCTCCCATGGATTCAATTTCGCGCTTTGCACCTTCCAGTCCTTCAACACCGCGCGCCAGCAATCCGACTTTGGCGCCATGACGTCCAAATTCCCGCGCTGCAGCCCGCCCTAACCCTGCGGATGCCCCAGTGATGACCACAGTTTCACGTTTCACAGTTAATTACCCTCCCTGAACTTCAAAGGTTCGTCCGGCCCTGCGTTGTCAATTCTCTTTGGCAATGGAACAAGCCTTAACTAAATTGTGATGCGATGAGTAAGTCGGCTGTCCGCTCAAAAATTAGTTTTCCGAACAGAAAACGCGTCTCCTTGTTGTTCCTTTTGCCGGAAAGGGCTTTGAGCGCTGCTATGTGAATTTTGGTTCGTGAACGTTGCTGGTTTTTTTGAAGCTATCTCTTTCCTGAAAACCATCATCTTTGTATTCATAGGCTTGATTGCGAGAGCTGTGAGCCAATACGGCATTCGCCGTTTCATGCAAGCAACCCTGGATAAGGAGGTCTTCCCACGTTTAGCGCGGTACCAATCAAACAAATCAAAACATCGAGTTATAAAGTTCCTACTGACTTCCCTGAATCTGATGGCACCTTGGGGTGGAACAGCACCACTCTTGTGCTGGTACAGGCCGAAGCGGGAAATGAAGTTGGCCTGGGCTATACATACGCCGATTCTGCGACTGCCACGCTCATCCAGGATATGCTGGCTAAAGTGGTTGAAGGCCTCGACGCAATGGCGACTGGCGCCTGCTGGATGGCCATGGTAAGCCGTATTCGCAACCTGGGGCGTCCGGGAATTTCGTCCATGGCAATCTCAGCAGTTGACACCGCGCTCTGGGATTTAAAAGCCCGTCTTTTGCAGCTTCCTTTAGTCACGCTTTTAGGCGCGGTACGTGAGTCTGTGCCGGTTTACGGCAGCGGCGGTTTCACTTCCTATTCAAATGAGCAACTGCAAAAACAATTTCAGGGCTGGATGGAAGAAGGCATCCCTCGCGTAAAGATGAAAATCGGGCGCGACGCAGAAGCCGATGTGGAGCGAGTTCGCGCGGCCCGTCTGGCAATTGGTCCCACTACAGAGTTGTACGTTGACGCAAATGGAGCCTATAGCCGGAAACAAGCGTTAGCACAGGCCGGCAAGTTTGTAGATTTGAATGTGAAGTGGTTTGAAGAGCCTGTTTCGTCTGATGACTTGGCAGGCCTGCGGCTCTTGCGGGACCGCGCGCCTGTAACTATGGAGATTGCCGCCGGCGAATATGGATATGACTTGGAATACTTCCGCAACATGCTGGATGCAGGCGCTGTTGACGTGCTGCAAGCGGATGCGACCCGTTGCGGCGGGATAACAGGGTTTCTCCAGGTAGCAGCGCTATGCCAGGCACACCATGTACCTCTTTCGGCGCACTGTGCTCCAGCATTGCACACGCACGTAGGCTGCGCTGTCCCACCTTTGCGGCACCTTGAATATTTTCATGATCACGTTCGTATTGAACAAATGTTTTTTGACGGCGTATGCGCCCCTATAAATGGCGCACTACGTCCGGACTTATCACGTCCGGGAATGGGCATGGAATTTAAACAACCTGATGCCCAGCGTTTTGCCGCTTGAAAAAGGAGAAGATAATGTCTGCGGATCGGGCCCCACTTGTCTCACCAGAGGAATTGAAACAATCCTGGCGAAATCAGTCGCAGGAAGTTGATGCTAAGGGATTGGAAGCGGAACTGCGTCGGATGATCTCAGGCGAGGTTCGCTTCGATGCAGGAAGCAAGGCGCTTTACGCCACGGATGGCTCTAACTATCGCCAGCCGCCAATCGGTGTGGTTATTCCAAAATCTGTGGATGATGTTGTCCAAACCATTCCCGCCTGCCGCAAATTTGGAGCGCCTATTCTTTCCCGAGGCGGCGGCACAAGCCTTGCGGGGCAATGCTGCAATGTCGCCGTGGTCATTGATTGGTCAAAATATCTGCACAATATTCTTGAACTCAATCCTAGTGAAAAATATGCGCGGGTGCAGCCCGGCACTATCTGTGACACTCTGCGAAATGCCGCCAAACCGCATACGCTAACCTGGGGACCGGACCCTGCCACTCACAATCACTGCACCTTTGGCGGCATGCTGGGTAACAACTCCTGCGGCGCCCACGCTCAAATGGCGGGCAAAGCTGCTGACAATCTGCTCGCAATGGATATCGCTCTGTATGACGGCACCCGAATGACCGTTGGCGAAATGGATGACAAAGAATTGGAGCAAAAGATTCAGCAGGGTGGGCGGATTGGCAACATTTATGCGCAATTGAAAGCTCTCCGCACACGATATGCAAAGTTGATCGATGAAAAGTATCCGCACATTCCGCGCCGGGTATCTGGCTACAACCTTGACCAGTTGCTTCCGGACGATCATGGGCGCTTCAACGTCGCGCGGGCTTTGGTCGGCAGTGAGTGCACTTGCGTCACAATTCTTGAAGCCAAAGTGCGACTTGTTGATAGCCGTCCCAAGCGCGTTATGCTCGTGCTCGGTTATCCCAATATTTACGAAGCTGGGGACCATATTCCAGAAATCCTGAAATACGGGCCAATTGGTTTTGAAGGAATCGACGAATTCCTGGTTGGCAATGTAAAGAAAAAGGGCATGCCGCAACAGGACAATCTATCAATTCTTCCTGATGGCAAAGGCTGGTTGATGGTGGAGTTTGGCGCTGACGACAAAGAGCAAGCCGAGGAGCAGGCACGGCAAACGATGAAGGCGCTGAGTGGCATCGGCGCTCCTACTATGAAGCTTTTGACGGAAGAAGACGAGCAGGAGAAAGTTTGGAACGTACGTGAAGCGGGCTTAGGCGCAACGGCCTTTGTTCCCGGCGAAGACCTCACCTGGGAAGGCTGGGAGGACTCTGCGGTAGCGCCTGAAAAAGTCGGCGGTTACTTGCGCGACCTTTGCAAACTCTACGAAAAATACCAATATCGATCCGCCATGTACGGGCACTTTGGCCAGGGATGTATTCACTGCCGCATTAACTTCGATCTGATGAGCGCTCCGGGTATTCGCAAATGGCGGTCTTTCATGGAAGAGGCTACAGACCTGGTAACCAGCTATGGCGGCTCCATTTCAGGGGAGCATGGCGATGGCCAATCCAAAGCGGAATTTCTCTACAAAATGTTTGGGCCGGAATTGATAGAAGCGTTCCGTGAATTCAAATCGATTTGGGACCCGGACTGGAAGATGAATCCGGGCAAGCTTGTGGATCCATATCGCATTGATGAAAACCTGCGACTGGGCGCAAATTACAGTCCATGGGACCCTGAGACGTATTTCAAATTTCCTGACGATCACGGCAGCTTTGCCCACGCGGCACTACGCTGCGTTGGAGTTGGAAAATGCCGCCGCGAGAATGGCAGTGGCGAGCAGGACACAATGTGCCCCAGCTACATGGTGACACGAGAAGAGATGCACTCCACGCGCGGGCGCACGCATCTGCTGTTTGAGATGATGCATGGCGGCATTCTTAATGACGGCTGGCGCGATGAGCACATAAAAGAAGCTTTAGATCTATGCCTATCTTGCAAAGGGTGCAAAGGTGATTGCCCTGTGAACGTGGATATGGCGACCTACAAAGCAGAGTTTCTGGGCCATTATTGGCAGGGCCGCATCCGTCCGGTGTATGCCTATGCCTTCGGATGGATCGACAAATGGGCAAAACTGGCTTCCATTGCCCCTGGATTTGCCAACCTGTTCACCCAACTCCCAGGTCTGCGTGCAGTGGCCAAAATGGCAGCGGGAGTGCCTCAGCAAAGGCAGATTCCGGCATTTGCAGCAGAAACGTTCAAGGCTTGGTTCCGCAAGCGCAAGCCGCGTGCCACCTCTGGCCCCAAAGTGCTTTTATGGGCTGATACGTTTAACAACTATTTTATGCCTGAGACTGCGCAGGCCGCGGTTGAAGTCCTGGAGCACGCGGGCTGGCAGGTGGAAGTTCTGGATCAGCATTTATGTTGCGGACGTCCGCTCTATGACTACGGTTTTCTTGACATGGCGAAATCTTATCTTCGCCACAATTTGAAAGCTCTGGAACCTTATGTGGCAGCGGGTACGCCGATGGTGGTTTTGGAGCCGAGTTGTTGCTCCGTATTCCGCGATGAGATGCATGGCATGCTTCCTGAATCTGAACAAGCCCAAAACTTGGCTAAGAACACGTTCACCCTCTCAGAATTTCTGGAGAAAAAAACGCCAGGTTACCAACCTCCGCAAGTGGCCAGGCAGGCAATTGTGCAGGGGCATTGCCACCACAAAGCCGTCATGCGCATGAAAGAAGAGAAATCGCTCATGGATAAGATGGGCCTGGATTATGAACTATTGGAATCTGGCTGCTGCGGTATGGCAGGCGCTTTTGGCTATGAAAAAGATAAGTATGAGGTCTCAGTGGCCTGCGGTGAACGTTCACTGTTGCCTGAAGTGCGTAAAGCAGGGCTGGAGACCATCATCGTGGCCGATGGTTTTAGCTGCAAAGAACAAATCGCACAGGAGACCAATCGCCATGCTCTGCATCTTGCAGAAGTCCTGAAAATGGGACTGCGAGCAGAAACCAAGCCTCTCCCAGAAATATTCCCTGAAAAACAATTTGTTGCGCCGCGAAAAGCCGCACAAAAACATTCGATGATGCGAGCGGGCCTGGTGACTGCCGGAATCCTGGCAGCCACAGCGGCTGGTCTGGTTTGGGCGAATACCAAAAGACGGTGATCCTAAACCAAACTTGATGCTCACTTTTAAATAGTCATCGTGATGTCAGCAGCGGAGGATATGAAGGAATTTCAGAAAAGATCACTAGCCAGAATCAGTCCCAGGCCTAATACGATTTATTGCAGCCAGGGGCGAGTTGTGCTCGCCACTGATCTTGATGGCTTAATCAAAGAATTTCCTCGCCATGGCCTTTTCTGCGCCGAGACGCGCATGATTTCCCGCTATCGTTATTTTATAAATGGCAAACCACTGCGCACCGTCGCCGTTTCAAATGTGGAGCAACACTCCTGGCTTGGATACTACATCACCCCACCGCCGGGGCTTAAATGGAAACCAGATACTGGGTCCGGGGAGATGGAAGAGAGTTCAGAAGAAACAATCGAGCTTCGGGTATCCCGCACTGTCGGTCTAGGCGTGCATGAGGATATTGACCTTGCCAACTTCACGCAAAAGCCTACCAGCTTCACATTTGAAATTGAGATTGACAGCGATTTTGCTGACCAGGCGGAGACCTTTCAGCGAAAGCAACACGGGAAACTCACCCGGCGCTGGCGGCGCATCTCCGCGCGACGCGCAGAACTGCTATTCGACTATCACGCGGAGCATCGTTATTCGCATCAAGGCAATCGTGGTGTTGCAAGCATGTGGCGCAGCATTATTGTGCAGGTGGAAAATGCGGATTCGCCCGTCAGTTATCGGCAGAACCGGCTGCGCTTTCAAGTACAACTTGACCCGCATGGATCATGGCATGTCTGCGTCAAATTTACTCCCGTGCTTGAAGGCAAAAAGATGCCGCCGCTATACGGGTGCCATGAATTCTTTGGCACACGCAACGACCTGGATCGCAAGCGGGCAATATTTCTAAACGAGTCCACCCAGTTCAAGACCATGCCTGAACCGGACCTGGCAGCAACGGTGGAATCTGCCTTGCATCAAGCCAAAGTTGATCTGTCGGATTTGCGTCTCCCGGATTTTGATCGGGGTGACCGCGCGTGGGTAATGGCTGCCGGCCTTCCGATTTATATCGCGTTGTTTGGACGTGACACGCTTACCGCAAGCTGGCAAGCAGCTATGGCATCCGTAAGCATGATGAATGGAACGCTTTATGAATTACCCAAATGGCAGGGCAAAGTTGAGAATGATTGGCGCGACGAACAGCCGGGGCGCATGTTGCATGAGGCGCATACCGGACCTCTTGCCACCCTCTATTACAACCCGCGCACCCGCTACTATGGAGCTGCCACGACTTCCTCGTTTTACCCGGTAGTCGTGTCAGAGTTTTGGCATTGGACAGGAAACAAGAACTTAATCCGGCCGCTGCTCAAGCCGGCCTTGCTCGGCTTGCGCTGGAAAGATAAATACACTGATCGCTTTGGTGATGGATTCTATGACTATCAATCGCGCTCTGTGCAAGGTAACCAGAACCAGGGCTGGAAAGATTCCGGCGACGCAATTGTCTATGAAGATGGCAGCCAGGTAGATCCGCCCATTTCAACGTGCGAAGAGCAGGCTTTTGTTTACGTGGCAAAGCTCCGCATGTCTGAAATGTTTTGGTTTATGGGCGATAAGGATATGGCCCGCAAGATGTTCCATGAGGCTTCAGAGTTAAAGAAACGCTTTAATGATCGCTTTTGGATGCCGGATAAGAAGTTTTTTGCTCTGGGCCTCGATTCAAAGAGGCGGCAAATCAAATCGATCAGTTCGAATCCAGGCCACCTGCTGGCCTGCGGAATTGTACATAAAGATGCGGCAGCGGCAGTGGCCCGCAGGCTTCTGCAGCCTGATATGTTCAGCGGCTGGGGAGTACGCACGCTATCTGCGGATCATCCTGCCTATGATCCTTACAGCTATCATCGAGGATCAATTTGGCCGGTGGAACATGGCAGTTTTGCTATGGGCATGATGCGCTTTGGTCTAATTGATGAGCTTCACCAGATTGCACGCGCTATTTTTGAAGCAAGCACGCTTTTTGACTACAACCGTCTTCCTGAATGCTTCAGCGGGCACGCACGCGATTCGCAGCATCCTTTCCCAGCGCTCTATCCGAAAACCAATTGGCCGCAGGCATGGTCGGCTTCCAGTGTGTTCTCCATTCTGCAAGCCATGCTGGGCGTCTATCCGTTTGCATTTACAAAGGTTCTTTTATTGGATCCGCACCTGCCTGATTGGCTCCCTGAGATCACGTTACGAAATCTGCGTGTGGGCAAAGCCACTGCGGATATACGTTTCTATCGCAAAGGGCAACGCACGCATTTTGATGTCCTGGAGAAAAAAGGCACGTTGCATGTTTTACGCCAGCCAAGCCCGTGGTCGCTTACCGCTGGGCTGGGCGAACGCATCAAGGATGTAATGGAGAGTCTGATTCCATAAGAAGTGAGGTGCAAAATGAAAAATCCAATTGGCCACAAAAGATGGGCTATCGCAGAGGGCTACATTCCTGATTCAAGCCATGGGCCACAGCCGGAGATGCTAAGCCATGAGACCGTCTGTCTGTTGAATACGTCAGATAATGACGCGCATGTTCAGATCACAATTTTTTTCAATGACCATGAGCCAGTCGGCCCTTATCGGATAACAGTTCCGGCAAGACGAACAAAGCACGTGCGTTTTAATGATCTGAAAGATCCGGCGCCGGTTCCGCGCGCAACTGACTACGCCAGCATCATTGAATCCGATGTTCCAATCGTGGCACAGCATACGCGGTTAGACTCTCGGCAAGACGCGAACGCGCTGCTCAGCACAATCGCTTTCGCCAGCGTGGAGTAAACCGAGACCATCCAGCCTAATTCCCGGTGGGCCAGCAACCAATGAGACGATTTTTGCCCATTGCGCCGGATTTGTGTTCCGGTGATGATGTGGGTTAATTTACCTCGAAGAGAAAAGGTGCTCACCGGTTGCGACCAGAATCCATGGAAGTTTTAAAAAAACTCTTTGAGCGGCACTTCCGCCAGCCGGCGGAGCGCGTGCAGCCGCTGCAAGGCGAACTTGGCGGGTCAGGACGAATCATTATCCGGTTCGCCAGCAAAGACGCGAGCGCGGTTGGAATACTGTATGACGTGCGCGGGGAGAATGCTGCCTTTCTTGAGTTCTCTCGACATTTCCGCTGCCACGGCCTGCCCGTACCGGAGATATATGGAGAAAACCTGAACGCCGGAGCGTATCTGGAAGAGGATCTGGGTGACACTACGCTGTTTCAATTCCTCTCCCAAAACCGCAATGGGGATGAGATTGCGCCGGAGGTTGTGGAGGTCTATCGCAAGGTGGTAGCGGAACTGCCCCGCTTTCAGGTAGAAGCCGGTCGCGACTTGAATTACAAATTTTGCTATCCACGCCCCAGCTTTGATCGTCAATCCATTGCGTGGGACCTGAATTATTTCAAGTATTACTTTCTCAAGCTGGCAGACATCCCTTTCAGCGAACAGGCGCTGGAAGTGGATTTTGGTCGTTTGACCCGCTTCCTGCTGACAGCGCCACGCGATTATTTTCTCTATCGAGATTTCCAGTCACGCAACGTGATGCTGCGTGACGGGCAGCCGTTCTTTGTGGATTATCAGGGCGGAAGAAAAGGCGCGCTGCAATATGACGTTGCTTCCCTGCTGTTTGACGCCAAAGCTGACTTGCCCCCGGAACTGCGCGAGCGGCTGCTGGATGATTACCTCAACTCCCTCGCTGGATTCACAGAACAAGGGCGCGATGAATTCATGCGCCACTACTATGCGTTTGTTTATATCCGCATTATGCAGGCGCTGGGAGCATATGGCTTTCGCGGTTTTTATGAACGCAAGCCGCATTTCCTGCAAAGCGTGCCTTTTGCGCTTAAGAACCTTCGCTGGCTGCTTGAGAACGTAGAACTGCCCATCGCTTTGCCAACTCTGCTGGAAGCATTCCGAAGCATGATCAATTCCAAGAAGCTTCTGGCGCTCACGCCTAAAATCGACACACCCAGCCCGGAACATGAATGGATGAAAGCATCCGCACCGACAGTATCACCAAACAAGTTGGTATTAAAAATCTTCAGTTTTTCCTTCCATCGCAGCACACTGCCAAAGGATGAAAGCGGACACGGCGGCGGCTTTGTATTTGACGCACGCGGCCTACCGAATCCTGGACGAGAGGAGCGATTCAAAGACCTTACCGGCAAAGACGCTCCAGTCATTGAATTTCTAGAGGAGAAAGCCAGTGTCCACGAATTCCTGGCAGATGCCACCAGGATGGTCGA
>Ga0070741_10004593_pt1 | contig 32029 bp, 27 predicted proteins | sample Coa_R1_4_FD_66440 | JGI IMG/M metagenome (GOLD analysis project Ga0070741, IMG submission 66440) | Surface soil microbial communities from Centralia Pennsylvania, which are recovering from an underground coalmine fire - Coalmine... | ecosystem: Environmental > Terrestrial > Soil > Unclassified ... | reverse complement strand
GTCGCCGTCAGGATGTCGGATCGGTCCTCGTTCTGCATGAAATCCCCCTCTTGCTCGTCGGTTCGAGAGGGGGGATTTTTAGGTGATCGGATGGGGGGATTTTAGGGAGATCGCTGACACCATTTTGCGCTTCTCCCAGGACGTGAGGACTGTCGCAGTCGTAGGAATAGCCGGGGGCGGTGCGGCTTGTGGAGCCGCGCTGTTGGGCTTCATCTGGTCGCTCAAGACAAAAGGAGTAACCTGATCCCAGCACTTGCTCTAACAACGGCAACGTTGCCGATTTTCTAGATACGCCTGGCACGGCGGTGAACCGCACTATGTCGATTGCACCGGCCGCGAATTGCTCGTCATACGCCACGCACGGGAGAACATGCGAACTTTGTCCGCAGTGCCCACCTTCGTTGTGCCGGATGTCGCTGCTGCCATCCAGTGGTACGTCGGGCATCTCGGCTTCGAGCTCGGCGGGATGTTTCCCGCGCAGGAGCCGTATTCCTACGCAAGCATTCACCTCGGGCCGGCGGAGATCATGTTTCTGCGCATTGCGGGCTACGTCAAGCCCGACTTGTCGGGGCTTCGCTTAGAGGGCCTGTGGGACGCCTACATTCGCGTGGAAGGGATCCGGGATCTCTATGAGCGCTTCGACGGGAAGGATTTCGTGCGCATGCCGCTCAGAAAGCAGCCCTACGGCGACTGGGAGTTCGAAGTCCAGGACCCGTTCGGGTATGTGCTGGTGTTTGGCGGCGATTACGGCAGCTCCATCGACTGCACGCTTCCTCCCGCGAATCCTGCGTAGAGCCTCGAGCCTCCGATGGCGAGTGCGCGCACATCGGTGTTCATCAGACCTTCATTCAACGCGGTCCAGGTGCTCCCTTCGTCCGCGCTCATGAAGACGCCGTCGAATGTTCCGCAAAATACTTTGCCATTGGCTGCGAGCGCGACGGCCTCGACTTCATCTTCCTTGATGCCGGGCGCGCGCGACCACGTCGCGCCGCTGTCGCTGGAGCGATAGAGCCCCTGCTTCGTTGCGACGTAGATGTGCGTTGCATCGGCGGCGAGGTCTTTGATCTCGCCGGACCGCACGAGTGTGAACGTCTTCGCGCCGTCGCTGGAGCGATAGACATCCTTGCCCGTCACCGCGATCACGACACCGGGCGCGGGCGACCGCAGCATCCTCACCGATCCGGTGATGCCGGATCCTGCCGCTTCCCACTTCTTGCCGCCGTTCGTCGATCGGTTGATCGGAGCGCCGCCCATGTCTTTCGACCACGAGCCGCCGGCGTAGAAGATCTTCGGATCGCCGGCGTCCTGCGCCAGTCCATCGAACTCCGGGCCTTGGATCTTGCCCCGCATCATGTCGCGCATGCCGGGCTCCGGCACCTCGATCTGCTGCCATGAGCGGCCCGCGTCTTCGGAGCGCCACCACTTCGCGTTCTGATGCGCGTACAGCCGCTTCGGCGACTGGCGATCGAAGACGATGCCGTCGATCTCCGTCTTGTCGCCGGAGGCGAACGGCGCTTCGAGCTCGGTCCACGTGCCGGGCGCGTCTTCGCGGAAGAGTCCAACTCCGAGTTGTGCAAACAGAGGGGCCGCAGCTCCCGGCGATGCCCACAATTTCTCGGTCCATCCCGCGCCGAGTCCGGTGCTCATCGGCTGAAAGGTCTCGCCGCCGTCCGTACTCCTGAAGAAGCCCTTGCCGGTGGTACCGGCGTAGACGACGCCCTTCGTCTTCGGATGGAACGCGACGCCTTTGCAATACCAGTTGTCGAGTCCACCGCCGACGGTCGTCCACGTCTCGCCGCCGTCGGTGCTGCGGCGCAGACCATTCTCCGTTCCGGCGAAGAGCGTGCTCGGATCGTGCGGATCGAGATCGAGGCTGAAGAGCTTCTCCGTTCCCTGCAGGCCGAGGTCGAGCTCGGACCACGATTCGCCGGCGTTGGTGGACCTGAAGAGTTGATTGGAAGCGACCGCGTAGATCGTCTCCGGGCGTTCGCGCGGAATGGCTAACAGTTTGATGCTGCGGTCGGGAAGGCCGTTGTCCGCAGGTTTCCACGTCTTGCCGCCGTCGGTGCTGCGGCGAAGGTGATGCTGCGTGCCGCGCCCGCCGGCGTAGACGATCTTCGGATTCTTCGGATCGATGGCGAACGCATAGGCATCCTGATCGGGAACGCGGAAGCTCTCCCACGTCTTGCCGCCGTCGGCGCTGCGATAGTGGAGATTCGTCGACGGCGCGTAGATGATCGACGGATTCGACGCCGCGAATGCGAGCGGCTGATCGAGGATGTACGAGGCTTTTTCGGGCCGCACGGGATTCCAGCTCTTGCCGTGATCGAGCGAGCGCCAGAGACCTGCGTGTCCCGGGTTGTCGATGCCGGCCCAGAGGGTGGATGGCGTGCCGGGATCGACGGCGATCCAGACGAGGGGGCGGCTCACGAGGTCATCGCCGGGCAGGATCCAATGCTGTCCGCCGTCGTCGCTGCGCCAGACGCCGCCGGAGCTCGTGGCGGCGTAGAGGACGTTCGGATTCGCGGGATCGCTGGCGACATCGACGACGGTACCGAGCCATGGACCTTCCGCGCGCCAGGCCGCGAGCAACGGCGTCGTGAGCGTGATGAGCAGAGCGGTAGCGAGGGCAAGAGCGAATCGCATCGGGCGCCTCCTCTGTTGTCGTGCGTGACGATGCTATCAAAGTGGAAGGGCGGCCGCATGATCTAACAAGCCGCTGCAGCACCGCGGGCGATCCTCAATGCCGCGCCGTCCGCCGTCTGCCGCCTGTGCCGGGAATCACGAGCAGGGTCACGCTCTTTGCGGGGAGCGTGAGGGAGAGCGCACCGCCGTTCACTGCGACGTCGGCGCCACGCTGGATGCGAGTGCCCGAGGCGAGCTGCCAGCGCTGCGCGGCGCCGGCCGCGTTGAAGTTCGCGATGCGCACCGTCGTCGCCGCCGTGCCGCTGAGGATCTTCGTCACGATCATCACCGTCAGCGCACCATCGGCCGAACGCTGCGCGGCAAACACCGCGACTTCATCCGGATTCGTTCCGGCCGCGCTGACCGACGTATCGCCGAACGCCGATTTCGCACCGTCGTAGTTGCGATACATCCTGATGGCGTCGTAGGCCGGCGATCCCGTCTGCGGCGTCGTCCATCGCGCCGCGAGATCGAGCCCTTCGCGGCCGAAGATGCCGAGGATGTCGGCCTGCGCGGTGGCGCCATTCATGTCGGACTCCGCGCCCCAGTTGTACTCGGTGATGCCGATCGGCAGGCCGCCCGCCCATTCGCGCATGCGCGGAATGAGCCGTACTTTGTCGCCGATCCACGACTCGTCGGTGTAAGCCGGATCCCACAGCGACCGCGTGGAGCGGTTGCGCCGCAATTGCATGGAGGTGGAGACATCGTTGCCCGTCTCTCCGCTTTGCGGATAGAAGTGCACGGTCACGATGTCGAGCAGGTGTGCAGCGCGCAGTTGGGCTACGAGCCACGGTACGTAGTCAGCACCGCCGTGTGCGGCGCGATCCGGAAAGCTCGACCAGTTGTGCGCCGCGGCCCACTGCTGGTCGTATCCGCTGTAGAGGTATCCACCCCAGCCCCACTCCTCGGGGCCGCAGATCGCGGCGCTCGGATCGACGGCGCGGATCTTCTCTGCATGCTCGCGCATCTTCGCCGCGACTTCGTCCATCGTCGCGCCGGCGGGGTGCACGTCGCGATGCGTCGCGTGCCAGATCGAATGCTCGTTGTCGAGCAGGTAGTAGCGGACGCCGCCCGTTCCCCATTGCGTGACGAGATGGCGGACCCAGGCCTGCTGGAAGTTCGCATCGACCTGCAGGTTGGCGTCATTCGGATCGTTGCCGGTGATCTCGCTGCCGTTCGTCCGGACGCCGTTGCCGGCGTCGGGCATCCAGTAATCGGTATATTGCTGCGCGCCATATTTCGCGACGGAGAAGCTCGCGAGCTTCGCGCGGTTCGGGCCGAGCTTCGCCGCCCAGCCGATGATCGGAATCGTGATCATCGGCTCCGCGCCGGCGTTCTTCGTGTCGCGGATGAAGGTGTCGGCACTCTCACCAGCGGCTGCACTCGTCTCGCCGATCGACTCGTAGAACCAGTCGGCCGCGCGATTGCTCGCGTTGAGCTGCCAGTTGTAGCGCGTCGTCGCGTTGCCGCCGGAGCGGTTCAGCGGCACGTTCAGATCGGCGAGCTGGGCGGTCGTTGCGTAGGCGACGCCGTAGATGTTGGGGTTGATCGGATGCCGGTTTGCCGACGCATCGACATGGATCGTGATCTGCGCGGAGATCGCCGGTGTGATCAGAAGAAGGAGGAGCGCTGCTTTCGTTCGCATAAACACACCCCGACCTGAGTACGCCGGCGTGAGATTGCGACAGAAGCGTCGCGGATCGGAGCGACATCCAGTCTCGCCGCGAATCGGAAGGCCGCATGTGAGGCAGATCACGTTGCGGTAAACTCGCGCGGTCCCATGGCCCACCTCCTCATTGCCCATCCCGGTCACGAGCTTTTGCTGCAAGGATGGATCTCGCGAAATCAGCCTGTCGTCCACATCCTTACCGATGGCACAGGGCACTTTCCGGCATCCACACGCGTCGCGGACTCCGCGCGTTTCATCGACGAGATCGGAGGGAGCCGGGGCTCGATCTTCGGCCGGCTGTCCGATCGCGAGGCCTACGCGATGCTCGTGGAGCAGAACGACTCGCTGCTGTTCTCGCTGGCCGCGGAGCTCGCCGCCGATCTCTCGAAGACGCGGCCGGCGATGCTGGTGACCGATTCAGCAGAGGGCTACAACCCGATCCATGATCTCTGCCGGCTCATCGGCGGAGCAGCGATCGCAATGGCGGGCGTCGGCACGAAGCAGTATGAATATCCGGTCGTGAGGCATCCGAGTCTTCCCGTTGAAGAGATCGTGATCGAGCTGGATCCGGCAGCGCACTCGCTGAAGATGCAGCGCGCCCATGCTCGCGCGGAGACGATCACGGACATCATCGAGCTGCTGTCGCGGCACGGCGAGGATGCGTACCGGCGCGAAACGCTCTGCAGCGTCGGCGACTGGGCAGCGATCGAACATGAGACCGCGCCGCTGTACGAGCAGTGGGGCGAAGAGCGCGTGGGGAGCGGTCTGTACGCGCACGTGATCCGGGAGCGTGAGCACCTGCTCCCACTGCGCGACGCACTCCGGGCCCGGGTGGAAGAGCGCGCATGCGCGTTCTGATCGCGGGGCAGTCGCAGACGGACATCGGCGGCGTGCAGCGCTACGAGCGCGAGCTCGCGTCGTGGCTGCTGGAGCGCGGCCACTTGCCGATCGTTTACGCGACGGATCGCGGGGAAGCGGCGCGCGAGCTTCAGCGCAGGACGATCCCGGTCACGGATGATCTGAACAGCATCACTGCGCCCGTCGACATCATCCATGGCGATGGCCGCCTCGAGACGATGGCCGCGCTGCTGCACTTTCCGCACGTTCCCGCGGTGTTCGTCGCGCATGGCTGGCGCACCGTGCCGCCGCGCTTTCCTCGAATCGGGCGCTATGTCGCCGTCGATGACACCTGCGCCGACAATCTGATGACGCAGCACGGCATTGCGCCGGAGAGGATCTCGGTGCTGCTGAACGCTGTCGACATCGATCTCTTCCGTCAGCGCGAGCCGCTCCCGCCGCATCCGCGGCGCGCGGTGGCCTTCGGCAATCTCGCGCACGAGCTGACGTTTCTGCCGGCGATTCGTGAGGCATGCCGGCAGTCGTCGATCGAGCTCGATGTCATCAGCGCCATGGCCAACACTTCCGTCGCCGAGCCCGAGGAAGTCCTCGGGCGCTACGACCTCGCGTTCGCGAAGGCGAAGTGCGCGATGGAAGCGATGTCGTGCGGGCTCGCCGTCATCCTCTGCAGCCACGCGGGACTCAGCGGCATGGTTCGCTCCGAGGACTTCGATCGGCTGCGGCGTCTCAACTTCGGAATGCGCGCGCTGCAGAAACCGGTGACGGTCGAGAACGTGCTCGCGGAGCTCGCGCGTTACGATCCGCTCGATGCGCGTGCAGTGTCGGAGCGGATCCGCGCGACGGCATCGTCCGATTCCATGCATGCGGCGCTGTTCGCGATCTACGAAGAGGTGATCGCGGAGCAGGCGGCCGCGCCGGCGGATCCGCTGGCCGAGGGGCGCGCTGCCGCGGCACTGCTTCACGAGATCGCCGCCGCGCAGTGGCGTACGGAAGTGCACCTCGGCACACTCGCCAAAGCTTCGCAGCGCGTGATCCAGATGCCGCTCGTCGGTCCGGTCACCGCGAGAGCGCTGCGGTGGTTGACGCGGAGAAAGTGAGCGAGTGGATCCCGAGCGCTCGCGCCCGGGATCGGGCTCTACACCTTCTTCGGCGGCAGTTCGCGCGCCTGCGGCTCGTCCTGAAATCCGTGGTGATTGTGGCTGCCGTCGCAGAACGGCTTGTTCGCAGAATGTCCGCAGCGGCAGAGTGAAACGAGCGTGCGGCCGCCGAGGCCGTAGGCTTGTTGCTGCGGATCGACGATCTGGATGTCGTCGCCTTCGATGCGTAGCGGACCGTTCTTCATCACTGTAATCTTCATCATGGTTCCTTTCGCCTTGAAATAGCCGGCAATCATGAAGGGTACGATGAAAGCGATCCAGCTCGATGCACCCGGCGCGCCCGAGGCGCTGAAAATTCGCGAGCTTCCAATGCCGGAGCCGCCGGACGGATGGGTGCGGATTCGCGTCGAGGCATTCGGGCTCAACCGTTCCGAGCTCCATCTCCGCCTCGGTCTCGCCACGAACGCGACGTTCCCGCGAGTGCCGGGCATCGAGTGCGCCGGCGTGCTCGATGACGGGAGCGGCCGCAAGGTCGTCGCGATGATGGGCGGAATGGGCCGCGTGTTCGACGGCGGCTACGCGGAGTACGTGATCGTTCCCGCGTCGCAGGTGATTCCGATCGAGACCGGGCTGCCGTGGGAAATCGCCGGCGCGATTCCGGAGATGCTGCAGACGGCGTACGGCTCGCTGACGACCGGACTCGATCTTCGTGAAGGACAGACGCTGCTGATCCGCGGCGGCACGTCGTCGGTCGGCCTCGCTGCAGCGATGCTGGCGAAGCGGATCGGCGCGCGAGTGATCGCGACGACGCGGCAGAAGCCGCGCCTCGAGGCACTCGCAGCGCGAGGCGTCGATCATCCGCTGCTCGATGATGGCGCGATCGCGGCGGCGGTGCGTGCGATCGCGCCGGGAGGAGCCGACGCCGTGCTCGAGCTCGTCGGCACGTCGACGCTGCCCGATTCTCTGCGCTCCGCGCGCGTGCACGGCACCGTGTGCTTCACCGGAATGGTGTCCAACGAATGGATCGTCCGCGACTTCTATCCGATCGGCTACATCCCCACCGGCGTCCGTCTGACGGCGTACGGCGGCGAGGCGAGCGATCTCCCGCGCGAAGTCCTGCAGAGTTTTCTCGATGACGTCGCCGCGGGGCGCGCGACGGTTCCCATTCATCGCGTGTACGAGATGAACGAGATCGTCGAGGCACACCGCGCGATGGAAGAGAATGCGGCGCTGGGGAAGATGGTGGTCAGAGTGCGCTAGCGCGTATAGCGTGCCCGCTGTCCGCTTTTCGGACGGTTGGACGATTTGAAGACATCCCTGCGTCTGCGCTTCCGACAGGCAAGTAGCTGATGCAGCAGCATGTTAGCCCTGCGAAGGGACCTGGGCAGCGGCTTGCTCCTCTCCCGGTTCGCAGGTGGAGTGACATGCAAGCTGAACAGAAGCCACGCTTTCGCGATCTGCTCGAAGAGCGAGTGACGGAGCTCGAGCAGATCATCGCCGCAACCGACGAGCTCGCGCCGCGCGACGAGCAGGATTACGCCTGGCTCGACGACGTCGTGGAGCGGGCGCTCGACGCGATTCGAGTTTCGCCGGAGGCGTCATGAGAAGCGGACTCGTGATCGAGGACGAACGCCTCTGGTCTGAAATCCTGACCAGGATGCTGCAGTCGTTCGGCGTGAAGACCACCTCCGTCGCAACGACCGAGGAGGCGATCGAGGAGATGACGCATGGCGATTACGACATCGTTCTGCTCGACCTTCGCCTCGGCGACGACGATCCGTACGATGTGGTGACCTTCGTGAAGAGTCACCCCGACATCGCAGCGAAGACGATCGTGGTCACCGCATACGGCCAGCTCGCGCTGCAGATGAGCGGAGGTCTGCCGATCGTGCCGAAGAGCGAGATGAGAAGCCTCTATCCGCGCCTGTGCGAGATGCTGGGGGAGAGGCAGTCGGGATGATGGTTGCGGCGCACGATGCCATCGAATCAAGATGCGCGGTGTGCCGGGTTCGCGATCAGGTTCGGGAAGCTTCGCGTCGTGGATCTCCATCCTCGCGCATCCGTTCGTGATGACCGGCGTGATGGTCGCCGGCAGCGCGCTGCATTCCGGCACGGTTCGCGACGCGGCCGCGGCGCTGCTGCTCGCCGGCGCGGCGATTCTACCGGTCGCGATCCTGATGATTCGCCAGGTACGGCGAGGCGATTGGGAGAACGTTGACGCCTCCAATCGCGCGGAGCGGCCGATTCTCTTCGCGACGGGGATCGTTGCGCTCGCCGCGCTCCTCGCGTTCGAGCTCGCGTTTCGTCCCGGCTCGTTTCTCATCCGCGGCGGAGTGATCGTCATGATCATGCTGGTGATCTGCGCCATCGCCACGCGCTGGATCAAAGTCTCGCTGCACATGGCGTTCGGCGCGCTCTCGGCAACCACGCTGCTGCTCCTCGGCTCGCCGGCGGGATGGATTCTCCTGGCCGTACTTCCGCTGCTGGCGTGGTCGCGGCTGGCGCTGAGTCGTCATACAGTGGGGGAGTTGGTGAGTGGCGCCGCAGCGGGCGCCCTCGCCGCGTACGCAATCGTCCGACTATGAAAATCGTCAACATCCATGACCTCCGTCTGGCCGCGAAACGGCGTCTGCCGCGCGTCGTCTTCGATTACATCGATGGAGGCGCCGAAGCCGAATGGACCATGCGCGAGAACATGCGCGCGTACGAGGATGTCGTGTTCCGCCCGCGCTCCGCGGTGGCGACGGCGAGTTGTGATCTCCGCACGACCGTGCTCGGAACGGAGATCGAGCTGCCGGTGATCCTCGCGCCGGTCGGCAGCTCGCGCATGTTCTATCCGCGAGGGGAGGAAGCCGCGGCGCGTGCAGCCGGCAAGGCCGGGACGATCTACACGCTCTCCACGCTCTCCGGCTGTGCCGTGCGCGATGTGAAAGCGGCGACGGCCGGACCGGTCTGGCATCAGCTCTATCTCGTCGGCGGCCGCGACGTCGCACTCGGCGCGATCGAGCGTGCGAACGCGTGTGGCTGTTCGGCGCTCGTGGTGACGATCGATACGCCGGTGGCCGGCATGCGCGAGCGGGACGTTCGCAACGGAGCGAAGGAGCTGATCGGCGGCAGGCCGTTCGAGATGCTGCCGTATCTCGCGCAATTTCTGGCGCGCCCGCGCTGGTTCGCCGCGTGGCTGCGCGACGGCGGGCTGATGAAGTTTCCGAACATCGTGCTGAAGGATGGGCCGATGGCGTATGCCGATGTCGGTGCCGCGCTGGAGCAATCGATGGTGAGCTGGGACGACTTCCAGTGGATCCGCCGCGCATGGCCGGGCCCGATCGTGGTCAAGGGTGTGCACACCGGCGACGATGCGCGCCGGGCGATCGACAACGGCGCGTCGGCGGTCGTCGTTTCGAATCATGGCGGCCGGCAGCTCGATGGCGTTGCGGCAACGCTGCGCGTGCTGCCCGAGGTGCAGCGAGCGGTTAGAGATCAGGCGGAGGTGCTGCTGGACGGCGGCATCCGCCGCGGCAGCGACGTCGTGAAGGCTCTCTGTCTTGGCGCCCGCGCCGTGCTGATCGGCCGCGCCTACGCGTACGGCCTCGGCGCGGCGGGGGAGAGGGGCGTGACGAGTGCGATCGAGATTCTGCGCAGCGACATCGTCCGCACGATGAAGCTGCTGGGATGCGCGTCGGTGAAGGATCTCGACGGCTCCTTCGTCAGCGCGCCCTTCGGTGCGTAGTCCGCGTTTTTGCTCCACAATCGGCGCGTGCAAGAGCTCAGGCTGCCGCCTCCGCCCCGCCACGTGCCGCTTTCGCTGTTCATCGCCAATGCGACCGGCTCGAAGATCGCATGGCTCGTGCTGGCATTCGCATCGGTGTTCTTCTGGTTCTTCGCGATGCGCGCCGATCTCGCGTTCATCGCCTTTCGTCCGCCGTACCAGGAAGCCGAAGCGAGCGTGATCGGATCGAGGAAGACGGGCGCGAGCGAAAACAAGGTCTCCGTTTACGAAGTGCGCTACGAGTACAGCGCGGACGGAAAGACATTCGAGGGGAAGTCGTACAACGTGGGCAGTGCGCCCGATGCTGGCGAGCATGTGACCGTCGAATATCTTCCCGGCGCTCCGCAGTCCTCGCGCGTGGCGGGGATGAGACGCGATCTCTGGAGCCCATGGATGCTGCTCATCACGATCTTTCCGGCCGGCGCACTGCTGGTGGTGTACTTCACGGCGCGGAATGGATTGCGGCGTTGCCGGCTGCTTCGCGACGGATTTCTCACGACGGCGAAATGCATCGAGCAGCGCGGGACGAACATGCGCGTCAACAATCAGCAGGTGTACGAACTGGTGTTCGGCTTCACGGCGATCGATGGTCGCGAGTGCACCACGACGATCCGTACCCATCAGGTGGATCGATTGCGCGATGAAGAAGAGGAGCCGCTGCTGTATGACCTCACTGATCCTTCGCGCGCGTATCTGCTCGACAGCATGCCTTCACGCCCGAAGCTCAACGAGGTGGGGGAGCTCGAGGGGCGTCCAGTCGCCGCGGTATTCGCGCTGCTGTTCCCGCTCTTCGCGGCGGCTGTGAACTGGCTGATTTTCGTGAATCGCTGAGAAGGCGAAGCTTCGCATCCGCACTCCCTTATCATCACCGCAATGTCCGCCCGCGACTGGGAGCGTCTCGCGCAACTGCAGCCGCACTACGCGGTGCTGACCGAGGAGCGCTTTCGTGCGGAGAAGCTGGACGAGGCGGCGCTGCGCGAGTTCTTCGAGAGCGGCGTCTCCGACGCCGGCATGCTCTTCACTTTGATCGAGCAATACCTCGGCGGCCCCTTCGCGGCGCGCGACGTTCTCGACTTCGGATGTGGCGCCGGCCGTCTGTCGCTCGCGCTGGCAGCGCGCGCGGAGCGCGTGGTCGGGATCGACGTCGCGCCGACGATGTTGTCGATCGCCCGGCGGCACGCGCAGGAGCGCGGCGTGGAGAATGTGCGCTTCACCGAAACGCCCGGCGACGAGACGTTCGATCTGATCTGCTCGCTGATCGTGTTTCAGCACATCCCGGTGGCGGCGGGAGAAGCGATCCTGCGCGATCTGCTGCGGCGCGTGCGGCCGGGCGGCGTGGTCGCGCTGCACTTCGCGTTGTGGCGCCCCGGCGGCCCGCTGCGGAAATTCGCGCGAATCTTGCGCGGCGCATCGCCGCTGCTGCACCGCACACTGGCGCGCCTCCGCGGCGAGCGCGATCCGCTGCCCTACATGCAGATGAACGAGTACAGCCGCGAACGAATCGTCCGCGCGATGCAAGAAGCAGGGTTTCGGGAGCCGATGGTCAAGGAGACGCGGCAGAAGGAGATTGTGGGAGGGATTTTTGTGGGGCAGCGGGGATGGGAGGGGGGATGGGACTAATGGGACGGATGGGACGGATGGGACCTATGGGCGGTTCGTGCATTCTTCATCCGCTCTCTGATGCTGCCACTTTCCATGAACTTCTTTTCGAGATGGCGGATCTGTTGGTCGAGTAGATAGTTGGCCTGGTGGATGATGCAAATCGCGATGTTTGCGAGCACTGCGGCCGAACGGGTTTCGGAGAACTCGCGGAATGGTTCGGCGGTTCTGAGCTTGCGTACAAAGAGGGCCTGGCGCGAGTTTTTCTCCCACAGTTTCAGGCTCCGAACGCGGAGATAATCCTCGTAGTCGATCAGCAGTTCTTCGAGACTCGCGCGTGCAACGTTGGTGAGTTTGATCTCAGTCTCCGTAGAAGTTGCGGATGCCTGGCTTCCTTTGGCGATGTTTTGCTTTCCCGATCGCGCGGCTTGCACCATCTGATCGACAGTCCGGTCCCGCTTATCCAGAAAGCGTTCACAGAAACGAACGGTGATGTCATAGACAATCTGCGCCTTCTGATACGAGAGAAGATTCTGATACCCGCCGTGCGGCCGAATGAATCCCATCCACCGAGGTTACCTCGGTCTACAGGTGGTAGCCGCCCATAGGTCCCATAGGTCCCATCCGTCCCATAAGTCCCATCCTCATCGCTCCCGCCCAGACGAGCGCTCCATCGGGCACGAGGGCCGGCACGCGGATCGTGTGGCGGCCGCGCGCGAGAGCGACTTCGCCGTTTCTCTCCGTGGCGTCGATGATCACGCGCATCGCCCTGCGCTCGCTCACGAAGACGTAGGGACCGGGCACTTCGATCGTGAATGACGATTGCGTGCCGGGCTGCAGAGGAGGCAGGCGTTTGCCGGCCACGCGTACGCGGCCCCACTCGAGATAGTTGCGCTCGACGAAGGAGCGCGCTGCGGGTGTGAGCCGTTCGTAATTGGCCACGACGTGCGTCGCGGTCTGCGCCAGCACGCCGGCGATCTCGTCGCGCAGCATGCCGAGCCGCAGCCGGTGATTCGTCAGCGACTCGATGACGAGCGGGTAGGAGCGATGCCGGAAGACGCACTCGCCTTTGAGGTCCATCACCGGATCCTCGATTCGCGTGAGCGAGAGGACTTCTTCCACGAGCGCGATCTCCTCCTCTGCGCGGTCCTTCCATGGCGAGGCGACGACGACGATCACGACGACCTGCGCGGCCGCGCAGAGGATCGCAACCGCGCGCCGTTCCGGCCGCCACGACGTGAGCAGCCCCGCGGCACCAAGAGCGAGCAGCGGATAGAACGGCAGGAACGTTTCCAGATTCAGGATCGGCCAGAACGAGATCAGAACCAGGAAATACGACAGTGCGGCCGCGGCGATGAAGACGCGCCGCCGCACGAGCGAGGGATCACCATCGGAGCGGGCGATGCGCGTCACGACAAACCGCGCGACGGGATAGCCGGCGATGAACCAGAACATCCGCCACGTGTGCTCTGCCGGCACGATGTTGTGGCCGACTACATCGTAAAAGAACGGCTTCCATGAGCCCGACAGCGCATACAGGCCGGCGATCAGGAGTGGCGGTGTGCATGCGCTGCCGAGAAAGACGGCAATGGAAGAGAGGCGTGGGGCGGCCGTGCGCGTGAGCAGCAGCGTGATCGCAGTTGCGGCGCCGACCGCGCAGAGAAAGAGGATGCTCTTGAGGGACACCGCGAAGGCGAGGCCCAGAAAGATGCCGGCCCACGCCGCGCGGCGAAGCCGCGGAGCGGAAGAAAGTAGCGCGAGGATCATCGCCAGCCAGAACACCACCCAGAGATCGTCGGTTCGATACTCGAGCGTCCCGAGATAGAACGGCGGTACGAGCGCGGCGAGAAGCGTGCTCGTGAGCGGATCGAACTCCAGTCTCGAAGCGATCTCCCACACCAGCATCAGCGTGATCGCGAAGAGCGGCAGCATCAGCAGCCTCGCTGCGAATAGCAGCCGCGGATCCTCGGAGAACCGGAACAACGGCGACGTCACGATGTGGAACAGCGGCATGTGGTTGTCGAACAGATCGCGATGCTGCACGAGACCGTGGGCCCACCCCCAGGCGACGTGCATGTGCTGGGGCTCGTCGGAGTCGAACCGGTATCGAAAGATCAGGAGGACTCGCAGCGCGGCGGCAGATGCCGCCACGAGCCAGGGAAGCAACTTCGTCACGCGATCCGTCATGGTTTGATGGCCGCTGTCTCCGATACCGGCGGCGGAGCGGGATAGAACTTCCACACCAGTTGGGCGTGCGCTTCACACTTCCTGTAGGCCGCCCGCGCTTCCTCGAGAGCTTTCCGCCGCGCTTCGGGCGCCGCGGCTTTCGCGTTTTTCTTCGCCGCCTTCAACGCGGCGCTGCACTTTTCATGCTCGTCGAAGTAGGCCGTCTGCGCCTTCGTGGGATGAACGGCCGCGAACAGAGCCGGACAGGCGAACATCGTCAGGATCAGGAGTCGTTTCATTGATGAATCTCCATCGGGACGAGCTGCATTACGCCGTCTGCCGTCTCGCCGCGTCGCTCGAGGGCCAGGTAGACGGCGGGAAGAACGAAGAGCGTCAGCGCGGTCGCGGAAACGAGTCCGCCGATGATCACGATGGCCAGCGGCCGCTGCACTTCGGATCCGATCGCATGCGAGAGCGCCATCGGCAGGAGTCCGAGCATCGCCAGCAGCGCCGTCATCAACACGGTGCGCATGCGGACGAGGCTTCCCTCCAGCACTGCCTCGCGCGGCGGCAAGCCTGCGCTCTGCATCGCGCTGAAGTTGCTGACCATCACGACTCCGTTCAGCACCGCCTGGCCGAAGAGGGCGATGAACCCGATCGCCGCCGAGACGCTCAGCGGAATGTGCAGGATGAGCAGCGCGACGATGCCGCCGATCAGCGCGAACGGAACATTCAGCAGGATGACCATCGCATGGCGGACCGAGCCGAACGCGTGAAAGAGGATGACGAAGATCAGGAAGACGCTGATCGGCACGATCATCTTCAATCGCGCCATCGCCCGCTGCTGGTTCTCGAACTCGCCGCCCCACGTCGTGTAGTAGCCGGGCGGGAAGACGACCTGCTCGCGCACCGCTTTCTGCATGTCGGCGACAACGCTTCCCATGTCTCTTCCGGCGATGAAGACGGAGACGGCGGTGATGCGGCTGCCATCTTCGCGGCTGATGTTTTCCGCGCCGCTGCCGAGGGAGACCTGCGCGACGTCTTCGAGCGGGATGCGCATGCCGGACGGAGTGTCGATCACGATCCGCCGGATCGCGCCGATGTCGGCGCGCTGCTCCTCGCGCAGCCGCGCGACGACCGAGAAGTGCTTCTCGCCTTCCCACACTTCCGTCGCCGCGCGGCCTCCGAGCGCGGTCTGAATCACATCCTCGACATCAGCGACGTTGAGACCATAGCGCGCCGCTCTGGCACGATCGACTTCGATGTGCAATTGCGGGATGGATCCCGCCCTGTCGAGGAACGCGCGGTCCACGCCCCGCACGCCGGAGATGACGTGCATCACCTCCGCCGCTTTCGCGCGCAGCGTGGGGAGATCCTCGCCGAAGACCTTCACGACGATCTGCCCGTCGATCTGCGAGATGCTCTCCAGGATGTTGTCGCGGATGGGCTGCGAAAACGAGGGATCGATGCCGGGGATCTCGTTCAGCGCTTTCTCCATCTCCGCGATCAGTTGCTCCTTCGTGATCGGCCGCTTCCACTCCGACTGCGGCTTCACATCGACGAAGAGCTCGGCCATGTTGATCTGCTTCGGATCGGTGCCATCCTCCGGCCTTCCCGATTTCGAGATCACGCTGCGCACTTCGGGAAACCTGCGCAGAATGGCGCGGATGCGGGCACACTCGCGCGTCGCCTGCGAGACCGAGATCCCCGGCGGCAGCGCGACGTTCACCCAGATCGCTCCTTCATTCAGCTCCGGCAGGAACTCGCTGCCGAGCATCGGCACGAACGTGAGACTCACCGCCAGCGCGACGACGGCGGCACCGATCACCAGCGCACGCCTCTCGAGGACCGCGCTCAACGCGCTTCGATAGAACGTGCGGCAGGCTTCGACGAGCCGGTTGTCGTGCTCCGGCAGATCGCGCCGCAGTGCGTAGAAACAGAACAGCGGCACCAGCGTCAGCGAGAAGAGCAGCGAGCCGACGAGCGCCGACACGATCGTGTACGCCATCGGCGCGAAGATCCTTCCCTCATGCCGCTGCAGCGTGAAGATGGGGATGTGCGCGACGATGATGATCAGCATCGAGAAGAACGTTGGCCGCGCGACTTCCGCCGCCGCTTCGAGGATCGTCCGTTTGCGGTCCGCCGCCCCTTCCGGCCGCTGCTGCGTGAGACGCCGGAAGATGTTCTCGACGACGATCACCGCGCCGTCGACGATGATCCCGAAATCCATCGCCCCGAGGGAGAGCAGGTTCGCCGGAATGCCGCGCAGCCGCAGCCCGATGAACGCCGCCAGCAACGCGAGCGGAATGATCGCCGCCACGATCGCCGCAGATCGGAAATTGCCGAGGAACAGAAGGAGGACGAGCGCGACGAGGAGCGCTCCTTCGATCAGGTTCTTGAAGACCGTGTGCAGAGTCGTGTCGATCAGCCATGTGCGGTCGTAGTACGGATCGATCGTCACTCCCTTCGGCAGGACGGATGCGTTGAGCTGGCCGATCCTGTTCTTCACCGCGGCGAGCACCTCGCTCGGGTTCTCGCCCTTGCGCATGACGACGATGCCCATCACGGCCTCGTCGTCGGCATCCTGCCCCGCGATCCCCTGGCGCGGCACGGAGCCGCGGGTGATCGTGGCGACGTCGCGCGCGAGAATCGGCGTGCCGTTGCGTTCCGCGACGACGACGTTTCCGACATCGTCGATCGACTTCATCATTCCGAGTCCGCGGATGATGTATTGCTGCGCGCCCTGCTCGATGTAGCTGCCGCCCGCATTCGCATTGCCGCGTGACAGCGCCGTGAGGAGCTGCTGCAGCGTGACGTCGTACGCCTTCATGCGCGCGAGATCGACGTTCACGTCGTACGTCTTCAGAAATCCGCCGAGGCTGACGACATCGGCGACGCCGGGAACCATCTTCAGACTGCGCGCGACCGTCCAGTCCTGAATCGTCCGCAGCTCGGTCGCATCATGACCCGGTCCGCGCAGGCGATAGCGATAGATCTCGCCGATGGCCGTCGACAGCGGAGCGAGCTCCGGCTTCACACCATCGGGCAGATCGGCCTGGGCAAGACGCTCCGCGACCTGCTGCCGCGCAAAGTAATCCGTCACCTGATCATCGAAGGTGACGATGATGTACGAGAGTCCGAACTGCGTGTGCGAGAAGAGCCGCACGGAATGCGGCAATCCGCTGAGCGCCAGCTCGATCGGAATCGTGACCTGCTTCTCCACTTCCTCCGCGGCATTGCCGGGAGAAAGAGTGATGACCGTGACCTGGACGTCGCTGACATCGGGAAACGCTTCGATGGGCAGCGCGCGAAAGGCCATGATGCCGGACCCCACGAAGAGAAGGAGCAGCACCGCGAACATCAGCGGCTGGTCGAGGGCGAAGGAGATGAGCTTCCGGATCACCCGTTACTCCTTCGACCGCTGCTCGGAGCGGAGCAGCAGCGCGCCATCGGTCACGATCTGCTCGCCGCCGGAGAGCCCTGCGATCACGCGGAGCTTTCCTTCGCCTCCATCGGCGAGTTGCACCGGCCGGCGGTCGAACGTCCGCTCGCCGGAGCGCACGAAGACGAACGACTTGCCGTCTTCGACGACCTGCGCCTGCACGGGAATCGTGATGGCCGCCTCGTCCGACGTGGTCAGGCGAATGGCGGCGAACATCTCCGGTTTCAGGCGGCGGCTCGGGTTCTCGACGGAGAAACGGACCTTCGCCGTTCTCGTCGCGGGATCGAGCACGTCGCCGATCCGCTCGACGCGAGCGGCGAAGTGCTCGTCGGGGTAGGCGTTGGTCGTGAGGTCCGCGGTGGCGCCGGCCTTCACGAGCCGCAGGTCGCGCTCGAAGACATCGGCAATGACCCAGACGCGCGAGAGATCGGCGATCTCGATCAGCGGCGTGCCGTCACCCTGCACGATCTGTCCCTCGCTGACGCTGCGCGTGATGACGACGCCGTCGATCGGTGCGCGCAGCGGCACGGCGTCGCTTCCGTCGGAGATGCCGAGGACATCGAGCGACTTCGAGGTGCGGGCCACGCGTGCTTTCGCTTTCGTGAGATCCGCTTCGGCCTGATCGAGGGAGATGCGCGACGCGGCTTCATGGGCGAACAGATCGCGTGTCATGACGTACGTCTTCGCCGCGACGTCGAGATCCTTCATCGCTTCGGCGTGATCGTTGGCGGCCGCTGCGGCATCGCGGCTGTGTACGACGGCCAGCGTCTCGCCGCGCGAAACGCGATCGCCCGGCCGCACGCGCAGCGAAGCGATCCTTCCCGCCACGGGGCTGAGCAGCCGCGCGTAATGATCCTCGTCGAACGTCACCTTGCCGGTGGCGAGCAGAACGTCGGGGGTTCTGGCGACGCGCACCGGTTCGATGCGGAGCTGAGGAAGCGCGTTGTCGTCGATCGTGACGCCGGGCGCGGCGATGTGGCGTTTCGGTGCCGTCGTTTCCGCTTCGGATCGTTGTGCACAACGTGCGGCGGCGAAGGCAAGCAGTAGCGCGAAAGCAATCTCACTCGTTCTCTTCATGATGACCTCCCAGTGCGGCTTCCAGTTCGAAGGCCGCGGTTCGGACAGCGGCGAGTGCGTCGAAATAGCTGTCCATCGTTTCGTTCCAGGCCCGCTCGGCGTCGAGAAACTCGAGCAGCGAGGAGGCGTGTGTGCGGTAGACGTAGGCGGCCGTGTCGCGCGCCTTCTGCGCGGCGGGGAGAAGATCGGTCCGGATCTGATCGACGATGGCGCGCGAGGCGAGATACTGGCCCCTTGCGGTTCGAACCTCCGTCAACACCTGCGACTCCAGCGCCTTGATCTGCGCCTCGGCCACGTCTTTTTCCGCGCGGGCTCTGGCGATGTCTCCCTGATTGCGATCGAAGAGCGGCAGAGGAAGCGTGACGTTGACTCCGTACGAGGAGCCGATCGTGCCGGCGCCTTTGCGCGTGTAGGAGAATCCGGCGATGGGATCGACTCGCGATTGCGCGATCGCGAGCCGCAGCGCGGCATCGCGCTGCTCGAGGGTGAGCCGCGCGGCGAGAAGATCGGGACGGTGCGCGAGCGCGTCCGATTCGAGCGTGCCGGTGTCCACTCTTACTTCGGAATCAGCGAGCTCGATCGGCGCCGCGGAAGCATCGTGCCGGCCGAGCACGTTTCGCAGCCGCAACTGCGCCGCCGCCTCCGCCGCCTCGGCTCGCGCGACGTCGCCGCGCAGCAGATACAGCGCGGTCTGCGCCCGCGTCAGCTCGAGCGGCGCGGCGGCGCCGGCGCGAACGCGGACGTCGTTCAGTTGCACGACGTCATCGAGCAGCTCGAGGTTGCTCTTCGCGAGTTGTGCGCGCTGCTGCGCGCGGACTGCGTCGCTGAACGCATTGGCGACGTCGAGCCGCAGCCTGCGGATCGCATCTTCGAACTGCAGCTCCGCGATGCGCCGGCTGTAGCTCGCCGCTTCCATTCGCAGCGAACGCTTGTGGGCGGTCTCGATCGGAATGCCGGCGGCGAGGGTCCGATCCGTCGTGTCGGCGGGGTGCGTTCCGAAGACGCGCGCCGCGCTCAGATTGTCGAGGCCGTAGGTGATCGTCGGATTGGGCCGCAGGCGCGCGGCAATCATGTCGGCGTCGGCCACCGGCAGCTCGAGCCGCTCGGCCATCAACTGCAGGTTGTTGTGCAGCGCCTCGCGAATCGCCTGCTCGAGCGTCAGCGCAATCTGAGTCTGCGTCTGCGCTGCGAGCGGCGAAGCGAGGAGGCATGCGAGCGCTGCAATGAGCGCCCGGCCGCGAATCATGCGGCTGTGCATGGAAATTCTCCTTCGTCTGTCGTTCGATTCGGAAAACGATCAGAAGAAGGAGGGAGGTCCGCGCAGCGAGTAGACCGGCGCGGAGGGTGAGGCGGGACGTGTGACGGGTTCGAGTGTGACGAAGCCGATGAGGAAGAGCCGGAAGGCGATGACGCTGGCGAGGATCGGCGCGACGACCGCGGCGAGCTGCAGCGCTGCCGCGGCGACGATGCGCCGGACGGCGGCCGTCTCCTCGACCGCGGCGATCGTTTCCTGCAGATCGTCCGTGATCGAGATGATGGGGAAGAGCGCGGTCAGGATGCAGATGGTTGCGATGCCGACCGCGATGGCGCGCCGCCGATCGTTTTCGCGAGCGGCGAAAATCGCGAGCCGCACGCCCGAAGCGAGGGCGATCGACAGCCAGACGGCATTCAGCAGCAGTTCCATCGGTCACGAGTGGGACGAACCATCTGCCGAATGGTTACGGGCGTGTTGCGGCCCGGTGCGTGAATCGTGTTCGCTATTTCGCCGCTCGGACTTTCTCCGTCAATACCGGCAGGAACTCCACCAGATCTGCGACGACGCCGACCGAAGCCGCCTGAAAGATCGGCGCCTTGGGGTTCTTGTTGACCGCCAGGAGGAAGGGGTTGCCCTTGATGCCGCCGAGGTGCTGGAAGGAGCCGCTGATGCCGAGAGCGAGATAGACCTTCGGCTTGACGGTTTGTCCCGAGGTGCCGACCTGGCGCGGCTTGTCGAGCCATTTCGCGTCGACGATGGGGCGCGAGCAGGCGAGTGCGGCGCCCATCGCTTCGCTCAGCTCTTCGACGAGCGCCAGGTTTTCCTTGTCGCCGATGCCGCGGCCGACGGAGACGAGCACCTCTTCCTTCGTGATGTCGACGTCGCCGGATTCGGCCTGAATGAGCTCGACGAAGCGGCGGCGCGGCGTGATTCCGGCCACGGCTGCGGAGTGGTCAATGAGTTGACCAGTTTTCGAAGGCTCGGCGGCGCGGAAGATGCCGGAGCGAATTGTGATCACGGCGCCCCTGCTGATGTCGCAGTGCACGTGCGCGCTGACCTGGCCGGCGTACTCCTGGCGCACGGCTTTCAGCGTCGCCCCTTCGATGCCGTCGAAGCCGACGACGTCCGGCACATAGGCCGCGCCGAGCTTCACCGAGAGTCCGGGGCCGAGGTCGAGGCCGAAGGTGTTGTGGGGAAGGAGGACGATCGAGCCGGAGGGGACGATCGCCGTCAGGAGCGGCCGCAGGAGCTCGGCGTTCGGATAGAACTCACCCAGCGACCAGACCTCGTCGAAATAGGCTAACAACTCGTTGCACTTCGTGCCGATGGCGATCCGTTTCTCGCCGGGGAAGAGGGTTTCCGCTGCCGTTGCGAGCTCGAGCGCGGTGTCGTCGCTTGCGTAGATGAAGATCATTTGATCGCTCCTTTCGCCTTCAGCAGGCCCACGACCTTGTCGGCCAGTTCTTCCGTGCTGCCTTCGAGCATCTCGGCGCCGGCGCCGAGCTCGGGGACGAAGTAGTCGACGCGGCGCACCTTCGCGGCGGCGGCGCCGGCGTCGTTGACTCCGAGCGCTGCGCTGTCGAGCACCGGCACTTCGAGCGACGCGACTTTGCGGATGCCGCGGATGCCGACGTAGCGCGGCTCGTTGATACCGGTCTGGATGGAGAGCACGCACGGCGTGTCGATGTCGTTGATCTCCTGATTGCCGCCTTCGATCTCCCGTCCGATGCGCAGCGTCGCATCGTCTTTGCGCTCGATCCGGTTGACGAGCGATGCATACGGCCAGTCGAGCAGCGCAGCGAGCATGCCGCCGACCTGCCCCGCGCCGTCATCGGCCTGCGCGCCGGTGAGGATCAGGTCGTACTTCGCGCGGTTCGCCGCGGCCTTCAGCACCTTCGCGGTGCCGAGTCCGTCGGAGCCTTCGAACGCCGGGTCGGTGATCAGCACACCCTGATTCGCACCCATCGCCATCTCGCGGCGCACGATCTCTTCCGCGCCGGCGTCGCCGATCGAGACGACGGTCACGTTGCCGCCTTCGCGCTCGACGATCTGAATCGCCTCTTCCACCGCGTAGTTGTCCCACTCGTTGACGGAGTAGACGAGGTCTTCGCGTTTGATGTCCCGGCCGTCGCTGCTGACGCTGATCTCGTTTTCAGCCGAATCGGGCACGCGTTTGACGCAGACGAGGATTTCCATGTTGTGCTCCTTCGAGTCCCTGTGACGGTCGCCGGCCGAGACGGCCGGCGACTGCGGGCGGGACGCCCGCGCTCCACTTACGTTTGCTGATCCACCAGCTCCACCAGGTCGATCGCTTCCATCTTTCCTTCGAGTCCCGCGACCTTGATCGCGTCTTCGATGTTCGTCAGGCAGAAGGGGCAGGCGGTGACGATGACGTCCGCGCCGGCGTCCGCGGCCTGCCTGACCCGCACCACGCCCATGCGCTGCTCCTCTTCCGGTTCGTAGAAGAGCATCAGGCCGCCGCCTCCGCAGCAGAACGAGCGGTCGCGGCAGTTGCCCTTCATCTCGACGCGCTTCAGGCCGGGGATGCAGTCGATCGCCGTGCGCGGCGCGTCGTACGTGTTGTTGTGCCGGCCGAGGTAGCAGGGATCGTGGTAGGTGTAGGTCTTCGCCGAATCCAGCGGCTTGAAGGTCAACTTGTTGACGTTCTCGGCGATGACCTCGCTGATGTGCTGCACGGGAGGCATCCCGTCGTAGTCATTGCGCAGCGCATTCAGCGCATGCGGATCGCTGACGACGATCTTCTTCGCCTCGGACGACCTGATCGCTTCGGCGTTCTGCTCCTTCAACGCTTCGAAGAGCATCTCTTCGCCGAAGCGGCGGACGTCGTGGCCGCTGTCCTTCTCGTCCTTGCCGATCACCGCGAAATCGACGCTTGCTTTCGCGAGGACGCGCGCCGTCGCCTGCGCGATCTTCTGCATGCGGTCGTCGTAGGACGTCATGCTGTCGACGAAGTAGAGGGTCTCCGCCGTCTCGCCCTTCTCGACGAGCTTCACATCCATCTTCGCGGCCCACGCCGCGCGATTCTTTTCCAGCTTGCCCCAGGGATTCCCGCGCTTCTCGAGCGCCGACATCGGCTTCTGCAGCGATTGCGGCACGAGGCCGTCGTCGACCATGCCGCGCCGGAGGTCGACGATCTTGTCGATGTACTCGATGCCGATCGGACACTCCTCTTCGCACGCGCCGCAGGTGGTGCAGGACCAGATCTCGTCTTCGTGCAGGACAGGCGCCCCCGCCTGTCCCTGTCCGGCGCCCACGACAGGCGAGGGCGCCTGTCGTACACCGACGATCGGATACTGCGCGAACGCGGCTTCCCGGCACTTGATGCTGATGTTGCGCGGTGACAGAGGGCGCTTCACGCGATTCGCGGGACAGCGGTCGGAGCAACGGCCGCAGTCCGCGCAACTGTAGAAATCGAGGATGTGCTTCCAGGTGAAGTCTTCGAACTTCTTGACGCCGAGGGAGGGGAGTGAATCGAGATCGGTGACGCCGTACTTCACCGGCTTCACGTTGCCCGGCCGCAGCCGCATGAAGAAGACGTTGAAGAGCGACGTGATGACGTGGAAGTGCTTCCCCATCGGCAGGAAGCAGAGGAATGTGAAGAAGGTGATGTCGTGGATCGTGTAGGCGGCGAGGCTGCCGGTGCGCGAGTAGACGAGCTCCGACACCATCAGCGTCGCGATCATGCCGAGGACGAGAAGCGCTTCGGTCGTGTGGCCGGTGTAGCGCGCGGGGCGGAAGAAGGCGCGGCGGATGGCGAGGATCACGACCGCGGCAAGCACTGCGAGGCCGGCGATCTCCTTCGTGATGTCGTACCACCGCCCGAGGTGCAACGAAAAGTCAGGGACGATGCCGAGGATGACGAGCTCGGTGGAGCGGGCGGCGAGAATCAGGAAGCCGAAGAAGACGACGATGTGCAGGACGCCGGCGAGCAGATAGCGCGGTTGCCGCCACTGCGCGAGCCAGAGCTTGAGCACGAGCTGAATCCGGCGCGGGATGTCGTTGAAGCGAGGATCGGGTGCGGCGTGCAGGAGAGGCTGCACGCGCCGGACGATGATCCAGGTGAACGTGCCGAGCCCGGCGAGTGCGACGAGGAGGAAGAAGAGTTGTGTCATGGCGTGCCTCCCGTCAATCCTGAGCGGAGCGAAGGATCAACCAAGGCGCCGCGATGAGCACGCCACGAGCAGCGCCCGAGCCGGAAGCCGTCGCGGCGCCTTCGCTGATGCTTCGCTGCGCTCAGCATGAGGCTACTTCCCTCCGAAGGACTCGTCGCAGATCTCGACCGCCACATTGCTGGCGGCGAGAATCGCTTCCATCTTGCCCAGCGTCACCGGCAGCATCACCTGGCAGTGGTACTCGGCGCTCTTGATCTGCCCTTCATAGAACGCCTGATCCTTTTTCGCGCCGCCATTCGCCAGCGCCTCGGCTGCGACGCGCGCGCGCCAGGTCAGCATCCAGCCGGTGACGATGTCGCCGCACACTTCGAGGAACGGATGCGCATGCGCGGCGGCGGTCATCAGGTTGCCGAACATCGCGGTCATTCCCATGTGCCGCGCGACCTCTTCCAGCTTCACCAGCGCTTCTTCGTAGCGGCTCGCGATCGCCGCGGTGCGATCGTTCTCCGCCGCGAGCGTGAGCGCGCGCCGGATCTCTTCGCCGAGGTCGATGATCGGGCGGCCGCCGTTCTGGCCCAGCTTGCGGCCGAGGAGGTCCATCGCCTGGATGCCGTTGGTGCCTTCGTAGATCGACGTGATACGGACGTCGCGCAGCAACTGCTCGACGGGGAACTCGCGGATGTAGCCGTAGCCGCCGTACACCTGCACCGCGAGCGAACAGACATCGAAGCCGCGCTCGCTCGCATACGCCTTCGCGATCGGAATCAGGAAGTCGACGATGCCGGCGAGCCGCGTCTTCTCTTCGTCATCCGTCGCCGTTGCGATCTGATCGAAACAGAAGGCGAGGTAATACGAAAGGCTGCGCATCGCCTCGACGTACACCTTCATCGTCATCAGCATGCGGCGGACATCGGGATGCTGGATGATCGGCACGCCCGGCGCTTCCTTGTCGAGCATCTTCATGAGATGCCGTCCCTGTACGCGCTGCCGCGCGTAGTTGAGCGCGTAGAGATATGCGGCGCTCGCGCTGCCGAGCGCCTGATTGGCGACCATGAGGCGCGCGTCGTTCATCATCAGGAACATCGCGCGCATCCCTTTGTTGGCGCCGCCGAGGAGAAGGCCGCGGCATTTGCCCTTGCTGCCGAGCGAGATGCTGGCCGTCGAGTTGGCGTGAATGCCGAGTTTCTCTTCCAGTCCGGTGCAGACGACGTCATTCGGTTCGCCGAGTGAGCCGTCTTCGTTCACCCAGATCTTCGGCACGAGGAACAGCGAGATGCCGTTCGTGCCGGCCGGCGCGCCTTCGATGCGCGCCAGGACGGGATGAATGATGTTCTCCGCGAGATCGTGCTCGCCGCCGGAGATGAAGATCTTGTTGCCTACGATGTTGTACGTGCCGTCGCCGTTCGGCGTGGCCGTCGTCTGCAATGCGCCGACGTCGGAGCCGGCCGCCGGTTCGGTGAGGAGCATCGTGCCGGTCCACTCGCCGGTGAAGAGTTTCCTGAGGAACATCTTCTTCTGCTGCTCGTCGCCGAACTCGGAGATGAGCCGGCCTGCGCCTTCGGTGAGGCTGGCGTACATGACGAATGCGAAGTTCGCGGCGAGCATGAAGTCGGCCGCGGCGACCGCGACGGATCTCGGCATTCCCTGGCCGCCGAAATCCGGATCCTCGGTCGTCGCCATCCAGTCGCCTTCGCGCAACGCCTTCCACGCCTTCTTGAACGAATCGGGTGTGGTGACTTTGCCGTTGTCGAAGTGCGCGCCGATGCGATCGCCGTCGGTCTGCGTCGGCAGCAGCTCCTTCGTCGCGAGGTTGCGCGCCTCACCGATGATGAGATCGATCGCCTTGCGATTGAAGTCTGCGTAGCGCTCGTGTCCGGCGAGTTGGCCGACGTTCAGTTGTTCGTGGAGAACGAATTCGACGTCTCTGCGGTCCGCGAGAATCTGAGCCATGGTTTCCTCCGGGTCACGCGGGCTCGCGGGCTCGCGGGCTCGCGGTGTTCATCCACCGCGCTCCCGCGTAACCGCGCTACCGCGGAACCAAATCAAGTCCTTTCGAAAATCGTTGCGATGCCCTGGCCGAGACCGATGCACATCGTCGCGATCCCGGTCTGGTGATTGCCGCGCTTCATCTCGTGAAGAAGGGTCGTGGTGATGCGTGCGCCGGAGCAGCCGAGCGGATGTCCGAGCGCGATCGCGCCGCCGTTGAGATTCACCTTCTTCTCGACCTGATCGCGCAGTTGCAGGTCTTTGATCACAGGGAGCGACTGCGCGGCGAATGCCTCGTTGAGCTCCCAGAGGTGAATGTCGGACGTCTTCATCTTCGCGCGCGCCAGCGCCTTCTTCACGGCGGGCACGGGGCCGTAACCCATGATCGACGGATCGACGCCGGCTGTGGCCATCGCTTTCACGCGCGCCAGCGGCTCGAGGCCGAGCGCCTGCGCGCGCTCGGCGGACATCACGAGCAGCGCCGACGCGCCGTCGGAGATCGCCGACGAATTGCCCGCCGTCACCGTGCCGTTCTTCGGATCGAAGACGGGCTTGAGCGCGGTGAGCGATTCGATGTTCGTGTCTTCGCGAATGACTTCGTCGTAGTCGCAGATGGTGGAGAAGCCATTCTCGTCATGGCCTTCGATCGGAATGATCTCGTCCTTGAAGCGGCCTTCGACGCGCGCCGCATGCGCTCTCCTGTGCGAGCGCAGCGCGAACTCGTCCTGCGATTTCCGGTTGATGCCGTGCAGTTTGGCCAGGACTTCCGCGGTGATTCCCATCATGCCGGCCGCTTTCGCGGCGTACTTGCTGATGGCCGGATTCGGGTCGACGCCGTGCGTCATCGGCAGATGGCCCATGTGCTCGACGCCGCCGACGATGAAGACGTCGCCGTTGCCGGTCATCACGGACATCGCCGCGCTGTGCAGCGCGGACATCGACGAGCCACAGAGGCGATTGATCGTCTGCGCGCTGACGGCGTGCGGAAGATCGGCGAGCAGCGACGCGAAGCGGGCGATGTTGAATCCCTGCTCGAGCGTCTGCTGCACGCAGCCCCAGATGACATCCTCGATCTCGTTGGGATCGACTTTCGGATTGCGCGCGAGAAGCGCGCGGATCAGCGCGGCCGAGAGATTCTCGGCGCGCACATTGCGGAACATGCCGCCCTTCGAGCGGCCCATCGGAGTGCGGACGGCATCGACGATGACGGCGTCTTTCACTGGGTACCTCCGGCCTGGGGGACAGGCGAGGGCGCCTGTCCTGCATCGTGGAACGTGGTGCCGGTCGCGGCGAGTGCCTGCATTCGCACGGTCGGCTCGTAGAGTTTTCCGAGGGCGGCGAACTTCGCGGCCTTGTCGCAGAGCGTCCGGAGGCCGGCGGCGTCGGCATAGCGGAAGGGGCCGCCGCGGAACGGCGGGAACCCGAGGCCGTAGATCATGGCGATGTCGACTTCGACCGGCGTGTTGACGATGCCGTCCTCGAGGCAGCGCGCCGACTCGATGATCATCGGCAGCATCATCCGGTCGATGATGTCCTGATCGGTGATCGCCGTGTTGACCGTCTTCGCCAGCGGGCTAACCAGCGCCTGCACCTCGGGGTCGGGCGTCTTCTTTGGCGCCCCCTTCTTGTCGGGGACATAGGCATAGAAGCCTTTTCCGTTCTTCTGGCCGAAGCGGCCGGCCTCGAACATCACGTCGATCGCGCTCTTCTCGTGGAAGGCCATGCGATCGGGGAAGCCGGCGGCCATCACGGCGTTCGCGTGGTGCGCGGTGTCGATGCCGACCACGTCGAGCAGATACGCGGGACCCATCGGCCAGCCGAACTTCTCCATCACCTTGTCGATGCGGAGGAAGTCGACGCCTTCGTTGACCAGCAGCATGAAGCCGCCGAAGTAGGGGAAGAGGACGCGATTGACGAGGAAGCCGGGGCAGTCGTTCACGACGACCGGCGTCTTGCCCATCGCGAGCGCGTAGGCGACCGTCGTCGCGATGGCGCGCTCGCTCGTCTTCGCGCCGCGGATCACTTCGACCAGCGGCATCTTGTGCACGGGATTGAAGAAGTGCATGCCGCAGAAGTTCTCGGGGCGCCTGAGGTCTTCGCCGAGGCGTGTAATCGAGATCGTGGATGTGTTGCTGGCGAGAATCGCGTCGTCCTTCACCTGCCCTTCGACCTCGGCGAGCACGGACTTCTTGATCTTCTCGTTCTCGACGACGGCTTCCACGACGATGTCTGCGTTCTTGAAATCGCCGAAGGAGAGAGTGGGACGAATGCGCGCGAACGTCTCCGCCAGTTGCGCGGTGGTGATCTTGTTGCGCTCCACCTGCTTGACGAGCAGCTTCTGCGCTTCGGCCAGGCCGAGTGCGATCGCCTTCTCGTTGATGTCCTTCATGACGATCGGCACGTTCTTCGAGGCCGATTGGTAGGCGATGCCGCCGCCCATGATGCCGGCGCCGAGCACCGCGGCGGATTCGATCTTCGCGCCGCCGGCTGCGAGCTTCTTCGCCACCTTGTTCACGTATTGATCGCCGAGGAAGATGGTGACGAGGTTGACGGCGGTGGGAGTCTTCGCCATCTTCGCGAAGGTGTTCGCTTCGATCTTCAGCGCCTCGTCGCGATTGCGGTTTGCGCCCTGCTGCATCGCGGTGATCGCGGCGACGGGCGACGGATAGTTCGGCCCGGCCTTGCCGGCGACGAAGCCCTTCGCCCCTTCGAAGACCATCATCGATTCGGTCGGGTTGAGCTTCAGCGGCGAGGTTTTTTCCGTGCGGCGCGCTTTCCAGTCGCGCTTGCCGTCGATCGCCTGCTGCAGAAGGTCGAGCGCGGCGTCGCGGAGCTTGTCGGGCGCGACGACGGCGTCGACGACTCCCGTCTTCAGCGCGACATCCGCCGTGTACTGATCGCCGCCCGCGATCCACTCGATCGCGTTGTCCGCGCCGGCGAGCCGCGAAAGGCGGACGGTGCCGCCCCAGCCGGGGAAGATGCCGAGCTTCGTCTCGGGGAGACCGATCTTCGTGTCGGACGACATCACGCGATAGTGCGTGGTGAGCGCGAGCTCGAGTCCGCCGCCGAGTGCGAAACCGTTGATCGCCGTGACAGTGGGGAAGGGGAAGTCCTCGATCGTGGAGAAGAGGGCGTGCACTTCCATGATCCACGCGACGAGTTGATCTTCCGTGTTCTGGAAGTAGGCGAGGAACTCGGTGATGTCGGCGCCAACGATGAAACAATCTTTGCCGCTCGTGACGAGAAGGCCTTTCACATCCTTCTCTTCCCTGATGCGCGCGACGGCGTCACCGAGGTCTGTGAGCGTCAGCTTGTTGAACTTGTTGACGGAATCACCGCGGAGATCGAAGCGAAGCTCGAGGATGTTTCCGTCGAGCCGCGACAACTGAATCGCCTGTCCTTCGAAGAGCTGGAGGGCGGCTGAATGAATGCTCATTCAGCAAAGTATGGTGAGCCGTTGGCGGTAGTGACGTGAGCGCCGATACGGCTGAATGTGACATGGAGCGCGGGCGTCCCGCCCGGCGACGATGAACGGTGATCGGATGGGACGTCCGCGCTCCTTTGTGACGATCGTCATGCGGTCGTGTGCTTTTGTGGGACGAAATGCTCGCCTCGGCGCGTTACCATCCCGCCCGACATCAATTCGTGAGGCGAAACCATGGCTGACAGGAAGATCATCTGGACGAAAGTCGACGAGGCTCCGGCGCTCGCGACGTACTCCTTGCTCCCGATCGTGCAGGCGTTTACGAACGGCACCGGCATCGCGGTCGAGACGCGCGACATCTCCCTCGCGGGGCGGATTCTCGCTGCGTTCTGCGACGGTCCGGATGATCTCGCGCAGCTGGGCGCGCTCTCGCTGACGCGCGAGGCGAACATCATCAAGCTGCCGAACATCAGCGCGTCGATCCCGCAGTTGAAAGAAGCGATCCGCGAACTGCAGTTGCAGGGCCACGCGGTTCCCGACTATCCGGAATCGCCATCCAATGATGACGAGAAGGCCATCCAGTCACGCTACGCGAAGATCCTCGGCAGCGCGGTGAATCCGGTGCTGCGCGAAGGCAATTCCGATCGCCGCGCGCCTCTCGCGGTGAAGAATTTCGCGAAGAAGAATCCGCACAAGCTCGGCGACTGGTCCGCCACGTCGAAGGCCGAGGTCGCGCACATGACGTCGGGCGATTTCTACGGCAACGAGAAGTCGGTCGTGATGCACGAGGGGGGCGCGTTCCGCATCGAGCTCGCCGGCAAAGACGGCGTCACGGCCATCCTGAAAGATGGTCTGACCGCGGCGCCGGAAGAAATCCTCGACGGCACGTTCATGAGCGTGAAGGCGCTGCGGAAGTTCTACGCGGCGCAGATGGAAGATGCGAAGGCCAGGGGGCAACTGCTCTCGGTCCATCTCAAGGCGACGATGATGAAGGTGTCCGATCCGATTCTCTTCGGACACGCGGTCTACGTTTTCTTCAAGGATGTCTTCGACAAGCACGCCGCAGACTTCAAGCTCGCCGGCGTCGATCCCAACATGGGCCTCGGCGATCTCTACAAGAAGATCCAGGCGCTGCCCGAAGCGAAGCGCGCCGGGATCGAGGCGGACATCAACGCCGTTTACTCGAAGCGCCCCTCGCTGGCGATGGTGGATTCCGACAACGGCATCACGAATCTGCACGCGCCGAACGACGTCATCGTCGACGCATCGATGCCCGTCGTCGTGCGCGACTCGGGAAAGATGTGGAATGCGGAAGGGAAGCTGCAGGACACGAAGGCGCTGATTCCTGATCGCTGCTACGCGACCATCTACGCGGAGATCATCGACAACTGCAAGAAGTTCGGCGCGCTGAATCCGGCGACGATGGGCTCGGTGCCCAACGTCGGCCTGATGGCGCAGAAGGCCGAGGAGTATGGATCGCATCCGACGACGTTCGAGATCCCGTTCGACGGCACGGTGCGTGTCGTCGACGCGCATGGCAACGTGCTGATGAAGCACGAAGTCGAGGCGGGCGACGTGTGGCGCATGGCCCGCACGAAGGATGTGGCGATCCGGGACTGGGTGCAGCTCGCGGTTAGACGCGCCAGGGCCACAGGGGCGCCGGCGGTGTTCTGGCTCGACGAGCACCGCGCGCACGACAAGAACGTCATCTCGAAAGTCGTCGAGTATCTGGAGGAAGTCGACACGACGGCGCTGCAGATCCGCATCATGCCGCCCGTGGAGGCGATGCGCTTCTCGCTCGAGCGCATCCGCAAGGGACTCGACACGATCTCCGTGACCGGCAACGTCCTTCGCGACTACCTCACCGATCTCTTCCCGATTCTCGAGGTGGGGACGAGCGCCAAGATGCTCTCGATCGTTCCGCTGCTCGCCGGCGGCGGATTGTTCGAGACGGGTGCAGGAGGCTCGGCACCGAAGCATGTGCAGCAGTTCGTCAGGGAGGGATACCTCCGCTGGGATTCGCTCGGAGAGTTCTCCGCGCTGGCGGCGTCGCTCGAGCATCTCGCGGCGACGTTCGGCAACGCGAAGGCGCAGGTGCTCGCCGATACGCTGGATCAGGCGATTGCGAAGTTCCTCGACAACAACAAGTCGCCGGCGCGCAAGGTCGGGCAGATCGACAATCGCGGCAGCCATTTCTATCTCGCGTTGTACTGGGCGCAGGCGCTGGCCGATCAGACGCGCGACGCGGAACTGCGGACGAAGTTCAACACGATCGCGGCGCAACTGACGACGAACGAATCAAGGATCAACGAAGAACTGCTCGCCGCGCAGGGCCAGCCCGTCGACCTCGGCGGCTACTATCACCCCGACGCCGGCAAGGCGTCGCGCGCGATGCGTCCGTCGAAAACGTTCAACGCGGTGATCGACCGTCTGCTTGCGGCAGCCGAAGCCGAAGAGGGCACGTTGGCAGCAGTGTAGGGGAGTAGCCGCGGCAGCGCGGTGATGGTGTTGAAGTCGTTGCAGTGCGGCGATTGAGTGATTCTTTCGGTGCTTTGAAAAGCGAAATGAAGAACGCAGAACGCAGAATGAAGAATTTAGAAAGAGCGACGCGCGAAGCGCCACATCAATTCTCAATTCTGCGTTCTGCGCTCTGCCTTTTCGTAGCTCGAGCACGCTTCGGTTGCACGGCGGGAGCGGGAAGCTCCCGTGGTGGGGCGATTGAGTGATTCTTTCGGTGCTTTGAAAAGCGAAATGCAGAACGCAGAACGCAGAATGAAGAATTTAGAAAGAGCGACGCGCGAAGCGCCACATCAATTCTCAATTCTCAATTCTGCGTTCTGCGTTCTGCGTTCTGCTTTTTCGTAGCTCG
>Ga0070741_10004592_pt1 | contig 32041 bp, 32 predicted proteins | sample Coa_R1_4_FD_66440 | JGI IMG/M metagenome (GOLD analysis project Ga0070741, IMG submission 66440) | Surface soil microbial communities from Centralia Pennsylvania, which are recovering from an underground coalmine fire - Coalmine... | ecosystem: Environmental > Terrestrial > Soil > Unclassified ... | reverse complement strand
ACTACCGTCGCGTGAAGATGAGAATGTGTTGTCGGGGCAGCGTTTCATCCACTTGGGCGAGCGCGAACCCTTCGGCTTCCACTTCGAGCTTCGCCTCTTTCACGCTCATTTTGTGGTCAGGCTTGATCGGGATCGACGGATCTTCCTTGCGGTACTCGAGCAGCACGAGGCGTCCGTCCGGCTTCAGCGCCGAGCGCAGCCCGCGCAGCATCTCCTGCGGACGCGACAGCTCGTGGTACACGTCCACCATCAGCTCGAGATCCAGCGTCGACGCGGGCAGCCGCGGATCGTCGAGCGCCCCCTCGACGAGGACGACGTTGGCGACATGCGCGCGCTCGACGCGACGCTGCAGGATCTGCAGCATCTCCGGCTGCACGTCGTTGGCGTAGACGCGTCCGGCCGGACCCACGCGCGCCGCCAGGCGCATCGTCATGTAGCCGGAGCCGGCGCCGATGTCGGCGACCGTCGATCCGCGCGCGATCTTCAGCACGTCGAGCGCCGTGTCGGGCTCTTCCTCCTCGAGCCGCTCGGGCCGCTCGAGCCACGGCGCCCCCTGCCATCCCATCACCTGCGCGTAGACGCGGCCGCTCAGCGGGTGGACGCCGGGCGTTTGCGTGGCGACGAACGCGGCGACGAGGAGCGCAAGGAAACGCATGTGACTAGAATAGCAACTAATGACCGAGCCACTGACCCCGTCACGCCTGTGGAAGCACATGACGCCCGACCAGCGCCAGCGCGCCGCGCGCGCGTTCTGGAGCGATCCGGACGCGCGGGCCGACCAGTTGCAGGCGGTGATGTTGATCGCGCAGCAGAAGAAATTCCGGCCGAAGACGATCAACGGCCTCGACGTCGATCGCCGCGCCCGCCACCTTGCCACGCTGCCGTCGCTGCCCGACGCGCTCGCCGCGCGCGCGCTCGTCGTCTATCACCTCGCCGAGCACCGCGCGATGATGGGCGCGTTTCTCGATGCGCTCGGCATCGCGCACGAGAACGGGCTGATCCAGGAAGACAGCGTCAAGCCGGACGCCGATAAGATCGGCCCGGCGACGCAGACGCTGCGGCAGCAGTTCCCGGCCGACGACGTGAAGCTGTATCTGGAAACGCTGTTCTGCCAGGACCCCGAGACGTGGGGCGCCCTCGAATCGCAGCTAACGTTCTAGCAGCGGCAGCAGCACGTCGAACGTCGTCCCTTCGCGCGGCGCGCTCGTGAAGGTGACGCTGCCGCCCGCCTCTTTCGTCACGCTGTAGACGATCGAGAGGCCGAGCCCCGTGCCCTTCGACGGATCTTTCGTCGTGAAGAACGGCTCGAAGACGTGCGGCTGCATCTCGGGCTCGATGCCGACGCCGGTGTCGCGCACGGTGATCCGCGCATAGCGTCCCGCCGGCAGCCCGGAGTACGCACTCGCCAACCGGGCATCCAGCGTCAGCGCGTCGACCGTGATGTCGACCGGTCCGCCGTCCGGCATCATCGCCTCGCGCGCGTTGACGACGAGGTTCAGGAGCACCTGTTCGAGCTGTCCCGGCTCGATCTTGATCAGCGTCGGTCGCCCGCGCGTGCGCACGCGCACGGGGACGCGATCGCCGGCGACCCGCTGCAGCGTCCGCGCGAGCGGCAGCACCGCGGCGTCGAGGTCGACGACCTCCGGCTCGATCATCTGGTTCCGCGCGAAGGTGAGCAGGCGGCGCGTCAGCGACGCCCCGCGCTCGGCGGCTTTCTGGATCTCGCGCGCTTCCTCGCGCGCCGGATCGTCCTCGCGCAGCTGCATCTGCAGCAGATCGCCGGAGCCGATGATCGCCGCGAGCACGTTGTTGAAGTCGTGCGCGACGCCGCGCGCGAGGCGGCCGATCGCCTCCATGCGCTGCGCGCGCCGGAGCTGCTCCTCGAGCGCACGCCGTTCCGTGATGTCTTCCGCGATCCCTTCGAAACCGTACGAGCCGTCCTCGTTCTGGACGCGGCGCGCGCTCAGGTGCACGAGGATGCTCGAGCCGTCCTTCCGCCGCCAGCGCACGTCGGCGGTGGCGTACTCGAGGTGCGCGTTCTCCGCGATCACCTTCACGCGATTCGGCACCGACTCCCACACGTCGCTCATGCGCCGCGTGCGCAGCTCGTCGACCGACGCGTACCCGAGCATGCGCGCGAGCGCCGGGTTCGCGTCGAGAATCTCGCCGTCCGCCGTCGTGCGATACATGCCGTACGCGGCCCCCTGGATCAGCGAACGGTAGTGCGCTTCGGACTTCCGCAGGCGCTCTTCGATCGCTTTCTGATGCGTGATGTCGCGCGCGATCGCGTGGACGCCGACCGGCGTGCCGCCGTCGTAGACGATCTGCACGTGCTGGCCGATCCAGATCTCCCGGTGTTCCTTCGAGACGGCGAGAAACTCGAAATAGGTGTTCGGCGTGCGATCGCGCATCTGCCGCTGATAGAACTCGGCGGCGCGCTGCTGGTGCGCCGGATGGATCAGCGAGAGATAGTGCCGGCCGATCAGCTCGTCCTCGCTGAAGCCCATCACGCGCGCGGCGGCGCGGTTGACGTACGTGAAGCGTCCTTCGCCGTCGCAGTAGTAGATCAGATCCTGCGCGAACTCGACGATGTGACGGAGCTGATCCTGCGAGCTCACGGCTGCGGCGACGTGGCGCCGCCCGACGGCTTCAGGTAGCGGTCGTACCATGCGAGGATGCGCGTCAGGCGATCGAGGAGATGTTTCTCTTCGCGCAGGCCGTGCGGCTCGCGCGGATAGCGCACGAACTCCGCCTCCACCCCGTACCGCTTCAGCCCGCGGTAGAACTGCTGGCTCTGGCCGATCGGATCGGTCTCGTCGTCTTCGCCCTGGAGCAGCAGCGTCGGCGTCTTCGCGTGCTTCACGTACGTCATCGGCGAGCTCTTCACGAAGCCGTCGGGCCGCTCGTACGGCGTGCCGTAGAACCACTCGTCGTACGCCGACGAGTCCTCCGTGCCGAACTCGCTCGCCATGTCGATGACCGGCGCGCCGGACACCGCCGCCTTGAAGCGCGTCGTCTGCGTCACCGCCCACGCGGCCATGTAGCCGCCGTACGACCAGCCGCCGATGCCGAGCCGCGCCGGATCGGCAATGCCGCGCGCGATCGCCCAGTCGACGCCGGCCATGACGTCCTTGAAGTCGCCGCCGCCCCAGTCGGCGCGGTTCGCTTCCACGAACGCTTCGCCGTAGCCGGTCGATCCGCGCACGTTCGGATAGAGCACCGCGTAACCGCGCTGGACGAGCAGTTGTCCCCACGGCTCGAACGCGTCGGACCAGCGGCCGGTCGGCCCGCCGTGCACCAGCACGACGAAGGGCCCCGGCGTTCCTGAGCCGGAATTCGTCGGGCGGAGCAGCGCCGCTTCGATGTCCTTGCCGTCGAAGCTCCGATACTTCACGACCTCCGGCGCGACGAGCGGCACCGACGTCCATTTCTCGTTCAACGTGGTGACGGCTGTCGCGTCGCCGGTCGGCGGTTTGATCCACAGCTCCGGCGCGCGCGTCGCCGTTTCGCCGGCGAACGCGATCGTGCCGTTGCCGGCGCGCGCGAACGTCGTCGGGTTCACGGGCGTGGCGATGTCGCGCACGGCGCCGTCGGTGCCGATGAGCGCGAGCGCGCTGCCGAAGCCGCGGGCGACGATGCCCGCGACCGTGTGGTCGTCGACCCAGTGCAGTTGGCTGACCGGCCGATCGAGCGTCGCCGCGGTGACGTTGGTCGGCGCGGCGGACGCCGCGCCCGTGGCGCGCGTCGCGTCGGGATTCAGCCGGACGATGTACATGTCGTGCGGCTCGGGACCGTCGACACGCGCGCCGACGAATGCGAGCGTGGCGCCGTCGCGCGACACATCGAGGCCGCCGAACGGCCCGCGCGGCGACGCAACCGGCGTGACCGCGCCAGTCGTGACGTCGATCGTGTGAATCTGTGCCGTCCAGCGATCGCTGGCGGGCGTCGCATCGGCGACGGCGACGAGATGGCGGCCGTCGGGCAGCCATTCGATCTGCGCGATCCGCCACGGCCCGGACGTCACCGCGACGAGCGTCCGCGTGGCGACGTCGAGCATCCAGACGCGAGGGCGCCGCTCGTCCTTCTCGACGCGGCGCGCATCGTCCTTGTCACGTTCGCGCGCCTGTTGCTCGGGTAGTTTCGCGTCGGGCATCAACAGCGCGATGCGCGTTCCGTCCCGCGACCAGCGGAACTCGCTGATGCGCTCGCTGCGGTCGGTCAACTTGTCGGCTTCGCCGCCGTCGAGTCGCAGCAGGTACAGCTGCGCGGCGCCGTCGCGGTCGGACAGGAATGCGATCGCGCGGCCGTCGGGCGACCATCGCGGCGACGAGTCGCTCTTGCCCGAGAAGGTGAGCTGACGCGATCGTCCGCTCGCCACGTCGAGCAGCCAGATCGATCGCGCGCGCGTCGTGCCATGAACCGCGTCGGTGACGGTGAAGACGAGGCGCGTGCCGTCGGGAGAAAAGGCGAGCTCGCCGATCGCGCGGCGATCGAGCGTCTGCGCCGGTGTCAACAGCGCTGTCGCGAGCGCCGCGGCCCAGAGCGTGTTCATAAAGAAGTGCGATGTACCTTAGCATAGGCGTCGCGTGAACTTCGTCGCCGTCGCGCACACGCCGCTCGCGCCCGATCGGGTGCCGGCTCGTATCGCCTATCGCGCGGCCGGCGTCGGCGGCGCCGCACCGATCGTGTTCCTGCACGGCGGCTGGGGATACGCGATGTACCCCTTCGATCGGCAGATCGACGCGTTCGCGCCGACCCGGCGCATCGTCATTCCCGATCGCAGCGGATACGGCGAGTCGCCCGCGATCGACGCGCTGCCGTCGGATTTTCACGAGCGCGCGATGCGCGAGACGCTCGCCGTGCTCGACGCCCTCGCACTCGATCGACCGATCGTGTGGGGGCACAGCGACGGCGCGATCATCGCGCTGCTCCTCGCGCTGTCGGCGCCGGATCGCGTGTCGGCGATCGTGAGCGAGGCGACACATTTCTTTCGGCGCAAGCCGGCGTCGCAGGCCTTCTTCGAGAACGTGCTCGCCAACGCGGCGTCGACGCCGATCATGCGCGCGCACGCGCGCGCGTGGCTCGACATCGGACGCCACGCCGCGTCAGCCGTCGACGATTTCTACGGCGGCCGTCTCGGCGACCTGCGCGTGCGCACGCTGCTCGTCCACGGCGCGCGCGATCCGCGAACGGAGCCGGGCGAGATCGACGCGCTGCGACGCGCGGCGCCGCAGATCGACCCACGCGTCTTCGCGGATGCCGGCCACAGCCCGCACAGCGAAGCGGCGTCGGCCGACGCGGTCACCGCCGCGGTCGCGAGGTTCCTCGATGCTTGAGCTCAACGGCGTCACGCGTGAGTTCGCCACGCCGGACGGCCGCACGTACTGCGCGCTGCGCGACGTGTCGCTGCGGATCGATCGCGGGGCCTTCGTCGCGATCGTCGGCCCGAGCGGCTGCGGCAAATCGACGCTGCTGCACCTCGCCGCGGGGCTGCTCGAGCCGACGCGCGGGACCGTGCGCATCGACGGCGTGCCGCTCGACGGCCTCAACCGGCGTGCGACCTACATGTTCCAGCAGGATGCGCTGCTGCCGTGGAAACGGGTGCGCGAGAACGTCGCGCTCGGCCCGATCCTCGCCGGCGCGCCGCGTGCCGAGGCGCACGCGCGCGCGGACCGATGGCTCGCGCGCGTCGGCCTGTCCGCCTTCGCCGCGCACTATCCGTCACAGTTGAGCGGCGGCATGCGCAAGCGCGTCACGATGGCGCAGAACTGGATCCTCGAACGCGACATCGTCCTGATGGACGAGCCGTTCAGCGCCCTCGACGTGCATACGCGCCAGCGAATGGAGAGCGAGCTGCTGTCCCTCTGGGAGTCGACCGTCGGCCAGACCGTCGTGTTCGTCACGCACGATCTCGAGGAAGCGATTGCCCTTGCCGACGACGTGATCGTCCTCGCCGCTGGTCCCGAGAGTCACGTCGTCGCGCGACATCGCGTGACCCTCGAGCGGCCCCGCGATCTGATGGAGCTGCGGACGACGCCGGCGTTCGTCGAGCTGTATCGCGCGATGTGGGCGGTGCTGCGCGACGAAGTGGTCAAGAGCCAGCGCGAGGTCGGGCGTGGCTAAGGATTCGCGAACCGCTCGCCCTGGGCGCGTCGAAGGGCGAGCCGTTCTGCCATGGCAGATCGCGCTGGGAATCGGCGTGCTCGCCGCGTGGCAGGCGGCGGTGGTGTTCAAGCTGCTCGACCCCTTCTTCTTCAGTCGTCCGACCGATATCGCGCGCCGCATCGCGACGTGGGGCGTCGACGGCACGCTCCTGCGGCATCTGTTCGTCACGATCGAGGAATCGCTGCTCGGTCTCGTCATCGGCGCGGCGCTGGGCGTCGGCCTCGGCTTCGCGCTCGCGCGCGCACCGCGGGCGGCGCGCGTGCTCGATCCGTTCATCAAGATGCTGAACGCCGTCCCGCGCGTGGTGCTGGCGCCGCTGTTTCTGCTCTGGTTCGGCCTCGGGATCTGGTCGAAGGTCGCCCTCGCGGTGACGCTGGTGTTCTTCGTGATGTTCTTCAGCGCCTACGAGGGCGTGCGCAGCGCCGACCCAGTGCTCGTCGACAACGTGCGCATGCTCGGCGCGAGCGAGCGGCAACTGGTGCGTCACGTGCTGATTCCGACGGCGCTCACCCGGATCTTCGCCAGCCTGCAGGCGAGCCTCGGGTTCGCGATGGTCGGTGCAGTTGTGGGAGAGTATCTGGGCGCGACGCACGGGCTCGGCTACGTGATCTCGCAGGCGGAAGGGACGTTCGACACCACGGGCGTCTTCGCGGGGATGACGGTCCTCGCGGTCGTCGTCGTGATCGTCGGGCTGGGCGTCTCGCGTCTCGAGCGATGGTTGTTGCGGTGGAAAAACTGACACTCCTCTTCGGCGTCGCTGTGCTAGCCGGCGCGTGCACGCACGCGCCGGCGAAGACGAATCACGTCCGGCTGGCGATCGGCGGGCAGAACCAGATGGTCTATCTGCCGACGACGCTCGCACGCGAGCTCGGCTTCTACCGCGCGGAGGGGCTCGACGTCGAACTGCAGGATTTTGCCGGCGGCTCGAAGGCGCTCGAAGCGCTCGTCGGCGGCAGCGCCGATGTCGTGTCGGGCTTCTACGATCACACGATTCAGATGGCGGCGGACGGGCGCCGACTCACCGCGTTCGTCAACATGCTCCGGTTTCCGGGGCTCGTGCTCGTCACCTCGCCGCAGGCCGCTGCGTCGGTGTCGAGGATCGAAGATTTGAAAGGGCGGATCGCCGGCGTGACGAGCGCGGGCTCTTCGTCGCAGATGCTCCTGACCTATTTGCTGCAGCGGCACGGGGTCGCGCCCGACAGCGTCAGCATCACGGCGATCGGATCGGCGGCCACGGCGATCGCCGCGGTCGAGCGCGGGAAGGTGGACGCCGGGATGCTCGCCGATCCCGCGTTCACGCTGCTCGCGCTGCGCACGCGCGGGCTGCACGTGCTCGCGGACCTGCGGACGGCCGCGGGCGTCAAGGACGCGTTCGGCACGTCGGCGTATCCCGCGTCGGTCCTCTACGCCTCCACCGACTGGATCCAGGCGCATCGCGACACGACCGCACGCCTCGCGCGCGCGATCGTGAAGACGCTGGCCTGGATGCAGACGCACACGCCCGAGCAGATCGCCGACAAGACGCCGAAAGCCTTCCGCGGCGACGACGACACGCTCTACGTCGAGGCGGTCACGAACTCGATGCCGATGTTTTCGCCGGACGGCGTCATGGACGCCGCCGGCGCCGAAGCGGTCCACACACTGCTCGCCGCCTCGATCGAGAAGGTGCGCAACGCGCGCATCGACCTCGCCGAAACCTACACGAACGACTTCGTGCATGGGCGCTAAAAGTTTTCTGTTCGTCGGACTCGCCGGCGCGCTCGTCGTCTACGGCGTCGCGGTCGCGCGCGGCGGCTTCGACGTGCCGACGCCGTTCCAGACCATCGTCGGCTTCGTCACCGCGTTCTTCGACACGCTCGGCATCGGGTCGTTCGCGACGACGACCGCCGTCTTCAAGCTGCGCGAGATGGTGCCGGTGAAGCTGATGCCCGGGACGCTGAACGTCGGCCACACGCTGCCGACGATCGCGCAGGCGTTCATCTACACCCGCATCGTGCCGGTGGACTCGTGGACGCTCGTGCTGATGATCGCCGCCGCGTGCGTCGGATCGTGGCTCGGCGCCGGCGTCGTGGTCCGCTGGCCCCGCCGCACGGTGCAGATCGGGATGGGCCTCGCGCTGTTCGGCGCGGCGATCATGCTGCTGATGCAGCAGTTGAATCTGTTTCCGGGGGGCGGCGTGCAGCTCGCGCTGGCCGGCAGCCGGTTGTGGATCGGCCTCGCCGGCAATTTCGTCCTCGGCGCGCTGATGATGCTCGGCATCGGCCTGTACGCGCCGTGCATGATCCTCGTGAGCATGCTCGGCATGAATCCGACGGCGGCGTTTCCGATCATGATGGGATCGTGCGCGTTCCTGATGCCGGTCAGCAGCGTGCGCTTCGTCGAAACGCGCACGTATCAGCGGCAGGCCTCGTTGGGGCTCGCGCTCGGCGCCGTGCCAGGCGTGCTGCTGGCCGCGTACGTGTTCTGGACGCTGCCGATTGGCGCGGTCCGCTGGCTCGTGGTGTTCGTCGTCATCTACACTTCGCTGCAGATGCTGGCGACGGCGAAGGAAGACTCGCGTGCGTAAACCATCGGTGCTCATCACGGGGGCCGGCGGCGAAATCGGCCACGGCCTCGTCGTCCGCCTCGCGCAGTCGAGCGCGTCGATCATCACGCTCGACGTCAACGCGCTCGACACGACGCTCGCGCCGCTCGTCGCGCGCGAGTTCCACGGTTCGATCACCGACGTGTCGGTGCTCGATCGCATCCTCGCCGAATTCGAGGTCGATCGCGTCTTCCATCTCGCGGCGCTGCTGTCGACGCGCTCCGAGTTCACGCCCGTCACGGCGCATCACGTCAACGTCGAGGGGACGCTGAACCTGCTCGAATTCGCGCAGCGCCAGGGCGAGTCGCACGGCCGTCCGGTCGTTTTCGTGTATCCTTCGTCGATTGCGGCGTTCGGCCTGCCGAATCTCGACGTGAAAACCCGCGCCGGCCGCGTCCGCGAAGACGAGTACGCGCACCCGCAGACGATGTACGGCTGCAACAAGCTGTACTGCGAGCAGCTTGGCGACTATTACGCGCGGCACTACAAGCAGTTGTCGGCCGACGCCGTCTGCCGCGTCGATTTCCGCGCGGTGCGCTTTCCGGGACTGATCTCGGCCCTGACGCTGCCGTCCGGCGGCACGTCCGACTACGCGCCCGAGATGATCCACGCGGCCGCCAGGGGCGAGCCGTACCAGTGCTTCGTCCGTCCCGACACGACAATACCGTTCATGGCGATGCCCGACGGCGTCGACGCGCTGCTGCGGCTCGCCGCCGCGGATCGTGGCGCGCTGACGCGAACCAGCTACAACCTCACCGCGTTCAGCCGATCCGCGGCCGACATCCGCGAGATCGTGCTGCGTGCGTTTCCCGGCGGCCGGATCGACTATGTCGTCGACGCGAAGCGCCAGAGCATCGTCGACTCGTGGCCGGCCGATGTGGACGATGGGGCGGCGCGCGCGGACTGGGGGTTTGCGCCGCAGTACGATTTCGAGCGGGCGTTCGCGGACTATTTGATCCCGACGATTCGCGAGAGGTATCACCGCTGATGGATTCGGTCACCGTGTTTGCTCCGGCGACGGTCTCGAACGTCGCCTGCGGCTTCGACGTGCTGGGGTTCGCGCTCGATACGCCGGGCGACGAAGTTACCGCGCGCTTCGCGCCGGCCGCGGGGGTGCGCATCGACGAGATCCTCAACGACGCAGGCCGGCTCCCGCGCGATGCCGCGAAGAACACGGCGGGCGTGGCGGCGCAGGCGCTGCTGGCACGCGTCGGCGATCGGCGCGGCGTCGCGCTGACGATCCGAAAGGGGCTGCCGCTCTCGAGCGGCCTCGGCGGCAGCGCGGCGAGCGCGGTCGCGGCGGTGGTGGCGGTCGACGCGCTTGTCGGATCGAGGCTGCCGCTCGACGCGCTGCTCGCGTGCGCGTTCGAAGGCGAGCGGCTCGGCGCCGGGTCGGCGCACGCCGACAACATCGCGCCCTGTTTGTACGGCGGCTTCGTCCTCGTCCGCAGCGCGGACCCGCCCGACATCGTCCGCCTTCCCGTGCCCGCGGATCTGGCCGCCGTCGTCGTGCATCCGGATCTCGAGATCGAAACGGCGAAGGCGCGCGCGCTGCTGGGAACGGACGTGCCGCTCGCCGATGCGATCCGCCAGTGGGCGAACCTCGGCGCGTTTGTCGACGCGCTGCACCGCGGCGATTTCGATCTGCTGTCGCGCGCGCTGGTCGATACGATCGCGGAGCCGAGGCGCGCGCCGCTCCTGCCGGGACTCGCGGCAATCAAGCAGGCGGCGGCCGATGCCGGCGCGCTGGGCTGCAGCCTGTCGGGATCGGGCCCGTCGCTCTTCGCGCTGTGCCGCGGCCTCGACGCCGCGCACCGCGTCGCGCGCGCGATGACCGACGCCGTCCGCCGGTCGGTGCCCGGCGATCCGCAAACCTTTGTGTCCGCGATCGCCCCGCGCGGCGCGCGAGTCGTGTCGCCGTGCGTTTCGTAACGACGCGAGGCGGCCCGGCCGTCTCGTTCACGCACGCGCTCTTCGAAGGACTCGCGCCCGACGGCGGCCTCTACGTACCGGAGACGATCGAGCCGTGGACCGACGCGGAGATCATGCGGCTGCCGCGGCGGACGCTGACCGAGATCGCGCTGCGCGTGCTGCGGCCGTTTGCGCGCGGCGAGCTCGATCCGGCCGTGCTCGAGGCGGTCGTCGTCGAAGCGCTGAACTTCGACATCCCGATCGTCGAGGTGGAGCCCGGCGTCTTCGCGCTGGAGCTGTTCCATGGGCCGACGCTCGCGTTCAAGGACGTCGGCGCGCGCGTGATGGCGCGCCTGATGGCGGCCCTGCACGAAGGCGCCGAGCCGCTGACGGTCGTCGCCGCCACGTCCGGCGACACCGGCAGCGCGGTCGCGCACGCCTTCTTCCGCGTGCCGCACACGCGCGTCGTGATCCTGTATCCCGACGGGCGCGTCAGCCCGACGCAGGAAGCGCAGTTGACGATGTTCAACGGCGAGCGGGCGAACGTGCGCGCGTACGCGGTGGCCGGCAGCTTCGACGACTGTCACCGGCTGACGCGCGAGGCGTTCGGCGACGCGGCGCTGCGCTCGCGGATGCGCCTGACGTCGGCCAACTCGGTGAACGTCGGCCGCCTGCTGCCGCAGATGGTCTACTACTTCCACGCGGCGGCGCAGCTTGCGGCGCGGGCGGACGCCGCGCGCGGCGTGAATCGGACGATCTTCTGCACGCCGAGCGGCAACTTCGGCAATCTGACGGCGGGGCTGTTCGCGAAGCGCTCGGGGCTGCCCATCGAGCGCTTCATCGCCGCGACGAACATCAACGATGTCGTCCCCGAGTATCTGGCGACCGGCGTGTTCACGCCGCGCGCGTCCGTGCAGACGCTCGCGAACGCGATGGACGTCGGGCATCCGAGCAACTTCGAGCGGATGCAGTGGCTCTACGATCGCGACGCCGACGCGATGCGCCGCGACGTCACCGGCTGCGCCTTCACCGACGCCGACGTGCGCGCGACGATCCGGCAGGTCTACGAGTCGCGCGGCTACCTGCTCGATCCGCACAGCGCGATCGCGTATCGCGGTCTCGTGGGGCCGGCCGGGCGGGACGGTCCGCGGCCGGCGGGGGTGTTCCTCGCGACGGCGCACCCGGCGAAGTTCGGCGAGATCGTGGAGCCGATCATCGGCCGATCCGTGGAGAAGCCGCCAGCGCTGGCGCACGCGCTCGCGCGGCCGCGGCACGTCATCAAGATCGACGCGTCGTTCGACGCCGTCCGCTCGCTGCTCGCGGCCGACTGACGGCGGCCGGCCGCTCTACGCCCAGTTCCGCCGGTCGACGAACGTGCGCGGCTCGAGCGGCCGTCCCAGCGGAAAGCGCGACGCTTCGCGCCGCGCCGCCCACAGCAGCGGCGGGCCGGCGAGCCGGTCGATCGCGGGTGCGATGCCGCCAAGCTCGCGCTCGATGTCGCGCCGGAGCGCGCGGATGCGATCGCTGACCTCGCGGTTCGACTTGCGCAGGTACCGCTCCATCGCCCACAACGCGGCGCCGTAGCCGTTGCGCAGTTTCGCGGCGTCGCGCGCGACGCGGGCCCGCACGCGCGCGTCCGGATCCGCGCCGTACCGCCGCCATCGCACCAGCATCGTCCGCATCATGCGATAGAGGCTGGGACCGTTGACGCGGTAATCGTGCTCGAACGCGAAATCGAGCCACGCCTTCGATTCGTCGCGGCCGATCGACGGGTGGGTGAAGTTGAACTTGTCCTGGCCGTGGATGTCCGCGTAGTCGACGTCCGGCAGCATGCGACCCTCGGATCGCATCCGCTCGTGGAGCGGCGTGCCGGGCACCGGCGTGAACAGCATGAACTGGTGACAGTCGGCGTCGTGCGCCACCGCATGATCGATCGCGCCGCGCATCGTCTCGGGCGTGTGATCGTCCATGCCGACGATCGTCGAGCCTTGCACGCAGATGCCGTGCGCCTGCAGCTCGCGCGTCAGCGCGATGGTGTCGGCGTTGCGCAGCTTCATGAATTTCGCGCCGGCCGACTCGAATCCCATCCACACCCACGTGACGCCGAGGTCGACGAGCTGCCGCATGTCGTACTTGCGAATCGCGTTCGCCGACGAGAAGACGAACATCGACCACGACTTGCCGGCCGCCTTCATGCAGTCGAGCAGCTCGAGCGCTCGCTTCTTATAGAGCAGGAAGTTCTCGTCCATCATGAAGAACGTGCTGACCTTCAGCCGGCGCTCGGCGTCACACATCACGTCGAAGATCTGCCGGCCCGTGTCGTAGAAGTTGATGAACTTTCCCTTGCCCCCGAAGAACGCGGACGTCGTGCAGAACTCGCATCCCATCGGACAGCCGACCGAGGGAATGATGGTCGCGGCCGGATCGCCGCCGCTCGACGGCGCGCGCAGCCCCATCAGGCGGAAGCCGAACGACGACTTGATCGGCGGGTGGACGATCGGCGCATCGACCGGTTCGCCGAGAAAATCTCGGAACCACCGCACGCCGTCGCCCGTGACGATGTCGTCCGCGTCGATCATCGAGGCGAGCCCGGGGATCGCGGCGACGTGGCCGCCGACGACGATCCGCGAGCGCGCCGAGTGTTCGCGCACGAGCCGGCACATCTCGCGCACCTTGCCGACGTTGACGATGATGCCGGAGATGCCGACGACGTCGTACTCGTGGTGCCGCAGCTCGCGGACGAAGCGCGCGCGCGTGGGGAAGTCGAGCACCGTCGACGCGGCGCCGATGTTCGCCTGGATCAGCATGATGCCCCACGAGCGGTGCGACATGCGGAGCGAGAACGGACCCTGCGCGCGCGTCACCTGGTTGTGGTACAGCTCCATCGGATTGATCGCGCGGCTGCCGAAGTCGTCGTCTCGCGCGAACGGACCGAACACCGATGAGAGCAAGATACGCATCGTGCGATCGTAGCAGCGTTGCGCCGCGCACGTATTACCATCATCGAGTCCGATGTACGCGTATCGACAGGATGTATTGGATGCGCTTTGGCGGCATGGCGTGCAGCCGACACCGCGCACGCGGCCGGATCTCGTGCGCGACTACGTGCGCGATCTCTACAAGTACGAAATCCGCGCGCTGCGCGAACGCTACATGCGGAAAGAGTTTCCGAAACAGGAATACTCGCGTCGCGTCGACGCGTTGCGGCGCGCGTATCCGGTGCTCGCGCTGCCGGCGCGCTTGTGGGTAGAGTAGGGGCGACGTGAGCGCGGACGATCCACAACTGGACGCGCAGGCGCTGGCGCCGCTCGTCTACCACGAGCTCCGCCGCCTGGCGGGCGCCTACATGCGACGCGAGCGGCCCGGGCAGACGCTGCAGGCGACGGCGCTCGTCCACGAGGCCTACCTGCGGCTCGCTGATGCGGGAACGCCGTGGCACGACCAGCGCCACTTCATCGGCATCGCCGCGCGATCGATGCGGCAGATCCTCGTCGAGCGCGCGCGCGCCAGGGGCGCGCAAAAACGGTGGGCGGCGCTCGACCGCGTGACGCTGACCGACGCGCTCGCGGTCGCCGCCCACGAGGACGCGATGCTGCCGGCGCTCGACGAAGCGATGCAGCGCCTCGAGACCGTCGACGCGGAGCTCGCGCGAATCGTCGATCTGCGCTTCTTCGCGGGACTCAGCATCGAGGAAACCGCCGACGCGATGGCGCTCTCGCCCGCGACCGTGAAACGCCGCTGGGCCCTCGCGCGCGCGTGGCTGCACCGCGAGCTGGGCGGGGCGGCGTGACCGCGGATCAGCAGCGCCGCGTGCGCGATCTCTTCGAGCAGGCGGTCGATCGCGACGCGGCCGACGCCGCCGCCTGGGTGCGCGCCGCCGCCGCCGACGATCCGGCCGTGCGCGACGAAGTGCTCGCGCTCCTGTCGCATCACTCGCGCGCCGGCGAGTTCCTGTCCCATCCCATCGTCGATCGCATGCCGTCGCTGCTGGACGACGAGCCGTACGCGGCGGGCGCGTCGATCGGCACGTACACGATCGAACGCGAGGTCGGCCGCGGCGGCATGGGACGCGTGTACCGGGCGCGTGACGATCGCCTCGGACGCACGGTCGCGCTGAAGGTGCTCGCGCCCGCGCTCGTCGGCAATCCGGCGCAGCGCGAGCGGCTGCGCCGCGAGGCACGGGCGGCCGCGGCGCTGACGCATCCGGGCATCTGCATCGTCTACGCGCTCGAAGAGATCGACGGCGAGCTGGCGATCGCGTCGGAGTTCGTCGACGGCGTCACGCTGCGCGACGAGATCGCGACGCGTCTCGATCGTGCTTCGGCGGCGCTGCCGACCGCGCGCGAGCTCGCCGCGGCGCTCGCGAGCGCGCACGCGCGCGGCATCATCCATCGCGATCTCAAGCCCGAGAACGTGATGCGGACGGTCGACGGGCGCCTGAAGATCCTCGACTTCGGCCTCGCGCGGATCGCGCAGCCCGGTGACGCGGAGCTGCGTGCGGCGGCGCTGACGCGGACCGGCGTCCTCCTCGGCACGCCCGCCTACATGGCGCCCGAACAGTTGCGCCACGAACAGGTCGATGCGCGTGCCGACGTCTTTGCGTTCGGCGTGCTGATGTACGAGTACGCCTGCGGCGAGCACCCGCTGCGCGCGGCACGGCCGAACGCGATCGGCGGACCGCTCGGCGACGTGATCGCGCGCTGTATGCGCGAAGTGCCGGCGGAGCGGTACGCGAATGCGGCCGAGATCGTCGACGCGCTCGATCGCGCGGCGCCCACGCCCGTCTCCGCCGGTTGGTTTCACACGCACCAGATCGTCGTCATCGGCCTCTATCTGGCGGCCGCGATCCTCGCGTGGCAGATCAAAGAACGGCGCGAGACGCCGGTCACGCTGGCGCTGTTTCTCGCGCTGGGCGCGGTGGCGGCCGTCGGCGGCGTGCTGCGCGGCCACCTCGCGTTCACCGCGCGGCTGAACCGTCCGCGCCTCGCCGCCGAGCGGCGGCGGACGACGCCGGCGACGCGGCTCGTCGACTGGCTCGCCGGCGCCATGTTGTTCGTCGACGGCGCGCTGATCGCGCCTGTGCGTGCGCTGCCGGCGGTGTTCGCCTTCGCGCTGGCCGTCGGCATCGTCCTCGCCGCGCTCGTCCTCGAGCCGGCGACGACGGCCGCGGCGTTTGGAGAAGAACGATGATCGCGATCGAGATCCGGGAGCCGGGCGAGCCCGACGTGCTCGTGCCGGTCGATCGGCCGACGCCGACGCCGGGCGACGGCGAGGTGCTGATCAAGGTGGCGGCCGCCGGCGTCAATCGCCCCGACGTGTTCCAGCGGCGCGGACGGTATCCGCCGCCGCCGGGCGTGTCCGACATCCCCGGCCTCGAGGTCGCCGGCACGATCGATCGCGTCGGCCCGAACGCCGGCGCTTTTCGCGTCGGCGATGCCGTCTGCGCGCTCGTCGCCGGCGGCGGCTACGCGGCGTACTGCACGGCGCCCGCCCCGCAGTGCCTGCCGGTGCCGCGCGGCTTCGACATGACGCTCGCCGCTGCGATCCCCGAGACGTACTTCACGGTGTGGACGAACGTGTTCGAGCGCGGACGGCTGCACGCCGGCGAGTCGCTGCTCGTGCACGGCGGGTCGAGCGGCATCGGGACGACGGCGATTCAGCTCGCGAAGGCGAGAGGCGCGCGCGTGTTTGCGACTGCGGGGTCGGCGGAAAAATGCGCCGCGTGCGAGCGTCTGGGCGCCGAGCGCGCCATCAACTATCGTGCGGAGGACTTCGTCGCTCTCGTCAAGCAGGCGACCGGCGGCCGCGGCGTCGACGTCGTGCTCGACATCATCGGCGGCGAGTACTTCGCGCGCAACATCGACGCGCTGGCGATCGAGGGACGGCTCGTCGAGATCGCGACGCTGTCCGGCGTGAAGGCGGAAGTGAACATCCAGACGGTGATGCAGCGGCGGCTGACGATCACCGGCTCGACGCTACGCGCGCGCCCGATCGCCGACAAGGGCGCAATTGCCGCCGCGGTGCACCGCGAGGTGTGGCCGCTCTTCGAATCGGGAGCGGTGAAGCCGATCATCTTCCAGACGTTTCCGCTGCGCGAGGCGGCTGCGGCGCATCGTCTGATGGAGTCGTCGGCGCACATTGGGAAGATCGTGCTGACGATTGGGTGAGTGGACGAGCGGACGTGCGGTGTGCGCTCGATGTGAGCGCGATGAGCCGCGATCTTCCGAGCGATGAACCGGGGCTGACGGTCAAGCGGCAACTCCAACGACCAATTACCCGATTCCCCAATTACCCAATGTAAGATCGCCTGTCATGGACAACGTCACCAGTCTGCAAGTGAATGACACGAAGGTCGGCAGCGGGGCAGAAGCCGTCGCCGGCAAACAGGTCACCGTGCACTACACCGGCTGGCTGTACGACGGTAAAGCCGCCGACAAGCACGGCAAGAAGTTCGACAGCTCGAAGGACCACGGCGAGCCATTCTCGTTCAAGCTCGGCGCGCGTCAGGTGATCAGCGGCTGGGACCAGGGCGTCGCCGGCATGAAAGTCGGCGGTGCGCGCACGCTCGTCATTCCCGCGGAGCTCGGCTACGGTTCGCGCGGCGCCGGCGGCGCCATCCCGCCCAACGCCACGCTCGTATTCGACGTCGAGCTGCTGGACGTCCGCTGACGTGGAGTACGTGCGGCTCGGCCACACGGGCCTGAAGGTCTCGCGCCTCTGCCTCGGCGCGATGACCTACGGCACGTCGAAATGGCGCCCCTGGGTCCTCGACGAAGCAGAAAGTCGTCCGTTCATCACGCGCGCGCTCGACGCGGGCATCAATTTCTTCGACACCGCCGACATGTATTCGCTCGGCGAGAGCGAGCGCGTGCTCGGCCGTGTGCTGAAGGAGGCGAGGCGGCGCGATGAAGTGGTCATCGCGACGAAGGCGTTCTACCCGCTGACGAAGGATCCAAACGCCGGCGGGTTGTCGCGCAAGCACCTGATGCAGGCGATCGACGATTCGCTGCAGCGTCTCGGCACCGACTACGTCGACCTCTACCAGATCCACCGCTTCGATCGCACGACGCCGATCGAGGAAACGATCGAGGCGCTGCACGACATCGTCAAGGCGGGGAAGGCGCGTTACGTCGGCGCATCGAGCATGTTCGCGTGGCAGTTCATGAAGATGCTCCGCACCGCGGATGCGCACGGCTGGACCCGCTTTGTCTCGATGCAGAACCACTACAACCTCGTCTACCGCGAGGAAGAGCGCGAGATGATGCCGCTCTGCCGCGAAGAAGGGATCGGCGTCATCCCGTGGAGCCCGATGGCGCGCGGGTTCCTCGCCGGCAACCGCACGAAGGCGAAGAGCGGCGACACGCGGCGCGCGCAGACCGACGAGTTCGCGCATCAGATGTACTACGCCGAGAGCGACTTCGCGATCGCGGAGCGCGCGGCGGAGCTCGCGCGGCGCCGCGGCGTCTCGCCGGCGCAGATCGCGCTCGCGTGGCTGCTCGCCAAGCCGGGCGTCACCGCGCCGATCGTCGGCGCCTCCAAGCCGCGTCATCTCGACGAGGCGGTGGCGGCTGTCGACATCACGCTCGATCCGAGCGAGTGTGCGTTCCTCGAGGAGCTCTACCAGCCGCATGGCGTCCTCGGTCACTCCTAGCGGGCCCGCGGTCGCGGCGCCGCCGCCGCGCCGCTCGGCTCCGAGCACCGAGTCGTTCGTCGCCCTTCAGCATCGCAACTTCCGGCTGATCTGGATCGGCCTGCTGCTGTCGTTCACCGGATCGATGATGCAGAACGCCGCGCTCCTGTGGCACGTGTCGCTGCTGGTGCCGCCCGATCGGAAGGGGCTCGCGCTCGGGTTCGTCGGCCTCGTCAAGGTCGTGCCGGTCGTCATCTTCTCGATGATCAGCGGGGTCGTCGCCGACGCCTGGGACCGCCGCAAGCTGATGCTGTTCACGCAGACGGCGGCGACGATCGTCGCGCTCGGGCTGGCCGCGATCGCGTTCTACGACGTGCGGCGCGTCTGGATGATCTACGTCCTGGCCGCGCTCGGGTCGGCGGTCGGCGCGTTCGATCTGCCGGCGCGCAACGCGCTCGTGCCGACGCTCGTGCCGCGCGAACACCTGCCGAACGCGATCAGCTTGAACACGATCATGTTTCAGACGGCGTCAGTCGCCGGACCGTCGCTCGGCGGCATTTTGATCGCCGCGACCAACGTCGGATGGGTATACGCGACCAACGCCGTGTCGTTCCTGTTCGTGATCGCCGCGCTGCTGATGATGCGCGACGTTCCCGCACGCGAACCCTCCGCGCCGGGCAGCCGCGACGACGTGTCGTGGCATGCGGCGCTCGAGGGACTCCGCTTCGTGTTCCGCGCGCCGCTCATCCGATCGACGATGCTGCTCGATTTCTTCGCGACGTTCTTCTCGTCGGCGATGGCGCTGCTGCCGATCTTCGCGCAGGACATCCTCCGCGTCGGCGCGGAAGGGTACGGCTGGCTGTATGCGGCGCCCGCGGCCGGCGCCGTCGTGATGAGCGCGATCATGGTGCCGATGACCGAACGGATCGCACGCCGCGGGCCGACGCTGCTCTGGGCCGTCGCCGGCTACGGCCTCGCGACCGTCGTCTTCGGCATGTCGCGATCGTTCTGGCTGACGTTTGCGTGCCTCGCGCTGACCGGCGCGACCGATACGGTGAGCATGATCATCAGGAACGTCATCCGTCAGCTCGAAACGCCCGACCGTCTTCGCGGCCGGATGACCGGCGTGAACATGGTGTTCTTCATGGGCGGCCCGCAGCTCGGCGAGCTGGAAGCGGGCGTGGTCGCGAACTGGTTCGGCGCGCCGTTCTCGGTGATCACCGGCGGCGTCGGCTGCCTGCTCGCGACGGCGTGGGTGGCCGCGTCGACGCCGGCGCTGCGCCGGTACCACAAATGACGATCGGCCTGATCTCCGACACGCACGGCCTCGTGCGGCCGGAGATCGCCGCGATCTTCTCGGGCGTCGATCTCATCCTGCATGCCGGCGACGTCGGCGGCGCGGCGGTGCTCGCTGCGCTGCGTCAGATCGCGCCGACCGATGCCGTGTACGGCAACGTCGACGATCCCTCCGATCCGTCGCTGCGCGCCGCGATCCGGCTGACGCTCGACGGCGTCACCGTGCACGTCAGCCACGGCCACGAGCTCGGACATCCGAACGCGGAGCTCGCGCTCGCGCGCTACGACGCGGACGTCGTCGTCTTCGGCCACACACACCGGTCGGTGGTCGTGCGCGCGCCGCGCGGCCGCATCGCGGTCAATCCCGGCGCCGCGGGTCCACGGCGCTTCAACCTGGAGCCGAGCGTGGCGCGTCTGACGATCGAGGCGGGACGGTCCGAGGTGGAGCTTATTTCGCTGGCGTGAACTGAATCGTGATGTCGGGATCGAGGTTGATTTTCAGTCCCGGCGCATCCTTCACGACGGCTCTGACCTCCTCCGGCGTCTTCGCCGCCTGCAGCCGCGCCAGGAACGCATCGTCGGCCAGCAGCTTGTCGAGATCGATCTCGAGGAGCGTCACGCGCGAGCCGTCGACGTACGGGCTGCTGGTCTTCACGAGTTGTCCCTGCGGTTCCGCCGCGAGGACGAGGTGCGCACCCGCCAGCATGCCCTTCACCGCCTGCAACTGCGCGATGACGACGGGATTGATGCCGCCGCTGCCGTCGGGACCGGCGAAGATCGCGGGCGGCGGGACGAGGATGTGCAGGACGGCATCGCCGTTCGGTTCGTGCGTGAGCCCGAGCGTGATGTCGGGCGCGTCGGTGCTGAGGCCCTGCGTCTTCACGCTGACGCCGCCGGGCGTCGGCGGCTGCTCGCTGACGTGGAGCTTGGTCACGTCCGCAAACGCGTACGTGGAGTCGCGTCCTTCGCCCTCGTCCGTGTTGATCGCGCTCGTCGATGCGAGCGTGACGCCTTCGCCGAGCGACGCCGCCAGCGATCGCGCCTGATCTTCCGACAACGGATCCAGCGTCGCCTTGCCGCCGCCGAGCGCCGAGAAGCTGCGCAGCTGCGCGAGCGCGGCCTTCTTGATGATCGTCCGCTGCTGCAGCGTGCCGCTGCCGTCGCCGTTGACGCGCAGCACGGTCGTCGATTCGAAGCAGGCGCTGCACGCGGCGGCGAGCACGAGCAGGGCGAGGACGCGAGCCGGCCGGATCATGTTGCCAAGATGCCATAGAATCGCCCGCATGCTGAAACGATCTCTCGTCGGCGTGTCGCTCGCCATCTCGGCCGCAGCCGTCTCCGGCGCGCAGCCGCGTCCGGCGGTCGTCGGCAAGGACGTGACGGTTCTCGGCTTCAGGCTGCACTACCTCGAGGCAGGCCGCGGCGCGCCCGTCGTGCTGCTGCACGGCCTCGGCGGCGATGGATCGCGCTGGGGACCGAACCTCGAGCCGCTCGCGCGCGATTTTCACGTGTTCGCACTCGATCAGATCGGCTTCGGCCAGTCGGACAAGCCGCTGGCGAACTATCACACTGGCATGCTCGCCGAATTTCTCGTCGACTTTCTGAAAGCCGCGAACGTCGGGAGGGCGTCGCTCGTCGGCAATTCGATGGGCGCCTCCGTCGCGCTTTACGCCGCGGTCGGGTATCCCGACATGGTCGACCGGATCGTGCTCGCCGATGGTGGCGGATACAGAACGGGCGGGGCTGGTCGGACGGGCGGGGCCGCTCCGGATGCGGACGCGGCGCGACGCCGTCAGCTGCAGAACGGCGTCACGCGCGACGAGACGCGCGAGTTCTTCAAGATCCTGTTCCACGACAAGTCGCTCGTCACCGACAAGATGGTCGACGAGCAGCTCGCGATGCGGCTGCGCTCGGCGTTCGCGATCTCGAAGATGCAGGAAGCCGGCGAGAAGGGACTCGGCGCGTTGACGGAGGAGCAGGTCCGCGGGGTCAAGGCGCCGACGCTCGTGGTGTGGGGCAAGTACGACGAGCTCGCGAATCCCGCAGGCGCCGATCGTCTCGAGCGCGCGATTGCGGGTTCGAAGAAGGTGATCGTCGACGACTGCGGTCACATGCCGCAGCTCGAGAAGTCGGCGGAGTTCAACCGCCTCGTGCGCGAGTTCCTGCTCGCCGGCAAGGCGCCGACCGAACGATGATCCTCGCCGCGGCTCTCGTCCTCGCCACGCTGCAGCAGCAGATCGCGTCGCTCGTCGCGAAGAGCGGCGCCGATGTCGCCGTCGTCTTCCGCACACTCGACGGCCGCGACGAGTTGCTCGTCAACCCCGACGAGGCGTTCCACGCCGCGAGCACGATGAAGGTGCCGGTGATGATCGAACTCTTCCGGCAGGCGCACGCCGGCACGCTCGATCTCGATGCCCGCGTGCCGATCGTCAACCAGTTCCACAGCATCGTCGACGGCAGCACGTTCACGCTCGACGTCGGCGACGACTCGGACGCCGCTGTCTACGCGCACGTGGGCGGGACGATGACGTATCGCGAGCTGTGCGAGGCGATGATCACGGTCAGCAGCAATTTCGCCGCGAACATCCTGATCGAACAGCTCGGCGCGAACCGGATTCAGGCGACGGCCGACGCGCTCGGCGCGCGCGGCATGCGCGTCCTGCGCGGCGTCGAGGACGACAAAGCGTTCGCGAAGGGGCTGAACAACACGACCACCGCGCGCGCGCTCGCGACGTTGATGACGGCCATTGCGACCGGCCGCGCGGTCGACGCCGACGCGAGCCGCGAGATGGCCGCGATCCTCTCGCGTCAGCACTTCAACGATCGCATTCCGGCGGGGCTGCCGCCCGGGATCCGCGTCGCGCACAAGACCGGCGACATCACGAACATTCAGCACGACGCGGCGATCGTCTACGCCGATCGGCCGTACGTGCTCGTCGTCCTCATTCGCGGCCTGAAGGACGCCGGCGCCGGATCGGCGCTCGCGGCGTCGATTTCCCGCGCCGTGTACGAATCGATCGTCGGGTAGAGCGGTGGTCCGGACCGGACGTGTGCCCCTCGCGCGCGCGTTGTCGAAGCTTGGGATCCTATCGCGGGCGCAGGCAACCGAGGCGATCCGCGCGGGGCGCGTGCGCGTCGACGGCGCGATCGTCCGCGATCCGCTGCGGCCGGTCGTGCCCGAGCGCGTGCGTCTTGCGGTGGACGGTCAACCCGCGCGGCGTGCCGCGTGGCGGACGATCCTGTTCCACAAACCGCGCGGCGTCGTGACGACGCGGCGCGATCCCGGGGGGCGACGCACGATCTACGACGTGCTCGGCGAAAACGGCGACGGGTTGGTGGCCGTCGGGCGCCTGGATCTCGCGTCGACCGGGCTGCTGATCCTCACGACCGACACGCAGCTCGCGCACTGGATCACCGATCCGGCCAACAAGGTGCCGCGCGTGTACGTCGTGACGGTCCGCGGCGAGGTGACGCCCGAGCGTGCGGCGGCATTGCCCGCCGCACGCGTCGAGCTGCGCAAAACGTCCAAGCGCGAGTCGCATCTCACCGTGGAGCTGACGCAGGGACGCAACCGCGAGATCCGCCGCATGTTCGAGGCGATCGGACACGAAGTGACCCGCTTGAAGCGCGTGCGCATCGGCGGGCTCGAGATCGGCGACCTCGAACCCGGTGCGTGGCGCGAGATCACCCGCGACGAGTTGCGCCGGTCGTTTCCTCAGTCGGAGCGGAGTAGCGCGCGTCCCACCACGTAGGCGTCCGGTAGTGCGCCCAGATTTCGAACCGCGCGGTCGACGGCGCGCCGGCGTCCATCGTCTGCTCGGGGCAGCACGAGGCGACCATCTGCTGCGCGATGCGGTACAGATCGTCGTCCGACATCTTCTTGAACTCGTCGAGATCGAAGCCGGGATAGCGTTTGACGTGATCCTTCGTGATGTCGGCGACGAGCCGGTGCGATTCGCTGTCGAGCGCCGCGTGGCCGATCGGCAGCAGGAAGTGCTTCGCCTTGAACCAGCCGCCGGCGTCGGCGACCAGATAATACGGCCGAGCATCGTTGACGTCGAGGATGAAGCCTTTCAGGACGCCGAGCTTCTCGCCGCTCGGATCCTCGACGGTGAAGTCTTCGAAGCTGTTTTGCCCGCCGTCGAGATCTTTGACGCTGACGTACCGCAGACCGGGGCGTGGATGATCCATAGAGTGGTGCCTCCGCCTCATCACCGAGCAAAAACCAGACCCGCGATATGATTCGCTGCATGGACCTTCGTTCGCCTGCGGACGCCGCGGCTGCGCCCCAGCTGCGCGATCGCACCGAGATCGACGACCGCTTCAAGTGGAACCTCACGCACATTTATCCCGATTGGACCGCGTGGCAGACGGCGTACGCCGAGCTCGACCGCAAAATCGCCGCGTTTGCCACGCTGCAGGGGACGCTGGCGCAGGGAGCGGATCGGTTGCTCGGCGCGTATCGGCTGCGCGACGACATCGGGCAGCTCGAGTACAAGGTGTGGTACTTCGCTGCGCTGAAATACGACGAGGATCAGCGCGCCAACGACATCAACGCCAGGCGGCAGCAGGTCCAGATTCTGTTCGCGAAGGCGGCGCAGGCCAGCGCGTGGTTCGACCCCGAGCTCTTGAAGATCCAGCTCGAGACCGTGCGCCAGTGGATGCAGCAGAACGCCGATCTGGCGCTCTATCGGTTTGCGATCGAGGATCTCTACCGTCAGCAGGAGCACGTGCTCGACGACAAAGGCGAGCATCTGCTGTCGCTCTCCAGCCGCTTCTCCTCGACGCCGTACGACGCGTACGCCGCGCTCTCGACGGCCGACATCAAGCATCCGGCGATTCGCCTGCCCAAATCCGGCGCCGAGGTGACGCTGACCTACGGCCAGTACCGCGCCATTCTCGCGACGAACCGTCATCAAGCGGACCGCGCCGCCGCGTTCGACGAGTATCACAAGCTGTACGAGCTGAACGGCAACACGTACGCGTCGCTCTACCACGGCGTCCTCGAACGCGACTGGTTCCACGCGCAGGCGCGCGGCTATAAGACGACGCTCGAGGCCGCGTTGCACGGCAACAACATCCCGCCGGCCGTCGTCGAGAACCTGATCGAGACGACGAAGGCGGGCACCGCGCCGCTTCGGCGGTATCACCGCCTGCGCAAGCGCGTGCTCGGACTCGACAGCTATCACACCTACGACGGCACGGTGCCGCTGGTCGATCTCGATCACAAGTACCCGTACGAACAGGTGCTCGACTGGCTGCCCGCGTCGGTCGCGCCGCTGGGCGATGCGTACCGCACGCAACTGCGCGACGTCCTGTCCGGCGACTGGATCGACGTGTACGAGAACCGCGGCAAGCGCAGCGGCGCGTACTCGGCGCCGGTCTACGGCGTCCACCCGTACATGTTGTTGAACTACAACGACACGCTCGACGCCGTGTTCACGCTGGCGCACGAGATGGGCCATTCGATGCACACGCTGCTGTCGAACGCCCATCAGCCGTTCGTCTACTCCGCGTACACGATCTTCGTCGCCGAGGTGCCGTCGACGCTCAGCGAAGCGCTGTTCCTGGACTACATGCTGGCGCGCGCCGAGGACGATCGCGAACGGATCGTCCTGCTCCAGCACGCAATCGATAACATCGCCGGAACGTTCTACACCCAGGTGATGTTCGCCGACTTCGAACTGCAGGCGCACCGGTTGGTCGAGGACGGCAAGCCGGTGACGGCCGAGGCGCTCGCCGACATCTACGTCGGCCTGCTGAAGGCGTATCACGGCGACGCGATCGAGTTCGACGAGCGATCGAAGTGGACCTGGGCGCGGATTCCGCACTTCTACAGCACGCCGTACTACGTCTACCAGTACGCCACCTGCTTTGCGTCGAGCGCCCAGTTGATGCAGCAGTTGACGACGGGATCCGATCGCGATCGCACGGCCGCGATCGATCGCTACCTGACGCTGCTGAAGTCCGGCGGCTCGGATCATCCGATGGCGCTCCTGCAGCGCGCCGGCGTCGACCTCAGCCGTCCGGAGACGGTCCGCGCCGTCGTCGATCAGCTCGACGGTTTGATCGATCGGCTCGAGCAGGCGATTGGGTCGCTCGGCTAGATCCTCGCGCGCGTTGGCCGCCGCGCTGCTCTTCGCTGCGCTCGTCGCCGCCTGCACGACGCACAGCGGCGGCGCCGCCGATCTCCTCCTCACGCACGCGGCCGTCTGGACCGGCGATCCCGCCCGTCCCGACGCGCAAGCCGTCGCGATCATCGGCGACCGCATCGTCGCCGTCGGATCGGATGCCGAGATCGCGCGCTGGCGCGGTCCGGCGACGCAGGTCGTCAACGCCGGCGGACGTCGAGCGCTGCCCGGATTCAACGACGCGCACGTCCACTTCGCCGCCGGCGGCGACCAGCTCGTCAGCGTCGACCTTCGCGACGCCGGCTCGCCCGATGAGTTCGCGCGGCGGATCATCGAGCGCGCACGCAGTCGTCCCGGCGAGTGGGTGCTCGGCGGCCGGTGGGACGCTCGACGCTGGTCGCCCGCGCAGCTGCCGACGCGCCAACTGATCGACGACGCGACCAACGGCACGCCGGTGTTCGTCACGCGCGCGGACGGCCGTGCCGCGCTGGCGAATGCCGCGGCGCTCGGCCGTGCCGGCATCACCGAGCGATCGCCCGATCCCGTCGGCGGCCGCATCGTCCGCGACGCGCAAGGCTTTCCGACGGGCCTGCTGGAAGGCGCCGCGATGGACGCGGTGGCGCGCGTGGTGCCGAAGCCGACCGCGGACGACCGGCGCCAAACCATGATGCGCGCGCTCGACCATGCGGCGTCATTCGGCGTCACCAGCGTGCAGGACATGGATCCGGATCCGGCGGACGTGTCGACGCTCGCGGAGCTGGCGGAGCGCGGTCGCCTGACGGTGCGCGTCTATGCGATCCCGAACGAGGCACGCTGGTTCGAGCAGGCGCGGCTCGGACTGCGGCGCGCGTTCGGATCTCCGCTGCTGCGGCTCGGCGCCGTCTCGGGCGACGCCGTCGCCGGCGGCGGCGAGATGCTGACGCGGCTGATGGCCGCGGATCACGCCGGGCTGCAGCTCTGCATCAACGCAGAGCCCGACGCGGCGTCTGCGGCGATCGACTTGTTAGCGAGTGTCGTCCAGGCGAACGGCGAACGCGATCGTCGCATGCGAATCGAACACGCGGAACGCGTCACGGCCGGCGAGGTCGACCGCGTCGCCGCCATCGCGGCGGTCGCTTTGGTCCAGCCGGCGGCGGCGGCAGACGCGACCGCGCTGCGCGCGCTGCATCAGCGGCACGTGCCGCTCGCGTTCGCCACCGACTGGCCGTCAGCGCCGCTCAATCCGATGATCGGCCTCGCGGCGGCCGCGCGCGACATCCCGATTGCCGACGCGATTGCCGCCTATACACGGGGATCCGCGTTCGCCGAATTCCAGGAAACGGCGAAGGGCACGATCGTTCGCGGCGCGCTCGCCGATCTCGTCGTCCTCAGCGACGACGTGCTGCGAATGCCCGGCGATCGCCTCGGCCGCGTCGCCGTCGTGACGACGATTGCCGGCGGGCAGGTCGTGCATCAACGTCGGCCATAGCGGCTGGCGGCCCCGCTCAGCGCCCGGCACCTCGCTTGCTACCTGAGGTGCCATGCCCATCGTGTCGCTGAAAGATCTCTATCTGGACGAGCTCGGCGACTTGTACGACGCGGAAACGCAGGTGGTCCGCCATCTCCCACGGCTCGCGGAGCTCGCGCACGCGCCCGAACTGCGGGAAACACTGCTGAGGCATAGCGACGAGTCGCGCCTGCATCTCGAGCGGCTCGAGCTGATCTTTACGCACTGGAACGAGCGACGCCGCAGCAGGCCATGCGCCGCACTCGCCGGCATCGTGCAGGAGGCCGACGATCGCCTGAACGAGGTGACGACCGACGACACCCGCGATGCGGCGATCATCGGCGTGGCGCAGCGGATCGAACACTACGAGCTGGCCGCGTACGGCTGCGCGCGCTCCTACGCGCGTCGCCTCAACCGTCCCGACGAGGCGCGGCTGCTTCAGGAAACGCTGCAGGACGAAGGGCGCGCCGACCGGCGGCTGACCGAGATTGCCGACGCGCACGTCAACGACGACGCGCGCGGCGAATTCGACGTCGACGCGCCGGAACGCAGCACGCTGCGGTACGTCCGCGCCGACGAGCGTCGCTCGCTGTCCGTCCGGCACCGCGGCAGCGACGACCTCGGACGCTTCGACGGCGTGCTGGTCGACGGCGTCAATCGCCCGCGCTACATCGTCGTCGACGGCGGCGGGCTGTTCGCGCATCGCCGCTACCTGCTGCCGATCGAGGACGTGCGGTACGACGAGTCGGTGCCCGTGCTGCGCGTCGACGTCGCGAAGGACATCGCCGAGCGCTACCCGTCGTTCGAACCCGACGCGTTCCAGGCGATGAGCGATGCGGATCGACGCGCGCTGGCGGCGGGACTCCTGCAGCGCTTTCCGCGCGGCGCGGGACCGGGAGACGTCGACACGGACGCGGCGAACGGCGACGAGCCGCCCGAATGGCTGCTGACCGCGGCGTGGATCACCGTGCCGCCGCAGCGCGCCGATCGTCTGGCGGAGCCGGTGCGATCCTTTGCGAACGAATTCGATCCGAAGCCGACGAGCCTTGGCGACACGATGCACGATGACCGCGACCGCGACCGCGACCGCGAGCGCATGGTCGCGCGCGGCGACGACGACCGGCTACGCTAGCGTGCCGTGCACCGCCGCGATTTCCGCGGCGGCGCGGCGTCCGCTCTCCACGGCGCCGTTCATGTAGCCCTGCCAGCGGATGCTCGTGTGCTCGCCGGCGAAGAACAGCCGTCCGCACGGGCGCGACAGCCACGCGCGCAACTCGGGATCGAACGCGGGATCGAAGAACGCGTAGCCGCCGCGCGCGTGCGGATCGTGTTCCCACACCACCTGCTTGGACGCGATCAGCTTCGCGCGTTTCGATCCGATGAAGTCGAGCGCCTTCGCGAGTCCCTCGGGCCCTTCTTTCGCGACGATCGCCTGCGTCAGGTCGCTCGCGTTGCCGCCGCTCAGCAGCGCGAGGATGCCGGCGCGCCCGCGCTGTTCTTCGTTGCCGTCCCAGAACGCGCCGAAGGGCAGCGGCGTGCCGAACGCGCGCGGCCGGCCCGCCAGCCGCCAGAAACGCGACGAGAACTGCAGCAAGGTTTTCGTGCCGCGGCCGTACTTCAGCCGCGCGATCGCGTCGTGCTGCTGCGCCGGCAGCGCCGGCGTGATCGGAAGCCGGCGCACGATCGTCGCGGGCAGCGCGAGCAGCAGGTAATCGCACGTGATCTGATCGGTCGCCCGCGCGTTCCGCACGCTGACGCGAACCGAGCGGCCGCGATGCGACACGGCGACGACGTCGGTGTTCAGGCGCACGCGATCGCCGAGCGCCTTCGCGAGCGCGCGCGCGAGCCCGTCGTTGCCGCCGTCGATCCGATAGAGGTTCCACGGATTGTCCTGCTCGCTCGCGGCGAACTGATCGACGACGGCGATGAGCGACAGCTCTTCGGGATCGGCGAGGAAGAAGCCGCGCAGTCCCGTCGCCGTCGCGCGCAGCTCGGAGTCGTCCTTGTGCTCGTCGAGCCAGCCGGCGACCGACCGGCGCGCGATCGCGGCGGCGATCGGCGTGTCCCACCGCTGCTCGGCGAGCTTGTACGGCCGCATCACCGGCGCGAGCGCCGCCTCGAGCCGCGACCAGCCTCGGGCGACATTGCGCGACACGATCCGCGGCCGGCCCGACGCGTCGAGGCGCACGGCGCCGAACCCGCCGCGGAGGATCCGCGTCAGCGACAGGCCGAGCTCCGTCGCGAGCCCGCGGATCTCGTGCTGCGCTTCGTCGATCATGTCGCCGCCCGCTTCCGCGTGCTGCCGTTCGGCGAAGCCGTCGCGGATCGTCCACACGCGGCCGCCGACGCGATCGCGCGCGTCAACGACGGTGACGGCGGCGCCGAGTGCGGCGAGATCGCGCGCGGCCGCCAGCCCGGCCAGACCGGCGCCGGCGACGAGGACGGAGGTGCCCGCGAGCGATGCCATGTCTAGATTGTGCCGCTTGCGGCTACACTTTGGCCATGCTTCCATTGCTGGTGCTGGCGGCGATGACCTACGCACATCCCGAACAACTCGTCGACACCGACTGGGTGGCCCAGCACGCGGCCGACGCGAACGTGCGCATCGTCGACATGCGCCAGAGCGGGTACGCGGAGGGTCACGTGCCCGGCGCGGTGTATGTGTCGCCGCTCGCCGTCCGCGACGCGAAGGCCGCGCCGACGTTTCTGCCGACCCCGCAGGCGTTTCAGGAGTTGATGGCGAGGCTCGGCATCTCGGACGCGACGCGCGTCGTCGCGTACGACGAGCGCGGCGGCATCTATGCGGCGCGCCTGTGGTGGATTCTGAACTACTTCGGCCACACGAACGTCGCGCTGATGAACGGCGGCTGGATCAAGTGGACCGCCGAACACCGCGCGACGTCGACGGAGACGCCGACGCCGCCGGCGGGACGGTTCACGCCGAAGCCGCAGCCGCGCTGGGTGGCGACGGCCGACGACGTCGTGAAGGCGATCGGAAAGTCGGACGTGAAGATCGTCGACGCGCGGACGCAGAAAGAGATCGACGGCGTGGACCTGCGCAACATCCGCCGCGGCGGCTTCGTGCCCTCGTCGGTGCCGGTGTACTGGGAGGACCTGCTCGATCCGGCGACGAAGACGTTCAAGCCGGCCGACGAGATCCGGCAGATCTACGCCTCGCGCGGCATCGTGCCGTCGCAGCAGGTGATCGCCTACTGCCAGGTCGGCATGCGCGCCTCGGTCGATCTCTTCGCGCTGCATCTCGTCGGCTACGACAACCTGCGCAACTACTACGGCGCGTGGGAAGAGTGGGGCAATCGCGACGACTTGCCGCTGGGAAAGAAGTGAGGAGGATGGTGATGCGGACGAGCATGGTGGCTCTGACGGTCGCGCTGTGGTCGCTCGGCGCGGCAGCGCCCGCGCTGGCCGGCGCCGACGGGCCGACCTTCGATGCGAAGGCGGCGGCGGCGTACATGGACGCGCGCCAGACGTGGTGGCAGGGGTGGTCGAACTCGCAGCGCGATCACGAGACGTTCTGCGTCTCGTGCCACTCGGCGATGCCGTACGCGATCGGCCGTCCGGCGCTGCGCGGCGCGCTCGGCGAAACCGGACCGTCGGCGCCGGAGCGGAAGCTGATCGAGAACGTCGCGAAGCGCGTGACGCTGTGGCGCGACGTCGAGCCGTGGTATCCGGATCAACTGCGCGGGATCCCGAAGACGTCCGAGTCGCGCGGCACCGAGTCGGTGTTCAGCGCGCTCGTGCTCGCGACGCGCGATGCGCAGAGCGGAACGCTGTCCGACGACACGCGCGCGGCCTTCGACCACATGTGGGCGCTGCAGATGAAAGCGACCGAGGTCTCCGGCTCGTGGGCGTGGATCAATTTCCACTACGAACCGTGGGAGTCGCCGAACTCGCCGTACTTCGGCGCCGCAATGGCCGCGATCGCCGTCGGCACGGCGCCGCAGGGCTATGCGGCATCGCCGGCGATCGCCGACAACATGAAGCTGCTCCGCGAGTACTTCACGCGCGAAACCGGCAAGCAGAACCTGTTCAACCGCGTAATGGGTCTCTGGGCGTCGACGAAGGTCGAGAACCTGCTGACGCGCGAGCAGCAGCAGGCGATCGTCGCGGACGCCTCCAAGCTGCAACAGCCCGACGGCGGGTGGAGCACGGCATCGCTCGGCGCGTATCAGCGCGTCGACAATACGCCGCTCGACACGAAGACCGACGGCTACGCGACCGCGCTCATCACGCTCGCGCTGCAGTCGGCCGGCGTGCCCCCGTCCGATTCGCGCGTCGCGAAAGGGCTTGCGTGGCTCCGCGCGAACCAGAATCGCCAGACCGGCCAGTGGACGGCGGTGTCGCTCAACAAGAATCGAGATCTGAACTCCGACATCGGCAAGTTCATGTCGGACGCGGCGACCGCCTACGCCGTGCTCGCGCTGACGCACAAATAGCGGGCACGCGGAGCGCGAGGCGTGAGCCGAGCGATGACGCGATTCCGGAGCGCGAGGCGTTAGCCGAGCGGCGGTGATGACACGCGTTCTCGTCCTTGGCAGCGGGATGATCGGCTCTGCGGTCGCGCTCGACCTCGCGCGCGACCGCGCGTTCGACGTCGCCGTCGCCGACGTGTCGCGCGACCGCCTCGCGGCCGCCGCGCGCGCCGGCGCGCGGACCATCGAAGTCGATCTCTCCTCGCCGGCAGCAATTGCGCGCGTCGCCGCCGACTGCGACCTCGTCGTCGGTGCGCTGCCGAGCGCGGTCGGCTACCGGAGCGTCGAAGCCGTCATCGCCACCCGCCGCCACTGCGTCGACATCAGCTTCATGCCCGAGAACGCGCT
>Ga0070741_10004591_pt1 | contig 32049 bp, 21 predicted proteins | sample Coa_R1_4_FD_66440 | JGI IMG/M metagenome (GOLD analysis project Ga0070741, IMG submission 66440) | Surface soil microbial communities from Centralia Pennsylvania, which are recovering from an underground coalmine fire - Coalmine... | ecosystem: Environmental > Terrestrial > Soil > Unclassified ... | reverse complement strand
TCCTCGATCCGGATTATCTTCGCCATCGGGTGTAGGTCTCCTTTCCAGGAACGGCTTCGCTTGTCAGGCAAAGCCAACTTACACCCTCTCGCTTTTTACACAATCAACGTTACGTCACCCCCAACTCGGGCACAGTCGGTCCACAAAAGTTCACGCGTTGCTCATGTGACTGAGAAGGCACGATTAACACCTTTGGGCCTTAGCATCAATTCTGGCTTGATTTAACCAACTCCATTGTGTCATTGTGCACACCATCCCAGGAGCGTGCACTGTGATCAAGAAGAATCAGTTTGTCCTTCGCCATTCAATCGTTTTAATGCTGATTGTTGTGAGCTTCTGCGTGGCGCGCGCCGATGTGACCGGCGCAATTTCGGGCACGGTTCGCGACCCCGGACAAGCGGTGGTCGCCGGCGCTCAAGTCAGTATTGTGAATGTGCAGACCAACGTCAGCCAGGACAGTACGACGGCTGCAGATGGTTCTTACCATTTTCTTGCTTTGCAGCCCGGCGCCTACAAGATCACAGTAACCGCTCTCGGCTTTCAAACCTATAGCAACAGCGGCATTACGCTTCAGGTGAACGACCAGCTTCGAGTCGACGTCACTCTCCAGGTCGGCACAGTGGCGGAGCACGTCAATGTTTCAGCCTCCGCCGTACACGTGGAAACGGAAAACACGCAATTGGGGGACGTGATCGATTCAAAGAAGATGTTGGCTCTGCCTCTGAATGGTCGAAGTTATATTGATTTGCTAGGTTTGCAGGCGGGCGTGGCACCGACTACGGCCGGCACGGTTGAGGGCAACACAGTGAGCAACCGGCCGGTTTCGGGTTACATAACGAACACAGGAAATATCTCCGTCAACGGACAGCGCGAAACCGCGAACGCATTTTTGGTAAATGGAGGCGATGTAAGCGAAGGTCGCAACTTGGGCGCGGGATTGGTCCCGAACCTCGATTCGGTCGAGGAGTTCCGGCTTATTACCAACAGCTTTGACGCGGAATACGGAAAGTTCAGCGGGGCCGTGATGAATGCCATCACCAAATCTGGTACCAACAGCTTCCATGGTGATGTATTCGAATACATTCGCAATGACAAAATGGATGCCAAGAACTTCTTCTTCACCGACCAGCCTAAGTCCGAGCTGCGACGACATCAATTTGGGTTCACTGCGGGAGGCCCATTCTGGAAAAACAAGCTGTTCTGGTTCACGGATTATCAAGGCACCAGACAAGTGGCAAGCGCGGAAATCAGCGATGTTGCCGTTCCAAGCTCTGCCGAACTTCAAGGCAACTTTGATCCCTCACTCTTGAGCGGTGTAGTCGACAGCCAAAGCCTTCCCCCGAACAGTTGTCCCCCTGTTGCCCAGCCCTGCTTGGATTGGCCAACGACCCTTTCAAATAGATTGGGCTACACGGTCACGGCCGGGGAGCCGTACAGTTTCGCAAGCTGTACCTCGACTTCGCAATGCGTGTTTCCGGGCGGCGTGATTCCCAAAAGTGCGTGGTCGCCAGCGGCAATTGGGATTCTCCCATACATCCCAGCGCCCAATAATGCGAGTGGCGAGTTCTCCGACAACAGCCATAGGGATACAATTAGCGACAACAAAATTGGGGAGCGGATCGATTTTAACAATCAGAAGACTGGCAACTGGTCGTTCTACTATCACTTCGACGACTCGACAGTTTTCAGCACGCTACCGAGCGGCGGTGCAAGCGTGCCCGGCTTTCCCGCGCAAACGCCAACCCGTGCCCAAGAATTCGTCGTAAGCAACACCAAGACCCTCGGCACGACTGCCGTAAACGAGGCGAGGCTGACCTTCTTCCGCACAGCTACCCACTTGAATAACCCCATGGGTGGCAAGGCGTCGCTCTCCTCTCTCGGATTTGTTACCGGTCCCGGCACCCTCGGGATTATCCCGGATGCCCTACCCGGGTATCCGGAGTATGTGCCCCAAATCTATTTCAACGACTTTGCACTCGGCGCTCCCTCTCTGATCACGTTCCAGCCGAATAACACCTATACCGCATCGGATGGGTTTTCTAAAGTAGTGGGCAAACATACGCTTAAATTCGGCGGAGAAGCCCGCTATCTCCAAGTAAACGAGCGCAATTTGGCCAGCCAGGACGGGGCTTTTGTGTTCGATGGTTCGGTGACCGGCAATGATTTCGCCGACTACCTCCTTGGAGCGCCTACTGGCGCCGGAGGCGGGTTCACCCAGGCAGCGTTACAACTCTTGGATTCGCGCACACGCTATGGGGGTGCGTATGGTCAGGATTCGTGGAGGGTAACACCCGACCTGACGCTGAATCTTGGCCTTCGCTGGGAAGTAAGCATGCCTTGGTATGACACTCAGGGCAAGATTCAAACCTGGGTCAAGGGAGAGCAGTCACAAGTCTTTCCGAATTCTCCCACAGGGCTTGTATATCCCGGCGACCCGGGCATTCCCAAAACGCTTGCTCCCACCAGATACAACAATTTCGGGCCGCGGATCGGACTCGCTTACTCGCCGAGCTTTAGCAATGGAGTTTTGGGCAAGATCTTTGGCGGGCCGGGGAAGACCAGCATCCGTGCCGCGTATGGCATTTACTACACGTCGGTTGAAGATCTAAACCTCTTTTACGAGGTGGCAGATGCTCCGTTTGGATTGTACTGGACCAGTCCGGGTTCGGTTGACTTCTCGGAGCCGTTCCGAAATCGCCTGGACGGGGGAACGGATGGTGAAGGCCAGCGCTTCCCGTTTACCGTTCCGACTCCCGGCAGCCCGGCAAATAAGACTCTCGACTTTTCGGTTTATGAGCCGATGTCCTACTTCCCGGGATATGACATTCACAATAAGCTGCCATACGCCGAACACTTCAATTTCTCCATTCAGCGTCAGCTGGATAGAGCGACAGTCTTAACTCTGTCCTACGTAGGCACGGAGGGTCACCGGCTTATCTCGCAGATGGAGGTTAATCCCGGTGACGCCGCGTTATGTAAGCAGCTCACTGCGCAGGGGTATGTTGATGCGAACGGCGACGTAGGATGCGGTCCGAATGCTGAGCAAGACACCTTTACTCTGGGAGCGAATACGGTTTATGGAACCAGGGATAAGCTTTTGAATCCGAATTACTGCTCCGGAGCCCAGAGCCTGTGTTTTGGATTCGGCAACACCTTGACCAGCCTCACTGCGAATTCCATCTATCACTCTGGAGAGGTGACGGTCGAACGTAAAGCGGGCGACGTGACCTTCCTGGCGGCTTACACGTTGGCGAAATCCATCGATAACTCTTCCGGTTTTGGCGATCTGATCAATTTCGAAAACGCCAAGCTCAGCCGCGGCCTCTCGTCGAGCGACGTGCACCAGAACTTTGTAGTCAGCTACATTTGGCAGATGCCCTTCAATCGTATCTTCCATGGTGCTCCACGGCTGACGAAAGGATGGCAACTGCAGGGGATCACTCGTTTCTCGACCGGATTTCCAATCCAGATGGGTGAAGGAAATCCTATAGAGTTCGGGAGCCCACTGTGTCCGTCAAACCAGTGCCTGGGAGATGCTTCACTTACTGGCAGCCCGTCCACCGATATGCCGAATGTCGTTGGGCCGGTTCAGATCCAGAACCCTCGTGCAACCCCCGACAGGACGTATTTCAACCAAAGCGCATTTACCGGAACTCAATGCGCGCTCGTGGCGGGGGTTTTAACTGGTCCTGATTGCGGAAGTTTCGGCACCGCGAACCGCCGGTTTTTCCATGGCCCTGGTTTCAACAACACGGACCTGGGGATAACGAAGGTCATTCCCATCAGGGAAGCCATGTCTTTGGAGATTCGCGGGGAATTCTTCAATGTATTCAACCACGCGCAATTCATAAATCCGAATGGCGACATTAGTGGTTCGCACTTTGGGCAGGTTACCGAAGCACGCGAGCCGCGCATCGGGCAGCTTAGCGCGAAGTTCGTCTGGTAATTTGGTTTAGGGGCACTAAACTTGGGGCTCTGTGCGTTCTTGGTTAAATCTGGACGCGCAAGCCCCGTTCATTTTGTAAGTACCGGTCGTGCTAGGCTGTGCAGATGATGTTGTTGCTGGTTCTGGCGTTGATCCTGGCGGTGCCTTGTTTCGGGCAGACGGCCGAGAGTTATCGTCGAGCGGGTGCCGAATTCGCCCAGAAGAAATCCTGGGACCAAGCAATTGCGAATTTCCAAAAGGCTCTCACTCTCGATGCCAACGACGCCCTTACTCACTACAATCTAGCTCTGGCTCTGAAATATAACGGTGATCCGAGCGCGGCCGCCGAGCAGTTTGAAAAAACTATCCAGCTAAAGCCGAAGTGGGCTGAGGCGCACTATGGCTTGGGAGCCACGCGATACGACATGCACGACCTTCCGGCGGCCAAGAAAGAGCTGGAAACCGCTGTGCGACTCGATCCACAAAATGCGGCCATTCATCGGCTTCTGGCACGCGTCGACTCCGAGCAGAACGACCTTTCCGATGCCGAACGCGAACTGACCCAATCCGTCGAATTGAGGCCTTCGGCCGATGCCTTCATAGAACTCGGGGCTGTGAAGGGCCAGTCAGGCAACTTCACCGGAGCGGCCGCGGCATTCCGTCGCGCGCTGATCCTCAATCCGCGTTCTGAACGTGCGCACCTGATGCTGGGCATCGCACTACGTCGTCAGGACAAACATTTGGACGCGCTCCTGCATTTTCGCAGGGCCGTCGAACTCAACCCTAAGGACCCGGAAGCCCAGTACAACCTCGGCATGGAGCTCAAAGCCGGAGGTGACCTGACTGGAGCAATTGCGGCGTTCCAACGCGCCATCGACCTCAAGCCTGACTTCGAGCAGGCGCATTACAGCCTGGGCATGGCTTTGCGCGCTCACGGCGAGACCGGCGCCGCGCAGAAGGAACTAAACGATCTCAAGGGCTTGCACAACTTTCGAACCCGACTGGCTCAAGCCAAAATGTTGACCATTCAGGGCGTCGATGCATTGAAGAAACAAGAGCTCGAGGACGCCCAAAAATTCTTTCAAAAAGCGATTGAGCAAGCCCCCGAGTTGCCGACTGGCTATTACTATTTGGGCCTTACCTGGGAGCGCAAGAACGATGCCACACAAGCACTGGCGTTCTATAACAAAGCGTTAGAACTCAAACCCGACTACGCTCAGGCCCATTCCAGCCGTGGACTGTTGTACTGGCAGCAAAACGATCACAATCGGGCCGTCGAAGAATTCCGCCAGGCGGTTATGTGCGATCCTGATCTGCCCGAGGCGCACTACAATCTCGGGTTGGGGTTGGCGGGATCGGGAAATTTAAATGCGGCCATCAGCGAATTTAGGCAGGCCGTCAGTTTGAAACCTGAATACACCGATGCACGCGTGCAACTGGGCTTGGCACTCAGCCAGAAAAATGAAACGGCCGGCGCGGTAAACGTTTTTCGCGAACTCGTGAACCGCGAACCAAATTTCGCAGAGGGCCACAACAACTTGGGGTTAGTGTTGTTGCAATCCGGCGACCTCCATGGGGCCGAAGAAGAGTTTTCTAAGGCCGTACACCTGAAACCAGAGTATGCCGAAGCTCATTACAACCTGGCATTAGCGCTTCAGAAGGAAGGAAACGAAGCTGCAGCCAAAGTGGAACTCGACAAGGCCTATGACATTGCGCCGCAGTTGAAATATGCGCAGCAACAGTAGGTTTGGTTGTGATTAATAGGATTCGTCATATAAGGCTACTTTCCTCAATGCTCTTGGATTGTGCCTGCAATTTGTTCAATTGCAGCCGGAGGTTCATCTCGGCTCCAATCAGGATTGCAGTCGCGCCCCCTTTCAGCCATATCATGATTGCGATCGGAGTCGCGAATACGCCATACATGGCGTTTAGCTTCGACTCAGCGAATTCGTGAAAGAAAAAACTCAGCGCCCAGGCAAGTGCCAACCAGCCCCCCGCGGCAATCAAAGCGCCGGGAATTGTCGTGCGTCTGTCAAATCGAGTATTGGGGGCGAGAAGATACAACATCTCAATCGCCGCGAAGGTGAATGTTCCCGCTAGTAGCCACTGAACATAAGGCCAGATTCTGATCCAAACGTATTGGACAGAGGCAACTGTCGCAAGCATTCTCTCCGCTACCGGACCAACTACCGTCAGCACCACGGCGAAGAGCAAAAGTGCACCTACCGCGAGTGTAAGGAGGAAAGCGATAAAGCGATTCATCCACAAGGAACGCGGAGTACGTACCTCATAAACGATGTCGAGTCCCTGGATAATTGAATTCGCGCCGACTGAAGTAAGCCATAAAGTTGAAATGATGCCGAACAAAAGGAGGCCGGACCGATGGAGCGATATCGATGTTGCTATCGGCTCGACTAGCGAGAGACTCTGCCGCGGGATCACGTGCGACATGAACGACGTTGCCCGCTGTAGACCATTCTGTACTGGCAAATATGCTGTTAAGGCAGTTAGCAATATAAGCGCGGGGAATAGTGACATCACGAAGTAGTACGCCAAACCGGCGGCGATCAATTGAAGGTGTTTTCGTTCATAGCCTTTGAAAATGTCCAACAGCAGTTTAGCGAAAGTCTTCATTGGAGCTGATTGCGAAGCGCCCCTCGTTGACGGCGAGTGCGTGTCGCCGATTCGCGGCGCGGAAATCACGGAACTGGCAAAGCTGACAGGCGAAGGAGAGATGTCACGAGCTTTTCGAAATTCGGAACGGTTTCATCTCCAAAAACCGGCTTCTTACGATGGATCCAGAGTCCCAGGGATTACTCACCGAGTTTTACCAGCTTGTAGCCAACTCCTGCTAAGCAGCTTGGGTAAAGCTGGTCGCATTGAAAGATGGGCATTCAGAGGAACTGTGTTTCGCCTAGGCGACTTTCGTCTCCTGTGGTGCCTCCAGTACATCACGCAACGACTTCTCGTCGTCCTTGCTCAATGAGGTTTGAAACACCCTTCCCCTCCCAGCAAACTGCTTTAATCCATCTAACACCTTGTCCGCCGTAACCTTTCGAATGAGGACGATCAAAGCTGAGGATCCAGGTGTAAGCTCATCGCCCAACTGCTTCGCCGTTCTGTCGTCTACTCCAAGATCGGTGAGTTTACCTGATAAGGCGCCGGCGCCGGCGCCGACTGCTGCGCCAAGAAGAGGATTCAAGAACAATAGCCCAATGAGCAAGCCCCAAAATGCGCCACTGGCGGCGCCCGCAGCCGTGAGGCTTACTGCCTGATGTAATTTGATCTTCCCCTTCAGGTCTCTGGTTACGACGACTGCGTCTTCCATCTCGAGCAGATATCGGTCCTGCATTTTCGCGAGCGCCGCCCGCATTTCGAAGGCTGTGGATTCATCGTGAAAAACAACCGCGATCAGCGTACTCATAGTCTCCTCCTTATGAGCAATCGCGCAGCATTCGCTGCGGCCTGGCTAAGATATGCGAAGCTCCGTCCGTTGCGGCTGCTCCGAGTCGTCGTTCTCTACCGAAATCATCATTTAATGAACTTAGATAAGGAACTGGCAGAAATGACAGGCGGAAAACCAATCCTCCTTATGCTTTGATCGTTCCTGTCGCAAGAGTGTCGTCAACATCTGTTTTGATGATCCACCGTGTGTCTCTTAGCGGCAGGAAGCAGCATCCGAGGCTGGGAACTGTGCCGAGAATAAGAAAGTAGAGCAGAGAATGAAGAGACGCGGTAGACTCAACATCCAGCGAGAAGATGGAGCACTGAAGCGAAGCGCCGCGGAACTCGTTCAGCTTGCCAGAAAATTTGCACCTAAGTGGAATCGGATATCCAATGATGGCAGGGCGGCAATCGAACGTTCCACTGCACGGTCACTCCGAGCCGCCAACGTACGGGTGAGCCGCACGAGTAAGAGGATGGCAGAAATCCTTGCCTGGCTTGATCGTGTGTGGCAAGCGGAGAAAAAGTCATCAGGCCGGTTCTAAAAAATTCTTCGTTCCTGGAGGAGGAAGTTCCGGGACACATTATTCTCGCCGTATAAGTGCTGTCGGAAAAAAGTTCTTGTCGCCGATTTGACAATGTATGTAACTATCACATTCATCGTTGCTGCAATGGTGGCATTTTCAGGGATCATGAAGATTCGTCACGATCCGTACGTCGTGCGCACCATCCATGAAGTGGTCGGCGTTCCTTTGAACTACTTTCCCGCTCTTGCGGCATGTGAGCTGGCCGGAGCACTGGGTCTGCTTCTCGGAATTCGTTGGCCCCTGCTCGGCATTGCGGCAGGTATTGCGCTCAGTCTCTATTTCCTAGGCGCCATACTTTCACATCTCAGGGTAGGTGATTTTAAAGGCATCGGACCCGCCTCGTTCATGTTATTCGCCGTAGCCGGTGCGCTTATTCTTCGACTGCATCTTAGTCCTCATCCTCACTGGTACAAGTTGTAAAGCATGACCGACTTCATTTCCTGGCAGATTATCGGCTTTCGCCTGACAAATTTGCCAGTTACTCCGCTTTATTCGCGACGGTTCTGTCCGGGAGCAACTTCAGGTAATTTCCTGATACGTTGTTGAGTCGGTGAGACTAACCGCGCCATGAATTGCCAGACTACGCATGGCAAATTGGCGACCTCTCCTGTTTCTTCGCCTGTCAATTCTGTCAGTTCCGATCTCCTCGCATCAACAGCAATATCCGAAAGTAGGGTCACTCCCGCTGACCGTCTTGGCAGTGTTCGGCACGAGAGTAGATTCGCGGAGGCCGTATGACTACCTGTCCAGCTCCTTTTAGAACCTTGATCGTGAATCTATTGATCTGCTGTGCAAGTCTTGTGTCGGCGCTTGGTCAACAGCAACAAGCGTCAGCGGTTCCCGTACAAATAACAGTCACGGCCAGCCGGCTTGGCGAGGAGGAGGTCCCCGAGATTCGACGCGAGCGAGTAACAGTCAAGCAAAATCGAAATCCTGTCCCGGTCGTGGAATGGGTTCCCGCGCGTGGCAACCGCGCGGGTTTGGATCTCTTTGTTCTCATTGACGACGCTTCTGATACCAGCCTGGGTTCGCAATTAAATGACATTCGGTCTTTCGTTACATCTCAACCCGCGAGTACATCTGTGGGGATCGGATACATGCGGAATGCCACAGTCGACCTTGCACAGAACTTCACTTCCGACCATGCGCAGGCCGCCCAGGCGATAAGACTTCCGAAAGCCAACACAGGAGCTTTCGGAAGCCCATACCTCTCGGTTATCGATCTCATGAATCGCTGGCCCGAACATCACAATCGTCGTGTAGTAATCATGATTACTGACGGCATCGACCGCGCTCGAGGCGGCCCGCGTTCACGGTTAAGCAATATTATTCCTGACGTTGACCGCGCCAGCGAAGTTGCTCAGCGTACGGGGACTCTTGTGTACACGATCTATGCTCCCGGGGTTGGGCATTTGCGCCGCAACTTCTGGGAGGCGAACAACGGCCAGATCGGAATATCCAAGCTTTCGGACGAGACGGGCGCCGAGTCCTTCTATCTCGGCTTTCAGCAAGCCGTAAGCTTTAAGCCATACCTCGAGCAGATACAGAAATATCTACAAGACCAGTATCTGCTGACGTTCGGCGCGCAGCCAGGTAGGAATGAAGGCTTACAGAGCGTTTCGGTTGACACGGACGTTGCGGGCACGGAACTGCTGTCTGCTGATAGTGCATGGGTTCCGGCTTCCAAATAAAAAGAACGAGGCATTGCCTGTGCTCAGGTGCCTCGCATAAGTGCTTCCCAATGTGCTTCGGTCTCTGATCGCGAAAGTTGAACCCAGCGATAGATATTACCAAGACGCTATGCCTGCGAGCAGGTGTTTCAGCGTGTGTCCACTTAGCGGGGACACGGAGTAGATTTGTCTATCGTAGTGTTCCGCGAGTTTTGACAATCCATAAAAAATAAACACTGGCCAGAAACGAGGCTCGCGCCGAACTGCGATCACCACAAGGGCGACCATTGGCACAAATTGGACAAATCCATACAACCAGAGGTTGTCAGTGAGTCTCCACCAAATCACGCTGCTTATTCCGAGCGTGACGAAAGGAAGCACCAATCTGGACCGATTCATTGCGAGTGCCAGCAATGACATGAATGCGATCGTCATCGGCAAGCGGTCCCAAAACAGGCGCGCGTTATCAGGTGCCAGGTGGTAGTACCCAGATCCAAACGAGGTGCAGAAGATTCCAACGAACAGGATTCGCGAAGGAAGATCACGGAATGTAATTAACCCGATGATGCCGACGATCAAGAATAGGAGATTCGAAACGACATCCCAAAAATTTGGGACGCCCAAAATGCTGCGGCGATCAGCGAATGAATGATAAGCCTGGTCTTGGTGCAAGGGAGGCGACAGGAGCAGGAAGAGGACGAACGCGAGGGCCCCCAACAGGAGTGCGGCTCTCTTCCAGGTCGAGAACGACGAAACCACCTGCCCTCCAACTCAGTATCGGCCCGCAGTCCTGCCGCAAAAAGGTCGACACTATTCCCGCATAGTTGATGATACTCAATCCTTCATCTTATTTTGCTTTGAAGGGACGGCGAGGCGGGCTTCTAGTTAGCTTCGAGGGTATGCCTGAGAAAGTAGGGAGTGAAGACTACATCTGGAACTGCGGCTTCCGAGGGAGAAGGGCTTGGCGCGGAGAACCAGGAGGAGGTACTGTCTTTTAAATCCCCCGACCGTGTGCAGCAACAGACCGGTTGGCCAGCAAATGATCGCTTCTTGTTAGCTCGGTAATGAGAGAGACAAACTCCGGTCCCCATACCTGGAGTGAGTAATGTTGCTCAATAGTCTGACGAGCATTGGCAGCGATGCGCCGACGGAGACCTACGTCGGAGATTAGCCGTTCCAATTCGCACAGCCATTCCGCAGGTGAGTTTGCGAGTAGTCCGTTGAAATTGTGCTGAATCAGCTCCGTCGTCATTCCTACGGGTGAGGCGACAGTGGGTATCCCAGAGGCCATATACTGAATAGCCTTGAACGCGCACTTACCTCTAGTCCAGTCCGTGTCAGGCAAAGGCATGAGACCAATATCGATCGATCGCACATCCTCGGCCTCGCGGTCGAGTCGGAATGGCAGTGACTGACAATCGGGAACTTGTAAGTTGCAGTCTGGACATCCATAAACGCGGAATCGTACCCGGCCTGGGTTTCGCCTGGCAATCTCCTGCAAAACGGGCTCAAGTAATTTTAGGTAAGACACAGTCGACTGACTACCTACCCAACCTATTGTGATGGGGCCGTCATTCGTAGCTAAAGGTTTGCACCAGAACTGGTCGCAATCGACCGCTGTTGGAATGATGCTGATGTTAGGATTGAACTGCCCCGCGTATTGAGCAAGGATGCGATTCCCCACTATTATATGCTGACTTTTGCGTATAACCTTGTCGTAGCCACTGCCATGTTTGATCCTGTAGAGAAACGGATGATTGAGAGCCGATACGTCCTCGTGGCCGTGATAGATAGCATCATCAAAACTGAATATCACTTTTGAATTTAATCGTATTACCCAACTTTCCACCAAGGGAGCAAAGAAGGGGAATGCCTCGCGGTGTATAACCACAAGATCGAATTTAGAGAGTGTTCCGAGACGAAACAGGCGCCGGAAAGCACAGTAGAGGGTTTGTTGCGCTTTGATGACTCGTCTGCCGCCATTTCGCAGCGCGCGGAACAAGGTGGGGGTTGCGAATGATGAAATAGTGCAGTCGTACCCAGCCTGCTGCAGATACTTCACAAAATGATGCACGCGATATCGGCACGACGCGTCCTCGATCGGGTACGCGGTGAGGAAAAGAACCTTTGACATGATATGTTACAGCTTACCTGATCGCCTTAGCTGGCTTTAGCCTGCTCGTATGCGGCGAGGCATTGCCGCAATGCTTCGCCGTCCCAGCTAAAAGAGTCCCGAATACGAAGTGCGGCATGCTGGCCAATCCTGGCGCACAGATCACGATCTCGTAACAACCTGTCCAGCTCGCCGGCAAATGCATCGTCGTCCCCCGGCGGGACGAGGATTCCGCTCTCACCGTTGACTATGTATTCCCGATTTTGGCCAACGGCGGAGGTTATCACTGGCTTGCCCATAATCATGTAATCGATAATTCTGGCGGAGCACTTCGACCGGTGCAGCCCGTCGTCGTGATAGGGATAAACAGCAACGTCGCTCGCCCAAACGACTCTGAGGAAGTCAGAGTAGGGGAGGCGAGGGAGAAAATACGTTTCTACCTGACGATTGTCTGAAAAGTAGTTGCGAATTGTCGAAAGTTCTGGACCATCGCCGACGAAAAGTACTATGGCATCGTTCCGCTCCGCTACTCTAGCTGCCGTTTGGCAAATTGCGTGAACTGGCTCCCCGTTCTCAAAGTGCCCAGCGTAAAGGACCGTCGGTTTGTCAGGAAAATTGAACTGTCTCCGCACCTCCGATTTAGAGAGTGTGCGGACCTTGTTACGCAAGTGTTCATCTGTGGCGGTTCCAGCTACACAGTTTGGCACATAGAACACCCCCGACTTTCTCCCGCGTATCTGGTTTGCACGTTCCTGGAGTGAACGACTAGCAACGGTTATTACAGGAGTGGAGCGCGTCATCCACCGTTCTTGCCGGTCGATATATTCCTTCAGTATCCACGGATACGACTTCACTTCGTTCCAGCCGCCCCAGCCCTCCAAGTCGTCACAATCGAGCACCACCTGTGATCTATTCTTGGCAAGAAAATAGGTTGCTGCTGCCCCCGAAAAGCCCTTCGGTTTGAAGACATGAATGAGGTCGGGCGAATATCGGTTGACCGAACGGATCAAGGCGGCGAGCGCGCCAGGATATGTCACTACGGAATCACTGATGCCTACGTTCGTTATACGAACTCCATCCCGTATCCATTCGTGACCTGCGTCCGCTGTGTTGTCATACGGAGGAAGGAAGATTGTGACTTCGTGACCACGGCGCACCAACTCTGCTGCCAAGGGATGGGCCCGAGAGCGGATCGTGCCCTTGGGGCTGAACGCAAAACCACCAATGAATGCGAGTCTCACTTTACTTGCAACCACGAAAGTTGTTCGGCCTTGTGACCGAATGCTACCGAGTCACAGCATGTTCTCCTTACCGGCTTAGTGGCCGTGACCTCTATCATGTCCCCACTGCCGGCTAGATCCAGTAACTTTTGAACCCAGCTCGACCATACCCGTAGAACACGGCTATTGAACACGAAGCCGTGAGATGAGTTCCGCTGTTTATCGCGATTCAACCAAATTTGTAGGCTGCCCAACAGGCCCACGTAGTCGGAGTTGAATCTGACTTTCCTGAGTTCGAAGCCGCACTCCGAGAGCAGGCGACTGAGTGTCTTAACAGAAAAATCGAACGCATGAACCGGCGCGCACAAATGCCACCAATACTGCTTAAACACCTTCGCATTGACGCTGTCGATATTAGGTACAGCCAACATCAGAGTGCCGCCCGGCTTAAGAATCCTGTAGATCTCAAGCAATGTTTCGCGCGGCGACGTCATATGTTCCAGCGAGTGGCTAGCCCGAATGTAATCGAAATATTCGGAATGAAAATGGGCCGAGAGGTTGCCTATGCATATATTCAGGCCGCGTGAACGCCCTAACGCGACTGCTTTTCTACTGATCTCCACCCCATGACACTCCCACCCTTCTCGAAGCATCTTCTGCAGGAAGCTACCGCTCCCGCAGCCGACATCGAGAAAGCGCCCCGGCCGAGGAAGCTTAGGTTCCTTCGTTCCTTGCCAGTACCCTAGTGCTCTTTTTGCAATCTGTTTCGCTCGGGAAACGTGCAGCTGGTCCTGGTAGGCGTAATAGTCAGCAGGATAGAGACTCGCCAACTCCTCATCGCAATACATCGGGTTGAGAAAAATGAGGGAGCAGTTCGCACACTTTACAATTCGATATCGTCCAGGAATTCCGTAATGCGGATCACTGGCGTGATAGAGGTCCGGCAAGTCAGAGTTGTGGCAAAGGGGACAGGCTTCTAACAACTGACTCATCTGCTTCTTCAGTTCTGGTGCGGGTCCCTCGCTCACAACAATCGCAATGCGTGTGCCAGTTTCCGTCGTTCCAGGCCGATGAGACCGTAGTTCCAGAAGAGCAATCCTGACCCGATTGTCGCGAGAGTGCTCAAGGACAGTCGAGCCTGACTGGCCAATATTGGATCGATGAAGCGAAGAAATAACAGCAGGGAAAAGGGAAGAATGCACAGAGCCGGGCGCAATAGGGCCTCTTTGATGAGCCGCGCCCGGTCAATAATAATCATTGCTGTGCGAGGCATGTTGTAGAACAAATGCATGCCTATGCTCACGAACGACCCTACAAGAGTGCCCAAGGCGACACCCACTGCTCCGATAAAATAGGCGCCAGCGACGCTCGCCACCAGATTAGTAAATCCTTCAGCCAGCGGTGAAATGATTACTTTGTTCTGTTGGCCGGTGCCGAGCAACAACGTGGAATAAGGAAGCGCGCTCAGGCGAATGACATTAGCAATTACAAGCACCTGCAATATTAAGGTGCCGTGTTGTGCGTAATCCGGCCCAGCCCATATACGGATGACGTAGTGTCCTGCGAAAACCAGCGGTACCGCTGCGGCGAGTAGAAGGAGCATCCCATAGCGGGTCGACGAGACCAGCAGATTTCCGAGCTGGCGTGCGTCAGCTCGCGCCCCTAGAACTGCCGACGCCGGCAGAAGCGCCGCAAAGATTGCTCCTTGTGCTTGTGCAACAAAAGTCGTTAGTGTCAACGCGATTGCATAATAAGCTGTAGACCTGTAATCAAAGAACGCGACGATGCTCAGATCGAGACCGCTGATCATCAACATCGCCAACATCCAAACCACTACCGAGCTCGAATAACCGGCAATTTGACGAGCAACCGCTTTGGATAAATGTGAGATCCTGACCTTAACGTCGCTGGCCCAGCTTCGCAAAGCGGCGTACGCGCCCACATAACTTAGCAAATTGGCTACAGCAACCGCTGCTCCCATTGCTCCCAGTCCCCGATGTTTCACGACCACCACACCAACAAGCAGAGCCATCGCAACCTTGTTGGCTATTGAAAGCACAACCGGAACCTCGTTTTTCTGAAACCCTACGAATAGGGCGTGAATTGCGGAAACAGGTAGCCCTAATGCAAACGAAACCCCCATAAACGCCAATGCGAGCCGGGCCGGGCCGTAAAGCGAAGCAGGCATTTGCCTGAACAGGTGCGGCAATTGCCAGGTGAGTACCGCGACAACTGCACACCCGAAGACAGCAGCTAACGAAAGAAGGAGTAACGAGGTGCTTACAATCCGATTGCGTTGGTCTGTATCGTTCAATTCATCCGTGTGAGCCACGAATCGAGCCACAGCGGTCTGAATGCCAAAATCGAGATATGCTAAGTATGCGGTCAGTTGAAGCAAGAGGGCCCACGTGGCGTAAGTCTCCCTGGGCAACATGCGAACCAGGAAGGGCGGCAGCACCAGTGCAATGATTCCTGAGCCAGCCAGCCGGATCAGGTTGGCAGATGCATTTTTTACAACCTTTCGCTTCAAATCAGGTTGCATACAGTTACGCCAGCCTCAACTTGCAGATGCATCTCGCCAGAGGCGCAGTCCCTCCCAAAGCGCCTTCTCGCGTAACCAGAACATGGACGGTCCCATCTTTTGTAAAAGAAGTTGCAGCAGCAGATGTAATTGATAAGCAGGAATATAGTACAGTCCTCGCCACGGCCCGAAGTGTTTCAGCAGAAAGTAGACGCGGTTTCGTGTCGTATAGCGCATCATGAAGTCGGAAAAGAGGCCACCCGTTAAACTGTGGGCCTTATGTAGTAGCGTCGCGGAAGGGAGATACATCAATGTGAGTCCAGCTTTTCTTGCCCTGTAGCAGAAGTCAGTATCTTCTACATAGGTGAAGTAATGGTTGTCCATCGTGCCGATCTTGGCGAAAACGCTACTCCGAACTAGCAGACAGCACGCGGGCGCGTGATCGACCAGCCTGGGAACGTCAAACTGCCCACGATCCACCTCACCATATCCGTAGTGGAAACCGGAGTAACCCCGCCGAGGATCTATGCCTCCGCCAGCACTCCAAATAGTTCGGTCGTCGTAGAAAAGAATCTTTGGCGCGATCATGTCAGAGCCGTGGAAGCCCAGCCCATCTACCAGATCACCCAACAATGACGGAAGAAATTCGGTGTCATTGTTGATCAGCAAGACCGATTCGCACCCCTCATTCAAGGCTTCTCGAATGCCCTGGTTGTTAGCCTCTGCGATTCCCAGATTCTCAGAATTAAGTATGAGGCGAACACGTGGATCGTTGACGGCCGCAAGTTGCTGACGCGTGGTGTCCGACGATGCGTTGTCAACAGCAAAGAGGATGAAGTCAGAATAGTTTTGGGCCAGCAGGCTGGCCAAGAACCCATGGATGACTTTGCTACTGTTGTAGGTTACTGTGACGACGCCAACTCTCATTGCCAAGATCGTCCCTGCGCATTAAGCGAGTGTCTACCGTTGTGCAAGTGCAAGAAGTTTGTCTCCAATGGGGATGCGCATTAGAACACGATTCGCCAGGTCACGAAGTTTGCCAAGCCGTTCTCCACGTCCGAATGCAGTTTTGATATTCGCTTGAGAACCGCGACCCAGGAGGCGCGCGAGATTCGCCGCATACAAGTCCTTGGTGCCTGTTTTTATCTTGGAGAAGCCGGCCTGCCGCAACAATCGCGTAATCGTTGACGACTGAAAGTAGTTCACATGCTCTTCAGGGCCAATTCCATAAGCATCTGGACCGTAGAACCGAACGAAGAGGCTGTTCAAGTTTGGGGTAATGAGGAAGACGACCCCGCCGGGGCGGAGTATCCTGTGCACTTCATCCATTAAGCACCGTGGTTCGATGACATGCTCGATTACATCCATCAAAGTAACTACATCAAAAGATCCGGCTTCAAATTTCTGCTCCAATAACGTGCCGGTGAGAACTGGGCAATGTGTTTGCCGGGCAGCGTATTGAGCGGCGAACGGTGAAGTGTCAATACCTGTCGTAACCCATCCCGCAGCCTGTGCCTCTTCGAGCATGAACCCTAAGGCACAGCCAATGTCGAGAAGCCTGGGATGAGCGGGAAGGGTGGAGTAGCGCCGAATCAAGGACAGATGAGCCCGTCGCTCGGCCAAGCTGTTGTTTCGGTTGGCCATGTGGAGTGGCAGATACTCATTGAGAAAGTATTCAGGACTCTCATTATCACCGTGGAAACGATCCAAAGAACTCGCAAACCCCAGCCCACATGCTTTACACCTTCGAATAGAATCAAATAGCGGGTCGGAGGACTGCGATTCGCACAAAGGACATGGACGCGACTGTGATGCCACGGAATAGCCGAGAATTGCCGTTTCGCTCATGGATCGGGCTAACTACTTGCCGGGACAGTGGCGGCTGACGATGAATCGGAGTTGCTCGAAATAAGCCTGCTCAGTACTTCGCTTAAACCTATGAGCAACCAAAAGAAGTAGCTGGCATGCGGACCTACTTGCCCGGAATCGTCGGAAAACCATCCAATCAGGTTGGTGCAGATTGCAAAGGCTAAAGCCCATGCGAACAATCTCATTTCCGAACTCGATCTCATAAGCCGAATGTTGCTTCTAAAAGCGCCGACAGTTATCGCGAGCACGGATATAAGGCCCACTAAGCCGAGGTCTGCCAACAGATATAGATAAGTGTTATGCGGGGTACTGCCCTGAGACTGCGCCCCCAGGACGAAATCATAATCCGATGAGAAATGTTCATACCCGCCGATACCGGCGCCTATCAATGGATGCATCCACCACAGTTGCAGCGCCAGCTTCCACCCGTACAGCCGCGTGCCGGCGTCCCATGCAAGGCTGCCGATAGCATTTCCGCTCGCTTTTGCCTCTATCGTAGAACGCAGTGGCCCAACAGCAAGAATGGCTGCCAAGATACAAAATATGAGCGATGAGACGACCAATCTTCGCCAGCGTTGCCGGCCGCCAAATCCGACTGCAAACAGAAATGTCGTCGCTGCCAGCGCGAGCCACGCCCCAAAAGTGAATGTCAGTATGAGTCCTATGAATATGGAAATCGTAATCACTAACCATTTAGAGCCAAGCCGCTTTCGCCCTTCGGTTAACCAAAGCATCAAGCCAATTGGAATACAGAGATTGAAGTAGTGACCGAGTTCCATCTCGGAGGTTAGTACAGAGATGATGCGATTCCGCCATTCCCAGAACTGATCGCGATAATGAGCAACGCTCGTGTCGAGACGCGGATTAACGATCCAGAATAGTGGACCGTAATCCTGAATAATCCATTGATAGAACCCATACAATGCAACCACGAAAGTAGAAATAGTCAATACGCGAAATATCTGAAGGATCTTCTCTCGAGAGTCAATCAAGTTCAGGCAAAGATAAACGAGGCCCAGATTTGAGCCGAAGCGAATCGAATCTTTCAACGTATAAGGCAAATCCTGGGCGCGAACTAACGACAGGCAAAGAAGCACTCCGAGAACCACGAAGAATTTATTGGAAAGACTTGTAACAAACGAGGCGCGACTACCGCGGGTGAGCAAAAACGGAATCCAAACGAATATTTTGAGAAGTTCGGCTGCGACCGGCACCGCCCCGATGGTGAATACAAAATTGAACGGGATCAAAAATGCCATGAAGAGCAGCAACTCGTAAGGCCGCGTGAGGAAGTAAATACATAACGGAACTCCGGCGATCGCGATCAGCGGAATCGGCGTGTAGAAAACCGAGATGGCAAGTAGAGCCGCAATGACTGCTATGGGGAGTGTCAGAGATTCTTCGACAATCAGCCGAGTTGTTGAAGAGGACTGCACAACCAAGAACTGCGAAGCGGGTGGTAAGAAGAACTACAATGCCGAATCTACCCGCGGGAAAGTTGGAATCAGAAACGCTGGCAGCACGAAAGCAAAGCTTCGCCGCCTCGCTTACGATGGCCGTTGCGACGTATCTTCTGCCTGTCTAAGGATTTATGTTGTGGAACCCGCGCGTATAAACATGCTCGCGAACCGGAGTCCCTGAAATCGGCTTGGATGTACATCGTGCGAACGCCGGTTGTACGTAGGCTTCTACGAGAGAACAAGCCGCTGTTGGGACGGAGCTTGCAGTTCACTTGGGACCACGTTCCTGCTGCTCGGCCGTGATTCTCTCAACCGTTTTACGTTCTCTGGCGCCCTCTTCCGGACGATGCAGCTTGTAATAGAGTGACGCTAATTCGATATGCGGATCGAGCCACTCTGGATCGTCGCGTGTCACGCTCTCGAGCTGTTGTGCGGCAGCGGCGTAATCGCCCATCGTGCTTTTCAGCATCGCCGACTCGTACCGAGCTACGGTGTCGGTTGGCCTGAGCTGTAAAGCGCGGTCGAGATAAGGCTTTGCCTCCTCTGTGGCGCGTCTCTTATAAAGAATCGTGCCGAGATACAAGTTGGCGTCGAAGTCGTCCGGGTTTATCTTCAAGGCTTCGCGGAATGCCGGCTCAGCCGCTTTCACGTCCCCGGTCTTGTCGCGCGCTGTGCCCACAAGCGTGTAAATGTTCGGAAGTTTCGGGTTTAGGCGGAGCGCTGTCTCGAGGTCTCGGCGGGCTACTTCCAAATCATTCATGGTGAGGCGAGTGGCGCCGGCGAGCAGATACGCATCAGGTGCATTGCCTGCTTCTGCGACCTTTTCGATTCTTTCTACCCCCTCGCGACGCCGACCCGCCTGAATGAGCGCTGATCCGTAGACGTATTGAAAATCCATGTTTTGGGAGTTCATCAAGTCAAGAGGTTCGAGCAGCGCGATTGCTGAATCAGGCCTTTGCAATTTCACATCTGTATCACCGAGAAGGATCGCAACCCTCACATCGTGAGGGTCGGCCTTATGTAGCTCTTCGAATTGATTGCAGGCGTTCGTGAAATCGCCCTTCTTGTAGTAGGCGAGACCCAGATTCAGCAGCACGGGATTCTTGAATGACAATGACGGCAGCGCAGCGCGGTACATGGCAATCGCGTCGTCGAACTGACCCACGTGCGCCAGAGCAGCGCCCAGGTTCACTTTTGCCTGAGCATCATCTGGCCGGAGCTCGATCAGCTGACGGTAATCGCGAATAGCCGCTGTATAATCCCCGTGCTGCTGTTCGCTGATCGCACTCTGGAGGAGTTGATCGGGATCAGTCTGCTGCGCCATTGCAACAATGGCGAAAAGCGTGAACAAGATGGGAAGAACCCGCATCGCGACTAGGATAACGCAAGAGTTGCGACAGGGTTGCGACCGTTCCAGTGCTGAATCGATGCCCTCAGCTCAGACACGAAAGACATGAGTCTGGAAAGTCTCATTCCACCGTGAAGGACAAACTGGATTGTGCAACTAATGCGCCTTGTTGCGCGGTTACGAATACGTCACACTGCCCCGGGTCCGGTGAAACCCTTAGCATCACTGGCACCGAACCGTCAGGATCAGGTTTCGGAAGCGTTAGAGGCTTGCGGGCGATCTCTCTGCCATCGTGAAGTAACTGCAGCACCACTCTCGGACTTTCGGTTGCATTTAACTTGGAAGGGTAAAGTATGAAATAGAGGTGGACTGGCGTGCCGCTGGCTACTGAATCGGAGAGCGTGGGCAATATTTCTCTTGAGCCTGCAGGGATACCTCCGCTTGGCGTCAAACTTCCGGGTTGGTGCCGGACCAACTGCAGAGAACTCAGCCCAAATTCTTTCGCGGGGCTTACGTAAAATGCGAGTCTCGCGACCGAAGTTTGTCCAGATTGCTCGTCTGTCACTGCAGTGTCGGCTGTGTAATGTCCCGGCGCCAATTCAACTGGCTCCGCATACAAAATATAGTCGCTTGCAGACTGAGCCGCATCCATGCCCTGAAGCTCGCGGGTGAGTTCACGGCTGATCTTGGCTACAATGTCGCCTTCGCGGTTATGAAAAAGCGCAAGCAAAGAAATCTGCACTCTCGGTTTGTGAGTTCTCCGATCAGATGCGGAATGCAGGGCAGAGAGGGGGATTTCGAACATCAGCTGATGTTCAACCACGTTCTCCCCGGGACGAAATCGCAGAATTGCAGTTCGATAAGGGAAGGGCGCCGAGGCCGGATGCGTGTTGATCGCGTTCAGCGCGACGGCTTCGAATGGCTGCAGAGGCTTGCCGTTCAAGTCAGGCAAGGCGAAATAGCCTTTTCGGTAGTGAAGATCGCTGACATGTGGGCGCTTGATTTTTACCACAATCTTCCGGAAGTGACCGTCGAACGTGGTCGATGTTGGCGTATAGGCAATTTCGTAATGGGAACGTATGTCTTCCATGACGCGCTGCATGGGCAGCGCGATCTCATTTGTGTCCGTGACCGCGAAGCCGCCAGTGGATTCCGCCAATTCGCGCAGCGGCAGCTGTTGGTTCGCAACAGCAGTGAGTTGGATGTCATCGTCTTCTTTGTGCCCGTTCAGCGGGTCGCTTTTCTGAGAGCTGCTGACAGCGGCCGTGCGCTCCAACTCAGAAATGGAACGCATCATTGGGTCCTCAACACTCAGACCTCGTGTATCCACTGCGTAGAAAGCGACTTCTAAACGGTTGGCGTAGCTGATTAAGTTATCGACCGCGTCACGCCGGTTCATGGGGAACTGAAGCCCGTCGGAAAGATAAAGCACGACTTTCCGCCCAGGTAAGTTCTCCTGGCTGCGGACGATCTCTCGTAGAGAGTCAATGGCATCCATGCCGTTCGACAGATTGCTCGCAAAACGGATTCCGTTCTGGATACGCGCTTGTGTAAGGATCGCATTACCAAGAGTGACCGAGACATCTTGGGCCGACGCGTTCCTGACAAAGTTTGGATCATTAGCGATGAAGGCGAAGGGGTGCAGTTCGGCATCGCGGACAGCATTGGTTGTTGCCAAATCGATGTTGGGAGAGCTCAGTATGTTATTCGCGAGCGCCTGGAATGATGAGAATGCCCCAGAGGCCACCGCGGCGTCCACTCCCACGGCATCATCGGTACGCGTGCCCTTGGTAGCCTTGTCAACTGTCTTAAGCAATACATCCTTATTGTCTGAGTAGATTTGTACTAGTCTTAAAGTGTGGCTCAGCTTGTAAATAGAGACATATGTATTTGGCAGGTTGTCGCTTTTCAGGAACTCCCTTATTGCCTCCCTCGCGAACTGAGTGTTGAGGGGTGCAATATCCGCGAAAACGATGGTGACGAAGTTAATCTCATGCAGTGACGTGACTGGACCCTGAAGCCTGTCAGCAGCCGCAGACGCCACGGATATGCTCGCGACGCGCTTTTCTGTTGCAAGTTGTTCCGATCCCGCAACATTCCCGAACGCATTGATTTTCTGCAGTTCACCATCTTCGTAAATTTCAACCTCTTGCGGGTGTAAGTCGGTCACAAGGTGGTGATGTTTGTCTCGCGCCACCAGGTCCACTAGTACTTCGCGCCGTGTGGAGTGGATTACCGTAGCCCGTGGATTGGTTCCGGCCGCGGGAGTTTGTCCGGACAGGCGGCAAACCAATAAACAATAAAGAACAATAGTCAGCGCGATCTGTACGGACATCGCCCACCTCGATCGGAAACATCTGAGTACGCACTATGGACTTCGTGCGCGAACCTCATGACTACAGTGACGGGCATCCAACTCGCGCGTCATTGTATACTCATTCCGGCAGCAGAATGTCACTAACTACTTACGATATTTGGCCAGTCACCTGCCCGAATTGCAAGAAAACTTCGCTGGACGGTCGGCATCACTGAGGTGTCTCATGTTCGCAATCTCATCTTCTCGTAACACCCTGGTCTGTCTGTTCGCCTTCTGCTTCACAGCATTGGGACAGCGAACGCCGGCGAATACTCCCCCCACCGTGCCACCCAGCGCGAGGCCGGGCCCAACGCGCCCCGATTCCATACAAGATTCAGGACTATATGGATATTGGACGCACATTACCGACCAGGACCGCGCAGGCGGCGCATTTATAGGCAAGGTCGCGATCGCAGGCGAGCTCTTGCCCTGGCAACCGATTCTGGTCACTGTGAGTTGCAAGGATTCAACTGTTTATACCACGCAGTCGGATCCTAAGGGCAATTTCACAATACTTCCTGGCCGTATTCCAGGATCCCTTAGTCTTCAGGGAGACAGGCAACGGCAAATGCAAACCTACCTTGAAGGTTGTTCGCTTAAGGGCTTTTTGACCGGGTTCCGATCCACGGACATTATCTTGACACAGCACATTCTGCGCGATGATCCAAATGTTGGGACGCTAACGTTATCTCGCGATTCTAAGTCACGTGCCACCGCGATGAGCACGACCAGCCAAAACGCTCCCGCTGACGCCAAGAAACACTGGAGCAAAGCGGGAGAATATATGCTGGCCGAAAAGCAAGACAAAGCCGCCCACGAACTGGAGAAAGCTGTTAAGGCATTCCCTGGTTTTGCAGATGCGTGGTATGAACTTGGCAGACTGGAGATGCAGTCCAGTCCGCGTGATGCCCAGACATGTTTCGAAAAGGCGGCCGGTGCCGATCCACAATATGTTCCTCCTTATGAAGAGCTTGCTGGATTAGCTGCACAACGGGAAGATTGGCAGGGTGTACTGGACGATACCGCCCACTTTCTTCAATTAGATTCTGCCGGATCGATGGCCGTTTGGTACTACAATGCGCTAGCCAATTTCCAACTTGGTAAGCTCAATGCTGCCGAAACCAGCGCAACGAAGCTGCTTGCTGTTGATCCTCTACACAATATTCGAAATGGTGAGCAATTACTGGCAGCAATACTGGCGAGGAAATCCGACTATGCGGGCGCGCTGCTGCATCTCAAGAACTGTCTCACATACATTCCAGACGGCCCGGATGCGGATCTTCTAAAAGAACAGATCGCACAAATACAAAAGCACATTACCGCATCGAATTAGGCGCAGCAGGAAGGTTTCAATTTACGTGTATGGGAGCGGAACCTCCCGTGGCCGTCGCGGCGGGCTCAGGCGGCAAGGGCAGCGGAATTTCAAGCGATCCGATCCTGTCTGTCAAGGTGTCGCGTACCGCGATGCGAAGCGAAGTCGCCGTAACTGGTACTTCGAGTTCTTGCATCGCGCGATGCACTTTTTCAGTAGCAATCTGCCCCGAACTGGTTGCACCTGTCTCCCCAAAGTCGAGTGTATCGGAGCGATTCCCGTCCGCGACCCTCTCAAAAACGCCATTCAGAATTTTTCCATCTGAATTGAAAGCGACAGCTGCGAATTCAAGCGGCAAAGGCCCACTTTCCGCTGATCTAATTTGGTTGGCCGCCAGAAGATAGTAGATTGCGTAATTTTGGATCTGAATTGGCTTGAGGAGCTTTGGGTTTGCTTTTCCCCTTGCAAATGCAGGTTGCGCCGATAACTTTGCCATTTCTTCTGAAGTGGCAAGAGTAGGCATACCGAGAGGGTGAATGCGCACCTTAAAAATCAATTGATGAGTTAGAGGCGCCCCGTGCTGCAGGCTAGCATACATGGGCCGTTCCTCTCGTTTTACTTCTGCCTCTTGGTCGTCTTCCAATGGCCCACTTTTCTTGGTGTGTCGTGGTACATCGGGGTCGTCGGCGAAATAGGAGCGACGATAAGACATTGTGAAACCATGTTTTGCGAGCACGATGCTAATTTTTCTAAGACTGCCATCATAATTCGAATTGCTCGGCGAATAACTCAGGGTGTAATAGTTCGCACCGTCTTCGACGGCAGCATCAAGCATTTGCTTAATGCCATTATCACTGTAAAAGGCGCGACCACCTGTAGCAGTCGCGATCGCATCTGCTTCACCGTGATCCCTCGTCAGTGAGCTAGCATGTCCCTCAGTTTGACTCGCAGTCAGTGCTCCACCCGCAGCGGGATCGTTCAAAGCGCTAGGTGAAGGAGCGCCCGGCACAGTCCCAGCCTCGACGCCTCCAACACCCGTGTGGGGTCCACCGCCTGTAAGAGCTCCTTCAGGGTTGGCCACAACGCCCCTCACATTTATGGGATAAACTGCGACCTGGGCGCGTGTGAGTTCGTTGGTTAAGTGCCGTTCATCATCCTGAAGGTCCGTGGGATCACCTTCACGCGGGAAAAACGCCAGTGGGAATTGACTCCCTAGCCAGATTAAGTTTTTGCGGCCGGGTATGCCATCCAAGAACTCGCTGACATGGGTCAGAGCGCTCATTACCGCGACGGGGTCGCCCTTCCCGAAATTACGCGAGAACAGAAATGATCTTGGAACATGCGCCTTCGGGTTTTCTGGATCGAGAGCCGCGTAGATGAGATCCTTATCGTCAGTGAATCCCTGCACGAGGTGCAGCCCATCCGAATGGACATATAGGGAAAAGCGCGTCCCCTCAGGCTTAGTTCGAACGAACTGCAGTATCTGCTGCCGCGCGTAAATCTGATCGTCCGATTCCATATTGAGCATGTCGTAAAAAATGACGTAGAGAGGGCCCCGTTCCGGCGTCTTTGGCACATTCACGAAGACATTTGGCGGCAGAACAGTATTCGGAGGTAGAGAGATGGAAGGGGTGTCCAGGTCGTGCGCTTCAAAACTGAGGAGTCGCTGAGGGTGGCCATCCTCGAGAAGCGTGAAATCCTTGGCCGCTAGCCCATGCACGGGCTTGCCAGCGGAGTCGCGAACAGTAACATCTACAATCACCTGGTGTACGTTCTTGTGGAAGACAAAATGTTCAGTTTGCGTCTGGGCTTGCTTGGATGGGGCGGCAGCGGGTTGCTCGGCGACCGAGAAGCATGTGCCCAGTAGCAGGGTGGCGCAAAAGAAAAGAAATGCAAATCGGCGAACAAAGTTTCGACGAGTCATAGTAGGGAACTCACGAGGCATACAGCGGGGAAGTGCCGCAGGCCGATTCAGCAGTATTATACATTTCGCCTACAGGGGAGCTTTTACCATTCCTGACTTGTTGTGTCGGGCCGATTCCAACGATTAAGTACTTTTTAAGGCGCAAATGTGACTTTAGCTTGCGATCCATAACGGCGGTAGTTCCGAAACGTCATCTCGTTCAGGTCAATCTGCCTGCGGCCGCGCTGTATACCTACTGATGCCCGCATGGGCATCAGATATTCATGAGTTCCTATACTTACATAATCGTAATCAATCGTCATATTCGCGGCGTGTATAGAAAAGTCGTGCGGCAGGTCGTCCGCCTCGACTGTAATGCGGAGCACACCGCCAGTCGCCTGGTCGATGTAGAGAAGACCGTGGAAACCGGCGCCATAGGTCCTATTGCCGTTGAGGATAATGTTGCCGTTTTCACGCGCGACTCGGTAGCTTAGGATAGATACTTTGGTAGAACCCAGAATTGCCGCCTGCTTCCATTCAAACTGTGTTTTCGATTCTGGCTTAAACACCAAGCTCAATAAGTTGCCGAACTCCCCCCCAGATATTAGCCAGTTGGAGTCTAAGTCAGTGCGTTCGAGGCTGCTTCGCTCTCCATTCCGCTCCAACATCGTGCGAGTCTCCTGCTTGTCTACATAGCGCAAGAGTTCTGCAAACGAGTCCCTGTGTTTCCAATTTCCATTCCCGGAATCGACGGATCGATTCGTAACTTCCACGCAGACAAAGTTAGGCAACCTCGCTTGATATCCAAGGGCTTGCTTTCGGGCCAATATTATGAATGCGTCCAAATCATCAGCTGTCGGCGATGGCGAAGATTCCGGGGGCAGGGCGGTAATGACTAGAGGCCGTGTCGGCTTCGAAGACACCAGATTTGAAGCCGAGGCGAGTGCGAGCTCTGGATCATTGCCTTCGACGCCTAAGTTATTCAGTGCTCGATTAGGATTTGCACTTGCGAGCTGTGGCCCATCGATTCGAAAAGACAAGCTGCGTTCCGCAATCTTCGCGCCTTGTGTCAGGGTCTCGACAATCTGGTAGTCCCCAGCGGGAAGGAGAGACGTCTGAATCGACGCGACGTAGGGAACTGCTCCTTGTGCGTCCAATCGGCGAAGCCGCAAAGGCGCCTGTGCTAATGGTTCGCCGTTGCGAATTACTGTCATTTCCAGCCGAGGCTGTTCAGGCTGCTCAGGGTCCGCGTGAATCAGAGAAAACAGGGAAATACTCTTTGTACCCTGAGGCACCTGAGCAGAAAGATTCGGAACGACCTTGCTGGATCCATATCGCAAGGGTTCTGATGGGTCTAGTTCCTCCAATAGAGGATCCATGTGGTCTACGAGTGCCACGTCGCTCAAGAATGGGCCAGACGGTTGCCCAGAGATCACAAAATTTGAGCGAACGGCGGACGATTTACCACTGTTATGATCGAGTACTGCCGTTTCGAGCAGGTACTCTCCGGCGCTTGCGGCAAAATGCCGCTGCATAGTTAAGATGGCGGACCGACCGCTCTTCTGCTTGGTATCGAGAGAGCCGTGCCACGGAATGTCTTCGCTAAAATGCCACATCACCTGCCCGGCCTTGTTCTTGATCTGGGCAACAACCGAAACGTGCGCGGTATATAAATTGGAGTTCGGGTCGTCGTGGCTCGCGAGCTCCGAAACCGGGACCTGTACTACCAGAGCATTCTCGTAACCCGTGGCTAGCTCTCCAAGTTGCAAGATCCCAGAATTGAATTTCAGGTCGCGCGGAAGTTGCTCCTGTTCAAGAACCTTCAGGAGCGGCGGTTCGAAGGCGCGTATTCCGGTGACGTCTTCGCTCGGAAGCGCGTAGTAGCCAGCCTTGGCCTTGATCTTGAGGCCTGATCGAACAGACTTCACCGTAACTGGGCGGAATTGCCCGTCGTAATCTTGGATCGGCGGCACATAGGAAGCTTCGTAGTAGGTGCTTAAGTCCTTGATCATTTGCTGGATCGGTTTGCGAGGGTTTTCCCCGACTGAGATATAAGCGCCCCCCGTTCCGCGAGCGAGTTCCACCAATGGGCTCCTGGTTTCATTTACGTGGGTTTCGAAACGAACATATTGATCGTTGGCCATCGATGTCATCCCTTGCGTGCTGAGATCACCAAGGGCATGAACCGGCGCGCCGGCTGCGCTGGTGGGCGCTTGCGGTGCGCTGACCTGATTCGCTGCGCTGGCATGCATTGCACCCCCCATCGCGGCCATCGCTAGCAAGCCTTGAGCGGCTTGTTCGCTCATTGAATTTACGTCGATGGCGTAAATGCTCACACTCGAGCGGTTCGCCGTTCCGACAATCGTTCCAAGGATTTGCTGTGCAGCAGCGTTCGTTGGGAGCGACTGTGAGAAATAAATGACCACTTTGCGACCGGGAAGTCTTCTCCCGATTCGCGCCAGAGCCAACAAGGACGCCAAGGAAGGGCTCGCGTGCTGCTCTTGCAGAATTGTCTGGGATTGTTCCAGGGCAGACAACATAGCCACAGCCAAGGGACGATCCTGCGGGTTCGGAATTGCTTCCGGGCTGCTGTTGCCTCCTCGAACGAGAGCGAGAAGGTTTTTCTCGGCCGAAGCAGCGCTTTCCTGCGATTCCGGTCGCGCGGGTTGCGTGGCAAATGCGATGGCGCGCTTCAGTAAAGCCCTATCGGCTGTGGGCATTTGGTACAGAACCAGCCGGCTTTGCACGTTCATAACCGAAATGGCAAAGCCATTGGACGGAATTTCTTTCAGTATTTTTGCCGCCAGCTTTCGAGCGTTGGAGGCATTGGCAGAATTGAGCCGGTCGAACGCGAGTATGACTTGATGCTGAGAGCTCGAATCCTTGCCGACAAGCCGAAGAGCGGAAAGCTTTACAGGGGTGCCACCATCCGTGACTGCCAGGTCCTCGGGCTTGAGGTCGAGGACGGGTTTGTCCTTTTTGGTCTTTACAATAATGTCGAGTGAGACTTCGTCGACGTTGCTGAATATCTGGGACGAGGAACTGGTTGTTTCCGGCGTCTGGCTATAAGCAGGGAGAGAAGCTATAACAAATCTAACCAGAATTATGGCTAATGACGGACAAAGGCGCCTGACTGAGCAATTGCGGAACATAGCGGGCCACCATTGTACTGGCATCTGAGCTTCCGGCAGTAAGCCTTTTTTGTAAAGCGATGTAAAACGAGCGGTGCGCCTAAGGCAAGCTTGAACTTCAATGCTGACCTTGTCCTGCGGCTAAGTCATCACGGAGGTGTGAAGCCGCTTCGTTTCTTGGGTCTAACTTCAACGCCATCTCAACGGCTTCACGTGCCTCTCGAAACTTCGATTCGGTTCCTAGCGTTGCAGCCAGATTGATCCAGGCGTCTGTGAATGCAGGCGCCGCTCTCACCGCCTGGCGAAAATGTTCTTCAGCCGAGACTATGTCGCCGGCCCGCGAGGCCAAATAGCCAAGTTGATTGTGTGCGATCGCCATGTCCGGATCCAGCTCCACTGCCTTCTCCAGAGCGCTTCGCTCTCCAGTAATATCCCCCGCTTTATCCAGCGCAATGGATAACTTGTAGTTGAGCAGAGCATCATTAGGTGTAGATTCGAGTGCTTCGCGGTAGAGCGCAGCTGCTCTTAGCGGATCACCGGAATTCAGCTCTTTTTCGGCCAACATGGCTTTACCTTCCGCCACCGAGTGATTTGCCTGCGCCTGCGAAGCTTCACCGTAGAGCTGTAGTTGCTTTTCTGCATCGGCGCTGTTGCCAAGTTTTCTGAAGGCGGTTGCCAGTTCGAGATGGACTTCGGGCTCTTTTGCACCGAGTGCGAGTGCCTTTTCAAAGTGTTCCCTTGCGCCTTGCATGTCGTCGAGCTTCGCGAGAACGAGCCCAAGTTGATAGTGTGAGTTATAAACATCCGGCTCTAGCGCAATGGCTTGCTCTAGATGATGCCGGGCAGCTTCGTAGTCGCCGTTCTGTCTCTCCATAACGCCGATTGTGTATAGGAGATAAGCATCACGCGGAAAAGCGGCCAGCAACTTGCGACCTAGGGGATAGGCAGTGGCGGTGTCGTTGTTTGCCAGCAGCATTCGAAGTTTAAGCTTTTGTGCTTCCCTGTTATCAGGGTGGGATCGCGCGTATTGCTCAGCCGTACGCAAAGCTTTCTCACGGAGCCCCTCATCGAATTGGACTGTCGATAGCGCATTCGTTACAGGGAACGAGGCAGGCGAATGAGACAGAGCAGATGTGAGCAACTCGTCTGCATCCTTGAGCATTCCTGATTTCCAGTAAGCTTCGGCTAGGTCGAGTGTGAGAGCTTCGTCCCGTTGAACAGAGGAAATACGAGTAAGAACTGCGCCGTAATTACCTTCAGCGATCATATGGCGACAAAAACCATGAAGCGCCGCCTTGGATTGCGGATCAAGGGTAAGCGCCGCTTGCCATTCCGCCTTGGCTTCATCCTTACGGCCTGCCTCTTCGAGTGCAGCCGCGAGCCTGAGACGTGGAGAGATGTTGTTCGGCGCCAGCCTGATTGATTCCTGCAACGCACGGATGGCACCATTTAGGTCTCCGGAAGAGTAGAGACTCGCACCAAGCAGCTCCAGAGTGTGAGGCAAAACTGGATCGAGCTTCAAGGCGGAACGGTAGGCTTGCGCCGCACAGGCATACTCGTGGCGCTGATCAAACCAGAGACCTAAATTCGTGAAAGTCTTCGCGTCTGGATTGGCCCGCAGTTTGGCAGCAAGCGTAGGGGGGGCCGCACATGTTGCATGCGCAGAACATCCGAACCACGCTGCCGCCAAACCCACGAGGACAATGCGACCCCACATCTACTCACCAAAAATTAGTGAAATGACCTTCCTTTTACCGTACCTTGACCTTCCCTGATCGTGACCAACTGGTCCGCTGCTATCTTAGAGAAACTTTCGGAAACACCCGTCGGCCAGCGCACTTCAATGTCCGCCGTTGTGGCTTGCCCCAACCCAAAGTGCAGGCGAGGATCATTCGCCGAGAGAAAGCTGCTCTGACTAGTTAAACATTGCGCCTGAAGCTTTCCTCCGTAACGGACTACAACGCGTGATCCGATTGCGCTGCGATTGCTCTTAGTGCCTTCTAGTCTGATCTTGAGCCAATGATTACCAGATGGAGCATCATTGCGCAGAAGCGATGGGGGATCGTTGCGATTCATGACGAGAATGTCCAGATCCCCATCGTTATCGAAATCACCAAACGCAGCGCCGCGGCTGACATGGCGCTCAGATATTGCGGCACCCGTTTCGGTTCCGAGTTGCACGAATTTTCCGTTTCCCTGATTCCGCCACACCATTCGTGGGTTGCGCGCCGGGTACTTCGCATAAACCCGCTCCAATTCAGGAGCTACCGTTCCAGACACAATGAAGATATCCGGGTACCCATCATTGTCTAGATCAACGATTCCCGTTCCCCAGCTACTAAACCGACGCTCTGCGCCAAAGCCGGCAGCGAGAGTCACGTCCTCAAACTCACCTTTTCCATTGTTGTGATACAGACCGCTCGCCTGATTAACGAAATGGGTCTTGAAGAGATCGATGTGGCCATCGAGATCGTAATCTCCGATTCCTACGCCCATTCCTCCCATGAGATTTCCGTCACGGCTCACAGCAACTCCGCGCAGCATGCCTTCTTCGCGAAAGGTGCCATCGTGGTTGTTGAGGAGCAGCATGCTGGGAGTTGCGTCACAGGCCACGAAAATATCTTGCCATCCATCCTCATCAGCGTCGAATGCGACCGCCGTAAACCCGTAAGACCCACGAAGCGCTCCAATACCTGACTCTTTTGAAACGTCGGTAAACGTCCCATCCCCATTGTTGCGGTACAAGAAGTGCGGAGGGAACCCGAGACCGCCTGGGCCGCAGTTTGTAGGCACGCCTTCGAAGTTGCAGTTAGGCACATCCAACGAAGGCTTGGGCGCGTTTGCCAGATCAATTTCAACGTAGTTCGAAACGAACAGGTCCAGAAATCCATCTCGGTTGTAGTCGATGAACGTACAGCCCGAGCCGAAATAAGTACGCGATTCGGTCAGGCCGGCCCTGGCCGTAACATCTGTGAAAGTGCCATCGCCATTGTTGCGATAGAGTCTGTTCTGGCCGTAATAAGTGATAAATAAGTCTTCAAAGCCATCGTTGTTATAGTCGCCCACGCAGACGCCGCATGCCCAACCAGGGTCCGCGAGTCCAGCCTTTTCGGTTACATCCATGAATGTGCCATCACGGTTATTGTGATAAAGGCGATTGCCTGATCCTGGTGGAGTATTGGCGAGGGTG
>Ga0070741_10004590_pt1 | contig 32054 bp, 23 predicted proteins | sample Coa_R1_4_FD_66440 | JGI IMG/M metagenome (GOLD analysis project Ga0070741, IMG submission 66440) | Surface soil microbial communities from Centralia Pennsylvania, which are recovering from an underground coalmine fire - Coalmine... | ecosystem: Environmental > Terrestrial > Soil > Unclassified ... | reverse complement strand
GCCCGTGGCTCTGGAGGCGCACACCGGGGATTGGCATACGGCGAGCGGGCTGTATCGTGCGTGGTTCGATCAGCACTTTACGGTGAAGCGGGCGAATCGAAATCCGGACTGGCTGCGCAAGGAGAATGCGTGGCAGTCGATGATTTTGTCGAACAGCGAGGATGTGGTGGTGCATCGGTTTGATGAGCTGCCGAAGATGGCGGCGGATGCGAAGAAGTATGGGATTACCACGTTCGAGATACTGGGGTGGGATATTGGCGGAATCGATCGCGGGTATCCGCAGTATGTGCCGGACCCGCGGATGGGAACGCCGGAGGAGTTTTACAAGGCGCTGGGAGAGATGCGCGCGATGGGTGTGCATCCGCTGATTTTTTCGAATATTCAGTGGGCGGACACGGCGACCCAGGTGTTCAAGGACAAGCTGGAGCCGTTTGTGGTCGAGGGAGAGTGGGCTCCGGACTGGCATTTGAGCGGGTGGGGCGAGGGGACGATCAGCGCGCGCAATGGACAGACGCGGTCAAACATGACACTGGTGAGCCCGGCGTTTCCGGCATATCGCGAGTACCTGATGCGGCAGTATCTGGACCTGGTGCGGCATGGGGCGGAGGGGTTCCAGTTTGATAAGGCGATCAGCATGGCTGCGCTGGACTTTAATAAAAATGTGCCGGTGTCTCCGGATAAGTCGTTGACGGAGGGCGTGGAGGAGACATACCGCGAGCTGATTGAGAAGGCGCGGGCGATTGATCCGGAGTTCTCGCTGGCGTCGGAGAACTGGTATGACCGCGATCTGCCGTATATTGACGTGTCCTATCTGCGGATGGGGCAGATCGATATGCCGTCGACGGCGCTGCGGTACACGTTTCCGGAGTGGACGGCGACGATCTTTGGCGAGAGTCCGGGCGATTTTGGGCCGATGAACAATGGCATGCGCTACGGGATGGTGTGGGACCTGGCGCCGCGGCACTATAACGACTCAGTGGATGAGAAGCTGACCAGGCCGCTGGCGAAGTATGTGAGCGAGTTGATTGATATTCGGAAGAGGTATGAGGGGCTGCTGTTCTTCGGGCGGTTCGATGACACGCTGGGTGCGACAGTGACGGGCGGGCCGTGGATCCGGTACTCGACCTTTACGACATTTACGCCGAATGATGGCAAGCGCGCGTGCGTGGTGGTGAACTTTGGCGATGCGCCGGAGCAGGCAGAGGTGAAGCTGGACGGCGTGACGGGCGAGGTGACGATTGCGCGGCCGGGGCTGGCGGAGGAGAAGGCGGAGCTGCCGGTGAAGGTGGAGATTCCTCCGCATCGGCTGGTGGTGGTGGTGAAACCGGAGTAAGTGGGGGAGTAAGTAGAAAGATGGATAGAAGAGAATTTAGTAAGTTGGCCGGGTTGACGGCGATGGTTGCGTTGACCCGAGGTGGGGAATCAGGGGCGCAGCAGTTTGCTTCCGAGCACGAGGTGGTTTTAGAGGACGACGAGTTACTGGTCGCGTTTGATCAGGGGTCGGGTGCGCTTACGCGGATGGAGCGGAAGGCGACGCAGTGGATGGTTCAGCGGCGGCCGGCGCTGGCGGCATCGTTTCGTCTGCTGGCGCCGCTGCCGCATCGTGCTGACAATTTTGTGCTGGGGCATAAGCAGCGTGCCGCGAGTGTGAAGAAGATTTCTGAGAACCAGGTGCGGCTGGAGTGGCGGAACGTAGTCAGCGAACACGGTGGCGTGCTGCCGATAACGTTTACGGCGACGGTAACTCTGAAGAGCGGGGAACTTACTTTTGAGAGTGAGTTGGAGAATAACTCGTCGTTGTCGGTGGACTCGATTGATTATCCTTACTTTGGCGATCTGCATAGGCCTGACTCACAGACGGCTCTGCAGGCGGAGCACATGTTCGATGGAGCTATCTGGGCGGATGAGCTGTATCCGCATTTTGTGAATGCGCAGGGATACTGGGGCGTTAAGTATCCGATGAAGCGGATCAGGTCGTGCGATAGCCAGATATGTCTTCTGCAAACGCCGAGCGAAGGTGTTTATGTGGGGATGCATGATCCTGAGGTGCGGTACTATCTCGAGTTCACGTTTGAGCAACATCCGGGGCTTGTGGATTGGATTGACTCGGAGGTGCCGCGGGAGGATGAGATTTCAGGAATACCCGTGCATCTGGAGTTCCGGTGCTGCCATTTTATTTTTGCAGATCCTAAGTCGTCGCTGAAGCTGGCTCCGATTGTGATGCGGAGTTACACGGGGGATTGGCACGCGGGCATCGATGTCTATAAGGAGTGGCGGAAGACGTGGTTTGTCGCGCCGAAGTTGCCGGAGTGGAGTAAGGATGTGCATTCCTGGCTGCAGTTGCAGATCGATGGAGCAGAACAGGATTTCACGATTCCGTATCGCGAGATTGTGAAGTATGGCGAGGAGTGTGCGCAGAATGGCGTGCGCGCGATTCAACTGGTGGGATGGAGCCTGGGCGGGCAGGATGGTGGCGATCCATCGCTCGAGACTGATCCGGGGCTAGGCACGTGGCAGGAGTTACATGAGGCGATTGCGCAGATTCAGGCGAAGGGCGTGAAGATGATCCTGTTCGGCAAGCCGACGTTTGGGGTGCTGTCGAGCGAGTTATATAAAAAAGAACTTTATAAGTATGCGGCGACGGATCCTTATGGAGATGTGTACGAGTCGAATGGATACGGCTATAACACGACGGTGTCGCTGGCGGGGATAAATTGGCGGCGGCGGGCGATTATGGATGTTTGTGCGCCGGGATATCGCGATTTTGCGACACGGCAATTCGAAAATATTGTCAGGCTGGGTGCAGACGGCTGGCTGTTTGATGAAGTGCTGGAGCATAACGGGATTCTGTATTCCTTCAGCGAAGAGCATGGGTACAGGGCGCCGGGATATTTATTCGGCGGCGACATGCCGTTGGCCCGGCAGTTTCGTTCGGCGGCAGATAAGGTGAATCCGGAGTTTCTGTTTTCGGGTGAAGGGCCGCAGGACTGGATGATGCAGTACTATCCGTTCGGCTATTACCGGATCTATGCACCCACGAGACATGTTTCGCGTTACATCGATTCGCAGGCGCCGCTGATGGCGGCGGTGAGGGGATTTGATTCTCGCGAAGATCTGAACCTGATTCTTCTTTATCGCTATGTCATCAGCTACGAGCCGTATAACTTCAAAGGGCATCTGACGGATTTTCCGCTGACGCTGGCCTATGGGAAGAAGATCGATGCTCTGCGGCAGAAGTATCGCGAGTGGTTGTGGGATGCGGAGTTCCGCGACACGCTGGGAGCTGAGGTGAGCGCCGATGGGTCGCATCGGTACACGGTGTACCGCACGGCTGCGGGGAAGAGGGCCGTTGTTATCGTGAGCTGGGAGAAGGCGAAGACGATTACGGCTGACTTGAAGCTGCCGAATGCTGGCAGGCTGGTGATGGCGAGTCCGGAAGAGTTGGAGGCACGGGCGGTGAATGGAGCGGTTCAGATCCCGCCACGGTCGGCGGTGGTGGTGATGGAGCAGTAGGTTCGCGGTGGGGCGACGGGGATTTGGGAATCCGGAGATTCTCGGCAGCCGGCGCCTTTCCTCGCGCGCTACCACGCGCGATAACCCACCCTTTCACGATGAAACCGTGAAAGGGTAGGCCACCCGGTTCGTGGCGCAGCTAAGCGGATTGCTCGCCGGTGAGTTTGCGGACGATGTTGGTGGTGGAGAAGCCTTCGACGGTGGGGACGATGGCGACGCGGCCGCCGGCGGCGAGGACGTCTTCGTGGCCGACGACGGTTTCGATGGTGTAGTCGCCGCCTTTGACGAGCACGTCAGGGCGGATCTCGCGGATGAGCTCGCGGGGCGTGTCTTCGGTGAAGAGGACGACGGCGTCGACGGCGGCGAGGGCGGCCATGACCTGGGCGCGTTCGTTCTCGGCGACGATGGGGCGTGTGGGGCCTTTGAGGCGCGAGACGGAGGCGTCGGAGTTGAGGCCGAGGACGAGTTTTGTGCCGTACTTGCGGCAGTCTTCGAGCAGGGTGATGTGGCCGACGTGCAGGAGGTCGAAGCAGCCGTTGGTAAAGACGATGGTCTCGCCGGCGGCGCGCCAGTCGGCGATGCGCGCGGCGAGGTGCTGGCGGTCGAGAATTTTTTCTGTGGCAGCGAGTTTGGTTGAGGGGGTGAGGAGGCTGATGAGCTCGTGGTGGGCGATGGGGGCGGTGCCGACTTTGCCGACGACGATGCCCGCGGCGAGGTTGGCGAGGTCGGTGGCGGTCTCGACCTTGAGGCCGGCCGCCATGGAGGCGGCGAGCGTGGCGATGACGGTGTCGCCGGCGCCGGAGACGTCGAAGACCTCCCGGGCGCGGGCGGGGGAGTGGAAGCTGCCGGTGGCGGAGAGGACGCGGATGCCGCGCTCGCTGAGGGTGGCAGCGAGGTAATCGAAGCCGTGGGCCGATCGTTGCTTTTCGGCGGCGGCGAGGAGCGCATCGAGGTTCTGCGAGGCGACGCCTGTAGCGAGCGAGAGCTCGCTGAGGTTGGGGCACACCATGGTGGCGTCGGAGTATTTGGAGAGGTCGGGGGTTTTGGGGTCGGCGAGGATGGGGATGCCGGCGCGGCGGGCGGCGCGGATGGCGGTGGCGCAGAGCTCGTTGGTGAGCGCGCCTTTGGCGTAGTCGGAGAGGACGACGGCGTGAACCTTTTCGATGAGGCCGAGGACCCGGTCGGTGAGGAAGGAAAGGTCTTCTGGCGAGGGCGCTTCGCGGGATTCGATGTCCAGGCGGAGGAGCTGTTGGGTGCGGCCGACGATGCGGGTCTTGGAGATGGTGGGGAGCGATGAGGTGACGACGCCGGTGGTGTCGATCTCGGCGGCTTCGAGGAGGGTGGCGAGCTCGCGCTGCTCAGCGTCTGCGCCCCAGAGGCCGGCGAGGAAGGGCTGGCAGCCGAGGCCGGCGAGGTTCATGGCGACGTTGGCGGCGCCGCCGGGCCGCTGGTAGCGGTGCGCGTGGCGGAGGACGGGGACGGGAGCTTCGGGCGAGATGCGGTCGACCTCACCGAGGATGTAGCGGTCCAGCATGAGGTCGCCGACGACGAGGACGCGGATGTCGCGGAAGCCGCCTTCGAGGAGGCCGAGGACTGTGTGGAGTTCGGGAAGCATGGTCACTTGGAACATCTTCGCAGATGTGAGGGGAGTGAATCGTGAGCAGTGAATCGTGAATTACGGCGAGTGTTTTTTTGAGGGCGCGGATGCGCGAGCTGTCTTGTGACGCGGGGCGATGAAGTGCCGCGAGCATTGTTTTTTCAGACTGCCTCGGAAATGCATCGTACAGAGTGTGTCGGCCTTTTAAGGAGAGTGACTGATTTTGGCAATTCGGCTTGTGAACCCGAGCGAGAGCTCCTTTGGCATTGCAGTCATCACTCCGCGCTGGATGTTCGTTCTTGCGGGCGCGACGCCGGAACGATTCGGCGCCCCGAGGCTGATCGACGAGACTCTTGAGCAGATCGACCCGGAAGCGATCCAGGCCGGCGATGTGGTCGGGATCGGCATCCATACTCTCAACGCTTTGCGGGGCTATGAGGTCGGCCGGCTGGCGCGCGAACGCGGCGCCTGGGTGGTGTTTGGCGGGGTCCATGCTTCTTTGTACCCCGAGGAGGCTTTTGCGCACGGCGGCGCCCATGCTGTAGTCCGTGGCGATGGTGATCTCGCCTGGGGACAGGTCATCCAGGATTGCGCCAACGGCTGCCCGAACCGCGTGTATGAAGGCGGCCGCCTTCCGGCCGACTGCTTTTGCCAAGCGCGGTGGGATCTGCTCCCTGACGGGAAGTACATGTGGGGCTCGGTCCAGACCACGCGCGGATGTCCGAAACACTGCTCCTTCTGCTCGGTCTGGCGCACGGACGGCCAGAAGCCTCGCCAACGCCATTACGATCCGGTGATTCAGGAGATTGTTGCGCTGCGGCGCCGCGGCATTCGCTTCATCACTCTTGCCGACGATAATTTCTATCCGGTCAGCCTTACGGATCTCCGGCTCGCGCGCGAGCAGCATAACCCAGAAAGAGTTGCCGAGCTGGAGGCTCTTCGAGCCGAGAAGTTCCAGCTGATGCGCCAGCTGGCTGCTCTGCCGAAGGACCTTGTCTTTTTCACGCAGATCACGATGGAGTCCGCCGAGGACCCTGAATACCTGGAAGCGATGCGCTCGGCGCATATTATGGGGGCCCTGGTCGGGGTGGAGGCGGTAACCGCAGAGGGCCTGAAGGCGGTTTATAAAGACTTCAATCTGTCCGGCGATAATCTGGTGCGGCGGCTCAAGGTGTTCCGCGAGCACGGCGTCCACATCCTGGGGTCTTTCATCTTTGGCCTGCCGACAGACAGACCCGACACATTCTTTGCGACGCAGGAACTGGCGAAGAAGGCTGACCTGGCTTTTGCGCAGTTCGTGATGCTGACGCCTCTGCCCGGCACCATCGATTTCCAGCGCTGGGAGAAGAACCAGGGAGACAATCCGCCCGAGGTCAACGGCGTTCCCGTTACGCGTTACTGGCTGATCCCTGCGCAGCAGCGCCCCAAGATGATTTTGCCCCACCCCACCATGTCTCCCGAAGAGATGCGCACCAGGACCCAGGGTGTGTGGGACGCGTTTTATAGCTTCAAGGCCATCTGGGACCGGGCTTCGGTCACTCCCAATCTGCGCGCCCGTATGGCCTTTCTTCTGGTGTCCAAGCTGTATCGCCAGATGTATGCCAATACGGGCATCGCAACCGACAGCGCCCGGCGTAAGCAAGCCAACCGGTGGGGCCGTTGGATTGCTATTCCGTGCCGGAAGCTGTTTCAGGCCAGGCCAATGCCTGATCTTCGCGCTCCGGGGCTTCAGCTGAGCCCTGCTGCGGCGCTATTAAACCAGCCTCTCCCGCACGCGGCTCCCCGGCCGTTCCATATCGTCAACTGAACGGCGCAGAACCTGGCGCGCGCTGCTCAGTCTGACGCGGCGGGGGCGACCGCGTTCATGGCGGAGTGGATGGCGGTGAGGACTTCGTCGGGCGTGATGGAGAGGATGCATTTCTTCTGCTGCTCGATGCAGGTTTCGAGGCCGCAGCCCGCGCACTCGACGCGGTGGTAGAGGACGCGGTGCTGCGCGCCGTAGGGGAACCACTGGCGCGGGAGGTTGCGCGCGGCGAAGATGGCGATGCAGGGCGTGCCGACCGCGGCGGCGAGGTGCATGGGGCCGGAGTCGTGGCCGATGAAGAGGCGCGCGCGGGCGAAGGCAGCGGCAGATTCGCGGGGCGTGAGACGGCCGCAGAGGTTGACGATGGGGCCTCCGCCGTTTTGTTGCCAGTGGGCAGAGGCGAAGTCGGAGGCGTCAGATTCTTCGGGGCTGCCGGCGAGCAGGAGAGCGCGGTTGGGGAAGGCGCGGGCGAGGCGGGTGAGGAGCTCGCGCCAGTTATCGCGGCCCCAGTCCTTGGATTGGACCTTGGTGCCGACAGAGACGGCGAGGATTTCGAGGGTCTGATGTCCGGGACCGAGGGCTTCGGGGCCGATGGCGCGGGCGGCGGTGGCCTGCTCGTCGGGTGTGAGGTGGAGGTCCCAGGAGGCGGGGTCGTCGAGGTTAGCGTCGCCAAGCTCGCGAAGGTTGCGGGCGAGGCGGGAGGCTTCGGGTTCGAGGTCGGCGTCGGGAGTGGCGAGCGTTTCGCCACCGTAGAGGTTGAGCTGCGCGGCGGTAGTGAGCGGGACGCCGATCTGGCGGGAGACGCCGCAGAGGCGGAAGAATTTGGCGTCGCGGCGGGCCGACTCGAGGCCGCGGGCGCCGGTGAGATAGACGAGGACGTCCGGGCGGAAGCGGCGGATGGCCACGGCGAGGCGGAGGAGCTCGCGAACGGAGCGCGTGCCGGTGGTGTAACGCATGTAGCCGTGGATGAGGCTGGTGTGCTCGAGCACGGCGGCGGCCGGCGGGGCCTTGGCGGCGACGGGGAGGTTGGTGAGGAGACGGCGCTCGGCCGAGGGGAAGGCGCGGGCGATCAGGTGGAAGGACGGGAGAGCGATGAGCGTGTCGCCGAGGCTGCCGAGGCGGTAGACGAGGACGCGGTTCACTGGCGGCATTGCTGTAAGTGTAGAGGGTAAGGGGTAAGGAGTTCGTTATGCTGGACGCTGTTGATGATGGATGGCACACATATCGTAAGGCTGCAGTCGGAGGCGACCCGGCGGTGGCACGAACCGGTAGAGATGCCGGCGACGGCGAATGAGCTGGATCAGCTTGTAATGGATCAGCATCGGGCAAACTTCGACCTATGGCATGAAGAGGACGAGGCGCGGGACCCGAAGGCGACGCCAGAGAAGATTGTGGCGATCAAGCATGCGATCGACCGGCTGAATCAGCGGCGCAACGACCTGATGGAGCGGATCGACCGGATGCTGCTGGCGGCGGCGGGCGAGCAACGCGCGGAGGCTCCGCTGCACTCTGAGACTCCGGGAATGATGATTGACCGGCTGTCGATCCTCGACCTGAAGCGGTTCCATACCGAGGAGGAGATTGCGCGCGTCGATGGTGACGAGCAGCATGCGCAACGCAACCGTGAGCGCCTGGCGGTGTTGAACGAGCAGAGAGATGATCTCCGCGATGCGCTGGATGCTCTGTGGGCCGATGTGTCGGCTGGACGACGCAGGTTCAAGTTGTACCGCCAGATGAAGATGTATAACGATCCGGCGTTGAATCCGGTGCTGTACCGGGCCCAAAGGTAGACCTGAAGAGAAGCGGATACGAGGAGCAATTTGACCGCGATAGGCGCGGAAACGTATAACCAGCAAGCAAGCTTCCCAAATTGAAACGTAGGCTCCTCCCAAGCCCCCGACGTAACCAGAGAGCGCTATGGCCACGAAGTCGGCATCCCCGATTGCCCCGTCCAACAGTTCCCACTCAGGCAAAAACGACCCGAAGTCGAGCAACCTGCGCCGCATGCCGCGGACGCTTGCGGGTACGCCTGCGCCTGATGACGCGGCGCGCAAGCAGACGCTCGCGATGTATGAGAGCGCGCTGAAGCTGATGCAGAGCGGCAAATATGACAAGGCGCACCAGGCCTTCACGCAGATGCTGCAGACGGCGCCGCAGGACCTGGCGGATCGCATCCGCGTGTACATTGCTGCGTGCGTGTCGCAGATTGAGAAGGGCTCGACGAAGTTCGAGTCCAACGAGGAGCGCTACGACTACGCGATCTCGCTGCTGAACCAGGGGCAGTATGACGACGCGCGGCAGCACTTCGAGCAGATTCTGAAGCAGAATGAGTCGGCAGACTATGCCTTCTACGGGCTGGCGCTGCTGGCCAGCATGACCGGCGATACGCAGGAGTGCATCGACAAGCTGCGCGAGGCGATCCGGCTGAACGGACAGAACCGGTTGCAGGCCAGGGCGGATTCGGACTTTGAGACCGTCGCCGAGGACCCAAGGTTTACGGAGCTGCTGTACCCGGAGGCGTAGGGAGCGAGTCAGCCAGGGTTAGCAAGTCAGCAAGTCAGGAAAGACGAAGCCGGGGCGGAATGCCCCGGTTTTTTTTGTGCCGATCCGGAGATGAGAGCGGTCGCGCGTTGTTAACGCGCGACACCCCACCCTTTCGCGATGGAGCTGCAAAAGAATGGGCCACCCGGCTGACTCGCTGACTTGCTGACTCGCTTGTGGAAGTTCCAATCTCCGATCACCGTCTACACTTAACGGACGCATGTCCGATCCAGTTCTTGCTCAGCTGCGTGTTGTAGCGATCGGTGGCGGCACGGGCCTCTCTACGTTGCTGTTGGGACTGAAGCGGTTCGTTGCCACGCCGGGATCGCCGACCGGTTTTGATCGGCGCGGGGGTTCCCGCCGGCGGGCCAGTGCGGCTCCGTGTCCCGACGCCCCTTGTCTGATCCGTGATCTGGCGGCGGTGGTGACGGTGACGGACGACGGCGGCTCGTCGGGGCGGCTGCGCGAGGATCTGCAGATGCTGCCGCCCGGCGACATTCGCAACTGCATGGTCGCGCTGAGCGAGGATGAGCACCTGCTGTCGCGGCTGTTTCAGTACCGCTTCGAGCACGGCGATCTCGAGGGCCACAGCTTTGGGAATTTATTTCTGGCGGCGCTGAACGGGATCTCCGGGGATTTTGCGCAGGCCGTGCAGACCTCGTCGCAGATTCTGGCGACGCGCGGACATATCTATCCGGCGACGACGGCCAATGCGACGTTGACGGCGCAGATGGATGATGGCTCCGTGGTGCGGGGCGAGACGAACATCACTGCCTCAAAACGCTCCATCGTGGAGCTGATGCTGGACCCGGCGTCAGTGGACCCGATTTCGGAGACGCTCGAGGCGATCGCGCATGCGAACCTGATTACGCTGGGCCCCGGCTCGCTGTATACATCGCTGATCACGAACCTGCTGGTGAAGGGGATTCCGGAGGCGATTGCGGCGTCGAAGGCGACGCGAGTATACGTGTGCAACCTGATGACGCAGGCGAACGAGTCGCTGGGGCTGACGGCGTCGCAGCACATTGAGAAAATCCTGAACCACTGCGGGGCGGCGCGCGGTCAGCGGCTGTTCGACTATGCGCTGATCAACACGGCGCCCATTCGGCCGGAGACCCTGGCGCAGTACGCGCGTGAGGGGCAGGAGCCGATTAAGGCCGACCTGGACCGGGTACGGGCGCTGGGCGTGGAGCCGGTGGCCGGCAGTTTCGTGCATGAGGGCGACGTGCTGCGGCATGACTATGAAGCTGTCGCGCGGAGGCTCCTGGAGCTGGCCCTGAACAGCGGCGGATGACACAAAAGACGTAGAGCCTGGTGCGGGACGGGGCGCCGCAGTGCTTCCTGGAACGTTACGAAAGTTACTAGGGCGGCGGCCCTTGGCAGGCGTGGACAGTGGAGCAGAATTAGGGCCATTTTGCAGCCCGAATCTGGCGATACAGTTTCGTCTTTGTGTTACTTAGGGTGCATTGACTGGCTAAAACGGGGAACGTAGCCTCACGTTACCTGACAAGACCATCCTGGGTCGTTTGCGGGAACTCCGCCTGTGGTGACGGATTTTCACCCGGAATTTGAGGCAAGGATGGACGGCCACAAGCCGGAGGCACTTGAAGAGCAGTCGCGCACGGAAAACCCCGAGGATGTAGCGGTTCTGTTCTCGTGGGCCAACCTGCAGGGCGCTCGATACCGGGACTTTTCGGGCGCCCGGCGGGAGTCTCGCGCGCTGATGCGGCAGCGTGCCGCACAGGAGGCCAAGGATGCGGAGAGCCGGGCGCAGGCAGAGGCCGAGGCCGCGGCCGCGGCTGCAGAACGTGCGGCTCGGGAGGCAGAGGAGATTGCACGGCTGCATGAGAAGGCTGCGCGAAAGGCAGCCGAGGCCAAACAGCGCCGGGACCTCGAACTCGAGGAGGGTGCCCGGGCGCAGGCGATGCGGCAGGCGACCGAGCTGAGCCGCAAGGCCGCAGACGAACGCGTGCACGCAGCCAAGCGGGCGGAGGCGGCAATGGCCGCGGACGCGGCGGCTCGGCGCGAGACAAGAGAGATTACGGAGGCGCGCGCTTCGGCAGAGCGGCAGGCGCTGCGCTATGCCGAGGCCGAGATGCGGCGTCGCAAGCTGGCCGGACCGCAGCCCGTCGCGAAGCTGCCCGGAGAGCTGACGGATCCCTACCAGCACCAGCGCGAGCCGGATCAGCCACCGCCCGAGAAGGTCTTTGCGTCGCTCGTCACGCCGGAACAGGACATGCGCCCGGCGAGGTTTCCGACGCACGCCGGGCGCTTTCGCCTGCCGCCGATCGGCGATATCGACGATGCGGACACGAAGGGATTCGTCGCCGACCCGATCACGGCCGCGTTTTCGATTACGGAGCCGGAGCCGCTCCCGCTGACGCAGAGCTCGACCGAGAACGGGCCCGCTGCCGGTGAGAGTGGAACTTCGAAGGAGGCGGAACAGTCGAACCGAGTGAAGCAGGCGAGCGCGCCAGTTGAGGCTTCGGCGACCACGCCTGCAGAACATGTCAACGTGGCGGAGGTGCTTCCGGCGTGGCTTCAGGAGGAGGAGCACCCGAAACGGTCTGAGGCTGCGCCCGTCCTTGAAGACACGCTGCAGCAATCGCGGGAGCGCGTGGCTTCGCGCTGGTTTGCGCTGCGCGAACTGTTCGATCAGGGGCCACCGGAGCAGCCTCCAGCGGAGCGAAAGTCTGCGACCGGTGAGGTGCCGGTGCTGGCGGTGTTCTCGCTGGCCGGCGGCGTGGGCAAGACGAGTCTGGTGGCCACGCTTGGTCGTGCACTGGCGTCGAGCGGCGAGAAGGTGCTGCTGACCGATACGACCTCGCATGGCCTGCTGCCGTTTTACTTTGGCGCGAGCGAGCTGAAGCCGGGCGTGGTGCGCACCTTCGCGCCTCCGGTCGGGAGTGCCGATGCGCCGATTCATCTGCTGAGCTTCGATCTGCTGGAGAAAGGTGGCGATCTGCAGGCGCAGGAGTGGCTGGCCGAAGAGCTGACGCGCGACAGCCAGGGAATGCAGCGAGTGCTGGTCGATCTCTCGCCTTCGGTGCCCTGGGTGCTGCGCCGGCTGGCGCGCATGAACTCGATTGTGCTGGTGCCGATGAAGCCGGATATGAGCTCGGTGATCAGTTTGAACGTGGTGGAAAAGTTCTTTGCGGATGTGACGGATGCTACGGGCAAGCCTCTGCATCCGCGTTATGTGCTGAATGGATTTGACGCGTCGCAGCCGCTGCATCTGGATGTGCGCGAGGTGCTGCGCCAGCAGCTGGGAGATCGCCTGCTGCCGTTCGTGATTCGCCGCTCGCCGGCGGTGTCGGAGGCGCTGGCGGAGGGCATGACGGTGATGGACTACGCGCCGGAGGCGCCGGTTGCAGGCGATGTGTTGAACCTCGCCTCGTGGTTGAGGACGCAGGCAGCGCCTGCTTCGGGCTTCAGAAAGGCGCGGTGGAGCGAGCAATGACGCGATCGCCTCTATGGCGGGAGTTCGAGTCGAGCGATGCGGTGCTTCCACGGCTCCTCCGGTTTCTGATTGTCGCGGGCGGGACACTGTTCCTGCTCGCGTCGGCGGCTGTGCCGCTGCCGTGGCCCCAGCAGGCGATGCTGGGCGGGCTGCTGGTGCTCAGCGCGATATGGCTGCATCGCGGATCCGGGTCCTATCTCACCACGCTGATGCTGGTGCTGCTCTCATGTTTTGCGACGGTGCGGTACGGCATCTGGCGCGTGCATACGGTTGAGAAGTACTTCCGCTTCCGCGACGCAACGTGGAGCCGGCTGGATGCGTTCTTCGTTGTGGTGGTGCTGGCCGCTGAAGCCTATGCATTCGCCGCGCTGATGCTGGGCTACTTCCAGACCCTGTGGCCGCTGCGCCGCACACCGGTGCCGCTGCCGGACGACCCGGAGAAGTGGCCCGAGGTCGACCTGCTGATTACGACCTACAACGAGCCGCTGCGGCTGGTGAAGTACACGGCGCTGGCGGCGACGAACATCGACTGGCCCGAGGGCAAGCTGAACGTGTATCTGCTGGACGACGGCCGGCGCGAGGAGTTTCGCGCGTTCGCCGAAGAGGCGGGCATCGGCTACATGACCCGGGCGCACAACGAGCACGCGAAGGCGGGCAACATCAATGCGGCGCTGAAGCGGCTGGATGCGCCGTTCGTCGCGGTGTTCGACGCGGATCATGTGCCGACGCGCAGCTTTCTGCAGCTCACGATGGGGTGGTTTGAGCGCGATCTGAACCTGGCGCTGCTGCAGACCCCGCAGCATTATTACTCGCCTGATCCGTTTGAGCGGAATCTCGAGCAGTTCCGGCACATTCCCGCGGAGAACGAGCTGTTTTACGGCGTGGTGCAGGACGGCAATGATCTGTGGAATGCGACGTCGTTCTGCGGGTCGTGCGCGGTGCTGCGCCGGAGAGCGCTGGACGAGATTGGCGGGATCGCGACGGAGACGGTGACTGAGGACGCGCACACGTCGATCCGGCTGCAGAAGGCCGGCTGGAGCACGGCGTACATCAATATTCCGCAGGCCGGTGGATTGGCCACCGAGCGGCTGAGCGGACACATTCGCCAGCGGGTGCGCTGGGCGCGCGGCATGACGCAGATTCTGCGGCTCGAGAATCCGCTCTTCGGGAGCGGCCTGAAGTTGTCGCAGCGGCTTTGTTATCTGAACTCGGCGGCCCACTTCCTGTTCGCGCTGCCGCGGCTCGTCTTCCTGATGGCGCCCCTGATTTACCTGATCTACGGCGGCACGAACCTGCCGGGCACATGGCAGCTCATTCTCGCTTATGCCGCGCCGCACTTGATCATGCTGTACCTGACGCACCTGCGAATTCAGGGAAGGCATCGGCACTCGTTCTGGAACGAGATTTACGAGACGGTGCTGGCACCGTACGTTTTGCTGCCGACGATCGGCGCGTTTCTGTGGCCGCGGAAGCCCAAGTTCAATGTCACACCCAAGGGACAGGTGCTGTACTCGAGCTTCTTTGACCGCCGTATCGCGCGGCCGTTTCTGCTGATGCTGTTTGTGAACTTCCTCGGGCTGCTGTGTGCGATTCCGAGGCTGCATTTGTTTGCTGCATCGAACGCGCCCGGCTGGCAGGGCCGGGTGCTGAGCGTGCCGCACCACATGTACGACCCGCATCACCTTGGCACGATCGTGGTGAACGTGCTCTGGACGATCTTCAACATGATGCTGCTGAGCGTGGCGACCGCGGTGGCATGGGAGAACCAGCAGCGGCGGCGCGCGGTGCGCGTGAATGTCGAGGTGCCGGCGGGCGTGGTGCTGCCGGACGGCAGTGTTGTGCAGGGGCTGACAGGCGATCTCTCAAGCACAGGCGTGCGGCTGTGGACGGGCTCGCGTCTGAAGGTGCAGCCGGGTGATGCTGTGCGGATTGTGCTGCCGGTTTTGGATGGCGACGCATCACTGCCCGCAACTGTCGTGCGCGTGGAGGATGAGTCGCTGCGCGTGCAGTTCGATGCGCTCTCGCTGGCAGAGGACGAGGCGCTGACGATGGTGCTGTACTCGCGCGCCGACACCTGGCTTGGGTGGGACGAGAGCCGCGAGCGCGATCATCCGGTGCGCAGCTTCGCGCGCATCGTTCGGCTTGCGTTTCGCGGGTTGCGGCAGACGATTCTCCCCGGGCGCCGTTCGCGCGAGGCCGGCCTGGTGACGAGCATCGTGCCGCTGGTGATCGCGGCCGTGCTGTTACCCGCGTGGGCGCGGACTTCAGGGCAGGATGCGCAGACGACGGCGCCGGTGGTTGCAACGCACACGGACGGGAAGCAGACAGCGGAGCCGCCGAAGCCCGAGGCGGTCAAGCCGGGAGTTGCGAAGCCTGAGCCCGCAAAATCGGAAACCGCGAAGGCCGAAACCGCCAAAGCGGATCCGCCGAAAGCCGGGCCGGCGGTTTCGTCCAAGAAGGTCGAGGCGGATTCGACCAGCGCTCAGGATCATCCGCCGGCCAAACCCGTGAAGCAAGCCGACGGTGCCGACAAACCGGCGGCGTCCTCGGCGACTGCGAAGACAGGGGCCGCCTCGACGACTGCGAAGACAGGCGCGGCCTCGACGACTCCGAAGACAGCGGCCTCGCCGGCAGCAGCCAGCGGAGGTCCCCAGAGCTCTTCCACAAAGGGTGGAACGAATGCGGCCGCTCCAAAAACGGCAAAGTCGGGACATGCGACGGCAAAGACAATTGCGTCCGCCGTGAACGGGCTGGTGGCCTCGACGAAAAGCGTTCCGGCTGCTCCTGCCGCTCCTGTGCTTGCGCCCGCGCCCGCGACGGTGGCTACGACTCCGACAGCTCCGGTAATTAAAAGTGACCTGGCGATTATGAATTTTTATCGCGCGCGAGTGTTGCCGGACTGGTGGCGGGCGACTGGGCTGGCCGCGGAGTATCCGTGGGCGCTGCTGATTCTCGTGGTGCTGGAGTCGTTTCTGATGGCGGTTCTGCTGCGGGCCTCACTGCGGCGGCGCGCGCGCGAGCGGCTGCTCGGTCATATCTGATCGCTGCGGACCGGGAAGAATCACGGTCCGAGCTGGCAAACCTTGAGAACATCGTTGCGATAGGGGCAGCTGAGGACAGCGGGCGAGTTGGTGCGCAGAATCACCCAGCCGATGCCGTATGGATCGAGATGCGCGTGGAGCTCGGGCGTTGTCTGCTGGTCAAGATCGAGCTGCGCAGTGAAGCCTGTGGCCCACTCGTCCGCGAGCCGCGGCCTGATCGCAGCCTCACCGCCATCCTTGGAGAAATCAGGCAGCGCACTGCGCAGCGCGATGGCGCGGAACGTCTGCGCGTCCTCGCCGTCCGTCGTGATGTAGTGCGCGTTGAGCGCCAAGAGCGCGTCCGGCGGCGTGTTGTCGCGGCACCACAAAAACGCGCCGACCCACGGGTTTGGATTCTGTCGCAATCGCCAGGGCAGTTCGATGTGCGGCGAAGCGGCGAACTGATCGCGCTGCACGATGAACATCGCGACCGCAGCGCCGAGCAGGATCGGCACCATCGCATATCGCGTGTACTGCCGCGCGGAAGACCTGGAAGCAAGTCGCTCGAAGACTTGCTGCAGCCAGGCACCGAGCAGCAGAAACATCATGAGGTAGATTACGAGGAACGCGCGCAGCGGCTGCAGCCGCGCGACGATGTGAGCCTGATAGCTCTCGTGCGCGAAGACAAGCGCGAGAGCCGCAGCGAAGCAGCCGTACAGAATGGCCGCGTTGCAGAGCCTCGCTTTATTTGCGTCGACTTCGAAGCGGCTCCGGCGCAGCGCAACCAGCACGAGCAGCGGTGCGATCAGCCCAAAGAGTTCGTACCAGTGCCACTGCGAGAGGAACCAGTAGTAGCGGCTCTTTGCGGCGAGCACAACTGCAGCGGACTCCGCCGGAGCGTGCGCCTGCAGGATTGCGGTCGCGGCGATGATGAGCAGTGCGAGACCGACGAGCGCGAGGGTCTTGTGCCGGATGCGCAGAATTCGCAGCACGAGGATGAGGCCAAGCGCATAGCCGGCCATCAGCGGGTGAAACGCCGCGGCCAGCGCGATTGTCACCACGCATCCCGTGAGCGAACGGCGGTTGATTCTCCAGTCGTCGAATGCGAAGGCAATGGCCCACAGCGAGAGCGGCGTTGATAAGCTTCGGGCCGTGATGTAGGGGTCCATCAGGAGCAGGGAAGTGCCGGCGATGGGCACCGTCCAGAGTGCTGCGACGGTAGCGATTCCGGCGAGTTGCGCGCATTCGTTGTGCGTGATGCGGCGAAGGACCGCGCGCGCGCCGGTCAGCATCAGCACGATGCTGAGCAGCTCGATGAGCAGAAGCACGCCGAGCAGAGGAAGATGCGTGAGCTTCGTGATCGACGCGACTACCGGAGCGAAGATGGAGTAGTGCATGTGCGCGGAGACGAACTCCGTGAAATGCGGAAAGAGCGAGCGATTCAGCGTGAGCTCGACGCCCGCGACGTACAGGCCGCCATCTTCCGCGAGCGGATGGTACCCGTGCACCAGGAGCGTCGCGATCGTGAGCGCCGCGAAAAGTCCGCTCCAGCGAAGAGCGGACCAGCGTTCTATGGCACGCTGCGGTGTTGATGGATTTTTAGTCAAACTGTTCTTTCCTGCGTAATTTTCATGTACGGGAATCCACCTGGTGTTCGCAATACGGTGCTGTGCCAAATCGTCTCATTGCAAACGGTACAATGAAGAGGCATATCGATGCTCGAGCTACCGACAACATCGCCGGGGAACCCTCGGCCCGCCCCCCTGAGGACCTCGCGATGAGTCGTGAGCGTCGCCTCAATCTGCTGAAGATGCTGCCGGGGCTGCTGATCAGCGCCTTCTTTCTGTGGTGGACCTTCCGCGGCTTCGACATGAAGGACCTCGAGAGCGTGCGCTTCGTCGCACCCTCATGGATTCTGGGCATCGTCGTGTTCAGCGTCGCTGGATACACCGTCCGGTGCGTGCGCTGGTGGTGGATGCTGCGCAGCGTCAAAGCGCGTTTCAGTGATTGCGCGCGCATCTTCATGACGTCGCTTGCCGCGAACAACATTCTTCCGCTGCGCATCGGTGACGTGATGCGCATCTTTACCTACGCGCCCGACCTGAACGCGACACCGTCGACGGTGCTGAGCACGGTCATCCTTGAAAAGCTGCTGGACGTCTTCAGCCTTGCCGCACTGTTTGTGATCACGATGCATGGCGGCCGCAAAGTTTCGCCGAAGCTTGCCGGCGGAGCGGAGATCGGGCTTGCGATCTCGGCGGTTTGTCTGCTCATTCTTGTCTTCGGCGCACACACGTTGCAGGGTCCACTGCGTTCGCTCACAGCGAAGAGCCGTAACAAGATTGTCAAAAAGATCGAGCACTGGCTGCTGCTCGCCATGGAGTGCATCGAGCACATCGGGATCGGCGGCACGCTGCTGCTCTTCGTGTTCAGCTTTATCGCCTGGGGATTGGAGGGCCTGATCTATCTCTCGGCGACAAAGCTCGTAGCGCTGAAAACGGACGTCCTCGGGCCCTGGCAGGCGGTGTCGCAGGCGAACCTTTCGTTCCTGATTCCAAGTTCGCCCGGCGGCATCGGGCCCTTCGAATGGGCGTGCAAGGACGCGCTGGTTCGCCACGGCGCGCCCCATGCAGCGGCGGGACTGTTCGGGCTTCTGATTCACGCGTGGCTGTTCCTCTCGATTACAGCGGTCGGCGGTGCGTTGTTCCTGGTACATCGTCTGCATCGTGCGCGGCGGGTGCCGCTGGTCGAGGAGCTGGACACGCTGCCCGCCGAACTGCCGTGAAGACCGGGGACAGTAGAGGATAGACAGTAGAGAGTAGAGAGTAGAGAGCGCGGCGCGTGCGCTGCCGTTCAGTTGAGATTGAGCGAATGTACAAGATTCTGCAGCAGACAATTCAGGCGCGCATCCAGGCATTGTTGAGCGAGCGCTACGGCGTGGAGCTGGCGCAGCTCGCGGTTGAGCTGCCGCCCAAGCTCGAATTCGGCGAGATGGCGCTTCCTGTCGCGTTTGAGCTTGCCAAACGGCTGAAGAAGGCGCCGCGCGCGATTGCGCAGGAGTTGCAACCCGAGCTGGCGAAGATTGACGGTGTGGCGAGCGTGGAGATCGCCGGCGCGGGCTATCTGAACGTGAAGCTCGACCGCGCGGCCACGGCGAAGCGTATCGCGGCGGATGAGCACGCCAGCATCGGCGGCGATGGGTTTCGCCTGATCGAGCACACCAGTATTAATCCGAACAAGGCGGCGCACGTCGGGCATCTGCGCAATGCGATCCTGGGCGACAGCTTCGCGCGCATGGTGCGCCCGGATAACTACAAGCCCGGCTACGCGACCGGTGTGCAGAACTACATCGACAACACCGGCGTGCAGGTGGCGGACATTGTCGTCGCAGTGACCGCGTTGAAGGGCATGAGTGTCAATGCTGTGCGCGGGTGGATTACGGAGCTGCTCGAGACGAACACGCGGCTCGACTTCGTTTGCTGGGATCTCTACGCGCAGGTTTCGCAGTGGTACGAGGCGGACTCGGATCAGACCGCGGCGCGGAAGCAGCTTCGGCTTGATACGCTGCACGCCATCGAAGCGGGCGCCAACGATACCGCGGAGATCGCGGAGATCATCGCGACCGGAGTTCTGCGGCGCCATCTCGAAACGATGGAGCGGCTCGGCATCGAGTACGATTTTTTGCCGCGCGAGAGCGAGATCCTGCACCTGCACTTCTGGGAGGCCGCGCGTGCACTGATGGTCGAGCGCGGCGTGCTCTACAAGGAGACCGCGGGAAAGAACGCCGGCTGCTGGGTGATGCGCAGAGCCGGTGCGGCGCCGCTCGCTGAGGGCGAGGTGGATGAGGATGCGAAGATCATCATCCGCTCGAACGGCACGGTTACGTATGTCGGCAAGGACATCGCGTATCACCTCTGGAAGTTCGGTCTGCTTGGTCGCGACTTTGGTTACGCACCCTTTCGTGAGTATCCGACGCACACCTGCTGGGTGTCGTCCATGCACGGCGAGGAGCCGCGGCCGGATCTAGGTTTGGGCTTCGGTCACGCCGATGCAATCTACAACGTCATCGACTCGCGCCAGGATGACCCGCAGACGCAGGTGAAGGAGGCGCTGCGGGCGCTCGGATACGAGGAGCAGGCTGCGCAGTACACGCACCTCAACTACGCGTTCGTAGGGCTCACAACGCGCACCGCGCAGGAGCTCGGCTATGTGCTCAGCGAGGAAGATAAGGACCGCGCGTTCATCGAGGTGAGCGGACGCAAGGGCTTCGGCGTGAAGGCCGATGACCTGATCGATCGCATCATCACCGCGGCGCGCGTGGAGGTTGATGCGCGTCATCCGGAGCTCAATGATGCTGAGCGTGCAGAGATTGCGAACGCGATTGGCGTCGGCGCGCTGCGGTATTTCATGCTGCGCTTCACGCGCAACACGGTTATCGCCTTTGACTTCAAGGACGCGCTCAGCTTTGAGGGCGAAACTGGGCCCTATGCGCAGTATGCTGCCGTGCGCGCGACGAACATCTTCCGCAAGGGAGATGCGGACGAGGCTGAAGTGCTGCGCGAGTTCGCAGAGCTCGATCCCGCTGCTCTCGCTCCGCTGCTCGAAGGCGAAGAGGGCACGAGCATCTGGGAGGTGTGGCTTGCGGCGTCGCGTGTTTCGCTGGTGCTCGAGCAGGCGATTGCCGCTGCCGAGCCTGCGGTGCTCGCGAAGTACGCGTTCACGCTAGCGCAGACGTTCAGCAACTTCTATCACCGCCATCGGGTGCTCACGGAGAGCGATGCAGCGCGAAAGACCTTACTTTTCGCTACCGCCGCTGTGGCGCGGCGTGAGATCACGCGCGTGCTCGGCTGGCTGGGAATCACTGTCCCGACGGCGATGTAGAACGCGACGCAGGCATCAGCAGCTGCAGGGCATTCGGGACGAGTTCAACCTGCATCGGTGTGGTGCCAATCCATTCACCATCGGCCTGAACGTGAATGCGCTGTCCGGCTGCTGCGCACGCGAAGCTCGTGACGCGCAGATGCTGCGTGTAGGGATTCCAGCGGTGCGTTCGTGTCCAGCTCGTCGCAAACCATGCGGGCAGCGTGAATCGGTGTGGTGGCTCGGTGACGGTGAGCTGCAAGGTCTCGTCTGCGGGTGAAGCGCCGCGAATCAGCGGGCTGAACAAGCCGCCGAGGTCGCCGACGCGAATCGCCATCGCGCTTACAGCTTTGCGCTCCTGCGACGTGCCATCCGCAAGCTGCGCGACTAAGGGAAATCCAGCAAAGCGCTCGCTCATGAACAGGCGCGCAGCGCGCACGTAGTACATCGCGCGTCCCAGGCGATGCTTGCCTTGCGCGAGCATCCGGTAGACGAGCATGCCATCAGGCCCGGCACCGGCCATCACGGCGAAAAAGCGCGAGCGCTGACCCGCTGTCGTCTCGCAGGTGATGCGGCCGAGCGGAATCGAACGCGGCTCAAAAGCAAGCTGCTGGCGCATCGCTTCGGCAGCGTCGAACGACAACCCAAGATGACGCGCGAGTGCATTCGCACTTCCGAGCGGAATGACACCCACAATCGCGGAAGGGTGATGTGCGAGCCCCTGCACAACTTCGTGGAGAGTGCCGTCACCGCCGCAGGCGAAGACGAGCTCTGCGCCGCTCGCGGCTGCGCCGGCTGCTTGCACGGCTGCCGTCCCGGGTCCGAGCGTCGCAACGATATCTGCCTGGATGTCTTCGCGGCGCAGCACATCTGCGGCGCGTTCCAGCGCAGCTATTCGCGAGCGCCCGCCGCGCCCGGCGTTCGGATTGAAGATCAGCACCGCGCGGCGCATGGACCTACATTACAGTTCGTATGCACAAACCAGCGATCAGCGGCCGTGTGGAGCTTCGCCGCCAACCGCCGGCGGAGGACCATTCGGCCGCTCATGCGGCTTCGGGGTGAAGGGCATCGGCTCGGGCATGCCCTGATGACACGTGCCGCAGGTCACGGTCTGCTCTGCCTTCGGGTCTGTCAGTTGTGTCAGGTATTCCGTATTAATCGCATTGGCCATCTTTATCATCACGCGAGCGCGATCCTTCATCGGGTTCGCATCGGAGGCGAAGTTCGGCCTGTGGGTCACTGGATCTTTGGCGTGGCAATAGCTGCATTCGACGCCGAGATCGCCTTCGAACTTGTGCATGATGGCGATGACCTGCTCGCCCGTCATGTCCTTCGGCAGCACCTTCAAGTTCGTGGGCGCTGGAATCGCGCGCCTCTGACGCGGAGCAGATGCAGCCTCGGATTGCTGGGCGGCCGCGGGTTCCGTCTGTTGTGCAAAGACGACTGAGCCGGCCAGAAAAGAACCGGCAATCAAAAGACACAGAGAGCGGCTAATCATGAACGTTCTTTACCTCGCAGCAGCGGATCACTTCGTTCTGCGCAGTCTAGCAGCCCGGTCAACAATGTTGGAGCGGGAAATTACTTCGCGTAGCCGCGCGCCCACTCGGTGATGCTGCGCACGCCGATGCCGCTGGGGCCCTTGGACTGCCACGGCTTCTGCTCGTCCACCCATGCGGTCCCGGCGATATCGAGGTGAATCCACGGCGTATCGCCGGCGAACTCCTTCAGGAACATCGCGCCTGCGATCGCACCGCCATAACGCGATCCGCCGGTGTTCATGATGTCTGCAATCGAGCTCTTGATCTGGTCGCGGTAGTCGTCGGTGCAGGGCATCTGCCAGAACTTCTCGCCGGCGGTCGGATAGACATCGAAGAAGCGCCGCGCGGTCTCGTCGTCGTTCGTGAACAGCCCGGCGTTGAGCTGGCCGAGCGCGATCCCAATCGCTCCGGTCAGCGTGGCCGCATTGATCAGCCGCGTCGCGCCGAGCGTCTTCGCGTAGTGCAGGCCATCGGCCAGCACCAGTCGCCCCTCGGCATCCGTATTCAGCACCTCGATCGTCTTGCCCGACATCGCGGTGAGCACATCGCCGGGCTTATACGCGCGGCCGGAGGGCATGTTCTCGCACGAGCAGATGACGCAGAGCACGCGCACGGCGGGCTTCAGCAGCGCGATCGCGCGCATCGCACCGAGCATCGCCGCGGCGCCCGCCATGTCGTACTTCATCTTGTCCATGTTGTCGGCGGGCTTGATCGAGATACCGCCGGTGTCGAAGGTGATGCCCTTGCCGACAAGGCCGAGCACCGGAGCGGGCTGTTGGTTAGCCGCAAGCACTGCCGGCGCAGTCGCCGGTTCATAGCGCAGCACGATCAGTGCAGGCGGCTCGTAGGATCCCTGCGCAACGCCAAGGAAGGCGCCCATCTTCAGCTCCTTCAGCTTGTCCGTCGAGTGGACCTCGCACTGCAGGCCCATCTCCTTCGCCATCGCAGCCGCGCGCCGTCCGAGCTCCGTCGGCGTGAGCACGTTGCCGGGTTCGTTCACCAGCGCGCGCGTGAAGTTCTGACTCTCGCCAAAGACAATTCCCTCGTCCCAGCCGCGCTGCGCGTCCTTGCGTGTCTCGTCGTCGGCATCCGGCAGCAGCACGGTCACGCTGCTGATGCTGAGATCCTTGCGGTCGCTGCGATAGATGTCGATGTCAAAGTCTGCGACGATAGCGCCCTCGGCGATCGCGCGGGAGGCGAGAAAGCAGGGCAGGGCATCGATGTGTTCGTCGGCAATGGCGCGGTCCTCAGGAAACGCGATCGCAAGATCGCGCAGCGCTCTCGGGCGAGCGAGACGGATTGCGGTTCCGGCAGCCTTGCGAAGCTCATTCGCGGTCAGCGATTTAACTTTGCCAAGCCCGATGATCAGCAGACGCTCTGCCTTCAGGCCCTCAGGACGGCGCAGCATCAGCGTCTCGGCCAGCGCGGCCTTGAACTCACCTGACGCAAACCATGGGGCGACGGTCGCGGCGAGTGCGTCCGAGGTGGTCAGCAGGGCAGGAGAGCCGGGCTCATCCTTTCCGGTTGCGATGTCGACAGCAAAGGCGACGAGCAGAGGCGTAGCAAAGCCCGAGGGGTCCTGAAAGAGCAGCTTGGAGGTCATCTGCTCTCATCTTAACCTGAACGGCTGTTCTGCCCATCAACTGCGCTGGCTGCGGGCGACTGCCGCGCGGGCTTCCTTGTCGGCCTCGCGCTTGCGTTCGGTCTCGCGCTTGTCCCACTGCTGCTTTCCGGTCGCGACGGCCAGTTCGCACTTGACGCGGCCGTTGCGGAAGTACAGCCGCACCGGGATCAGCGTTGTGCCTTTACCCTGCGTCGCCGCGGTCAGCTTCTCGATCTCCCGCTTGTGCAGCAGCAGCTTCCGCGTGCGCAGGCTCTCATGGTTCATCGCGTTGCCGTGCGAGAACGGACCGATGTGCGCGTTCAGCAGGAAGGCCTCGCCGTCCTTCAGCAGGCCGTAGGCGTCCTTCAGGTTCGCTTTGCCTTCGCGGATGGACTTCACCTCAGTGCCGCGCAGGGCCACGCCGCACTCGAAGCGATCGCCGAGGAAGTAGTTGAAGCTGGCCGAGCGGTTGAAGGCGGCGTCGCGCTGGCCCGCGGCGACGGGGTCGCGGTCCTTCGGCCTGGCGGTAGCCTTCGCCGTCGTGGCCGGCGTGGTCGGATTGGAGAGCGAGCGGGGCATGCGCGAAGATTCGATGCTACCAAAGCACGGCAGATGCGCCGAAGCCGCGGCTACCGCCAAAGACGTACACCTGACGCAGATTGGTCAACAGCCTGGCGATGACGTCACGTGTCGCGACCCGTCCAATGCGATAAGGCAACCGTCACACGTGATCGCGAACCGTCCTGAACACCATTTTGAGCCGGGCTCGGGGCCCGCAAGCCCGCAGTCCAACAGCTCGCCCGGCACCTCGCCATGCACTCTCCGCAAGGAGTCTGCCGCGGGCCCGATGGTAGTATGGGGCGAGCCCGAACATCCGCTCGAAACCGCAGCAGACTCACCCCGGAAGCGCCGTGTGCGCCGCTCCGGAGGCTTCCTCCGGCGGCGTTCCGAGCCCACAGTGCGGGATCGACGGGAGCGGCTTACAGGAATGAAACGACGCGAGATCGGCCGGTTGCGCAACGCGCTCTCAGCCCGCTGGGCCGTGTCTTCGGCCGTTGCAAAGGGCACGCTTGCCGGACTGTCTCTGCTGCTTGTCTTCCTGCTCCTCGCCCCTCCGTCGCACGCCCAGTCCGCCGGCACATGGAACAAGCGCGGTGAGAACGCCGAAGCCCGGGAGGACTACGACGCCGCGTTTGAGGCCTATCGCCAGGCGTGGCTGAAGAAGCCCAAGGACCTGCGTTACAAGGAGCGCTACGAGCGGCTCCGCTTTGAGGCCGCCAATCAGCACGTCGACCGCGGCCGCGTTCTGCGCCAGGCGGGCGACGCCGGCGGCGCCATCAACGAATTCGCGCGTGCTCTGCAGATCGATCCTGGCAATCAGGCTGCCGCGCAGGAGCTCGCGCTGACGCAGAAGCCCGGCGCCGGTGTTCCGGCCGGGACCTCTGGTCCGTCTCCCTCGGGAGTCAACAACAAGGCGCTTTCCAACGCCGGTCCTGAGGCTCAGGTGCTGATTCCGGGCGTGGACGAGGAGACGCCGCACCAGCGCGAAGTGCGGCGCAACATCGAGTCGCTCGGCGGACCGCCGCAGCTGCAGCCCGTCTCCAACGATCCCATCACGCTGCATATGGTCGAGGACACGAAGAACATCTACCAGGCGATCGGCAAGGCCGCCGGCCTGAACGTCATCTTCGACCCGCAGTACAACTCCAAGCGCATCCCGATCGACCTCACCAACGTCTCGTTGTTTGACGCGCTGCGCATCGTCGGCATTGAGAGCAAGACCTTCTGGAAGCCGGTCACGCCCAACACCATCTACGTTGCCGAGGACAACCAGAACAACCGCCGCGAAGACACCGAGCAGGCGGTGCAGACGTTCTATCTCACCAACGCCTCGCAGCAGAACGACGCCAACGAAGTGCTCATCGCGCTGCGCAATCTGCTGGATCCGACCGCGAAGCTTTATCTGGTCGCCAGCCAGAATGCACTGGTCATCAAAGCCTCTCCGGATGAGCTGGTGCTCGCCGAAAAGATCATCAATGACCTCGACCGCGCGAAGTCGGAGGTTGTCATCGACGTTGCGGTGCTGGAGGTGAGCCGCCAGAAGGAGCGCAACCTCGGGATCACGCTGCCCACCAGCTTCGGGCTTACCCCGCAGGCCAGCAATGCCAACTCGAACTCCAGCACAAACGGCACCGGCACGACCGGCACAACGGGCACGACCGGAACCGGCACCAACACGACCAACCTCACGCTGAACACGCTGGGCAACATCAACGCGACCAACTTCGCCGTCGCCGTCTCCGGCGCGACGGTGAACGCGCTGCTTTCGGATAGCGACACACGCGTCCTGCAGAACCCGCGCATCCGCGCTACCGATGGCCAGCGCGCGATCCTGAAGATCGGCTCGAAGTATCCGGTCGCTACGGGCTCGTACAACGCGGGTGTTTCCACCGGCATAGCCAGCATCGGCATCCAGACGCAGTTCACGTACATCGACGTCGGTGTGAACATCGACATGACGCCGACGGTGCACTACGATCGCGAGATCTCGCTGAAGATGAAGGTGGAGGTCTCGAGCACGAACGGCAATGTGACTCTCGAAGGCGGGGTGGTACAGCCGATCATCGCGCAGAAATCGGCGGAGCAGACCATCGAGCTCAAGGATGGCGAACCCAGCCTGCTCGCCGGCATTCTGACCAACCAGGACAACAACACCATCGCTGGAACGCCCGGTCTGGGTGAGCTGCCCATCCTGAAGTACTTCTTCTCCAGCCGCGACAAGGTCCAGCAGTCGGACGAGATCGTCTTCCTGGTCATTCCGCACATCGTTCGCGACTCGCTACTCACCGACGAGAACACGCGTGCCATCTACGCAGGCACAGGCCAGAATGTGGAGCTGATCCGGCATGGCTCGGAGGCTCCCACAGGGGCTCCCGTCGGACCGCCGCAGCCGACATCTGAGTACAACCCGACGCCCAGCTCGACGACGACTGCAGCCAACGCAGCCGCAGCGATGATTCCGAGCATCGCCGCCGCGGGACAGCCGCTGCCGCAGCCGGCGCCCGGCACCGCACCGGCGGGGAACATTCCGCCGGCGACTGGCATGACACCGCTGAACCTTACGGTGGTCTCGCCCGCGCAGGCGCAGGTCGGTTCCACCTTCCAGGTGACGGTCCGCGCCAGCAACGCGCGCGATCTGTTCAGCGTGCCGATCCAGATGCAGTTCGACCCGAAGGTGCTGTCGCTGGTCGGCGTCGACGCCGGCGATCTGCTCGGTCGTGACGGACAGGCGGTTGCACTCGTCCATAGGGATGAGGGCAATGGTGCGGTCACCATCTCGACGAGCCGGCCGCCGAAGACGGCGGGAATCAGCGGCGAAGGTCCGCTGTGCGTGCTGACGTTCAAGGCAATCGCCCCGGGCAGCTCCTCGCTCGCGCTGGTCCGGATGGCGGCACGCGACAGCCACGACAACAGCCTGCCCGTGACCGGCGGCCAGGCGACGGTGCGGGTCATGGAAAATGCTGCACCGCCCCGGCAGTGAGGGCTTGAGCATGGAAGGCCTGCGACAACGCGTTCAGCGAGTAAGAGCCAGCGAAGCTGGCGTGACACGCGAAGCCGGGGTGACCTTCGTCGAGCTGATCATCGTTGTGGCAATCCTTGCGATCCTCGCGACGGCAGCGCTTCCGGTGGCGCGCTTTGATGTGAAGCGCCGCAAAGAGCGTGAGCTGCGCCGCGACCTCTGGGAGATGCGCGCCGCGATCGACGCCTACAAGGACGCGGCCGACAAGGGCGGCATCCAGACCAAGGCCGACTCCAACAACTACCCGCCGGACCTGCAGACGCTGGTGGACGGCGTGGACATCCAGGATCACAAGGTGCGGTTCCTGCGCGCCATTCCGGTCGATCCGATGACGAACTCGACGGACTGGGGCCTGCGGTCCAACCAGGACGACCCTGACTCGGACAGCTTCGGCGGGCAGGACGTCTACGATGTCTATACCAAGAGCCAGGGGACGGCGCTGGACGGAACGAAATACAACACATGGTGAGCACCGCGAAATCCCGGACGGAGCATCGCAAGGCAAGGCGCGAACGCGGCTTCACGCTCATCGAGCTGATGATCGTGATGGCAATTATTGCCATTTTGGCGTCGGTCGCGATACCCAGCTTTATCAACGCGGTAAAGCATGCCCGGGAGGCTGTGCTGCGCGAGGATCTGCACACCATGCGGCAGGCGATTGACAGCTATACGGTGGACAAGGAAAAGGCGCCGCAGTCGCTGGATGACCTTGTCCAGGCCGGGTACCTGAAACAGATTCCGGTGGACCCGATGACCGGCAGCTCGGATACGTGGATGCCGGACAGCTCCGACACGCTGATTGACATCGATGAGACCGACGGCGGGATCAACAACGTGCACTCGGGCTCGCAGGGGACCTCGACGGACGGGTCGACTTATAACACGTGGTAACGAAGCCACAGGGCCCCTCCCGCAACCAAAGAGCACCAAACCCGTCTACAATGTGAACGAGTGCTGTGCCTGAACGGCAGGGCCTCCGGCCTCCGGGAGTTTGCCATGCGCGTCCCCATCCTTCTTGCCTTCGCGGGTCTGTCCGCGACCCTCGTCTTTGCACAGCAGCCGCAAGTGAACACTCCCACGGGAGCGAATACACCTACGGCGACGGAGATTCCGCGCGCGCAGACCACGCCGTCGCAGGATCCGACGCCAGCTACAACGCAGACGCAAACTACAGCGCAGACGCCCGCGCCAGCGCAGCAGACGCCTGCGGCGAGTCAGCCGAGTGCGAGCACCTCCACGCCTGGCACAACCCCGCCTGACACAACCACGGCTGCTCAAGCCTCGACGAAAGACCAGACCGCGGACAGCAAGAACCAGACAGCGGACGTCAGCAACGGCAAGGCGGCGAAGCCCGGCAAGAAGGGCAAGGTGAAGGCCGAGCAGGCGCCGGAGGATGCGAAGGCTGATTCGATTCCGAATCCTGGTGAGGACCTCGATCCGCACATCAAGAAGGGCAGTGAAGAGGATGTGAACGCGGTTGGGCAGCGTAATATCGGCGGCCGCGGCCTGGGCAACTGGTACTCGACCAATTGGGAGATCTCAACCGGCAAGCAGTACTCGATGGAGATCGAGAAGAGCTCGCACCTGATTACGGATCCGGTGGTGAATGAGTACATCAATCGCATCGGCCAGAACCTGGTGAAGAACTCGGACGCGAAGGTGCCGTTCACGATCAAGGTGCTGGACACGGACGAAATTAATGCGATGGCGCTGCCGGGCGGGTTCTTCTACGTGAACTCCGGCCTGATCCTGGCGTGCGACTCGGAAGACGAGCTCGCGGGTGTGATGGCGCACGAGATCTCGCACGTGGCGGCGCACCATGCCGCGCGCGAGATGACCAAGCTGAACTATATGCAGCTCGGTCAGATTCCGCTGATTATTTTCACGCAGGGGACGTGGACGGGCTACGGCATCTATGAGGCATCGCAGCTTGCGATCCCGCTGACCTTCCTGCAGTTCTCGCGCGAGTACGAGGCGGAGGCGGACTTCCTTGGCATTCAGTACATGTACAAGGCGGGGTACGATCCGCAGGGCATGGTGAGCATCTTTGAGAAGCTGGCGGCGCTCGAGAAGCACAAGCCGGGCGCGCTGTCGAAGGCGTTCAGCGACCATCCGGCGACGCCGGACCGCATTGCAGCGGTGGAGAATGAGATTGCGACGATCCTGCCGCCGGAGCCTCAGTACATGGTGACCAGCTCGGAGTTCGACCAGGTGAAGGCGCGGCTGGCGAGGATCCAGAACAAGCGCGGCCTGAACGACAAGCGGGACAACTCCAAGCCAACGCTGCGGCGCGTGGGCGGAAGCAACAACGATCCGAACGCACCGAACAATCCGTCGAACTCGACGGACGACCGGCCGACGCTGGGGCGGAGAGACTAGGGAACAGCGAACAAGGATCAGGGAACGGAGTTGTGCGGTTATCGTACGGGAGGGGGGGTACCCCCTCCCGTACTTTTGCGTGCAAAGTCTTCGGAGGAGAGACTTTAGGTCTGGACTTTGGTGGTCCGTGGGCCGGGGCTGAAGCCCTTCGATTCCCCGCCCCGCGTCCGCTTGAGACCCTGGGCTAAAGCCCAGGGCTAGCAGCCCGCTCCTACTCCTGGTTTGAGAGAATGGGGGCATGGCAGAGAAGACGTACACGACTGGATATACCGACGACCATGCGAAGTCGGGGTTGGATGCTGAGTTTCCGGCGATTGAGACCTGGCGGAATCAGTTTCCCAAGTACGAGATTTTGATCGATGACCCGGAGTTTACGAGCGTGTGCCCGAAGACGGGGCTGCCGGACTTTGGCACGCTGCTGATCCGGTATATGCCGCGCGAGAGGTGTTTGGAGCTGAAGTCGCTGAAGGAGTACCTGTTCACGTACCGCAATCTGGGGATCTTCCAGGAGAACATTGTGAACCAGGTGCTGGACGACGTGGTGAAGGCGACCGACCCGGTGTGGGCGGAGGTGAAGGGGGACTTTCGGCCGAGGGGCGGGATTTCGACGGTGGTGACGGCGAGATATCCGCGGACGGAGGAGATGCGGTGAACGCAGGGAACAGGGATCAGGGACCATGGAACAGGGCAATGCGGGCGGCGTGAGCTCGGCTGCGGAGGCGGCCTGGAGGTCGATAGTCTGAGGCTCGGTTTCTTCCTGGTCGCCATCGTCACCGCCGAGTTCAAGGAGGAGGCGTTCGGCGGAGCCCATAGGGTCGTTGGCGCCGAGTTCGGCGGCCGGCGCGAGCGGGCCGTGGGTGGGGTGGTGGACGATTTCGTCGACGGGATCGGTGGGACGAGCTTTGGGGTCGGGCTTGGGGAGGTTGATGCTGGCGATCTGAAGGCCGTAGAGGAGGATTCCGGCGCGGCGCGGGTCGAGCGAGCCGGTGGCGAGGTGCTGGAGGATGAGACCGATGGAGAGCTGGATGGCGGAGCGGTCCTCAGGGAGTGGGAGGGAAAGGCAGCCCACCCTGTCTTCCTCCGGAAGCCGAGGGTGGGGCACCCGGGTCAGCCGGCGGGAGCCGTAGGTATTTGCGGCGGCGCCGCGGGTGGTGTGGTGGTAGTAGCAGAAGTCTTCGTTGCGCAGGCAGGGGCTGCCGCAGCGGCGGCCGTCGGTGAAGAGGTGGCGGCATTGGAACCGGGTCTGCTCGGTGGTGTGGATGCTCATTTTTGCCTTTCAGGGTTAAATGCGAAAGCCCGGCGGGTGCCGGGCTTTTCGAGAACTTTACTCTATGGGGGTATTATACAGGGCTTGTCAAGGGGGTACTGACATAAGCAGTTTATTTGCGGAAGATGAAACGGGATAGTTATTTCCACGGTTGAGGTTTGGGCACGCAACTTATGCTGTTTCGCGCATCGCGAGGCCCACCTTAGCGACGAGGAATCACCCCAGCGAACAAGCTCCTAGCCCAGCAGACAAGTTTGCTGGGGACCCCGGTGTTCGCCGGGGACCCCGATCACTGTTGCGAAGATGGGACACCCGGCGGGACTGACTTCAGGCGGCTGATTCGACCAGTTCCGGCTCGAGCTGTTGCTCGGCCTGCTGCTCGGGCTGATGTTGAACCTTGCCAGGGGCGGCCTTCGACTCCTTGCGGATGTCGATGCTTCCGTTCAGGTGAGCACCTTCTTCGATGGAGATACGGGAGGTCACGACGTCTCCGCAGAGGGAACCGTCACGACGGACAAAGACATGGTCGGAGGCGAAGCAGCTGCCGGTGACCTCGCCCTGCAGGACGATGTCCTGGGCGGTGATGGTGGCGGAGACCCGGCCGCTGGGGCCGACGGTAACGCGATCGTTCGGGAAGGAGATCGAGCCCTCGACGTGGCCTTCGATGAGGATGGATTCTGCGCCGGAGATCTCGCCTTTGATGGAGATGGTCTTGCCGATGATGCTGGGCGTGCTGACGGCAGGGGCGGTGGATTGGGGAACGTTTGCGGGCCGGCGGGCGGGATCTGGGGTTGAGGGGTTGACGCGCTGATCTGACATGGGAACCTCGGGGGACGTGCTGGGGGTGGGATTGAAGAACTGCTTCAGAGCGCTACGTTAGGCGGGAGCGGGG